>PDWJ01001433.1_pt1 | contig 31030 bp, 29 predicted proteins | sample 1430881 | NCBI WGS metagenome assembly PDWJ01 (sample SAMN01162460, study PRJNA174530) | Oral metagenome, whole genome shotgun sequencing project. | biome: Marine environment; feature: Marine mammal; material: Swab sample of the gingival sulcus; isolation source: swab sample of gingival sulcus...
TACAGAACAAAAGATGCTATTAAAATGATTAAATCAACTTAACAAAACTGTTAAAAATTATACTGGCAAAATTGTTAAATTTTATATTGTTATTAACAACCCAACGCATTAGCAATTTGATCTTTTTCAAAACCACCAATAGGATTGGTATCGTAACCGTAAGATCTTGCTACTAACATAAACTGCATTGCCATAAGACTTGTATCGATTTTTACGATATCGTTGATCACTTGTTGAGGTGCATTTTCATACATTGGAAAATAAGTTTTAAAAAACTCTTCTTTCATTTCCTTTGGCATCAATCCTCTTTCTACCATTCTACCTAAAATATCTTCTGCTTTCTCGTAACATTTCATATCCCCAAATAAAACAATCATTGCTGATGAAGTATCATTTTGACGAGTATTATATTGTACTAATGGTCGTAAAATATCTTTACCCTCATTCGTATCTACAACAACTAATCGCCAAGGTTGCATATTAACTGATGATGGCGCTTTTACTGCTTTGTTTATCATTTCAAGCATCTCTGTTCTATCTATTTTAGTATTTTCGTCAAATAGTTTAATTGATTGCCTGTTATAGACAATATCTTCAAAATTGTTGTTCTTCATTTTGCCTCCTTTAATTATTATTACTTTTGTTTTTGTATGCTTTTTCAAATCGTTTATCTGGAACTATCCACGAAACTGCAACTAGTGTTAACATAATAAGTGAAATTATGTTTTCATAAATTTATTCTATTGATTTTAATAGTTCTTCTGCACATAATTTGCCAAAATCATTAGCAGCTTGAGGGCTTGCTCCTGTGATGAGTTTTCTATCAATATAGCAAGTTTTATCGGCTTTTTTATTTACAAAATTAACTCCTAAATTTTCTAGTTTTTCGCCAAACTTCCAAGGCATATGACCTGGCATATAACCAATCATTGGGCTTTGTCTATCAACGCTATCAGGGAATGCCGCCATTTTATAGCCTTTGTAAATAAACTCTTTATCTGTTTCTAAATTTGCCGATAGTAAAGATGCCGGTGCGTGACAAATTGCCAACATAAACATCTCTTTTTCGTGTGACCAATGAATTAAACTTCCTAAATCACTACTATTAGGAAGACCGAGCATTGCTCCATGTCCACCTGGAATAAAAACTGCTAAATATTCATCATTCCCATTCATTTCATTCTGTACAAAATCGCCTAAGTTCTTCGGCTTTTCAAACTTCGACTTATATTCTGAATATATTTTTTTAACATTTTCATCTTTTTGTGGCATTGCCCACATTTCTATTTTTACGGATTGACCTGTTGGTGTATAAATATCAACATCAAAACCTGCATTTTTAAGATGTAGCATTGGTAATAACATTTCCACAGGGTGATTTCCTGTTGAGAATTTTTTGCCATTTGCCATTACCATATTGCGTTCTTCTGTACAAACCATTAGGATTCTTTTATTGCCTTGATATCTATTTTTATAAATTGGATTATCAAAGTCAGTTTTATCTGATGTAGCCAATTTTAAGGCTAATTTAGATGGAATAAACGCTCCGTCTTCTGTTGGCTGTGGTGCTATTCCAAATAGTTTCTTAATTATGTTCATATTGTTTATTCTTTTTCGGTAGTTGTTCTGCTATTTCTTTTAATCAAAAACAATTATGTATCATCACTAATGCTACACCCAATTATTAGTATGAAAGCATTAATTATTTGTATCTCTCCTTTCAAAATACAATATCTCTATACCAATAACAACACAAAAGCTGATAGTTGATATTAAACCCTCTCCTTTTTTTTGATTCCTTTTGTTATTTTTAGATATTATTTTGTTAAAAAACAGATCATAAAGTTATCTTACAATAAATTGAGATTGTTGAAAAAGTCAGACTGGCTAGAAACGAGTAATACATTGAAAATGATCAAAAAAAGATTTAATAAAGAGGAAATTGATAATAAAGTGGTGTTAATACATTTGATAAACCAATATCTATTAAATCTTTGAATAAAAATAGTAGAACTTCATTAAGAAATTGGGGTAAATATGGATATTTTTCAAAGAAATGTTTCGGGTATGACTGAAAAATTAAAAGTTCCAACCATAGGTATTGCCGGCTGTGGTGGGTTAGGGTCAAATATTGCAAACTCTCTGGTGCGTTCGGGTGTTTCTAATCTTATCATTGCCGATTTTGATATTGTTGAGCCTTCAAATCTTAACAGACAATCTTTTTATCTTGAAGATCTTGGAAAACCAAAAGTTGAAGCTACAGCAAAATATTTAAAAAATATAAATAGAGATATAAACCTTAAAGTTTACAATAAAAAGCTAACCAAAGATGATATTTTACCTCTGTTTGGTGAGGTCTCAATTATGATAGAGGCTTTTGATAGTGTAGAGAGCAAAAAGATGCTTATTGATACTTGGGTAAAAAATAGAAAAGATAAACCTATAATTTGTGGGAATGGAATTGCCGGTTTTGGTAGTTTTGAATCTTTAAAGATTAGAAAAGTTGGCAATATCTATTTTTGCGGAGATGGAGAGAAAGATATGAAAGAGGGCTTTTCCGCACCTAGGGTTTTGATTGTAGCAAATATGCAGGCTAATTTAGCTATAGATCTAATAATGAATGCCTAGATTTTACTTAGCTTTATCTTAAATGTTTTTATGAATAAGATCAAAATATAAACAAACTTAATTCGATATAAAAACAATAATCTACCTAATGTAATAATTAAACCTAAGGATTAAATTATAACATTATAATAGTAGTCAATTTTATAATAACCACTAAAACATCTATCTTCCTACCAAATAAGGATTTAAAGCAAACCTCCATTACCGATGTATCCTCTATTCGGAAACAATTAATATACGACTCCAAATAAAGTTTCCGATATAGCGGTGGAATCGGCAAGCCTGTAAGGGTTTGAGCCTCCATCATCAATAATGGTAAGCAATTCAGGGCTTTATGCCCCAATTATGTTTTTGCTTCTTTTTGATAAGAAAAAGAAGTGCCATAAAAAGTTTATAGATTTTAACAAAAATCTTAAAACTTTTCCCAGACTGATCGATAAAGTTATATGTAGTATTCTATTTATTATGCGAAATATCACATAAATACTTATGTCAAACTAAGATTAAAACAAAAAAGATTTAATCTTAGTTTGACAGGATCTGTTCAATCTGTAAATTTTATAGACTAAGAAATAATAATAGAATTAAATACCATGGAAAAAACACTGTAAAAAAACGCAAATACTAAAAATTTATTGTACCTATCACTTTTTCTTCTCATTCTTGCTCTGTTTATCAATATTCCTATAAACGAAAATATCAACAGAGCAAAAACAACAGGAATATTAAATTTAAGAAGATCTAAATTCCAATAATTTCTAACAATAGTTCCCCTAACCCTTGAAAGAATAGTTTGATCCTCCGGCATGGACTTAAAAACAATTATTATGGAAACAGCAAAAATAAACCAACAAACTACTCCCACCCAAAAATTTGCCATTTTGATATAATCCGGTCCATTTCTTCTGTCTAATTTGGGGATTTCCCAGTTTTCATTTGGAATCTTTTCCATAAATCTCTCTTAAAATTAAAAACAACTTTCGTTTTATACACATAATAAGTAGCACTAATAGTGCCTAATGTAAAAAGATAAGATCACTATTTAATAATAACAGATCAAAAAATTATAACTGTTTAATACTAGAACCTATTACTCCTCTTCATACCAGTCCAGCTCAGCTTCAATGGAACCAATATAAACTTTAGTACTCATCTTTACCGGCATCTTTCTTTCATCAGCCGTAAGCCAAACTTTAACTCTTCCATCCTTTTTAAAAACTCCACCATCTGCCATTACCGGCTCCACAACAAAGCAATCAAATTTACCTGCTCCAACCTTTACAGTTTCTCTCTTATGAACAATAACCTTAATATTATAAGATTTTCTAGTACCCACTGCCGGTAAAAATATAGTTTCTCCCACTTTCAGATCCATAACTCTAACATAAAAAAGAGCCGAAAGAGGGTCTAAGGTATTATAGGGTATATCTATTATTCTATACTTTTTTTTAATCTTACCCTTTTTATATCTTTTAGATCTGTACCTTGCAACACCATTTTCCTGAAAAAAGTTAAGCTCTGAGTCAATTTTGTATGAGCCCTCTCTAAGTCTTTTTGTAAACTTATGGGAATGAAATCTTTCAATATCTAAAAAGGATTCTGTTTGATCTCTAACTTTAAATATCCAATCAAAAGCACTTCTACTTTTTGCAGTAGTTTTAAGAACATAACAATCTCTTCCTTTTATATACTCTGTCCTATCAATGCTTATTGTTGCGTATCCTGCGGTTATAACACCATAGCTAACTGTAAAGTGAAGAAATTCACCCTTTTTAAATGCTCTGTTCTCAACAGATCTTGGAGTTACATTTAGCACTTTTGTGGAGTCTACAACTGCCTTTTTTCTCTCCTTACCGAACATAGTAAAAGAGAGTAGAAAAAGACTAATAATCAATAGCTCTTTTACCATCATTTTTAATAATCTCCAAAAGTTCTTCTGAACTATTTGTTTTATATTTGGTTATAAATGAAACTATCATGGAAATATTTACTCCTGAAACAGTGAATATAGTTCTACTCTTTGAAAGAAGTTTTGATGCCATAAAACAGCTTCCTCCCGGAAAATCCGTAAACAGGAAATTATCACCCTCTCTGATAGCAGATTCTAAAAGTTTAACAGATCCTTTAAGATCCAAACCTCTGTTTGATATAACTTTTATTTCAAAATCAAAGGGTATAATCAAGGAAACTGTATCAAGTAGTGACTGACCAAGATTTCCATGTGTAAAAATTATCAGATGCTTACTCATAATCAAATGTCAGATAGTTTGTTAACCTATCTGATCTTCTCCTCTTCTTTTCATTCATCTCGTTGATCAGCTTTTTATTTAATTCTTTTGAAGCATGATATCCATAAACCTCAAGTTGTAAGTTAAGAGCTATAACCTCACATATAACGGTTATATTTTTACCGGGGTATATAGGAAGACGAACCATAGGAATACTAACACCCAAAATCTTATCATCCTCCTTTTTAAAACCTGTTCTTTCAACATCTTTAAGTTTAGCTTTATCCCACTCCTCAAGATTTATAATAATCTCTATCCTCTTCTGCATTCTAATTGCTTTTGTTCCAAATATCTCTTTTATATTTATTATTCCTACTCCTCTTATCTCCATAAAACCACAGAAACCTTTACGACCTTTACCTACAAGAACATTTTCAGCTGTTTTCTTTATTATTACATAGTCATCGGAGATAAATCTATGACCTCTCTCAACCAAATCTAGAGCAACCTCACTCTTACCAATTCCTGATCTACCCATTAGAAGTATTCCTGTACCATGAACGTCAACCAAAGTACCGTGAACTACAGTTTTTGGAGCAAATTGAAGTTCCATATATTTTAAAACATTTTTGATTAGCTGAGAAAGCTCCATTTTTGTTCTAAAGATAGGAATATTTTTACTGCTAATCAGTTTTTTAGCTTTAAGGTTTAATCTTCCGCTATCACTCACCAAAAAACAAGGTATATCAAACTCCAGTAATCGTTCTAGATAAAACAGTTTATCTTCCTTTGCCAATTGTGATATAAAGTTAAGCTCCTGTTTCCCCAATATCTGAACAGAGGAGGGTACAAAATTTTCCGTAAAACCTGTTAAGGCTAACCCTGTTGAAAACACCTTTTCGGTAGCAATTATTTTCTTTAAATCAGCATCATTTTTATTTATAAGCTTCAGATTAACAAAATGATTAACATCGTTATAAAAATTCTCAACATTTAACTCTTCCATAAAACACTCAAACAAGTTTTAGATTCTATTGAAAACTCATAAGCTGTTAAAATCAGATTAAAATATGTTTGAATACACTATCATCTTTCAATAAAATGAATAAGTTCCCAAAAAATGTTTTAACCCAAAGATTTAAGACTTACGACTTTAATATATAAATTATATGATTTTACAAGAAAAAACTAAATAATTTTCATTTTATTAAAATTATTTAAAGTCTACTGAAAAAACAAAACTTCTATATATACTTCCTATCCAAAGTTCTGTATTGTATAGCTTCTGCAATATGCTTTTTTTCAATATTCTCACTATCTTCAAGATCTGCTATTGTCCTAGCTACTTTTAAAATCCTGTTATAAGCTCTGGCAGAAAGACCCAGATGGTCTATAGCTTTCTTAAAGATATCTCTTGATTCCTTATCCAAAATACAAAACTGTTCCATAGCTTTATTACTCATAAGAGAATTTGAGAAAACACCACTACCCTCAAATCTTTTTAACTGAATATTTCTAGCTTTTATAACCCTCTTTCTTATATCTCTGCTCTTTTCCGCAGTCTCTTTTGAACTTAACTCCTCATACTTAACTGCAGGAACTTCAATATGTATATCAATTCTATCAAGTAGAGGTCCTGAAAGCTTACTCAAATAGTTCTTTATTTTAGATATATTGCAGGTACAATTTTTATCGGGATCTTTATAGTAACCACAGGGGCACGGATTCATAGCAGAAATGAGCATAAAACTTGCAGGAAATTTTAAGGTTTGAGCTGCTCTTGCTATAGTAACTTCCCTATCTTCAAGAGGCTGTCTCATAACTTCCAAAACATTCTTCTTAAACTCTGTAAGCTCATCTAAAAAGAGGACTCCATTATGAGAAAGACTAATCTCCCCCGGTCTTGGTATTCTTCCTCCTCCAACCAAAGCTGTATCGGATATTGAGTGATGAGGGGATCTTATAGGTCTTGTTGCAATAAGAGCCTTGTTTGGAGGCAACATTCCGGCAACCGAATATATCTTTGTAGTCTCAAGAGCTTCATCTATAGTCATTTTAGGAAGTATTGTAGGAAACCTCTTTGCAAGCATAGATTTTCCACTTCCGGGAGGTCCTATCATAAGCAAATTATGACCTCCTGCCGCTGCAATTTCTAAAGCTCTTTTTGCTGTATACTGACCCTTTACATCTACAAAATCAAGATCTGAATATGAAAGTTCCTCAAAAATATTTTCTAAATCAACATTAACAGGAGATATCTCCTTCTCCATATTTAGGAAATCCACAACCTCTTTTAAACTTGAAACCGGAAAGATGTCAATCCCTTTAATAACAGCAGCTTCATTGGCATTCTCTTTTGGAAGAATTACACCTTTTAAACTCTTTTCTCCCTTTAGCTTTTCAGCTGTTAAGGCAATAGGAAGTGCACCTTTTATGGATCTTATATCTCCATTAAGTGCTAACTCTCCTAAAATTATATACTCTCCTGCCCTATCCAGATCTACTTGTGATGTTGCAGCAAGAATAGAGATTGCAATAGGAAGATCATAGCTGGACCCCTCCTTTTTTACATCTGCGGGAGCAAGGTTTACAACTATCTTCTTCAGAGGATATTGATAAAAAGAGTTTTTAATTGCTGCATTGATTCTATCTTTACTCTCTTTGACTGCCGCATCCGGCAAACCCACTGTAGAAAAAGAGGGTAAGCCACCCTCTATGTGTGTCTCAACATCTATAACTATTGCATCAAGACCTATTACTGAAGCTGAATATATTTTTGAAAGCATAAATACCTACTTTCTGACTACGGCTATTTTCCCTTTATAATGCTTTACGGGATCATTGCTATCATAAACCAGAACTTGATAAATACCTGTTGAAACAATATTTCCAGAGTTATCTCTTCCGTTCCATCCGTTATAAAGATCAACTCTCTTACTTCCCATTCCTCCTCTGACAACTTTTCCCCTTAAATCATATATTATAAAAGAGTCGTAAGTTTTAACATCAGGAAGAACAAACTGCATAACAGATGAGCCATTGTTTAAGAATGGTGATGGGTTTGTTATAAGCTGATCAATATCTTTATCCTTTGTAACCCCGGAGTAGTTTAGAAAGCTAAATCCCCCTCCATATAAAAATATAGCTAAATTTTTCTCATCATCAAATAATATTTTTCTAACTTTACTTTCAAGCATAGGGCCCTCTATTATTTCGCCAGAAAGCCCTTCAGGAATATAATTATCTAAAGGGAAATAGTATCGCCAACTTTTATTATCACCGGAAAGAACAGAAACACCATTATTTGTGGCAAACCACTTCTCATTAAGATTATTTACTACAACATCGTTTACCCAACTGTCCGAAAGGGTATTTTCAACTTTTTTAAACATACTTGCTGAAATAGAGGAAGGTGAGTTTACCTGTTTAAGATCAATATAATACACACCATCTGTTGTTCCTATCCATATAACTTTATTTTTATCTTCAGCAATAGACATTATGGCAAGTTCAAGGGAAACTTCACAAATATCTGAACCATTAAGATCTTTTATTCCAATAGTTGTTCCCGGGAGAGGTTGATATGCCTCATTGTTTGAACCAACCCAAAGCCAATTATTTGAATCAATAAAAAGCTCATGACCGTAAACCATAGAACCTATATTAAAACCTGTTACGGTAGAATCCGGAGATTCCGTATCTATCTTTGTTATAAGGTTTGAATCTTCAAAACTTGAGTATCCAAAATTTACAAAATAAAGATTGCCACCCTCTCCTATAATATTTGGAGAAGCGGAATAAGTGGAGTTATTACCATCATGGAAATTAAACCGACTTAGAAGCTCAAGTTTACCATCATTATCAATCTCCAGATTAAAAAATCCGGATCCCCAAGTTCCTATATAGATACTATTATTTCTATCCACATAAACATTTCTGATTGAACCGGATTGTAAATTTACACTATTGAATAGAAAATTATTGTCTTCAGCATTAAAATAACTAACAACTTTATTATTTGTATAAACAATTTTGCCCTCACCGGTGAAAGCCATATTAGACATATTTCCTAATTTTGGGAGATTAAACTCAGGATAAATCATCTCTTCACCATTGTACACAAAAAATATATCTTCAAATGAATTAAGTATAAAGTTAGAACCCTCTTTAATAAAGGAGGAGGAGCTTACAGCTCCAATATTAGTAATTTTTGTTAAGCTGTTAAGATCTGTTTCAAAGAGAGCATTCTCATTATTTTCTGAATCTTCTGAGGCAACAAGATAAAGGTTTGAATCACTACAACCTGCAATATAATTTTTATCAAGAGCACCATCTATTTTAACAAGAAGATTACCATCTCTTTTATAAAGACCGTTTTTAGTTAAAAAGATTATCTCTCCATTATGAAGAATGATATCATTTATAACCAGATCTACAGGTAGCTCAATATCATTCCAAAAAGAGATATTAAAGTTGCTACTGTTTTCATCTATTACCTTCAGTTGCTGATTGTTAAACATATAGACAACTTGATCCTCTACAAATATATTGGGATCTTCAAATTGTGTATTGTTCTCATCAACAATATACTTGTTGTACTCTTCATCAAATCTGTATCTTATAAGGTTTGAAGTTGTACTGACATAAACATATTTATCTGAGCTGAAAATATCGTAAGCTTCATATTCGCCACTCTCACTAAAATCTGTAAGATATGAAAACTCTTGAGTATCAATATTGTATAAAGAGATAGATCCGTTTGGATGCAAACACCATAATACATCTCTAAAATCGTAGGATAATTTTATAATATTGGGATTAAAAAGACCATCATCGGAATCAATAATCCTCTCTTTACCATTACCCTTTACAAGAAGAACACCCATAGAAGAAAGAACTAAATTATCTTCTACCTTTACCATATCTGTTCCCTTTCCCGGAAAAGTGAGAGTTAACCAATCTCCATACTCACCGTAGAGGGTAAAAAAGGTTAAAAAAAGTAATATTATCTTTTTCATAAACTGCCATCCATAACTTCATTAAGATCTATAATTATTGTGTTTATAACATTTTTTTGAGCTTTAATGATTCTATACCTTATTCTGTCAAACTCAAAAGCCTCTCCTCTTATAGGTATATACCCAATTTTGTTTATTATATACCCGTTCAAAGTTTCATAGTTCATTTCATTGTAAGAAAAATTTTTAAATATTGAAAAATGTGAGATCGCTTTCTCAACATCCTCAAGCTCAACATCACCATTAACAATGAGAAAGTTTTTTTGCTTTCTAAAACTAATCCCTCTCCACCTGTTTCTACTGTGTTGATCCTCACTTCTACCCACAAGCTCCTCAATAATATCGTGCATGGTTACAATACCTTCACATCCACCAAACTCATCAATTACAACAGCTATTGATATCTTCTCTTTCTTAAAAACTCTAAAGAGTGATAAAACATTCATATTTGAAGGTATATAGTAAGGTTCTCTCATAACCTCTTTTATAGATGAAGGGTTTGAAATCATATCATTTGAATAAACAATACCCACAATATTATCATAATTATCCTCATAGACAATAAATCTGGAGTAGAAAGTTGTTTTAAACAGTTTTTTAAGTTCATATAGATTAGCATCTTTACTTACACCGCTTATTGAGGATCTGTGGGTCATTATCTCCTTAACCTTAAGATCATTTAGAGTTATAACCTTACTTAAAATTTCAAGATCCTCTTTAGACTCCTCACTTGAACCTGCAACCTCCTCAACAATACCGTGAATATCATCTTTTGAGAGTAACTGCTTTTGAGCATCTACAGGAATCTTAAATAACTTTACAAAACCTCTACCAACCATTGAAACACCTATGGAAAATGGTTTTACAAGAACCTCAAAAACAAGAAAAGGGTATATGATTAGGTTGAGATACTTTTCAGCATATCTTTTTGCTAAAATTTTTGGCAAGATCTCTGCGAAAACAACCAAAATAAGGGTTTGGTAAACAATAAGCTCAAACTCACTAAAGTATGAGTTTAAATTGTTGTCATTAACCTCTACAGAAGCATATGTATACAAAACATTAACGTAGTTGTTACCAACCAAAATAGGGATAAGAAATTTGTCGGGATTTGAAAGATAGTTTGAGATAATCTCATACCTTTTTCTCACCGAACTATTATTATCATCAGCGGATTGAGCTCTAACCATAACTTTTAATCTGTCAACAGATGAGAAAGCAAGCTCACTGGAACTATAGAATGCGGAAAGTAGAATCATTGTAAGAAAAAGAGTTAAAAACATAAAGCAGCCTCTATCTTTCCGTTACTTTTATCAAAAAGTTCCTCTTTAAATTTTTCTACAAAAGCTCTGTTTATTCTTAACTTTACTGAAGCTGAATCAGAAAATTTTTCATCTATTATCTTTGCCTCATACCGAGAGATCATACTCATAACTAAACTTGTATCATCATAGTGATAACTAAACTCCATATTGGAAAAAATCTCGACAACCTTTCTTTCACAACCTTCAATAGCAGCTTTTGCAGATTCGGTATAAGCTTTTATTAAACCTCCGGTTCCAAGTTTTGTACCACCAAAATATCTTGTTGATACAACCAGTATATTTGTTAAACCTGAGCCCTCAATTACGGAGAATATAGGTTTTCCCGCAGTTCCGCTGGGTTCTCCATCATCACTGTATCTGCTAATTTCATCTTTTCCCAAACCCACCTTATAGGCAAAACAGTTGTGAGTTGCATCATAGAAACTTTTTCTCACCTTTTCAAGTTCAAGCTCTGCCTCATCTCTACTACCTACAGGTAGTACTCTGCCTATAAATCTAGAACCTTTTATCTTATCTATTTCAACAACAAAGCTACTCTTTACTGTTAAAAACTGCTCCTTTTCAATACTATCCATTTAAAATATTCTTTCAAATTAGTGCAATAGTTAAATTTAACATTTAGGAATAATCTTACACAATATAGATCCCCCTAACAATTGTGTAAAATAAAAAAAGTGAAATGCAAAAAAAAGATAAAACTCCTGACAATATCCGGAAAATCTTACTGCCGGTTTAGAAAAGTTACAATGATAGATTAAACAATCTCTATAGAGTATTAAAAATCAACTAATTTCCCTCTTAGATCTTCTCTTTATTTTATCAATCTTTTTCTTTCCATTAGCAATGATTACTTCAACAGACTTTGCAGTAAAAGCGACAAAACTTCCTATAGAAAGAAATGTGTAAATTATTGTAAACAGTTTACTCAAGTCAGAAGAAGGTACAAAATCACCATAACCTACAGTTGACATTGTCATTACAGAGAAATAGAAGGAATCTATAAAACTCCACCCTTCTGCCTGCATATAGAAAAAAGAACTACTAATTAACAAAAGATTTATGAAAAAAAATAAAAATCTAAAATCACTATCACTTTTTATTCCCGTATACAACATCTTAAACAGACGAAGTAAACTTATGAAAAAGGAAAACATACTCCTCCCCTTTTATTTAGGATCTACTAAAAAAGTGTAAAGCAAATAAGTTACGGCAACTCACCATTGTAGATAAACAGGGCATGCTGTATCTACAACTCACAATTCACAATTAAAACAAAAACCCTGCATTTAACAAATAGCAACCAATCCGTAAACACTTAAATAAGATTTATTTTGGAAGACCCTGATTTAATAATTTAAGATAAGAAGATCCACAGACAAATTGAATGTAGATCTTACAAAAAGACAAATAGAAACACCTTTGATTAAAACTAATAATCATTTTCTTTGTTCAGCTCTTTTAAAACAAACTGAATTAAATTTTTGGTAAATCTATCTTTGATCCTATACTTGATTGAGTTTTTATCCCTATCACCCTCAATAAGCCCCTCTTTTCTAAGAATCGCTATCTGTTGAGAGATTATAGGAAGTTTTTCATTTACACAATCTGTAAGCTTACCAACTCTACACCTCTTCTCCATTAGAGCAGTTACAATCTTTAATCTAAGGGGATTACCCAAAACTTTTAAAACCCTTGCGTATCTTTGGAGTATAGAATCTTTATCTTTAACCAATTGAGCTCCCATTAATATACAATTCTGAAATTACTTTACGATCACCCTCTTTTAACATTGCAGAAACCCCACAATATTTCTCCATTGAAAGAGAGATTGCTCTTTTAACCTTAGAACTATCAATATCTGCACCCTCAAAACTATAAACTAAGGTAATATCTGTAAACACTTTAGGATGCTCATTTGTAACATCTGCAGATGCTGTTATTTCAAGCTTATCATAGTTAACCCTCATCTTTTTAAGCATAGAAACAACATCCATACCTGTACAACCTATGAGCCCACTTAGAAGTAAACCCTTAGGGCTGGGACCTTTCCCCTCTCCACCAAACTCTTTTTTAGCATCTGTCACAAATTTAAAGCCGTCTTGATCTATATCAAAAGAGATCTCTCCTGATTTTATCCCTTTAACTTTCATAATTCTCCTTACCCCTCTTCTTAAAATTAAACAAAGACCCTATGAGCACTCCATACCCAACCATTACATATGGATTTGACTCAAGAGTTCAACCATTGGTACATCCATAAAATTTGTAGTATAGATACCCTCCAATACCGCCAATTATAGGCATAATAAATCTTTTTATTAAATCCATTTATTCAATTTCCCTTTAATTTTAGACTCACTTTGAGCACCAATAAGACCATCTACAACCTTACCATTTTTGAATATAAGTATGGTAGGTATTGATCTAATTTGATACCTAGATGCTGTCTTTCTGTTCTCATCTACATTAAGTTTCCCTATCTTTGCTTTGCCTTTATAATCATTAGCAAGCTTATTAATAATTGGAGCAACCATTCTACAAGGAGCACACCAAGGAGCCCAACAATACACGAGAACAGGAACCTTTGATTGCTTTACCTCTAAATTAAAATTTGAATCTTCAATCTCAACTGCTTCCATAAGTATACTCTCTAAACTCTAACTAGTTCTATTACTATCTAGTGTAATTACAATCTTTTAAATTTGCTATATTAATTATCAGATTATTTTTAACAGGAGTGGGAAAGCTAAAGATTAGTAACTTGACAACAAACCACTATATATTTATTTTGATTGATATGTTAATTTGGAAAAGAACTTTTTTTAGGAATTCAAATAATGATAGATTACGATAAAATATTAAATATGGGTAGAGAGGTTTTAAAGATTGAGGCTGATGCTCTCAATAGAACAAAAGATCTTTTAGATAAAAACTTCTCAAAAGCTATTGATATAATATCAAGTAGAACCGGTAAAGTGGTTGTTTCAGGAATGGGTAAATCAGGACTTATAGGAAGCAAAATTGCTGCAACAATGTCCTCAACAGGAACTCTGGCCGTATTTTTACACCCTGCAGAAGGATTACACGGAGACTTGGGTATTGTAGAGAAAGGTGATGTTGTAATCCTCATTGGTAAGAGTGGAGAATCTGATGAACTTACAGGAATGCTTCCTGTTTTAAAAACCATAGGTTGTAAAATTGTTGCAATAACAGGAAACTTAGAATCGACTCTCGCAAGAAATTCAGATGTTATCTTAAATGGAAGTGTTATAAAAGAGGCTTGTGGAATGAATCTTGCCCCTACGGCAAGCACCACTGTTGCTCTTGCCATTGGAGATGCTCTTTCAACAGTTCTTTCAGAGGTCAGAAACTTTAAAGAGGAAAACTACGCATTGTTCCATCCTGCGGGAACTCTAGGTAAAAGACTTCACTACAAGGTTAGAGATTTTGTTCATCCTCTTTCAGAAGTTGCTACTGTAGATGACAACTCAACTTTTAAAGATGTATTGGTTGCCATGAGTCAAAATAATCTTGGAGCATGCCTATCCGTTAAAGGAAATCAACTCTCCGGTATAATTACTGACGGAGATATAAAGAGAATTATTGCAATGAATAAGGATTTTGAAGATATTAAAGTTTATGAAGTTATGACAAAGACCCCTAAAATCGTATCTTCTACTACAACCGCCTACGAAGCTTTGCAGATTATGAAGAAATCAGATAGCTTTTCGGTGCTGCCGGTTGTTGAAAATGGAAATATATTAGGGCTGATTAGACTACATGATCTATTAAAATCGGGATTATAGATGAGTAACCAAAAAAAAACCAATATAGCAGATGAAGATTTGCTACTATTTACAAAACTTTTTAGTGAATTTGATAAAACATCTCTAGGGCTTAGACAGGAGTATACAGCTCTAACCGAAAAAGTGGATAACCTACTCTTGGAGCTTGATGAAAAAAACCAATTTTTAGAAAAGATTTTTTTAGAACAGAAAGAGACTAATAATCTGCTATACTCCATTTTGGAATCTATGGTTACAGGAGTTATTGTATTCAATCTCAGTAAGGAGATTATAATAATAAATAAGAGGGCAACAGAGATACTTCAAATACCGAGAAGTGAAGCTATTGGATTACCATATAAAGAGATAATAAATATATCATCTGAAAATACAATTTCCATTATTGAAAGACAGATAGTCGGGGAAGATAATATTGAGAGTGAGTGTGAGCTCGAAGTGGGGAAAAGCGAAAAGATACCGGTACTCTACAAAGCTTCAACCATGTTTGACGAAGATGGAAACCCCAGAGCCTATATCCATATGTTTGACGATCTTACAGGGGTTAAGGATATGGAAGAAAATATAAGAAAAAATAGAAATCTTAGTGAAATAGGAAGAATGGCAGCAGGTATTGCACACGAAATAAGAAATCCTTTAGGGGGAATTTCCGGATATGCAACTATGTTGGCAAGAGATTTAAAAGACAATCCGGATCAGATGGAACTTGTTGACCAAATAAAAAAGGGTGTAAAAAGTTTAAATGATATAACTTCTGAGATTTTGGCATATACCAGACCCATGAAGATTACTCTATTATCATTACCAATTATAGATATTTTGGCTGAAGTAAAAAAACTTGTTTCATCGGAAATGGATCAGTTGGGATTAACCTATAAATTTCATTTTGAGAAACCGGATTTTGAACTTGAGGTAGATACGGATTATCAAATTATTCAGAGGGTCTTAATAAATCTTTTCCGAAATGGATTTCAATCAGTTCCATACGATAGAGATCCGGAGCTTGGCTTAAAATTAAGTTTTAACCTATTCAACAACTACTACGAAATACTAATCTCTGATAATGGGTCTGGAATAGAGGAGACAAATCTAGTAAAACTGTTTACTCCTTTCTTTACTACAAAAGCGGAAGGAACAGGTCTTGGTTTAGCACTTGTAAAAAAAATGATTGAATCATTAAATGGTAAAATTTCAGTAGAGTCTAAGGTTGACAAAGGTACAATATTTAAATTGAAGTTTCCTATAAAAAGAGATATATAGCTAAAACGGATAATATTATCTCCATAAAAATATTGTGAAGAATAAAATGGAAAATATAAAAATAGTTAAGGATAGAGTTTGGATATGGGCATCTATTCTTGTTATGAGTATAATTGTTTATATCTCTTTTGTATTAACACAAGAACTTTTTAATAGTCCCATTTTAACATATCTGGTTTTTGGGTATACTCTACTATTTTGCCTCTTTATACTTGTTAGATTCTCAAAATCTCAGGTTAAGATAGAGAATGGTAAAATTATCTATAAGAGAGATAAATTTAGAAACAAACTTAAAGAGTATAGAATAAGTGAGATAGATACAATTAAACACAACCCTTTCTTAGGATATATAAAAATAGTTATGAAAGATAAAAGAAAAGGGTTTATTCCATATCATAAAATTCTTTAAGAAAGATTTTTCATAAAAACCGGAACTCATTAACTGTTTTAATAGATCTGAAAATCACGAATAAAACCAACATATATTTATTCAAAAAAAAGTTTTGTCAATGATAAAAAAGATACACTCCCAAATCTACTCTATCTATTTTTAATCTGAAGTTAGATTCAAACATAATAAAAATAATGATAATTATAAGGAGAAAAAATGAAAGAATGGAGAGATAAAAGAGATAGCTTCGATGTTAAAGATGTTAGAAAATTAAAAGAAAATTTTTTGCCTTCGATCATAAAAAAAGCTCAAAGTATTGAAGTAGGAAAAGGTCTTTGTGTTGTTCAAAGTTTTGAACCGATACCTCTATATTCCTTAATGGCAGATATGGGATATGAGTATGAAACAGAGAAGATTAGTGGCGAAGAGTTTAGGGTTTATTTCTACCGTACTCAAAAACCTGAACCAAAAGATGTTCAGGATATGCCATTAAAACCTACAGCTATAGTAAATTTCAATACTATTGATCCAACTTTGGCAAATAATGTAGTTAATTTTTGGAACTATATTTGGGCAAAAGAGAACCCTGCTATTGATATGAAAACAAGACTTATGCTATCCCTTGCCAATGGAGTTGGAGCCGGAAGAATGAGACAGGCAGTAAGAGAGTTTATAAAAGGGTATACACTGGGGATAACAACAGAAGAGTTTGATGAAATTTTTGCAATGTTTGCTTGGAATCAAGGAGTTGGATACTTTGCTTCCGAAATTGGACCCTCTGCCCTTTTTGCAGCCTACAAAATGGTTAAAACTTTGGAAGAGAATGGAAAAGATAAGGATAGTATAGTAAAACAGTTAATGGAAAGGTTTGGAGAGAAAAATCCTGAGGTTAATACCTTCTTTAAGAAGGAGTAGCAATCTTAAATTAAAACTGAAATATGATGAAAAAAGAGTAACTTATAGATTACTGAAAATCTAAGTTTATTTTTAACATACCTATCGTAAAAGCAATGTTTACAGAAAAGTTCACATTGTTTTTACGGCTTATTAGCCTTCTTCTTGAAATCTCTCTAAGATACAAAGAGTTGAGCTCTTAACATTTCTATACATTACTACCTCTACTATTTCAATACTTACCACCAATATCTACACTTCCAATTTATCCTCTATTTCGTAAAACTTCATTGGCACAAAACCAGCCACTAAGAATTGCACCTGTAAAACCTCCACCGGGATTTACCCAAGCAGATGCAAAATAAAGATTTTTTACAGGAGATTTGTTAGGCAATCTACCTATTCCGGATTGATTTGGTATTTGAGCATAACCATAAGCAGTACCTTCCGTATTAAGAGTATACCTTTTGATAGTTTTTGGAGTAGCTACTTCAAGGTATTCTATTTCATTGGTGATATTAGGAATTTTTTCTTCTAATTTTTGAATTAATATTTTACCAACTTCCTCTTTTTTAGATTTATACTCCTTTTTATCAAGATCTTCCCAATTTTCTATATAATCAGGAGTACAGATTACTCCTAAACTTTTCCCTTTTGGAGCTAGACCGGAATCTATTTGTGAATAATCTAAAAACACAAACTTATCAATACTATTTTTTGAATAAACATCTGCGAGTTGTTTTATTTTATCATCAAAAATAAATGTTGAATAATGGTTATTACCTAAATCTTTTACCTCTTTTTTAAATCCAATGTAAACAGAAAGAATAGATGATGATATTTTCAACTTTTCAACTTTTTTACGAAGGAGTTCTTGATATTCGTTGGGTAATAGTTCAACAACGTTGGGAATAGCTGTATTAGCAATAATTGTTTTGGCAAATAGTTGATGAGTGGCTTTATCCTTGCCATCTCTTTTTCCATATTCTACACCTACCGCTTTACTATCTTTTATAACTATTTTTTCCACTTGACTGCCCAATAATATTTCTCCGTTATTATCAGTAATAATTTGGGCTAAATAGTTTGAAAGCTGTCCTGAACCTCCTTTGATAAAATAACCACCTCCTGCAAAAAAACTTGTCTGACCTGCACTAAAATAGATAAGGGACATAGAGTAAGGATCATCATGATAATATGATAGATTTGCCTGTAAAACCAATTTAAGCTCTTCATCTTTAATGATTTTATCCAAAAAATCACCTAAATTTTGACGAGAGCTAAAAGATAAGTTAGGAAATAATAAAGGGAAAACGGGAAACAGTATAAACATTTGCCATTTTTTAGATAGCAACCTATTGATCTCATTTCGTATGGCAAATATTTTTTTAAAAAACTTTTTGATGCCTCTTTTTTCGTTTGGGAATTTTTCAATAAGTAAACGAATAGCCTCATCTTTGTTGTCAGGAATAACAATATCAGTTTCTCCATGTTTAAAACGGTAAAATTCAGGAACTTTAATAAGTTCTATATTCTTAAAAACATCCAACTCCTTAAAAACTTTTACTTTGAGGTCATCTTCGTCTAAACCGTCCATTTCATGAAGTCCAACTTCTACAATAAAATCTTTTCTTCTAAAAGTAGTAGCACAGCCGCCAACTATACTATGTTGTTCAATAAGGCAGACTTTTTTACCCTCTTTGGCAAGTTTTGCTCCGGCAGTCAATCCACCAAGACCACCACCTATAATTATTGTATCAAAAATCTTCATAAATTTTATCCTTTTTATATAACTCATTAAATAGTGGCTAAGAGTTGTATACAACAACTAATGTTGTACTACCTGGTATAATAAAAGTAATTATTATTTGTTACTATATATTATAATCAGAATACTGATAAATATCCATTTAAACTCCATAAATATTCGATTCGGATAATTTACAAAACTAATTTTAACATGAGTTCGATTATTTGCTCTACTATTTAATAAAAAAGCCCACTCTCTATACTTCAACAAACTCAGGTTAATTAAAGTTACATATATCAAAATTAAAGATAGATAAGCTAATTTTTGGGGTGAATAGATAATAATCCCAAATAAAAATACTTGACATTAACTTATTTTATACCCAAATTCCTTTTAGGCAATAAAAACCTCTGGATTTTATTGGACTTTATTGTAATTATAATAGACTTTAGTTTAAAGTATTATACAAAGGAGTTGTTATGAAAAACTTACTTTTATTAACCCTAATCCTTCTAATAAGCTTTTCCCAAACATTTGCAGAATCACTTTCTGCAAGAGAGGTTATGGAAAAGGTGGACAATCGAGATGAGGGCGAAACAATGCAGTCCAAAGTTGAAATGATTCTAATAAACAAAAGAGGGAAAAAAAGGGTTAGATCTATTGAAAGCTACTCTAAAAATTATGGAAAAGATTCCAAATCTGTAATGTTTTTCCAAAAACCTGCAGATGTTAAAGGTACAGCTTTTTTAGCATGGGAGTATGATGATATCTCCAAAGATGATGCAAAGTGGTTATACCTTCCGGCACTAAGAAAAGTTAGAAGAATAAGCGGATCTTCTGAAGATGATTACTTTATGGGTTCCGATTTTACCTATGATGATATGGGTGATAGAAATATTGATGAGGACACCTACCAATTTGTTAGTGAAAGTAAAATTGTAAATAATAAGGAGTGTTGGATTATTAAATCAACTCCTGTGGAACAAAAAGTTTTAGGAACCTACAAAATTATATCTGTCAGAAAAGATAACTTAGTTGTAATCAAGGCTGATTATTACAAAAAAGATCAACTGGTTAAAACCTTAGATGTAGAGGAGATAGAGAAGATTGACAATATATGGGTTGCTAAAAAAATGGTTATGGATAACTTTGAGAAGAAACATAAAACTATCATCAACATAAGCGATATTAAAATCAACCAAAAGATTAAGGAAAAAATGTTTAAGGTTTCCACTATTGAAAGAGGAAAGTTCTAATGAAAAGTGTAATATTTTCACTAATACTTATCTCAATTTCCCTCTACGGTATAGAGTTTTCAGGATTTGCAGACAGCTATCTTTCAATATCAACAGTAGGAAAAGCTGAAGTTGTAAACAATTATCAAAGGTTTAGAGGTAATCTTTCTGCCAGTTTTGACGAGAGCTTTATCTTTGCTTCGGTTAATGGAAGGATTGATAATATCTCAGGCGATAAAGAACTCTCCATTCATGAACTATATCTGGATTATGAGAATGATATTTTTAATCTACGATTTGGTAAACAGCTTGTAGTTTGGGGTAATGGCGATGGTGTTAGAATTACCGATCTTATCTGTCCTTCCGATTTAAATGAGATTATGGCTCAAGAGTTTGATGATATAAGAGTTCCTTTAAGTTTGGTAAGATTGAAATCTGACTTAGATATTTTCAGTTTAGAACTGTTGTGGATTCCTCTATATGAAGGTGATAAATACCCTAGAAAATCATCCCCTTACTACTTTAAACCAATGGTTACTGATTCTCTATTAAAAGAGTATGAACCGGATAAAGCTTTAGAAAATAGTGAGTTTGCGGGTAAAATTTCACTCTATCACTCATCTTTCGATTTAGCACTTTCTTACCTAAACACTTGGTCAGATTCACCTGTTTACTTCATATCTCCAATGAATATTAAGCCACACTTTTTTAGAAATAGTGTTGTAGGAGTAGAGATAAGTAAGCCCATTGAAAGCTTTGTTATTAGAGGTGAAACTGCACTCTACTTAGATAGCCATTTTACCGGAACTAAGAATAAAACTAAAAATAAAACAAAATCTATTATTGGTATTGATTACTACCCAAACAATAGCTTTAGTTTAAGTGGACAATATATCAACGATAAAATTTGGGATTATGAAGATTTTATTCTGGAGGATGAAAATCAACATATGGCAACCCTCAACACTAAACTCTCTCTATTGAGAGAGACCCTTAATATTAGCAATATGATCTACTTCTCTTTTAATGAAAATGAGTTAGCAAATAATTTTACTATTGATTATGCTATCAGTGACAATCTTCACATATTAACAGGATTTAACTATTTTGATGTGGAGGAAGAATCTATTCTATTTGAAAAATCTCAAGTGTGGGTTAAGGGCAAGATTAGCTTTTAAAAGAATCAAAAAATTATCTCTAATATATAAATTATGGTAAAAGGGATTAATAGATGAGCGGAGATAAACTGTTTTGGAATAAATTGGCAAATATTTATAACAAAATGTTTGAAAATAAAAAAGCTTACCAAAAAATCTACTCTTTAATTAGAGAGAGTGTAAATAAAGAGATGAAAGTTTTGGAGGTTGGAACCGCTACAGGAATGATAGCAAGAGCTATATCACCTAAAGTAAAAGAGGTTTTTGCCATAGATTTTTCCGACAAAATGATAGTTAAAGCAAAAGAGATAACTAAGGAGAAAAATATATTTTTTTCCATACAAGATTCATCTAATCTACAGTTTAAAGACAGCTCCTTTGATCTTGTTATTATTGCCAATGTACTCCACATTATTAAAGATCCTGAAAAGATCCTAGGGGAGATAAAAAGAGTTCTAAAAAGTGATGGAATATTGATAGCACCAACCTTTATGTGGAAAGAGCTAAACCTTTTAGGAAAAATTCAGAAATTTGTTATGGTAAGAAGGGGATTTCCCATCTATTCCCAGTGGAACAGAGAAGAATATATAAGTTTTTTAGAAAAAAATGGGCTCATCTGTATAAAAAAAGAGAGCATAAACTGGAGTTTTAATATCTGTTATGTTGAATGTAAAAAGAGATAGCTGTTTATAATTGGCAGTTGGATTTTATGGAGATAAAAAAACCGCTATCTAACAACAATTTAAGATAAAGCCAAAACGGTAGTAGTTTAATTAAATTTGGATTTTGGAGAAGATATGAAAACAACAAAAATAAATGCAAATTTTAAAAAATTTGGAGAGTGGCAAATAAAAAATCGCTACCTATTACTAGGATTTATTTTAGTAATATTAGTAATAGGTCTTTTAGGTGTTCCAAAAATATATATGGAAAATGATAGAGAAAGTTGGTTTGATAATGCCGATGCTATCAAGATTGCCACAGATAAGTTTGAGGAACAGTTTGGAAATAATGAGAATATTGGAATATTAATTGAATCAGAAGATGTTTTTCAACCTGAAGTTCTCAATATGATGCTGGAACTGGAGAAAGATCTTTTAGATAAAGTTCCCTATTCAGACGAGGTTATGTCTCTTGCAAATCTGGAAATTTCCATTGGAAATAATGAGGGTATTGAAGTTATAAGTCCGTTTAAAGAGGGAATACCCAAAGATCCTAAAAAACTAGATGAGATAAGAAAACTGTTTCTTTCAAGAACATCTTTTGTTGATAAAGTAGTTAGCAAGGACTCAAAAGAGACATGGATGAGCCTCTCTTTAAATGAGTTCCCATCTTCCGAAGAGTGGAAAAAAGAGGGTAATATAGATCCACTATTTCAAGTTGGAGAAGCTGCAATAAAGGTTCTTAACAATCCAAAATATAAAAGTAGTAAATACACCTTAAAACCTGTAGGAATGCCCTACACTGAAACAGAAGAAAGGGATTTTTTTGGAAAAGAGGCAGTACTAAGGATAGTCTCCTGCTTTGTTGCAATGGTTATCCTTCTAATTATTTTTGTTCGTTCATTCAGAGGGGTTATAATACCTGCTCTAACCTCAATACTGGGAACTTTAGTAGTTTTTGGAATATTAGGTCATTTAAAAATTGGGATTGATGCCAACATGATGACTCTTCCAATTATGCTGGGTATGGCTCTTTCTGTAGGCTACTCAATCCACTTAATTAATGGTTTTAAAAGATTCTACCGCAATTCCCCAAACAGAAGAGAGGCAGTAGTTCATGCTGTGGAGGAGACAGGTTGGCCATTACTATTTACTGCAATAACTACAATGGGTTCTGTTCTCTCATTTTTAAGTACGGGGATTGCCTCCATAGCGTGGGTAGGATACACAGCCGCAGGAATTGTATTTGTAAACTATCTTTTTGTAATTATTCTAATACCAATATTTTTAAGCTTTGGAGAGAATAGAACCATAAAAGAAAAAGAGAGAAAAAAAGCCTCTTTTGGTGAGAACATAATGGAAAAACTGGGTGTTTTCACTTTGAAAAGAAGAAGGTTTCTACTCTTTGGATTTATTCTAACAACACTACTTCTCATACCGGGAATCATGAAAGTGGAAGTTAATATTGATATGTTTAAAATGATGGGACTGAAAGTAGAGTATATAAAAAGAGCTTACGAAGTTATAAACTCAAGACTTGGATCTTATATGTCATACAGTATAACAATTAATTATGAGGAAGCGGATAAGATAAAAGAGCCTAAAGTAATGGAAAATTTTGATAAACTATTAAAAGAGATAGGAAAGTTTCCATTAACAGCAAAAAATGAGAATAATAGTTCTATTTTCTCTATTTTAGATATTATCAAAGATATGAATCAAACCCTGAATGAAGATAAAAAAGAGTTCTATAAAATTCCTCAAAGTAAAGAGATGATTGCTCAGCTTCTATTTCTCTATGAGCTATCGGGAGGAACAAAACTTTTTAACTGGGTCGATGAGGATTTCTCTATTTTAAAAGCACAGATTCAGATGAGTAAATTTGACGCTAACGAAACAGTAAGAGAGCTTAATGAGATAAAAAAAATGGGGAAACAACTATTTCCTAATGCCGAAGTTTCCGTAATAGGAACAGCAGTTCAATTTGCAGAAATGAACTCTAAAATAGTTACGGCAGAAATGAAATCTATTCTAGTATCTTTCTTGATTATAAGTATACTATTAATCCTTGTTTTCAGTAGCTTTGGAACAGGACTTATAGGAATGATCCCAAATTTAATACCAATGGCTTTTATAGGTGGTTATATGGGATATTTTGACATACCTCTTGATATGATGACAATGACTATTATTCCAATGGTTTTGGGTATTGCTGTTGATGATACAATACACTTTATTAACCACATTAAATATAAGTTTGAAAAAGAGGGAAACTATAAAATAGCTATCATCAGCTCATTTAAGCATGTAGGAGTAGCTCTAGCCATGACAACAATTATTCTTTCAGCAGGATTTGCAATGTATATATTCTCTCCTGTAGCTGTAATGAGCAGAATAGGATTTTTGGTATTTATGGGATTAACTGCAGCCCTAATCTCAGATTATTTGGCAACACCAATTTTAATCTATATGACTAAACCTTTTGGTAAAGAAAAGAAGTAGGCAGGTGATAATCTGCCTCTACTTTTTTCAGCAGATCCCACATTAACTAAAATATAATTTTATAGTATATTCTAATTAGCCAATACCATCTTTATTTTTTATATTGGGAAAGAAACTCTCTACATAGAGTTGTGAAAAATAGGAAAATAGAGGAAGAGAAAAAAACTTTTACTCTTTCAAACAAAAAGGTAAAAATAAAAAATGAGTTCTTCTATCCATGAAAAAGATAATTTTATATGGGGTATAAAATCCAAAGTATATAAGTTTATCAGAGCACTACCTTTAATATCTAAAATTTTGGATAGAGAAAACAGAGGTATTTTACAACTCTCAACATATCTATCAAAGGAAAAAAATATTTTAGATCTTGGCTCCGGAACAGGAAACACAGCGGAACTTTTAAAAGAGTTTAATGTTATATCAACAGATCTCAACTTTGGTATGTGTAAAATATCCAAAAAAGTATCAGATATAGCAATATGTTGTAATCTATTAAATATCCCTTTTCAATCATCATCTTTGGAGGCTGTTGTAGCCGTTGGAGTTTCTGAATATATTGAAGATCTTTCTCTTTTTATAAAGGAGATAAAGAGAGTTTTGGCAAATGAAAGCCTTTTAATTATGAGTTCATCTCCAAAATCTATCTTCTCATATTTGAGAAAGGTAACAGGAAATAAAATTTTTTTGAGAGATAAGAAGGATATAGTTGGAAAGCTCGAAAAAGAGGGTTTCTTTTTGATAAAAAGTAATAAAATTGCTTCTACTCAAGATCAGTATCTGTTTAAATTAAGAAAGTAACTTCTGTATCAACATATAAAATCAACCTGAGCTTGATACAACTACTCAAGATCCAAATCTCCTATATAGCAGTGGGATAAAAAGCCAGCTAGCCTCCGCTCCTCAAACCTTTTTTATATTGAGCTTCTTTTTTATGACTTTTTCAGTAGATCATAAATAAAGTTATAGATTTATTTCAAAAAATAGCTTATTATATTATTTAGACAAGTATAAAACTTTCAACTATTGAAAAAAGACACTTTAGATTTAAATAATTAAAGATCAAGATTAACCTATTTTACATAGATTAATGCTGATCAATAATAAACTCTATATTATATTAAACTAAAGTTATAATTTAAAATCCTATTTATATCATAGTCAAAAGATATTGGTTATGATTATATTAGTTTTACTTACATCAGGGGGTAATAATATGGAAAATTTAATTTTTAACAAAGGTTCAGAAGGAAGAAAAGGTTATACTCTGCCAAAATGGGAAGAGGAGTATAAAGTTGATCTGGATAGCAAGTTTTTAAATGAGGAAGCCCCAAACCTGCCGGAAATGAGTGAACTTGAGGTTTTAAGACATTTTGTAAACCTTTCAACTTTAAATCACCATGTTGAGAAGGGATTTTATCCTCTTGGTAGTTGCACAATGAAGTATAATCCTAAAATAAATGAGAATGTAGCAAACCTTGAAGGGTTTTCTCAAATTCATCCTTTACAACCGGAAGATACAGTTCAAGGTGCTTTGGAACTTTACTATAAGCTACAAAAGATATTGGAAGAGGTTAGTGGTTTTGATGAAGTAAGTCTTCAATCTGTTGCAGGAGCACACGGAGAATGGACAAGCTTGAAGGTAATTAGAGCGTATCATAAGAAAAAAGGGAACAATAAAACAAAAGTTATTATACCCGATACAGCACACGGAACAAACCCTGCATCCATTACTTTGGCAGGATACAAAGTTGTTGAATTAAAATCCAACGAAGACGGCTTAGTAGATATTGATGATTTAAGAGAAAAGTTTGATGATGAAGTAGCTGCTTTTATGATTACAAATCCAAACACACTTGGTCTTTTTGAATCACAGATTGAGGAGATTGCAAATATTGTGCATGCTAAAGATGGTCTTCTATATATGGACGGAGCCAATATGAATGCTCTCGTAGGAATTATGAAGCCTGCGGAAATGGGATTTGATGTAATGCACTACAATCTTCATAAAACCTTTTCAACTCCCCATGGAGGTGGAGGTCCGGGAGCAGGACCTATTGGGGTTGTAAGCAAATTAAAAGAGTTTCTACCTTCTCCAAAAGTGATTAAGGAGATGAATGGAGATAAAGAGATATACAGATTTGATTCTGAAAATCCTCTATCAATAGGTAAAGTTCACAGTTTCTACGGAAATTTTAGTATATTGGTTAGAGCATATACATATCTTCTAATGCTCGGTAGAGACGGCCTGGAAAGAGTTAGCAAAAACTCTATAATAAATGCAAACTATGTAAAAAAAGAGCTTGAAGGTTACTACAACCTACCATACAAACAACATTGTATGCACGAAGTAGTATTTTCCGGATCAAACTTTTTAGATTATGGAGTAAAAACTTTAGATATTGCTAAAAGATTATTGGACTTTAATATTCACGCTCCAACAATATATTTCCCTCTTTTAGTTAATGAAGCTATGATGATTGAGCCTACTGAAACTGAAAGTAAGGAGGTTCTTGATAGGTTTATTGATGTGTTGAAGAAGATTTCAAAAGAAGCAAAAGAAAATCCGGAGATTGTTAAAAATGCACCTGTAACAACACCGGTTAAAAGATTGAATGAAGCATTAGCAGCTAAAAAGCTTGAGGTTAAATATTAGCGGTATATATCTTGTTCTGTACTGGCTCAATCTTAGGGGAGAACCAGTACAGAATGAGAACTATTTTTGATTAATAACAAGTAAAAAAGCGTAAATAGTTTACACACTCTTATTGCTTTTAAAGTTTGTTAAGTTCCCTTATCTCTTCTCCCATACTTTCTTTGGTTTGAATTAAATCCATTATTAGGATTTGTAATACTTCTTCTTTATAGCCAACGGTGAGTGTATGAGCAGTAGCGGTATAAAAAGCTATAAACTTTAAGCCTACTATATTGTTATATAACGGTGTTGATATTAGTTATTTCATTTTTTCATTTCTTATTGTTAAACTTATAAGTTTGTAACCATTGTCTGTTCGTAAAAACTCATAATGGTTTTGTGTAAATTCTTGTTTATCCTTGTGATTAATTATTATTGACATTGTAGGGTAAATCCAATCCTTTGATTCTCCACAATTATTGTAGTATTTATCAAACTCTACATCTCCAAACATAAAAGGATTTAATCCTCCCTTAGAAATGAAATAATCCGTTTCTGGTTGTAATATTTCTAACAATCCATTTTTCAGAATTGTAAAGTTCTCTCTAATCAGTTTTTCTTTCTTAGTTTTTGCCCAACCATTTTCAGATTCCCAAGTTATAGTATCATGAGAAACTTTAATTAACTTTTCAATAGTTATATTATTCAATAGTTCTTTTGTTATCCATTGTTTAAATTCTTTTTCAAATTCGACAAAGGAATAGTAATTGCCATCAAAAGCTAAGAATGATTTTCTTCTAGTGTCTGAATGAGGTTTTTGAGTCTTTTCAAGCGTGAAAAAGTTTAATGGTTTATCATATTGGAAGTTTTCAATGAGAACATTATTGGCTGTGTCGATTAAAACTTTTTGCCCTCCTTTCCAACTATAATGATTACAACCTGATTTTTTATGTTCATTCCAATATTTTTTTTCAGCTCCTTTGAGAGCCCGTATCAGTCCATTGTGTGTTCTAGAAAGGTCATCATATATTGCTGGAATTGCAATGTTTCCGTTTTTGTCAAACATTCCGACTTTACCTGTTTTTTTGTCTTTAAACCTTATAAAGCCTTCACTTTCACAGTCAACAGTATTATCAAAAATATACAAACTATTATTTCCAAATTTCTTACCTGATTTAGATAAATAATAGGTGTCATATTTATCATTATTTTCCTCCATAACAGCAATGATATTTACAAATCTTCTTGCAATAGTAAACCCCATAAATTTGGGTGTAATCATTACTTCATTTTTTGAATTTTTGAACCCCATTAAGTTAGATTCTTCATTCCAAAAAGGAGTCCATACCTCATTGTTTTGAGCAAAAGTTAATTGCCCAATCAATAGTAGAAAATATGTTATAATTACTGGTTTCATTCTAATAATAGCTAAAGAACCGGGTGTAAAAATAGTTCCTTGCTTTGCGTAGTAAATTGGCAAGTATTGTTTTTTACACCATGTTAGCCACCGTTTTACTATTTATTTAATTCATACCACTCTTCTTTTAAAATTCCGTAACTAACAGAATCATAATATTTACCCTTTAGAATTCTAGCTTTTCTATATTCTGCTTCTTTTTTAAATCCTAATTTTTCAGCAAGTTTCATCATACCTATATTACCTGACCAAGTACTAAGACCAATTCTAACTAATTCAGGATGATCAATAAACACTTCATTAATCCATAATTTTAAAGCTTGATAACCGATTCCTTTATTCCATAAATTTTCATCATAAATACCAATACCAACCTCTATCCAATTTGTTTCTTTAGACTTCCAATAACAATTTACAGTTCCTATTAATTTATTTGTTTCTATATCAGCAATAACTTTTCTACCACTAAACGGTTTTTGATTATTTTCTAATTTATTTTTTACATTTGATATGCAATCTTTAATTTCTTGTTCACTATCATCTGGAAGGTAAGGAGCATCATATTCTTGCCATTTATTCTCTGGTCTTAAATACATCTCATAACTTGGTAAATCTTCCAATGTAAATTCTCTAAGTTTTATTTTCATAAATTGTTGGCATTTCGTTATTCTTTTTCAAGTGTTTTCATTAATTCAAAACATAGTTTGTCGATATTGCCCATATTCGGATTGAATGCAGAAACATTAGATAGAATAATTATTCCATTTTTTGACTTATCGTCAATTACCATTGATGAGGAATATCCTCCAGTTCCACCATTATGCCAATACCAAAGATTTTTAGATTGAGACTTTAATATGTGCCAACCTAAGCCAATATCCATTTTTTCATTTAGTTCGAAAGTTTTTTCTCTCGTGAGTTTAAGTTCCTTATTTGTGTAATCAAATTGGGAAACAGCAAAATGCGATAGGTCTTCAACTGTTGAAAATATTCCACCAGCTCCTACTAAAACTGAAAACTCCCAATTCGGAACTTCTTTTCCTTCGTTATTTAAGCCTCGCACTATATTTCCTTTTAATTTATTTATATCCGCTGTTGAATTCTGCATATCATATTTTGAAAATATATTCTTCTGCAGTAGATTTTCATAAGTTTCATTCTCAATTTTACTTAAAGTATAACCGAGTAATCCTGCTCCTGTATTGGAATATTGATATTCTCCTTTATTTAATAATTCAAGATGTGTTGTTAAATATTCTTCTAATTCTTTTTCCCTATAATCCTTATACGGATTTTCAGGATTTACGTTTTCTAAATCCAAGTTTGAAGGTAGACGAGGAAGCCCAGAGGTATGATTAGCTAAATCAATGAATGATATTTTCGTATCATTATTAAAAGGTACTTTTAAATAACCATTGATGTTGTCATTTAGATTAATTTTTTCATCTAAAACAGAATTTGCAAGTAGAGTAGATGTAAAAACTTTAGATATAGAACCTATCTCAAAAATGCTTTTTTGGTTATCAATAGTTGAAATAGTGTCTCCTTCCTTATTTATTCCATAATAACTAATTTTTTCATTATTGATTATTGCAATCGAAATCTGTGTGTTATTTGGGAATTTTTTTGTGCTTTCAAATATGATTTCAGATTGTTCTTTTGTTATTAAACCATTTTTAATAGTTAAATTACTAATTACATTTTCTGAATTAACCTCTTCAATAAATGGTTTAACAAATAATCCATTTAATTTCGAATTATCATCTATTGAAATATTGAGAACAAAAACAGCACGTTCAAATGTAGTTTTATAAGAAGCATAAGTTCCATTTTCATATTTCACAAATTCTCTATTAGTAATATTTCCTGCTTGAGATTTAAGACCTTTCAAAAATTCTGTGGTTTTTTCTATTGGTAATGCTTCTTTCATTACATCTGCAAACATTGAAAATATTGCATTGTAATCATCATTATTATAGTTTTTTACAAAATTTTCTGTCGCAATTTTATTTGCGTTTTTTTCGGTTTGTCCAAAAGAAAGATTAACAATTAAAGTCAAAATTATTAATATGGTACTCTTCATTATTCATCATTCTATTTGTTTTTCGTTTTTTTATGAGTACTAACG
>PDWJ01001364.1_pt1 | contig 31013 bp, 29 predicted proteins | sample 1430881 | NCBI WGS metagenome assembly PDWJ01 (sample SAMN01162460, study PRJNA174530) | Oral metagenome, whole genome shotgun sequencing project. | biome: Marine environment; feature: Marine mammal; material: Swab sample of the gingival sulcus; isolation source: swab sample of gingival sulcus...
ATACCGCCATCAATGGCAGCGCTACTCCCAGCGCCAACGGCAGAAGATGCCTTTGGACGGAATTATGGGAACCGTCACTTACGAGGGGGAGTTGGCAGAATTTATGCCGCTGGTTGAATTCTGCGCGCAGACCCATATCGGAAAACAGACCGCTTTTGGTTTGGGGGAGATGGTGGTGGTGTAAATGGCAAATTTGCCAGACATTTTAAATGTCTGAACAAGTGGGCCGGCATTCCAAAAAATAACTTGTATTCATTGAGGTTTTTGGGTTAAGTCGTCTCTACGTGTCGTTTTTATCCAAAAAATTATTAATTAACAACCGAAACGCCTTTTCTCGGACTTCCTCATCTTCATAGGCCCGTATCATGATAAATTTTTGAGTTGTCTCATCCTTCCATTTTTTGACCAACACTTCAAGAGCTATGATCCGTAGGTCTTCATCACTATCTTCGACAGCCCGTGCCATAATAAATTCTCGTGTTATCTCGTCGTGCCATTTTTCGGCCAAGATCTCAAGTGCTGTGCCCCGTGGGTACTCGTCATTATCATTGACAGCGCGTTCCATAATAAATTCTCGTGTTATTTCGTCGCTCCATTTTTCGGCCAATATTTCAAGTGCTTTGAAATAAATTCTCGTGTTATTTCGTCGCTCCATTTTTCGGCCAATATTTCAAGTGCTGTGCCTCGAGGTTTGATATGTTCATCCAGTTTAGCTCTGCATACGAGCAACTTACGTGTATTCTTATCTGTCCAGTTTTTAGCCAACACCTGTAATGCTATGCTACGAATAATTTCATTATTCCCGTCAATAACATGTTTCTTAACCAATTTATGAATAGTGCCACTCGGCCATTTTTCGATCCAGATCTCTATTGCTGTTTTGAATACATCCCCATCATTATTATCGACCAATAACTCATCAATAAATTTTTGGATTTTTTCTTTTGGCAACTGATTAGCCAACGCTCCAAGCGCCATGCTGCGTGACCTACTATTTTTATCTTTCAAGACCTGTGTCTTAAGCAATTCACTTATTGTTTTGGTTTCATCCGGGCACTTCTTGATCAGCGTCAAGAGGACAGCGCTATTTATAGACTCATTGTCATGTTGGGCAGTTTCCTGAATAAGTTCTTGATACATGTTATCGTCCGGCCACTTTTTATTCAACGCTTGAAGCGCAGCCTTTCGTGTATATTCATCTTCCTCCAGGATGGCCCGCAGAGTGAGTAATAGGCGAGTACGGTTATTCGGCCACCTCATGGACAGTGTTACCAGAGCCCCTTCTCTCACTCGTGGATGTTCATCATAAACATATTCAGTTAACAATAATCGATTGTCTCCAATTACCTCAAAAAAACGAACCCATGCCTGAAATGGGTAAGAACGCATCATTGATTCCTTCGGAATTGACAATGAGCTATTTTCAATATTTCCAATGTTCGGCCACTGTTTACCAATTGAACTTACCTCAGCCACGGACTGATCAAATAACCCCGTATTTTCATTTTCAGTATAAAGATCAACAAGATAGTTCCTGAGGCATTGAACAGCGTGCTCTATCTTTTTTGTTTTCCTTTGTTTTTTAATGCAGGCCATCGCCAGAAAAATTTTTGAAATATTTTCATCGCTCTCACTTTGAAATCGAACTCTTGACACCAGATGTGTAACAATTTCTCCGGTAAACTTTTCGTCAATCTGTTCGCAAACCCGACAGAGTACTTCACGCCATACTTTTTCTCCACCATGCTCATCAAACAAATTAATTAATTCAGATTCAGCAATGTCCCTGGCGTTAAATTGATGAACGATCTCGTCTGCACAGAAATAATAAAGGTAGGTAGAGTTTACAAAAACATAACTATTTATTTCACGATTGTAATTGATACAATTGCTTCTCGGCAACTGCTCAACGATCACTCGAGCTATGTCCTGGGACTTTTCGATACCTAATTTTTCGTGCAGATAATCTTCAATAGATCTCGTCAGGATCACGGCGTCGATATTGTTCGTGCTGGATTTGGCAAACATATGCGTTTGGATAGTGTAGGCAACTTTTCGTAAGATATCCTCTTTTTCCCGCCGACCAAAATTAATGCTTAGATGTTGAAACTCCTTAAGTAATTCTTTTTCCAAATCCCATTGATCCAATAACAAGACATCATCAGGCAGAGCAGTCGATTTCGTGGATAGAGACAAAGGTTTTGTTTTTTTGCCCTCGTTGTAACAATTTTGATCATAACTTGTTTTAATAAAAAGCTGGGTATACAATTCTTCTTTTTCAATATAGTTTTCCTTCAAATCTTCTCTAAATTCCATGAATTCAATTTTATGAATCACATGTAACAAGTTAGCAGCCAGAAGTGGTAATACATTAAACGGTAAACTCGTGTATAGCCGAATGACTCTAACATTGTGTTGCTGTTTCATTTGCTGAAGCAATGCCACGACATCCGAGATATAGGCCTTTACATCTTCGCTGGTTTCAAATTTACCATGGTCTACCCATATTCCTGGAATGTCATCATTGTTGCTTTTCCAATGAGAGAGGGCATCGGGCAGCAGATAATCGCGCATTAAGAAAAGCGCAAGCGTTTGCCCCTCGAAGTTGGTGGGAAGAGGGGCAATATCCGTATGGTTTGAATAACATTGGGCATTCCCACCTTGAAGTGGCACATCTCGATTTTGGTCTTTGTTTGTGAAAATGGTGCCTGAATGGTGATAGCAAAAGAGATCTGCACTGGTGCTTCGGTTGAAATAGTGTCCGATAAAAAAAGGCAACGCAAGTTGCGAGTGCCCTGCAATTCTGATTTTTTTCGGATCTGGCCAGGTAGGCGTTCCCAGAGATTTTTCAAGAGCCCACTGCATTTTGGCAGCGATTATTTCCCAGTCAAATCCAGTAAGAACGTCATATTGGTGTCTGTCGCCAAGATCCGGTCTGAAGAACAGTCCCGGACAGTCCAAATCGTTTAACACTTCAGGCAGCTTATCAGGAAGACCGGTTCGTGTAACGGCACCACGCTGATCAATGTAAAGAACCACTTCTCTTTCCTTCTTGAAATTTAGCAGATCGTAGATTTTAAAGGCCACCTGCTCGGCAATTTCCGCAGGATTAAACCCATCACTTTGTGAGTTTGCAAGGATACCGAGTTTTTTCACCCGATCGCCGTCAGCATGTATCCATCTGGATCGGAGTAGTGAGTGCAACTGGACTAGCTTTAAAGCATCCCCTAAGTAAATGGGGATGATGATCTCTTTCCCTTTTCTTTTCTCCACATCAAGGGCTGTAGCCAATTCATCCTCCACCCAATCAGAGGCAAACGATGTTTCAGATAAGAATACTACGAACCCTGCCTGCCTCTGTATGGCCCTTTCAAGATGGTAGGACAGATCCTGGCTTGGCCTTAGTTCATTGACGTCGAGCCAGGGGATGATACCTCGCTGGGTCAATTCAGTGGCAACGGCCTTCACCAGATCCTTGTCTTGGCTGCTATGTGATAAAAATACCGATGCCCATCGTAATCCAGAGTTACGTCCCATAGGTTGTCTAATCTTTCTTATCGTTTATTTTTTGTCTTTTTGATTCAATGCTCTGTAGCAACTTAAACTGATTCCGCCATTTTTTACTCTGTTCCGGGGTCACCGCAAAGCTGTCCAGTTTTTCCAAAAATGCTTTTGCCTTTTCGGGGGTCAAAAGCTTCGCCGAAAATTCCGACTGAATGGTGTCATAAATATTCTCTTTGGTAACAGAGGAGGAAATATACCCCCTCCCGGTATTTCTTTCGGCCCTGGCTTCTTTTCGGGTTTCACGATTTTGGCTTATGTTGGGGCCTGACCGCTCATTGGATCCAGTATGAATATCTGGATCGAATTGTTCCATTTGACCGACCAATCGCTGTTTTCGATTGGAGAGACTGACGTCCCGTTCAACCATATCGTAACCGTACAGGCAATCATTACCAGGATCATCTGGATCAAAACGAGGAAGCGCCTGGGCCTTTATCTGGCTGGCACCCATGGCGTCATTCTTAAGCTTTCCGGTTGTCCAGATCGTTTCAAGCCCTGTCCCGCTTTTTTTGGGTGAGGCATGGCGGGCGAACCAGGAAAGCCCTGCCCGGGAACTTTTATTTTTATTGATTGTGACAGCCCGGGGGTAGCGAAGTTTTTCAACAGGAACCTGGGATGCCTGGTACATGGAAATTCGTAATTTCAGAGAATCGACCAGTTTCTCATCACCAGGTAATAATTTCAAATTTCCACCCTTTGGGCAAACTTCCATGGGAATGCGTCTCTGACCATCCTCATCAAGCATTTTGATGTCTGTAACCCGACAGTGACCTAGGCCCAGCGGTTTCCCACCACCCAGCTTCCAGTCCACACTGCATGCAGCCAAAAGCAACGCCAGTTCCTTGGGCGAAAGCGCTCGAAAAGAGATACGCAGCCTCCCGGTGACACCTTCATTTAAGAGTGTTGCTGTTTTATTTACTTTTTGCTGAGGAGGCATCTTTAACTTTCCTTTTTCAATATATACACCCTGCTCCAAGTATTTCCAGGGCGCATGATCCCCGCGCTCTTTTGTGTTGCGGTACACTTTATATCCTTTGAGAGGAGAGTTTTTATCAATCAAATCGAGATCATCCTGGTCACGGTAGAACGCGATGCATCCGGGATGAGGAGGTGCAAGCGGGGCAAGGATTTCGGTAAATGTTTTCTCCTTGGCATCAGGAAAGACAAGATTTCCCGGACGAATACGGGCGGCAAAGGGACCTGCCGCACCTGGGACATTAGGATTTGGGATTTGACCAAACAAATCGGTTACCATATCTACCTTGCCGTCACTGCGTAAACTGTCGGGAAGCACTGTCTCAGGAACCATATTTTTCAGGGCTTTTCCCTCTCTTCCCCATCGGGCCCACTGAATCGATTTAATATCCTTTTGGCTGGTGATCCTGCTGCACTTTTTGTCTGTGGGTTCTAGCCAGACCAGGTCGCCTTTTCTTAATTCCTTTCGAATTGAGTGACGGTTACGCCCCTGGTAATCCTTCCAGAAGGATGCAGGTAAGGTTATTTGTGATCCTGTTCCCCGGAACAATCCCTCTTTTTTATTTCTTCGCATAATAGGGCGTCCGCTTAATTTGATTTTCCAGATGTCCTCATAGGGCGGTAGAGGTTTTTCGCCATTGGTGGGCCGCCTATAGTCTAAATCTCTGATCTTTTTTTTGAGAGTATCTGCCTTGATCAGTTCGGTTTCACCGAGCTGTATCTTGCCGGGAGAATTAGCGGTTCCCGGCCTGATCACCTCTGCCAGAAAAACATGATCGGGAACATCAGGATTTTTGGTGCTGGGGCCAAGCTGTACATCTCGCCCTTGAGTCAGCCATAGATCTTCATCCATATAACCCAAAGTGCCACCACTGATAATGGTCATAAGGGTTCTTAAGGCTCCACGTACACCTGTAGCCGGGACAATCACATCTTTGCCAATGGTCAGCGATTTATATGTCTTATGCCCCTTTTTTTCCGAAATCGGCACCGGATGACATGTCATTAGCGGAGATAGCGTCTTTATGGTCAGTTCAAGGACACCGCTGGTGCGATGCAGTTCCGAGGGCCGTTCATCTGCCGTTAATGGGGTAGGCAGATTGCGGTCTACCTGTTTGGGGAAAGGGATAAAGGTATATGGGTTATGGAAGGGCTCTCCGAGAATTTTGGGTGATGCCGCATCCTTGTTGCTGCCTTTTTCCTGTGTCATATCAGTTAACCTCCTGTAACAAAGAATTAAACTGTCCGGCCATGGGGCCTTTTACTGAAAGGGATTTGATCTCCAGTCGGCCAGTTCCCTTGGATGAGCCAACAAGAAGGATGCCAAGGTGAAGTGCTCTCAGGGTTTTAACCAACCATGCCACCTCTTCTTCTCTGGGCCGGTTGATGGTAATTCTGCATGAGAATTTTAAATTACTTCCTGTCAGTACCTGGTTTTGAAATAGGGCTCCCTCATGGGCACCGCCGGAAAAACGATCCACCGCCACATGCATTCTGTCGGCAGCCTGCTTGTCGACGGCCTGATTGCTGAACGCGTCACTGATGTGTATTCGACCTTTTTGATACAGGCTACCAAAGAGATCAAGGATTGGATCATTCAGTTTGTGCGGCGCTTCTTGAAATTGTTGCCGATCTTTCTTGTGAACAAAACCCCAGGCAATATCATCAGGATTATAGGTGTTAAGATGCCTGGTATGATCGTCCCATCGCTCCACTGAATCAAGTATTTTTTTCCCGTCAAGGGGGGATGGTTCCCGTTGCTTGGCGGCTTTTAACGAAAGAATCTCTTTTACAGCCAGACGGGTCATCCAGCCTCGGAATATTCCTCTGAGTGAAGATCCCGGGATTCGCCAGTATTGCTCGCCGTCAGCAAACACGACGGACTGAGGTTTCAGCATATAGTCCGCTTCTAGACCGTCTCCGACCAGGACATCTTCGCCCCGCGGGATTCCCAGTTCCAGATCGGTGACCAGTATATCGGCAGATGCGGATAGATTCAGAGGCTGACCCTCAAGTGTGATCCCATCTCGACGCTCTTTATACTCGGCATCCAGAAAAGTGGCGATCCCATCCAGCTGATCCATAGCAAAGGTTTGCAGGTGGAGCTTTCCGTCCACCTCCATTCTGCCAATACCCCGGTTACTGCCGCCACCGACCAGAAGGCCGTCGGCGATGTAACCGGCGAGACGGGTGGTGAACGCCTTGGCATCATCCACGGGCTGTGCCTCTGCCATACCGTTCTGGAGCGTTCCAGATTCGCGTTCCTGGCTCGATGGTCGTCCGGCATTTGGGTTCACCGTGATGGATAAATTGGCCCTGGAACCAGGTGGGACAGCCTCAATAGAGAAGAGCCCTTTGTCGACCACCGCTCCGGTATGGCGATTGATCAAATTGTGGGTGCGGTCACTGACAGCCTGACTTTCCAACACAATATCCGCCACTTGAACCAGCGCCTCTTTTCCGATTTCGCCTTCCATGGGGCGGCCGAACCATTGGCAAACATCCGGGTCATGGGAATTTTTGTTGAGTGCCCTGGCATGGGTGTGCCGCAGCACACCGGCCAGGGCACTGCCCCGAAGCAGGATTTCATCTTTACCATTTTTGGCGATCATCTGCCGGTTACTGCTGTTGCCCATACCTGGTGCAACCCCTTCAGGAAAGGTAACTTTTGCGGTGAGTTTGTAGATAGGTTTCATTGTTGTCTCCCTTCAGCGGCAAGAAGATCCTGGCATACCTTCAATACCTTAATCACATGATCTGGATCTTTTTCTATGGTATCGCGCAGCTGATCATAAACTGGTCGCCATCGTTCCCAGATCTTGAGGGGGCGATCTTCACGCTGACGTTTGATATATTCAACTGCTTTTTTTGGCTCAATGATTACCAATTCCCTGATACGGGAAATCTGGCTGGTGGAAAGCCCGCTTTTCCTGGCCTTATCCCAAAGTTGGAAGCCGTCTCTACCAAAATTTTTGGCAGGTTTCTTGACTTCACGTTTGGATTGCTTTACAGCAAACAATTCCATGGTTTTGCCCGGGTGGGGCAAGACGCCCCCGAATCCGTATTTCCGATCACTGCCAATACCAGACATCAATTTTTCTTCCAAATTCTCGACCGACGATTTCAATTTAAAAACAGAGCCCGGCAAGATAATCTTTTGGGGAGGAAGGCGTCCAGCGGAAGTATTTCTGCTCCAGCCAAAACGGACTTCCATGGCACCCCAAGCGGCTTCAACCTCCCCAAAACCGGCATCTTTGACCATCTCCGCCATGACTTCTTGAAAGGATTCATTTCCCAAATCTTCTCTTACACAAATGGGAGACTGGACGATAAAAACATCATATCGTCCACGATTAAGGATTGGAAACTCAGTGAATGCAATTTTTTCCGCTTTCAGCTGTCCGCCTCCCCGAACGGATTTGGCTTTACCAAAACGGGCAAAAGGATTGTCTTTAAGGCTTTGTAACAAGAGATCACAGGCGCTTTCGGGAATGGCCATGATTCCTGTAAAAACTGTTGGTGAAAGGGCTTCGACAGTAAAGAGATTTCGGGCAGGAGACTCATTACTGCCACGGTCTCCATTATGAACACCATGGGCCGAGATAACTCTTCCCATTTCATTGGCTTTCCAGAATTTTACATAGTCTTGATCCAGAATCAGGACGCCTTCAACTCTTTTGGGAAAGCTGTCAGCAGGCTGTTGGACGTTTGTCTGGATTGCCTCATCCATAAAATAGTGATCATCTTCTTCTCCATTTTTTTTCCTGCCTTCTTTAAAGGTAACAGGGGCTCGAATGGCAAAACAATCGGGATGGCCCGAAGGGACAAGTGGCCAGGCCCGAAAATTCCCGCTCTCAAAGCATTTGTCAGCAACCGATTTATTTATGTCGCTGATTCTGTGAAGCACTGCGCCCTGGACGGCACTGGCCGGTATGGTAAACCCCGAACGGATCACATTGTTTTTCGCGGTTACCGGAATTTCCGGAACACAGACAGGGCCATCTGCAGAGAAAGTTAATTTAAGCAGTATTCGGCGCTCGGATGTTGTTGAGGAGGAAGAAACAGTCGGTTCTGATACCGGTAGACTGAAATCTTTGCCAACAACATCTCTCAGCACCTCCCCCGGTGTTCTCTTTTCATTATCAATGGTGACGAAACACGCCCCTGCACCCCGGCTTCTGTTACCGCCAACGGCAAAAAGCGACAAAAGCCCCAATTTTAACAGGTCAATATAAGGAGCGTCTAAATCAGCATGGGGGAACATTACCCCGCTAAATTGGGTTCCCTTGGCAACGGCTTCACTGGTCCGCAATGATGTTTCTTTGGCAACACCGTATTTATTTATTTCTGTACGCGTTATGGAAATTGTGGCAGTCCCTTCCGGGGCAACGGCATCATTCAGATAGAATTTTCCGTTGCCTGTGCCCTCGCGGCCAAAAAGATCCGAAACTGCCTGGCGGGGAAACATATTCTTTGGAAATTTTTCAAGATTCTCACGGATGATACCCTTGAGGTGGGAGGCCGGCAGAATAATCCGTCCCTTTTTGTCTCTGGGTAAAAGCGCATCCGTCAGACCGGTGCCAAATCCGCTAGCCGGTTCACCGTCAGATGTCAAGGTGATTGTAAAATTGAGTTGATTCATCTCGCCGTCTCCTGTTCCATACGTCTGTCCTCTTCCAAAAGCATGAGAGCGTCTATCAATTCGGTGGACTGCTCTTTTGCATCGTAGTCAACGTGCCAGCTACTGCCATTGTCAGGGGCCAGTTCATTGAGGGCATCAAAAAGATCCGGATGGTTCTTTTTCACCTGTGCAGCAAAGGCCAATCGATCTGCCTGCCCCTTCTTAAGGGCGGGCAGGACCTTGTGCCGGATGGTCCTCGGCAGGGCGACTCCCATGCTCTTTCCATAATTCGCTGCCAAGCGTTCAAGTTCTGTGAATTCTTTCAACGTATAAGGCCGCCGGGTCAGTTTTACGGTGCGGTCAACCTCGTGGTCAAAGAACGTCAGCTCCCGCTGACGCTTCATCTGCGGTGTGTCGATGACCGTTTCCGTTATCTGCTCCCAGTCAATGCATGCCGGCGGGGCCTTACCTGTTTCAGCTTTTTCCCGCCCGAGCGTCTTGGCGTTCTCAAGGAGGGCTTCGGCATAGGGCACAGCCGTATGAAGCGGCAGGGTGACCGATGTGTATAAAATACCGGCAGAAATGGTCAGGCCATCATGGGTGGCCGGCCAAAGTTGAAGGCTTTTTTGGCTTTCCAGCTCAAACACTCTCATAACTTCCTTAACAAAAGATGCCGCATAGGAGCAGTGACAAAGCACGATGATGTCATCACCGCCGACCAGAAGGGGGCGGATTGGCAAGGTGACGGTCTTCTCTGCGTTGATCACCATCTCTTTTCCCTCTCCACCGGCCCATTGTGATACCACATACTGCACCGCCTTTAATGTGGCCTGCGCTGTTATTTTTGCCACTGTCTGGCTCATTTTCTGAATACCGGTTTTCATCTCTTCAGGGGAAATGTTTTTATTCAACTGGATTCGGAATTGTTTGCCCATATCGTTTCCATCCATACAGATGACTGCCCAGCGGTTTCGATTTCCAAGGGCTTCTGCACCTGCTTTGCCATCGGGCTCATCACTATTAACGTTGTGGAAAAACTCCAGAACATCCTTAGATTTGCCGGGAATTAATACATCAGCATCAGATAAAAGTGCATCTTCGAATCGGCGAAACACTTTTTGGCCGGAATTTATCAGTCTTTTCTTTACAACCGGATGACAGTCCTGACCAACTTCAACCGGATAAAGCCCAGACTCCGGACAGGGAATCCCATCAATAACATTATCGGGGACATAAGGGTAAAGTTCGTCTGCAAAAACAATGGCCGTGCTGAAATTTTCATTGACACCGAAACAGATATCAAGACCGATCTCTCTTGCCGCAGATTTGATTTTACCCTTAAGGATTTCAATCTGTTCGTCGTCTTTGCAGAAAAAGACGCCTCTTCCACCCCCTGTGAAAATCACTTCCGTGTCAGCAGTATGCATCCCCTTGATTGTCTCTTTATCAAATTGATCAATTAACGCGCTGCCACCCACGATCATTTTCAACCTGGGTATTTTAAAGATAAACGATTGGATCCCTCTAACATCGTAATAAAGATACTTAGCCATAGATTCACCTTGTTTTATATCCGGGTTAGAAACCTTGCTTATTTCTTGTAGCTTGTCGTGATAATGGATGACATAATGTCGTTGAGCAGGCGCCCTTTGAAATTGACCACAAGGCTATTTTGCTCAGAATTAATTTTGTTCATATCCTCATTCGAAAGCCTTCCATCTTCAATAGGCGCATAAACAATTAATGCATCCGAATATTCCTTGACATCCATTATGTCATTTATGCTTTGGCTAAAATCTTTCCAATACACCAGCATTAAGGTGATATCGGCTGCTTTTTTGATTTCGTTGTTGCCAATTTCAATAATGTTTTTTTCTTTGAATATACCGGAATCAACCAAGAGCGCCTTTAACTCATTAAACTTCGAGTCACCAAAAACAGCGATTTTTCTTTTTGCCAAACCTAATCCAAGCCTTCTCAATGCAGGCAGCATACCGTTAATGGTCAAAACAATAGTATACAGCAAACTAATGAGACCATAGAGGATTACTACTCCCCCCAAAATAATAAAAAAAGGGTGTGAAAAAAACTGAATAAGACCTTCCATTCCTGCTCCTTTCCTGTTTATGATAATTTAGACGACTCGTATATCTTGCTTCCTTTTAATAGTGACTTAATCACTGGTAAACCTGACACTCAAGTTACTTATGATGAACTCCCTGGCCCAAATACAATCTGTTTACAGATGCTGGGAAGATTGGTTCGTGAAAAGTATTCAGCCAATTGGCCGATATGGGTCACCGATTTCACCATGCCGCCCATACGAATGTTTTGGCTCTCGCTGGTCGAGAAACATGTGAATCAGGTCTTTGAAATCAAAATTCGGCTCACTGCCATTATAAACGGCCACCATGTTTTACAACTGCTTTAGTCCGCGTTTCTCATTAAAAAATCATCAGAGAAAAACCACAAATGTCTCAAATTTGATCCTATGTCAGGACAATAAAACATAACAAAGGTGACCTTACAAAAATAAAGCCTACAAAAAAGTACAATACGTTTCAACCCTAATGAAAAAAAATAGTCACAGAATTTAATGGCCTGCTATGATCCGAAACTTGGCTGTTATGTGGTGGTTTCTACCCATGGCCCCGGGCATCGTCTGGGTGATTTTGTGCAGTAATCGTAAGTTGGCCGGTGCTGACAATGACGCATGCCACATTTAGGTTTCCTTTTACATTTGTTTTTCGATAAGACTTCAGGGAAAAGGCGAATAAAAACTCGGCGGAAAAGCTGTGACGTTTGTTTTTTCGGAGCCCCTTGAATAAATGGTTTCCCTGTTTCTCTGGTTATGATAGGGTTAATTTTGATAAATTTTTAAAATAGACATGGATTTTTATTCAGGTTCAAGATGGGGATAAATTATATAACTATTTGTTTTTATTGTAATTTATGGCTTTAACGGGACATATAGGTAACTCCTTTATATTATTAAATTAAATGCTGATTTCCATGCTAACTCAAAAGAGCCAATTTCATGTCAAAAAAAATCGGTTCTATCTAACTGATATGAAAGAATTATCTAACTTGGCCAGAGTTTGAATGGTTGCCCTGATTAGAAGGGATTAAGCGCTTAGCGCCTTTCTTCACAATTGTATCTCGCAAGTTTGCCGGCCCGGCATCTACCATAAATACGCCATATATTTTCCTTGAATCATAAACAAGGAGGATATCATGCGAATTTCATGGTTTTTCAAAAGTAGCTGGATGCTTCAGCTTTTAGTGGGTGTGGGCCTATTTCTCTGTTCGTTTTTTATTGAATATAAAATTCTACAGGTGTTCATTGCCCCGGCAGCCCTGGCCCTTTTTCTGTCTGTCACCCTGGAAATGGGTAAGGTGATTGCTATTGTCTGGCACTATTATCTGAATCATCTATCTTTATCATCCTATCCTGGCGCTGTGCGGTTGACCTCCCGGCTTTTCCGCCTGGGGCTGGTGGCGCTCTCTTTGCTCTGCTCTCAACTGTTTCTAAATGACCGTATGGATCGCCCAAATCTGGCACATGTCAAGGCCATGGAAACGACCGCGGTTGAAACTCGCTTAGGCAAAGATCTGGATCGTATCGAAACTCGCTACCGTAACCGAAAGGCGGCTCTTACCAATCGCCATAAAACGGAATACGCAGACCTAAAAAGCACTTTCGATCAACGGATTATCAATCTGGAATCGTTGCTTTTGGCGGAAATGGATAACGTGGTCAGCGGCGTGTTTAAGGGACCGCGTTATGTGGAATTTGAACGGCGGTTATCACACGAAAAACAGGCTTGCAATGCCGCCGTAAAACAGCTTCAACAGCGGCAGTCCAACGAAATGGCGCAACTGGAAACATGGTACAGCCAGCAACAGCAAACCCTGGTGTCCACTGCGGATAAAAAAAGAGCGCAGATCCTTGTGGACAATTTTACCAATGATGAACGGGTAAATGATCCCCATATTACCGCATTTTTGAAGGTCACCGCATCTTTGTTTGATGTGACATTCAATCCGTTGGAATTTGTCTTTGTTTTCTCTTTAATGTTGTCGTTCCTGATGGAAATCGGCATCGTTCTCGCCTTTTCCACCATCACGGTGGCCATTGCACCGGTATTAAAGGCCCAGCATGAGACCGCCCTTGAGGAAGAGGTGCTCATGACCCGGGTAGGTGGCGAAGCAAAACATGATGAGGTGATGCATCAGGCTGCCATGGAAAAAATCAAAAAGGCAGGCATCAGAACTGTTAACAAAGCGAAATCCGTCCTGAGCTCGACACAAGAATTCGGCAACCTTGCCAGTCCTGCAGAATAAAACAAACGGAATTATGATTGTGTTTGAATAAAACCTGAACGGGCTTCGGTGTTGCAGAACACATTGCACCCGAAAAATGGTTCGCCCAATCAAGATGATTTGTTCAGGCCAAAATTTGATCAGACCTAAAACAAAAAAAGGAGGCATCAATGAACGATCAACAGACATCAACGAATATGGACCCCGCTCCCGATGAGGCAGAAGGCCGTGTCAGTGAAAACGAAAGAATGGTGCAACGTGCGGTTGTCCGACATCAGGGTTCCCTGATGCCGGTGGTATTTAATCGTAAAGAGCGACAGCTGGTGCGCGATCAGTTGATGGCGGAACTGGATCAGGGGTTCAGGCATCGCCGTCAAACACTTGAACTGGTGCTTCAGACCCGGCGGCAATCCATTCAGGAAGCCTGTAACCACCTGCTGGTGAAAGGTAAAACCGATTTGAGACAACAGCGCACCGCCTATTTCAGTCGGATGTACAAACAGGTTTCCAATCATCTGGATCAGCTTTCCAGCACTTTTTTGGCAGAAATTGACCAACGGTTCCAGAAACTGAACGCGTTTCAGACCGATTATATCCGGGAGCGTGAGCAAAGACGGCTGGAGAAATCGGTCGATGATTTTCTGGACACGGTGGCACAACTGATGAATGAATTTCGTCACATTATCAGTGAAAACGTGGACCATGAAACGGTCCTTTAAACTTGGAGAGCGACAGCTCCGCTGCAAAACGGCTGTCGCTTAAAACACGATGAAACGTAACCCCACAATCATTGCGTATGACATCACAGACAACAAACGTCGGCGTCAATTGTTTCGGTGCCTTAAAACGTGGAAACTGGATGCACAATATTCTGTGTTTGAATGCATGTTAACGGATGCCGAGGCCAAAGAACTCTTTTTACAGCTGACCCACTTAATGGATCCCAAAGAGGATGCGCTGCTGCTGACACGACTTGATTCGCAGCGTGACGCCGAAGCCCTTACCCAATGCACCAAAATCAGCTTTACGGTGCCCGTGCTATATGAAAGGTAGCTGCTGCCATGGGGAAAAATAGAAAAAAATGGTATGTCATTGCCTATGATATCCGTAATGAAAAACGATTGCGCCGGCTGCATTACTATCTGAAAAAAGAGGCGGTGGCCCTTCAGAAATCGGTGTTTTTACTCAGCGCAGATGCGCAGCGAAAAAACAAGGTGACGTCAGAAATTAAAGCCAGGGTCGATAACCGGGAAGATGATGTGCGCATCTACCCGGTGTTACATCCCAACACGCTCTGGGTGGCCGGCGTGCAGGGAACCTCCCTATCGGGGCTGTACGGTGGATCGCCCGGACAGGCGTCTGCCTCCCCAGGCGTAAAAGGATTTTTCAAACAACTATTCAAAAGGAAACGAATATGATTTTCGTGATTGACAGGCGCGGCTGTACCCTGCGTTACAAGGGCGGCTGTCTGGTTTTGCAGCGTCAGGATAAAAAGGATCGAAACATTCCCATCCAGCCGCTGGAACAGGTGATTATATACGGTAATCCCCTGGTAGAGGCATCGGTTTTTCGGGTGTTGGCCGGGGCTGGGGTACCGGTGGTGATGCTGGCAACGCGGGGAAAACAACCCTTTGCCATCTCTGGTGGCGGCCTTGCGGTTCAACTGCCCCTGCGCAGACGCCAGCATCGTCTGGCCAGCCATGCGCAGGGATTTCTCGATATGGCCAGGTGGTTTGTTACCCGAAAGATGGAAAACTATGATGTACCATTGGCCGCCCTTGAAAAATCAGGCTCAGGTGAACTGGCGGATCTGGATGATTTCCGGCGGCTACGGGATCAATCGGTTCAAAAACTTCAATTTGCAGGATCACATGCGTCGATCCTGGGGCTTGAAGGCCAGTTGGCCCATGCTTGGTTCGCCCTTCTGGCAAAGCAGCTGCCCTATAAATGGAAATTTGCCGGTCGTAACCGAAGACCGCCCCGGGATCCTGTAAATGCGCTGCTCTCATTGGGATACACATTGCTGTTGTCGGAGGTTACCCACGGGGTCTGTCAAGCAGGGCTGGACCCGTCACTTGGGTTTTTGCATCGGGACTATCCGGGACGCGAGTCTTTAGCCCTTGATTTTGCAGAGATCTTTCGATCCGGGGTCGATTGTTTTGTATTGGCTTTACTTCATTCAGAAAAACTTTCGTACGACAGTTTCTATTATCGCAAAACAGAGGGGTGCCGCCTGAGCAAGGCGGCAAGACCGATTTTCTATCAACACTGGGGCCATTGCCGTGACGCATGGCCGAGACGGGAATGCATGTCGGGCCAGTACGGCAAGGTGGGGCATGGCGCCCTTCGGGAGTACATTAACGGCCAGGTCATTGAGGCGAGAAACTATATGAAACAACTGGAGAAAGACTATGGGATTATCTCTGCTGAAACAGGCAATGGCACCAGAGGTGCTGAATCTGACATGGCGTAGACTGCGCCGGGAACATACACCATGGTCGGTAACGGTGTCACGGGATCAATTGCAACAGCATTTGCTCAAGCATATTCTTGAGTGCCGGGAGCAAATATTGTCCGGTCGATACAAGCCCCAGCCGCTGCGTCAGTTTCCCTTACAAAAACCCGATGGCAAACAGCGTATCCTTTCCGCACAATATCTACAGGATAAATTTGTGCAAAGGGCGTTGCTCATCGTACTCGAACCCCGGGCTGAAGCCCTATTTCATAATGATTCCTTTGCCTATCGTCCGGGCCGCAACGTGACCATGGCCCTGACCAAGGTGCGCGAACGGGTTCGTATTGGGCAGGCCTGGCTGGTGGATGCCGATATAAAAAAGTTTTTCGATACCATCCCCCACCGAAAACTGATTAAACTCCTGAAAGGGTTTATCAATGACGCCCAGGCCATGCGGCTCATTGAGACATGGCTCTGCCAGGGGGCACATCACCTCAGTCTGTTGCGCTCCCGACGGGGGATTTCCCAGGGAGCGATTTTATCCCCTTTATTCTGTAATTTATACCTGCATGAATTTGATATGGCGTTGGTAAAAGCCAATATCCCATTTGTCCGTTTTGCCGATGATTTCTTGCTTTTTTCCAGAGCAAAACAGGATGCGGTCAAGGCAATGGGCTTTGCGAAAGAAACACTCAAGAACCTGGGCCTTGATCTTCACCCCCAAAAGACGCGTATTGTGCGCAGCAACCCATCGGTAACTTTTTTAGGGGAGCAATTACCCAACCCTTAATTAAGGTATTATGTATTATTTGCGAGCCGCCATAAATAAATTGTTTGCGAGTTTTTCCGGTTATGATACAGTCGATCAAAATAGATGTTTTAGATTAGACTTAAATTTTTATTTGGACGAAGAAGAGGGATAAACTTTATAACAATTTGTTTTTATTTTGTTTTTTTGTTTTACATAGAAAAAAAACAGATAACCCCTTGATATTATTTGGTTAAATACTTATTTCCACGCTAACTCAAAAATGCCAATTTGATGTCCAACAAAGTTGGTTCTATCTGACTGATATAAAAGGATTATCTAACTTGGCCAGGGGTTTGAGTGGTTGCCCTGATTAGAAGGGATTAAAAACCGAAATAGATTTTAAGTGTCTGAAAAAAATGGTTTAAATAGCTGCTCTTTATTTTTGAATAAGCATTCTTTACTCCAAAAAGAGCCCTGTAAATGACTACCCCATTCAATCTAAGGCGGGAACCCCGCAGCCCATATGCCCCTCCTCATTTTCTTGTTTTTTAAACAGAAATTGAGAAGTAAGGCATTAATAAAGGACAGCGATGGAATTCGGAAAATATAAATTTGAATTAACATTGACCTCAGCGGCCTGCCTGCCGCGATTTAAGGGCTCCAGCTTCAGGGGGCTTTTAGGCCATGCCCTGAAGCGAACAGTCTGCGCCTTGAAGCATCAGGCGTGTGCCACCTGTATGTTGCGTTCCAACTGCACCTATGCCCAGGTCTTTGAGACAGCCCATGCAATCCCGGCGCCGGACAATGGCAGAGTGTCATCGCCACCGAATCCCCTGGTGCTGGTACCGCCCCTGACAGAGAGACAAACCTTCGCCGCCGGCGACAGGCTGGACTGCACCCTGATCCTGATGGGGAATTTAAACCAGAATTTACCCTATTTCGTATATGCCTTCGATCAAATGGGGAAAATTGGACTCGGGAAAAAAATAAATGGCAAGCGAGCCGGTTTCACCCTGGACCGGGTAGAATACCAGGGGGAAACCATATACTCGAAAGCCGGGAACAAGCTCCGTCCCCCAGATCAACTTGATCAATTGACGCTGGTGCCGTGGACCCAATCCTGCCCGGAGCGGATCACCCTGGAAATAAAAACACCATTACGCATCACCGGTAAAACAAACGGCCCACCAGACCTGCCCTTTGACCTGCTGGCCCGCTCCCTGGTGCGACGGTGTACTGCCCTTACTAATACATATGGTCAGGGCGAACCTAATTTGGATTATCCCGGCCTGATACAGACTGCGGCCCGGATCAAAACAATGGACAATCGCCTGTCCTGGTTTGACTGGCAGCGCTACTCTGCCCGGCAACACACCAAAATGTTCATGGGCGGCCTTGTGGGGTCGGCCACGTTTGAAGGGCCATTGATGCCTTTCATGCCGTTTTTATCCATGGCTGAGAAGGTCCATGCCGGAAAAAATACGGTATTCGGCCTGGGCGCAGTAAAAGTGATAACATATCATTAAGGCCCATGATCCGACACTGTTCAAACAGGATCTGGACCAGGTCATCCGTGAATACCCGAACATCCCGTTTGCCGTATTTTCATCGGTTTGGACCAAGTCTCCGGCCAAGAACAGACTTTAAAAAAGAATGGCAATAAAGCCAAATTCTACCAAGTTAAACAGGTACGTAATTTAATATTGAATTATAGATTGGGAATGAAAAGTGTCAGGAATTCCCCTTCTCTGATCAACCTGAGAAAGAACTTCCCCGCATAATTTTTCCTTTGCCTTTGGCAGTCCGGTTGGTATAGTCGATTGATTAAGATAGACCTGAAACACCGAGAACATCAAAGCCATGAACAATATTCTTGACCTTAAAGCGTATCGAAACCGTGTTATTGAAGCAAAATGTTTCACCCCGTGGAAAAAGCGGTTTGCTGAAACCTTTGCATTTAACACAGGTCTGACAGATGTGTCAGATAAGACGCTTTATTTTCTGGCCCAACCGGGTGAACACTGTGCCGTGGCATATTATGAGATCATTATGGGGGCGCTGGATCTGGGGGCAGCGGCTAAATTTAATTATCTTGATGCCCAGGATCAAATGAAGGTGGTGGATATTCAATTTTTTCTGGCGGACCAGATGCGGTTTGAATTGATGCGTCGGCTTCAATGGATCACCGGGTTTAAGGCTGAAACCTATAGTTTGTTAGAGATGATTCAAGACGTTAACGCTGTCAAAGCGGCCTGCGATGCAACGCCGCCGGAACTGTCAGCATCTCATCCGGGCCATGGTGAATACAAGCAACTGGTGCCAGGTGACCAGCAGGTGTTTATCCGGCGGTTGCTGCCAGAGGCACTGGCGGCATTCAACCCATCATAGCCCTTGGACAACATCAATGTAATGTCGATTGCCTTGAAGGCCAATGGGGACACACCGCAAATAGGAGCAATAGATGCCGGAGCGTAAAACGAAATCAAATCACCGGTTGCAGCACCGCCTGCACGAAATTATTTTTGAGGCGGACACTGCGGCCGGCAAATTCTTTGATATCTCTCTGATTATCGGCATTATTGTCAGCGTCATCATTGTCATGCTCGACAGTGTCGCGGCATTGACCGCCGCTTATGGGCGCATTTTCCTGATTTTGGAATGGACGTTTACGCTCATCTTTACCATTGAGTATATGCTGCGCCTCAGTTGCATTGGTAAACCCAGCAAGTATATATTTAGTTTTTATGGCATTGTCGATCTTCTATCCATCCTGCCCTCTTACATCAGCCTGTTGCTGCCCAGCGGCAAATATTTATTGGTGATCAGAATTTTACGCCTGTTGCGAATCTTTCGGGTGCTCAAACTGGTGCAGTACGTTGGAGAATCAAATTTTTTACGGCAGGCACTTTGGGCAAGCAGGCGGAAAATATCGGTATTTTTATTTTCGGTATTTCTGCTCATGGTCATTTTTGGCTCGGTGATGTACATCGTCGAGGGACCGGAAAATGGGTTTACCAGCATTCCCAAATCCATCTATTGGGCAGTCGTGACCATGACCACGGTCGGTTATGGCGATATTTCGCCCCAAAGCAGTGTGGGGCAGGCCATTGCCTCATTGGTGATGATTTTGGGCTATGGGATTATTGCCATACCCACGGGAATCGTGACCGCAGAACTGTCCCATACGGCTGGGATCAATACCACATCGTGTCCAGAATGCAGTGCCGAAGGGCATGAAGAAGATGCCATTCATTGTAAATACTGTGGTGCAGTACTCAACCCACCGGTACAGGCATGACCCACGATGCCTGTGCCAACAGGTTAAAACCGATATTTTTTATATGAAAGTATGTATAACTAACTAATATCTTTCAATTTTTGCCATAGTCTGTGCCTGAGTATCGATAAGACCCAGGTCCGCCCGTGGCGGTTATAAGGAGGCAGTCCATGACAGATCACACATTTCAGGCCATGGTCGTCCGGGAAACCGAACCCAAAACATTTACCCGAAGCATTGAAGAACGTGCTGTCAAAGATCTACCCGCCGGCGATGTCCTGGTTCGGGTTCATTATTCATCCCTCAACTATAAAGACGCCCTGTCTGCCACGGGCAACAAAGGGGTGACCCGAAACTATCCCCACACTCCGGGTATTGATGCGGCAGGCATTGTCGCGGCGAGCAGCAATTCTGAATTTGCACCAGGGGATCCGGTCATCGTCACCTCTTTTGACCTGGGCATGAATACCTCTGGCGGCTTTGGCCAGTATATTCGGGTGCCGGCGGATTGGGTGGTTCCTCTGCCCCACGGCCTGTCCCTGGTCGAAAGTATGATCCTGGGTACAGCCGGTTTGACCACTGCCATGTCCCTGGAAAAAATAATACCCGTCATTTCCCTGTCCCAGGGGCCCATCCTTGTTACCGGCGCCACCGGCGGCGTGGGCGCTCTTTCCTGCGCCATGCTCTCCCGTTTGGGATACCAGGTGGTGGCAGTGTCTGGAAAACCCGATGACGGATTTCTCACCGGGCTGGGTGTAACGGAGGTCATTCCCCGGCAGGCATTCACCGAAAATAATCATCCTCCCATGCTCAAAGCCCGCTGGGCAGGTGTGGTAGACACTGTGGGCGGGGACATCCTGGCCACGGCCATTAAATCCACCATGGAAAACGGGGTTGTCACCTGCTGCGGCCTGGTGGCTGCCCCAGACTTTGCCCTCACCGTTTTCCCCTTTATTCTCAGGGGTATTACCCTAGTCGGCATCGACTCCCAACACTACCCCATTGAGCAGCGCCGAAACCTGTGGCAATATATTGCTGACGACTGGAAACCCGAACTGCCCGATCATTTCACCCAAAAAATCGGCCTGACGGATCTGAATACCTATATTGACAAGATTCTCAAAGGAGAGATCAAGGGCCGGACCTTGGTAGATCTGACCCCCTGATTTACCATAATATTAACAACGTTTAGCTTTCAATGGCGCCGCTGCGGGTGCCTTTAAGGTAATTCATACAGAACTGGTCGTTGCCGATCAACATGTCGGCAGTTTGGATGGTGGCCATGATCTTTTTATCCAATGGATCAATAATGGCCGAATCCATACCTGCGGCCATCATCAGCGTCACAAAGGTACGGTTAATGATGTGCCGCTGGGGCAAGCCGTAAGAGATGTTGGACAGGCCGCCGGTGATATGAACATCAGGGAATTCCGCTTTGATGGCCCGTACGGCGTCCAACACCATCACCCCTTTATTGGAATCGGTGGAGATGGGCTGCACCAGAGGGTCGACATAAATGTCGGCCGTCGCGATGCCGATCCCGTTCAGTTCGGTCACCAGGGTTTTGGCGCGGGCAAGGATATCATCACTGGAATTGGGCATGCCCCCGTCATCCATGCACAGGGCAATGACTTTACATGCTTTGCCTTTCAAAAAAGGGATCATGGCATCATAGCGTTCTTTTTCCAGTGAGATAGAGTTGATCATGGGTCTTTTTTCAACCTTATCAAAGGCCATTTCCAGGATGGCGGGATCAGGGCTGTCCAGTGCCAAAGGGACCGTGGCGATGGGCTGGATGATATCCAGCAGCCATTTCATGTCTTCTTCTTCGTGACCGATGCGGGCACCGGCATTGACATCGATAAAATGCGCACCGGCGTCCTGCTGTTTCTTAACATCGTCTATAATGTAATCTGCATTACGGTCAGTAACGGCAGCCTGGACCATTTTTCTGGACGTGTTAATTCTTTCTCCGATGACTTCAAACATATCAACTTTCCTTTTTCTAAAGCGGCCACGGGCCGCTCTGGGTCTTATCAACACTCAGGCATAGCCCACAACAAAATTGGAATTAGCCAACCAAAGCCTTTGCCAATTTGGAGGCAGATCCGGCATCGGCGGCAAAACCGTCGGCCCCAATTTCATCGGCAAATGCCTGGGTAACCGGAGCACCGCCTATCATGATTTTTACTTTGTCACGCAGTCCAGATTCAATGATGGCGTCAACGGTCTGTTTCATTGCGGGCATGGTGGTGGTCAACAGGGCCGATAAACAAACAATCTGGGCATTTTTATTTTGAATTTCAGCGACAAATTCTTCAGGGGCAATATCAACACCCAGGTTATGCACCTCAAGGCCGGCACTTTCCATCATCATGGCAACCAGATTTTTTCCAATGTCGTGGAGATCGCCTTTAACGGTGCCGATAATTACGGACGCGGCAGACGTATTATCACCATCGCCCAGCATGGGTTTGAGAATTTCCACACAGGCCCCCATGGTCTGTGCCGCCATGAGCACTTCGGGAATGAACATGTCACCGGCCTCCATTTTTTCACCCACAATGTCCATACCGGAGATCAGCCCTTTATTCAGAATTTCCTGCGCAGGGACCCCGTTGCTGACAGCCTGATTCACCAGATCGGTAAGTTTGGCGGCATCACAGGATATCAGCGCATCGGTCATTGCATTAAAATCTGTCATTATTTTTTCCTTGTTTTCTGCGCTTGAACCATAATTTTTTCATATGAAAGTCTCAGTAACTTACTGAATTACTTTCTTGTTTTGTTGTGGGCGGTGCCTGGGTATCGATAGACCCAGGACGGCCCGTGGCCGTTATAAGGACTGTCAGCGGCATCCCCATGCGCAAAAATGCCGGGTCCAAAACATATAAAATATTGCGATTATCAGATCGGAATCAAGCGAAAAAATACATTAGTATTCAACAAATTAAAATTTTTTATAACCACCACGGACGGACCTGGGGTGAAAAACCAGGTTTGTCCAGGATCGTTTTAGAATTAGAGAATCCCTTCAACGCGTTTTACAGCGCAAAAATCTCCGCACATGGTGCACACCCCGTTCTTTGCCGACTGGACGCTGTCCTTATACGCCCGGGCCTTTTCCGGATCAATGGATGCGGCAAACTGCCCCTCCCAGTCCAGATCTTTTCTGGCGCGGCTCATGACCCGATCTTTGTCCATGGCACCGGGTAGCCCTTTGGCCAGGTCACCGGCGTGGGCAGCAATCTTTGCGGCCATGATGCCGTCCTTCACATCTTCCGCTGTGGGCAGGCGAAGGTGCTCTGCCGGCGTCACATAACAGAGGAAATCCGCCCCATGCATGGCAGCCAGAGCCCCACCGATAGCCGAAGTGATATGATCATAGCCTGGTGCAATGTCCGTGACCAAGGGGCCAAGCACATAAAATGGCGCATTGTGGCAGAGTTTTTTCTGGAGTTTCATGTTCATTTCCACCTCATGGAGAGGCACATGGCCCGGCCCTTCAATCATCACCTGAACGTTCTTGGCCCAGGCCCGTTTGGTCAATTCACCCAGGGTAATCAACTCCTGGATCTGGGGCGCATCGGTGCTGTCGTGAATGGCGCCGGGGCGCAGGCCGTCTCCTAAGCTGATGCAGATATCATGTGTTTCACAGATATCCAGCAGGCGATCGAAATATTCATAAAAGGGATTTTCCGTTTCCGTTTTGATCATCCATTCATAAAGGATGGAACCACCACGGCTGACAATGCCGCACAACCTGGGGTTCTCTTGAATGATACGGGCTGCTTTCAGGTTCAGCCCGGCGTGGATGGTGACAAAATCGATACCGTTTTCCCCATGGATTTCAACGGTACGAAACCAGTCATCAAGGGTAATATCTTGAACAGCCTTGCCGGTACGGGTGAGTGTATCGTAAATGGGGACACTGCCGATCATGATCGGGACCTCGGCCACCAGACGCTTTCTAAACGCTTCGGTTTTCCCAGACACACTCAGATCCATAATGGCGTCGGCCTTGTGTTTCAGGGCCAGTTTTGCCTTGTTCATCTCATCCTCAAAGGAACAGACATCTTTGGAAACGCCTAAATTGACATTGATCTTGGTTTTCAGTCCCCGGCCCACACCCGCTGCCCGGAGGGAAAAATGGTTCTTATTGGCAGGGATGGCAATGCTGCCGTCCGCCACCCTGGCAATCAAATCCGCTTTGGAGATGGGCTCATCTTCCAGCACCTGGGCCATCTGAGGGGTAAGAATGCCTTTTTTGGCGGCATCCATCTGGGTGGTATATGTTCTTGTTTCGGTCATTTTTCAACCTCCTGATGTTTTTTTGTGTAACGCACTCAGATCTTTCAATTTTTGTTGTGGGCTGCGCCTTGGTGTTGACAGACCCAGGACGGCCCATGGCCGTTATTCAAGGCAGCACGCTTTGATCTCTTGAATTCTTGCTTTAATATCCTGTGCGCCTATAATCTCTGTCACCAGGCAGATGGTTGTTGCCCCCCGATCTGCCACCGCTTTTATGTTGTGGCGCTTGATTCCGCCGATGGCCACAAAGGGGATGGTATGGGTGGCAACCACATGGTCGAGATATTCAAATCCCACGGGATCACAGACGTCCGCCTTGGTCTGGGTGGAAAATACAGGGCCCACCCCGATGTAATCGGCACCATCTTCAACAGCCTGGGCGGCCTGGGCTGGAGAATGGGTGGAACAGCCCACCATGAGATGGGGTGCCAATTTTTTCACCTCGGTCACCGGCAGATCCTCCTGGCCCACATGGACCCCGTCGGCGTTTACCATTAAAGCGATATCTAAAAAATCATTTATAATAAAGGGGACGCCGGCATCAGCGGTAATCTTTCGGATGGCATGACATTCCGCCAACATCTCCCGCCGATCTTTTTGGTGGGCTTTTTCTCGGTATTGAAGGATATCAATTCCGCCCTCTACCAGGCATTTTGCGGTCTCCACATTGGACCGTCCCAAAGAGAACGCTTCGCCCAGGATGCCGTAAATTCCCTTTGGAAGTATGGGTTTTTCTATCTGTTTCATTTTTTTACCTTTTTTAATGGGGATCAAGGATATCCATGGCAATGGCGGCCATCATCGCCGAAATGACCGCCACCTTTGGCGAAAACAGGTCTGCATTCGCCACATCCGTGCAAAAGTCTCCCACAATGGTACAGTTTCCGATGTTGCGAATTTTGATTCCCTGCAAATCCCTGCCCGCAATCCCAGACGCTGAGACCACAGGGATGCCCAGCACCGCCATTTCTTCCACCAATAATTTCTTTGCCGTTGCATCATCAAATCCCTCCACCACCAGGGCACAGTCCGAAAACAATGCCGCACCGCCTTTGGGGACAATACGCTGAACCACAGCGTCCACTGCTGTACTGGGGGAGAGCCGTTGCAGATTGTCTTTCAGGCACACCACCTTAGGCTGGCCCACCTGATCAAAGAAATAAAACTGTCGGTCCAGGTTGGATCGTTCCACCCGGTCAAAATCCACGATCCTAAATTGAGTGACGCCAGATTGAACCAGGTGCCGGGCCACGTTGGAACCGATTCCGCCGGCGCCGGCAATACCGATACATCTGGGGTTATTTTTCATTCTAAATCATCTCCCAGTCCTTAAATACCGGCTGATATCCGCTGTCACGGATCATCTGGGACACCTGATCCACCGTTCTGGTATCGGTGATATCAAACTGCACCGTGGTATCGCAGTCCGTGGTCTGGGCATTTCGCACGGTATAGCCCCCCACATCGGTTTTTGATCCGGCTGAAAAGCGGGTGGCGCCCAGGTGGATCAGCCGATCCCGGAACTGGGCGGATTCCCGGGTGGAAACAGTAATGCCCAGCCGGGGCATAAACAGCCGCCAAGCCAGCATGGTCTGAACAAACCCGGTATCGTCCAGGGCATTGGCCAGGGGCATCCCGCCTTCCACCGGGTTCATTCGGGGCAGGGACAAGGAGATCTCCACATCGGGAAATTCCTGCTCCAGAAACCGGGCGTGAATCCCCGCCATAAAGGCTTCAGACCGGGTCTCTCCCAAACCAAACAAAGGACCGATGCCCAAGGCACGGAACCCTGCCCTGGCACCTCGCTCCGGGGTCAGCAGTCGAAAGGCATAGTCGGACTTGGGGCCTTTGGGATGCACCGCTTGATACAATCCCTGCTCATAGACCTCCTGGTAAACGGTGAGGGCGTCGGCACCAGCCCGACGCAACCTTGCATAGGCCTCCTCTGTCATGGGGAAGACTTCCAGGGCCACCGATGAAAAATACCGGGTCAACAGGGACACGGCATCCTCAAGGTAATCCATGGGCGTTTTGGCTGGGGCTTCGCCGGTAAGCACCAGAATGTGACGAATGCCCAGATCTGCAATGGCCTTTGCTTCAAGTTCAATCTGTGCCAGGGTCAATGTGGTTCTTTTAAACCCGGTGCTGGCATTAAATCCGCAATAGGTGCAATGATTGGAACAGAAATCAGAGATATAAATGGGGGCATAAAGGCCGATGGTTCGACCAAAGTATTGCAGGGTCAACGCCCTGGCCTTTTGCGCCATAGGCTCCAGAAACGCCAGGGCCGCCGGAGACAGCAAATTTAATAAATCATGGGCATCCAGGCGGTTGATCTCCCCGGCACGGGCCAGGCTTCCTGCCACATCCTGAGACGTGACCCCCTTAAAATATCCGGCAAAATCAAATGACTGATATTGGTTTGCAATTTCAAGAAATGACATCAGCCTCTCCTTTACACAGTGCTGTTTCTCAGAAAACCGGTTAACGGCGAAGAGGCACTGGCGCCGGGCTGGACGCCGGCAAGCCCGGATAGATAGGCCATTCGCCCGGCTTCAACGGCTTTGGCAAAGGCCCGTCCGGCCATGGCCGGATCATGGGCTGTGGCAATGGCCGTATTCACCAGCACCGCATCGGCCCCCATCTCCATGGCCTGGGCTGCCTGGGAGGGTTTGCCGATACCCGCATCCACAATCACCGGCAGTTTTGAGGTATCAATGAGCCGTTGAATCATGGCCTTCATCTCAAGGCCGGCATTGGACCCAATGGGAGCGCCCAGGGGCATGACAGCCGCGGCACCCACATCATGGAGCTGTCTTGCGATATTAATGTCCGGCATCACATAGGGCAGTACAGTAAAGCCTTCCTTGGCAAGGATCTCTGTGGCTTTGAGGGTTTCATAATTTTCAGGCAAAAGATACTGCATGTCCTGGATCACTTCGATCTTAATAAACTCCCCGCATCCGGCAGCCCGGGCAATCCGTGCAATGCGCACCGCCTCATCTGCACGCCGGGCCCCGGAGGTATTGGGCAGCAAAGTTACCCCATCTGGGATGTGGGACAGAATATTCTCCTGACCGGCCTTTGGGTCCACCCGCCGCAGGGCCACTGTAATCATCTCGGATTTTGACGCCTCAAGCATGGGCGCAATCAAGGTTTTTGACGCAAATTTTCCAGTTCCAGTCAACAATCGGCTGGTCAATGTTTTCGGTCCAAGGGTCAACAGATCGTCCATCATCATCCTCCTCCCACAAAATTTAACAGCTCAATGGTATCTCCCTCCCCCACAGGCGTGGCAGCCCAATCCTCATGCTTGATGACAACCAGATTATGTTCAATAACAAGGGAAGAAGGCGCCAATCCCCGCTCATGAACCAGGGCCAGAAGATCTGTCTGATCTGTTTCAACAACAGATCCATTCAGCACAATTTTCATAGCACCTCCGGTAGGTTAAGCCCATGATCAAATAAAATCGCCCCTCTACTTGTCTTTTAAGTCACCCTTGGCGTGCCTGTGGCAGATTTAATTCTGATTATGGGCCTTTAAGTTTGGGTGGCTGAAAGGAAAGCCATACCAATTCCAACCACCTTGTACGCGGTAAAATTTACAGCGTTCATTCGGTAAAAATGTCACATAAAAAAGGGGAGCGTTCTGATGATTTAATACAGACAGGCAATCAGTGAAGATTGGGTATTGGCGCCGGCCAAAACACATTTTTAATGATAAAAGTGTTAGGCCTGGCTGAAGTCGATGGGTGAATTTTCACTCAATCAGTGACCACTTTCCCTACGTCGGTACTAACCGCATCAGGTTCCAAGGGTTGAAGAACATTTTCCTTCTCTCAGCAAGGATTGCACCCCCAGTGAACTGTCGGACACCATAAACGAAAACATATCCGTTGTCAAACCGAAGATCACACAAGAGATAAAAGCGTTGACCCCCGTGGTCACAGCGTGTAAGTTAGGATTCACTTAAAAATAATCAGATAAAATCAAATGAGGTAAAATGATGTCGCTACTTGAACAAACCGTCAATGCCATCCCCCGCACACTTAACCTGGACGCCTTGGACGAGGCCCGTAATCGGCTGGCAGAACAGGCCCGCCCTGCCGGCTGTCTTGGGGTTATGGAAGACATTGGTGCCCGCCTGGCGGCCATCAAGGGAACCATTAACGTCCAGCTGACCAACAAACGTATTGTCACCTGTGCCGGCGATCACGGTGTGGCCGAAGAAGGCGTCAGTGCCTTTCCCGCGGAAGTGACGCCCCAGATGGTGCTCAACTTTGTAGGTGGCGGCGCATCGGTAAACGTTATTGGCAAGCATGCCGGTGCCAGTGTTAAAGCCGCAGATATTGGGGTCAATTACGACTTTGACCCCCAATTGCCCATTTTCCATAAAAAGGTCCGCAAAGGCACTGCAAATTTTACCAAAGAACCGGCCATGACCCGGAAGGAGGCCATTGCGTCCATTGAAGCCGGCATTGAGATCGTGAATGAACTCCATGCGGAACAGTCGGTGGATCTTTTGGGCACAGGCGACATGGGGATTGCCAATACCACCCCATCCAGCGCCATCATTGCGGCCTTCTCGGGCATCCCTGTAGAAAAACTCACCGGCCGGGGCACTGGCATCGACGATGCTGGCCTGGCAAATAAAATCGCTGTCATTCAAAAAGGGCTGGACCTGCACAAGCCGGATCCCGGCGATCCCCTGGACGTTCTGGCGAAGGTCGGGGGCCTTGAGATCGGCGGTCTTGCCGGGCTGGTGATTGGTGCTGCCGCCAAAGGCATCCCCGTGGTATGTGACGGTCTGATCTCCACAGCCGGCGCCCTGATCGCCTGTGAACTGGCCCCCGCCGCCAAGCAATACCTGTTTGCCTCCCACAAATCTGTGGAGATTGGCCATCGTTATATGCATGACCGCTTGGGCCTTGAGCCGCTTATCGACCTTCAGTTCCGCCTGGGCGAAGGCACCGGTGCCGCAGTCTGCATGGAGCTGTTAGACCTGTCAACCCGTATTCTGGCTGACATCAAAACCTTTGAAGAGGTGGGCGTCACCCAGGCAGGTTAGGCAAACGCGTAACATGAAACCGCCCGTTTTCAGCGCTGTGGGTTGGATTGAGGAATGAAACCCAATCATTGATGATTTTTTATGACATGCAAATCAAGCAACAAACCTTTTGTGGTCGAACGTTTACCGGCAAAGAAATCGCATTAATCCAGGAAGTCGTTGCTACCTGTGGAGGCATCAGCCGACGAGAACTGGCATACACCGTATGCGAACTCTTGGAATGGAAACGCCCCAATGACCGGCTAAAAGCCCGGGAATGCACTGACTTTTTAGAGCTTTTAGAGGCCAAAGGAGCCCTAACCCTTCCTGAAAAGAAACAAAGAAGCAAAATCGTCTCTCACAAGATTATTCCCCAAACGCCCTGCAAGCAACCCCACAGCACCTTGCGTGGCAGCGTAGAAGAATTTACCCCTCTTGAGATACAGCGGGTTCAGAGTCGAAATCAGAGAGATCTGTTCAAGGACCTCATCGGTCGCTATCATTACCTGGGATATGCAATGCCTTTTGGTGCCAGATTGCAGTATCTGGTGTATGTAAACCGTCCCCATCGAGAAGTTGTGGGATGTATCCAGTTCTCAAGCCCTGCATGGCGGATGCGTGCTCGGGACGAATGGATCGGCTGGACCGATGAAAGGCGTAAGGTCGCTCTACAAAAGGTGGTAAACAACAGCCGTTTTCTGATCCTTGCGCCTATCCAAAATTTAGCGAGCATGATCCTGTCGTGTACCCTCCGGGAGCTCGGAGATGATTGGGAAAGGCAATATGGCCTTAAGCCGCTACTGGTAGAGACATTGGTGGATCAAAAACAATTTCACGGTGGCTGTTATCGGGCTTCAAACTGGATCGAGTTGGGAAAAACCACTGGCCGTGGGCGCATGGACAGATTCGGCAAAAAACATGGCGCTCATGTAAAAAACATATTCGTCTATCCACTGGTAAAAAATGCTGTCCAGCAACTCAGAGAGGAGACATAAATGAACATGAACCAAGCGGTTGCCCTTTCTGTTGTGTGTGGAGCAGACCCATCCCCCCGTCACTGACCCGGGGCAAGAATGCTATGATGATATTGTCAATTTTCTTAATTCCAAGGAGAATCATTCAGTGAACCTCAGTGATTTGGAACAAGAACTTGAAAAACGAGGGCGGGAGTTGATGCGCATCCTGCTTCAGGAACATTTGGACAAGCTCGGTCCCAGTCGTTGTGAAGCGCCGGTCTGTGGCGCCGATGGAATTGATCGACCGAAAGTGAGGCCTCAGGGCCGAAAAATCGAAACGGTGTTTGGAACGGTATCGGAACGTCGTGCGGGATATGGAAACAAGGGCGTGGCCAGTTTGCACCCGTTGGATGCCCGCTTGAACCTTCCTCCTAAACTTTATTCACTTGAACTTCGTCGCCGTGTGGCTGAAAACGCGTCAAAGCGTTCTTTTGAGGAGACTGTAGAAACGATCAAGAAAACCACTGGCGCCGATATTCCCAAACGTCAGGTAGAAGAGTTAACACAGCGAGCAGCTCGGGATTTTGACGCATTTTATAAAACACGACAATGCGATCCGGCGGATGAAACAGCTGTTGATTTGAATTTTCTGGCGTTAACAAGTGATTGAGCAATTCTGACCAAAGCGTGTTTCTAACCCCCCGTATATTATCAAAACGGCATACGAATTT
>PDWJ01002198.1_pt1 | contig 30992 bp, 29 predicted proteins | sample 1430881 | NCBI WGS metagenome assembly PDWJ01 (sample SAMN01162460, study PRJNA174530) | Oral metagenome, whole genome shotgun sequencing project. | biome: Marine environment; feature: Marine mammal; material: Swab sample of the gingival sulcus; isolation source: swab sample of gingival sulcus...
CCAGTTCCGCCACCCAGGCGATTGGCTCCAAGGGTGGGATTCGAACCCACAGCCTATCGGTTAACAGCCGAGTGCTCCACCGTTGAGCTACCTTGGAACGTTAATCTTGCTTGTCGCTATATCCTAACGACAAGAATAATCTTATCATAGTGCTACCTGTGTGTCAATCAAATTTTGTAACTTTTTAATATTTTTTTAACCGTTTTTAAGGCGAAATTTTCGACTGTAATTTTACTTTTGGTGCTAGACATCGACTCGCTAACAGCTGCGCTGTTGCTCCCATGTGTCAGACACCATCTACATACTTACCAAACCCGAGATTTCTCGACTCGCTGCACTCGCTCGAAATGACAAGGTGTCCCGTTTCAATCGTGCCAAACACTTACTTTTTCAGCATATAACTTTCGTCGTAAATTTCACACAACAAATACCTGTTGAACAAGCTATTGTATTTGACGATAACCTCACCTTCTGCGTAATCGTAGAGCTCGCTACGGCCATATTTAGCGACATATTGGTAGCCCCTATCATGCAAAAATGACTTGACCTTGCGACGACTCTCGGGACAATCATATAGCAAAAATTTACTACCATCGCCCAGCACGTCTACCATTTTTGACTGACTATTATCCAGTGAACGCATCGCTGCCAAAATTGACCAGAAATCCTTTTGCTTGGCTTTTTTTAACAATTGATAAATCGACAATACAGCGATTATACCGAGCAGAACTACTGAAATCACTTTCAACGTATTCTTAATGCTTTCGTTCATTTTTTCTCCGCCTTTTTGGTTTGTCGGTTTTGCGCTTTTTGGAACCGTTCTTGTCAGCTTTTGCACGTGAGACGAGCGGACGTTTATGTTTGGTTTTTTTATTTAGCCCATACAATAACAATTCCGCCTCTTCAAACGGCATACTGACAAATGAAAAAGAATCAAAGATTCTAATATCGCGTATTTTATAAGAGGGAATTTTTACCTCAGATTGAATTAAGTCGATAATCTTTTTAACATTATACCCATCTTTGCGCCCCTTAGCAACAAATAAGCGCGTCTTGCCTTGACGATCGACCGATACGTCTCTAATATCGCTGTACATATCCGTTGACAAGCTGTCTTTTAAAAAGTACTTAAAAACACCCTTTAGTAGCGTGTCTGCCTCAAATTGATCGAGCAAATCATTTGTTAGAGCGGTAAATTCTTCAATGTCTTCGTTGAAAATCAGTTCTTTAATCTCATCGACAATTGTTTCCTTTTTCTGCTTTAAGATTGCTTCAACCTTTGGAATCTGCTCTTTTCTGATATTGGTTTTGGCAATGCGCTGAATGTGTAACAAAGAGCGATATTCTGCCGGCGTCACAAAGGTAATCGCCGTCCCTTGCTTACCTGCTCGCCCCGTTCTACCTATGCGATGCACATAGCTTTCTGGATCTTGTGGTATTGCATAATTGATGACATGTGTCAGGTCTGATACATCAAGTCCACGTGCTGCCACATCTGTTGCCACTAAAATATTGACACGCTTTGCTTTAAACTTTTTATACACGCGCTCTCTTTGAAACTGTGTTAGATCTCCATGCAAGCCCTCGGCATCATAACCGCGCTCAACCAGACGACTTGCAACTCGGTCGACGTCGGATTTAGTACGACAAAACACCAGACCGTAAAAATCTGCTTCGATGTCGACGATGCGCGTCAATGCTTCAAATTTGTCGCGCTCTCCTACTTCAAAGTAAATCTGATCAGTTAAGTCAGTTGTCAATTCTTTCTTTTCTATTTTAATGGTTTCAAATGTGCGCATATACTTTTTGGCGATATCAAGAATGCTCTTTGGCATCGTCGCTGAAAATAAAAAGGTCCGCTTATCCGGATTAGCACTGGCTATAATCTTTTCAATATCGTCAATAAAACCCATATTGAGCATTTCATCGGCTTCGTCGAGCACCAAAAAATCAAGTTGATCAAGCACTAATTTTTTGCGATTAATCAAATCAATAATGCGTCCAGGTGTACCAACTACGATATCGGTACCCTCTTTAAGGCGTCGCATTTGGCGTTCAATTGAAGTACCACCGTATATCGGCGTAATCTTTGTGCGCTTTGTTTGTCTAAATGATAGCATTTCTTCCGAAACTTGTAAGGCTAATTCTCGGGTTGGCGTTACCACCATCACTTTTACAGCTTTTTTCTTATGATCCATCAGCTCTAAAATCGGCAAACCAAAGGCCGCCGTTTTACCTGTGCCGGTTTGCGCCTGACCGACGATATCAAGTTGTGATGACAAAATTAATGGAATTGCCTGCTGCTGAATGGGGGTTGCTGCCTCAAAACCTTTTTTGGCAATTGCTTTGAGTGACTTTTCACTCAAGCCGAGTGATTTAAAATCTACATAATCTGACATGGTTTCTCCTTATAACATCGGATACTTAAAATGGTCTTTCTCGTGAATTTTAGCCCCCGACACCGGAATTGTTTCGGTGCGATAGCTGTTTTGTTTACGCAACGACAACTGATTGGCAAGCGTCAGTGACGACATTTGAGTGCCTCGCTTTAGTCTTACTGTTTGTACGCCCTGTGTATTGCGTGTCACCTTTTCGTTGATCAGTGCACTGCTGAATAAAACAACTGTTTTGTCGCCACTATCAGCACTGCGTACCGCAATAAAATCTTCATCTTTTTCTATCCAATTGATGCTGACTAAATCCGCTTTATCACCGTAAGCATTAAGTAATTTTTTGCGGTTGTTTTTCGTTTGATAACTGGCAACCGGCACCTTCGCCACTTTGCCGTTGGTAAAGCCAAATACAAACCAGCCGGTATAGTCGGTTAAAGCATGAATAAAGACAATCTGTTCGCCTTCTTCCATTTCAACGATATTGGGCAAATAACTCCCCAATTCTGATGCCTTGTGGTCGTTGACTTCATGCGCCTTAATTTTGTAGACATTATGTCGATTGCTAAACAGCAAAATCTCCGATAAATTGGTTGCCTCGACCGCTTGAACAATGTCATCGTCATCTTTGGTCTTGTGCTCACTATAAGCCCTTAACGAAGTCAGCGATATCTTTTTGAAGTAACCATGCGATGTCAAAAATAATTTAACATTGTAATCCTCAATCAAGTGTTCTTGACTAATCTCCTGAACTGCGTCCTCGTGTATTACCTCTGTCTTGCGCTCTACGCCATAATCGTCAATAATGCGCTCTAACTCGTTGCAAATTAAAGTCTTTTGACGACGTCTTGACTTGAGTATTTTTTCAATTGATTGAATCTGGTCTTTAAGCGATTCAATTTCGGCAATGCGATTGATTAAATATTTTTTATTGAGATTGCGCAGCTTAATTTCAGCCACATAATTGGCTTGTACCTCATCAATCTCAAATGCCGTCATCAGATTGGGAACAACAGCGCTGTCTTCTAATGTATTTCTGATAATTTTTATCGCCTTATCGATGTCAAGCAACACTTTGTGTAGCGCCAACAGCAGGTGTAGCTTTTTATTTAGCCCAGCTAAATCGTAATTTAATTGACGTGCCAAAAAATCAAGTCGATAAGCAATCCATTCATTTAGTAACGGCATAACGCCTAAAACAACCGGCTTCCCCTTTATTAACACGTTGAAATTACAGTCAAAATTACTCTCCAGCGGCGTCGTTAAAAAGATTTTCTGCATCAATAAGTCAGGATCACTGCCGCGCTTTAGATCAAGTGTAATCTTAAGTCCTTTCAAATCCGTTTCGTCGCGCACGTCGCTGATTTCTTTAATCTTACCGCGTTTAATCTGATCGACGATTTTATCAATAATCGCCTCAACCGTTGTACTATAGGGAATTTCTGTGATTTCAATTAATTTATTGGCCTTATCATAATGATACTTGCCCCTTAATCTGATACTGCCTTGACCCGTTTCATAAATGCTCTGTAAGGCTGCCTCATCATAGAGTAAGTAACCGCCTGTGCTAAAATCAGGCCCCTTTAGGTAATCAATTGCCTTAACGTCCTCTCCCTTTAACATGGCAATTGTCAATCGACAAACTTCAACCAAATTAAAACTGGCAATACTACTGGCCATGCCGACTGCGATGCCCTTATTGGCATTAACCAACACATTGGGAAATGTTGTCGGCAACAATGTCGGCTCTTGCATTGCACCATCGTAGTTGTCAACAAAATCGACGGTGTCCTTGTCGATATTCTTAAATATTTCGCTGCAAATTTTTTCTAATTTTACTTCGGTATAACGTGAAGCAGCATATTTCATATCGCGCGACGACGATTTGCCAAAGTTACCTTTAGAATCAATATAGGGATGAAGCAGCGCATCGTGTCCACGTGTCAAGCGCACCAGTGTTTCATAAATAGCCGAATCACCGTGTGGATTGAGTTTCATAGTTTGACCTACCACATTGGCCGACTTGGTGCGACTGCCCTTTAGTAGCCCCATCTTATACATTGTGAAGAGCAATTTGCGGTGCGCCGGCTTAAAACCATCAATTTCCGGTATGGCGCGCGATACGATAACGCTCATCACATAAGGCATGTAGTTCTCTTCTAATGTCACCGATATTTTCTTATTGGTTATTGTTTTTTCTGTATTCAAATCATTCACCTAACTTATATCTAATTGATCGAGATAAACATCGCCATGTTGTTCAATGAATAGTTTCCGACCATCTAAATCATCACCCAACAGTACGTCAAACATTTGCTTGGTCTTAGCGACGTCATCGGGTTGTACGGCGATTAGGCGACGCGAGGTTGGGCACATCGTCGTCTCCCACATCATTTCCGGCTCGTTTTCACCTAGTCCTTTAGAGCGTTGAATTTTGTACTTAGCTTCGCCAATTTTCTGTAGAATATCGGCCTTTTCGCGCTCGTTATAAGCAAAATAGGTTTCATCTTTAGTCGTAACTTCGTAAAGTGGTGATTCGGCGATGTAAACCTTACCCGCTTCAATTAATGTCGGCATTAAAACGTAAATCATCGTAAGTATTAGTGTTCTAATCTGAAAACCGTCGACGTCGGCATCGGTGCAGATAATTACTTTATCCCAGTTTAAGGCATCTAAATCAAAGGTCGACATATCTTTAGCATGTTTACTTTTTATTTCGACACCACAGCCTAACACTTTGATTAGATCCATAATGATGTCATTTTTAAATATCTTTTGATAATCCGACTTTAAGCAGTTTAGTATTTTCCCACGCACCGGCATCAAAGCCTGAAATTCAGCATCACGGGCCAGTTTACAGGCGCCTAGTGCCGAATCGCCCTCGACAATGTATATTTCGCGATTTTCAACTTGTTTAGAGCGGCAATCTACAAACTTTTTAACACGATTAGTGACATCTACTTTTTGTGACAGTTTTTTCTTAATGCTAAGGCGCGTCTTTTCAGCATTTTCGCGACTGCGCTTATTCACCAGTATCTGATCGACTATCTTCTCGGCCGCCGCTTTATTTTCGATAAAATAGACTTCTAACTCATGTTTGATAAACTGTGTCAAAAACTCTTGAATAAATTTATTATTAATTGCTTTTTTAGTCTGATTTTCATAGCTGGTCAAAGTTGAAAAAGAATTGACAATCAATACCAAGCTGTCTTCAATGTCATTAAAGGAAATTTTCTTTTCATTTTTTTGATACTTGCCAAGTTTTTTGATAAAACTGTCTATTTCACTGACAAAAGCTGACTTTACCGCCTTATCGGGTGCACCGCCGTGCTCTAAATAACTGGAATTGTGGTAATACTCAATGATATTGACATCGTTGTTAAAGGAAAAAATCACCTCGGCTTTAACTTTATACTCCGGCTTATCGGCACGATCTCTGCCCTTGCCACTGTCTTGGTAACGGATAACTTCTGAAATTGCCTTGCCATCGTTTAGTTCATCGATATAATCGCGCAAGCCATGTTCGTAGTAGAATACATGGTTACTATCGTCCTGCTCGTCACTAAACTCAAATGTAACACCGGCATTGACAACTGCCTGCTTTTTAAGCGTGTCTAAAAAATAAGCTTGAGGGATGGCAATATCGGTAAACACTTCTAAATCGGGGCGCCAAGTCTGTACTGTACCCGTGCGCTTGCCGTTATAATCTTTACGTTTCAAACCGCCTCGATTAACACCTTTAGTGAATTTTAAGCTAAACTCTTTGCCATCGCGATAGACCGTTACATTAAACCATTCGGAACTATACTGTGTAGCACAAGAACCGAGACCGTTTAACCCTAAACTGTATTCGTAGTTCTCGGCTTCGACCGTGTTGTATTTGCCGCCGGCGTATAGTTCGCAATAGACTAGCTCCCAGTTAAAGCGTTTTTCGCGCCGATTGTATTCCAGTGGAATGCCGCGGCCAAAGTCTTCAATGGTAATCGAATGATCGCGGTGTCTAACCACCTTTATAACATTGCCGAAGCCTTCGCGCGCCTCGTCAATTGAATTGGACAGTATCTCAAAAAAAGAATGCTGACAGCCCTCCAATCCGTCTGAACCAAAGATAACGGCCGGACGCTTACGAACGCGGTCTTCACCCTTTAAAGCCGAAATACTACTATTATCATATGTTTTCTTATTTGCCATATTTACCTCATTACTAAGCAAAAGCTGGTTTTAACTGTTCAGTCAAAACTAAATTACATTCTCGCTACTTGCTTGCTACACCGGTTAATAACCCTATTACTATTTTACCACAACCACAGCATATAGACAAAAATATTTGTTTTTTTGCCAGAAACCACATTTTGTTGGGTGTGCAGTAAAAAACATCACTCAACAGAATCGTATCGAGTGATGTTTATTAATCAATAAAATCTTAAATCAACTACTAACTTCTAACTGCGCGATTTTCTTAAAAATGTCGGAATAATAAAGTCGTCTTGATCATCCTGCTTGGTTGGTTTCGACTGTGTCGTTTCAGCTTTAGTTTCGAGCGATTTTTCATCTGTTTGAACTTGCTCTTCGGCTTCTTCAACCGGCAACACATCGCTCGTGCTAAAAATATCTTCAAACGATTGATCGTTAAACCCGGTAGCGATAACGGTAATCCTAATTTCATCTTTAAGCGATTCGTCTATTACTGCGCCAAAGATGATGTTGGCATCTTCATCTGCCGATTCAGAAATAATTTCAGCAGCTTCGTTTACTTCGTGTAGACCCATATCAGGCCCACCGGTAACATTAAATAAAACGCCTTTTAAGCCATTAATCGACGTATCCAATAACGGTGAGTGAACAGCTTGCCTAGCAGCGTCAACCGCTCGATTTTCACCACTGGCGCGACCAATACCCATATGCGCCAAGCCGCGTTCAAACATAATTGCTTTGATATCGGCAAAATCAAGGTTAACCAGACCCGGTACAGTGATGGTATCAGAAATACCTTGTACACCTTGTCGCAACACATCGTCGGCAATTTTGAATGCCTCGACAATCGAAGTGCGCCGTTCGACAACCTGTAGCAGGCGGTCATTCGGAATCGTCACCAAAGTGTCGACCCGTTTTTTTAATTCATCAATGCCCATTTCAGCATGACCGGCACGTCTTTTTCCTTCAAAAGTAAATGGTTTGGTGACAACTCCAACGGTTAAAATACCCATTTCTTTGGCAATCTCAGCTACAATTGGTGCACCACCCGTACCGGTACCACCACCCATGCCGGCAGTAATAAATACCATATCGGCACCCTGAAGTGCCTGAAAAATATCATCGCGACTTTCTTCTGCAGCTTTTTTGCCAATCTCCGGATTGGCACCAGCCCCTAAACCTCGTGTCAATTTTTCGCCAATTTGTATTTTATATTCGGCTTTTGAAGATTGAAGCGCCTGTTTATCGGTATTAATGGCAATGAACTGAACGCCACTTAGGTTGGCTTCAATCATTCTATTAACGGCATTATTGCCGCCGCCACCTACGCCGATGACTTTAATCTTGGTAAAGTTCTCCATGTCAATGTCGAATTCTAACACTGTTCAAACCCCCTAAATACTGTTTCTACTATATGTAGTACTAATATAATAATATACTGTTATATTTGGTATGTAAAGCATTATTTTAAAATGCAATAAATAATTTATCGCTTCTCGTATTTATCGAGTAAAATTCGTCTAATAATACTGGCATTCTCAAATAAACGCGTACCAAAGACAAAAAGTGCAGCATAGTAAAGTGGCAAACCAAGATTGTCGCCAGCAAAAGACAACAGCAACGCCAGTAAGCTATTCGCTACCAACCCGCTGGCAAAAATAGTGAGGTCAAATTCGCCTTGTAAACTGGCGCGCAGCGCCCCAAGTAGCGAATCGATTGTCGCCAGAATGACAACTGAAACATAAACCGCCAAACTGCCGCTGAATAAGATAGGTGAATTAAATCCAATCAAAATCCCGACTATGATGCCAGCTATTATGATTAAAGCTATCATTCTTCTACCACCTTTGCATAGGATTTATCTAACAATCCCTCGTAACCGTCAATTTCCATATACACTTTAGTATTTACCTCAATGTCCAACGCGAAGCGCTCTAAAGTATTGGCATACGATCCATCTTCAGTCATCTTGCGTTGCAATCGATAGCGATCGCCGATCGCTCTAATGATGTACGGCGAACCGTGCTCGATATTATTGATATTAATCGTCGGACCGCTACAATTAATGGTCGACATCCCAAAGATTATGCGTGTTCCATTGATCGAAATCGCTTCTGCGCCCGCTTGCCACAACTCATCAACCAAGACGCGTAGATTGATATCGTGAACTATAAAATCTTCCGGCTCCTGATATTGATTAAGTGGAATGGTCGAATCATTTACAATAATTACAACGCCTTCACCACAGATTTTCGACTTACCGGATAGCTGCTCAAAATAGGCAACTTCGCGTTTTAAATCAACTAGTGCATTGTAGCTATTGGTAGTTGTGTTGAGCGTATCAATCGTCGTATTGATTTCATTAATTGCTTCTTTTATTTGGTTATTGGCAAAGATTAACTCATTTTTTTGCAGATTTAGCAGTTCAATATCATGAATATCGACATGCTGAGTAGACTGGCTCACCGTGCGAATAAAAAAGCCCACCAGCAGAGAAATCACTATCGTAAAGAGTAAAATTATACCATTTTTCTTCATTTCCATCCTACTCTTCCACTGGTTTCGCATACCGCCAATTGATGACATCGTCATATTTCACAATGACGATATCATCTTCACGGCGCAACTCAACTTGATAACCGGCGTTGCGCAACGATTCGACAATCTGAAAACGCGCACCGATGGCACTGTATAAAACAGCTTTATCGCCAATTGCCTTAATAATTAATGGATTAATGAACTTTTTACCATTTATGCTGATTTCATCGCCAACTTTTCGAATTGCCGTGCTTGCAATAATGCGCTGGTCATTTACTGAAATCGCCTCAGCGCCAGCTGCATTTAATTCATTGACTAATGCATTAACTAAATAGGTGTTTTCAATAATGTTAGCGGTAATATCACCTTCTTGTTCAGCAATGCCATTGTCAATGAAAACAACGACGCCTTCACCAACTACATCGTTTAGGCCAAGAATTGTTCGATAGCGCTCTAATTGTAGCTGTAAGTTTTTGATCAAAGCACTTTCGTCAGCCGCGTTTGCTGTAATGTCATCTAATTTTTGTTGTTGATTGGCCAATTCTTCTGTCAAACGAACCTTGTCCTCACGCAATTCGTTGATTTCTTCAAGCAATTTATCAGATCGTTTTGATGGTAATAAGCCATATAAATAATCGCGCTGAACAGACCTAAATTGAACCGCAATCAAGGCGCTTACAACAATAAATATAATACCTATTATAATCTTTTCTTTCAACTTCAACACGTCACCTCTTTAAAGGTTCAATAATGCACTGTTTTGGATTAGAAACGTTAACTATGCCACTGGTACCTTCATTTTCTATCATGTTTTGATAAGCCACTAACGCATTGTTAAATTGTAACTCGACATCATCACCTTGACCAAAATCAATGTATATGTCTTCCGTCATCTTCTGAATAATACGCCTGTCTACCAGTTCGACCGACGGTTCATAGTCGGTGTTTTCCTTAAACATATAAACGATTTGCACCGCGCGTTCAATTAACTGCATCTCGTCGGCAACAAGTGGTTTGCCAACGACCGCTGAAACAACTTCAAAGCCCTCAATAACGTAGGGCGCATCAGCCGTTTCGGATAAGTTTAAAACGATGCCGAACACATCAATAATAACAAAATAGCCGCCACTTTTTACAGCGATAAAAGGCGTTCGCGCAGAAGCGTTAATTTCAACTGAAAACAAATTGCTGCGCGATACTGATATTTCTTCATATGTCAAGCTGCTGGGTAAATTTTGAGCCAGCCATTCAGTATCGCTCCAAATCCAATTTTGTTGACGCAGCCACGCCAAATCTTGCTCCGTCTGTTGATAATCACCATGAAATGTAACCTCTTTAATACTCGCCAAAGGTGAAACACTAAGCCCAACCAACAATAGTAATAATGTAATGACAATGATAAATTTTTTCATCATTTACCTCAATTGATAGCTAAAAACCATCGACATAATTGTGCTTAGCGCATCTTCGCGTTTCTTTTGATTATAATTTTTTCGCATATTTAACAGTTGTTCCGGGTTTTCCACTAGCTTATCAATCATCTTAATTAACGCTTTTTCATCAAAAGACTTTTCTTCTATTAATAGTGCTGTCCCCCTCTTTTCATAGGCCTTGGCATTAAAAAACTGGTGATTGTCGGCAACATTTGGCGACGGAATTAAAATCGCCGGTAATGACAATGCTGCAAATTCGGACAGAGATAGCGCTCCCGCCCGACTAATCACTAAATCAGCCGCTGCCAACAGCGTATAAATGTCGTCAGTGTAATCCAAAAATGATACATTGCTACCAATTCTTTCATCATCGATCGATGCTATATAATCATTATAATACTTTTTGCCCGTAATGTGTACCAGGCGTAGCTTATTTTTATCTTTAAGATGATAAGCTAACAGTTTGGAAAAATCGTTGATGGTCTTTGCACCACCACTACCGCCCAGCGAAATAATCAGCAAACTATCATCATCAAGATGAAGATCTTGACGCGCTCTGGCTCGATCAATGTCATTGAAATCGGCTCGAATCGGTACACCGGTGTAGTAAAGTTTACTCTTCTCTTTGAAGTAAGGCGCTGATTCCTTAAAACTAATCAAAACTTTTTTTACGTGCTTGGCTAGTTTTTTGGTGGTAAAGCCGGGAATGACATTTTGTTCGTGAATCATTGTATCAATTTTCATCAACGATGCTACCAAAACAACTGGCCCGCTAACGTAACCGCCTGTCCCTATCACCAAATCCGGACGATATTTGCGCAACAGAAAAAACGATTGAAACAGGCCAATCACCAGTTTAAAATAAGCAAGCAAGCGCTTAAAGACATTACGCCTATTAAAGCCCAAGACATCAATGCCATAAAAAGCAATTTCTTCACGCTTGACGATATCTTTTTCAAAACCATATTTGCCACCCACATAGAGTATATCGCAATCTGGAATAGCCTTTCTCACCCGCTTGGCAATTGCTATTGCCGGATATATATGACCACCGGTACCACCACCGGTTATAATTAATCGCATTTCTTACTCCTCAAGATTATTTTGTAAAGATATATTTAAGACAATTCCAATTAGAAACATCAGTACAACAAGTGACGTACCACCTTTTGAAATAAAGGGTAATGTGATGCCGGTTGTCGGTAATATATTCGTGACAACGCCGACGTTAATAATTACCTGTAGCGCAATTAATACACCTGTACCGACAGCTAACATATAGCCAAATGTGTCTTTGCTCTTTAGGGCGATTGCAAAAATGCGATAGACGACAAAAGCAAAGATCAACAACACGGCTAAAGCGCCTAATAAGCCCAGTTCTTCACAGATAATAGCAAAAATAAAATCATTATAAGCCTCGGGCAAACGCAGTAATTTCATCTCACCCATTCCTAAACCTTTGCCAAATATACCACCGTTGCCAATTGCATAAATTGAATAGGTAATTTGATACTTTGCATCAGAAAAAAGATAGCTTCTATCAAATGCACTTTTTAACCAAATTGAAATCCGATTGGCAGAGTACTCATTTAACTGGGTATAAAAATAGGCCAATACACTGCCAACACTACCTAATATTGCAATATAAATCCAATTACAGCGGCCGACAAAGAGCATGATCATCCCCAATAACAAGATAATGGCCGTCGTCGACAAGTCATGTTGCAAAATCGTTAGACCACATACGATACCCAACAGCAACATCAAGACAAAAAAGTGACTAAATTGTTTAATCTTTTTCCCTGCCATATCAATTAATAAAGCAAAACTGACAATAATTGCCACTTTGGCAAATTCTGATGGCATAAAACTGATATTTAAAATCGGAATGATTAACCAACGTGTACCGCCTTTAATATCAATACCATAGAGTAACACAACAATCGACAGTGCTATGGCGATGAGGTAAGCCACTAACGCAAAGTGTCTTAAAACTCGATAGTTTATCAACAGCGCAGCAACCATTGCAATAATGCCAAAAATAACATAACGCAAGCTACTCATCAATAGTATTTCGGGTGATTTATTAACTGCCAATAGATTATAGTAGCTGGTCGAATAAACCATTACAAGGCCTAATCCCACCAAGACAAAGACCGCAATTAATAACGAATAATCTATTTTTGCATAATTAACTTGTTTTTTCATCGAACTCTTCCATCTGCCTCTCGACGCAACGCTTAAAATGTTCGCCGCGCGCTTCAAAATTTTGATACATATCCCAACTGGCACAAGCCGGCGATAACAAGACATTGCCCGGTCGACTCACCCGCTTTATTGCTGTCGCAACCGCCTGGTCCATATTTTCAACAATTGTATAACTCAAATATCCGGCTGAGCGTAGTGCTTCAGCAATATCAAATTTGGTTTCTCCCAGCAAGACGACGTGTTCAACTAGCGTCATATAGGGCAGCATCACCTGATAGTTACTGCCTTTATCCATACCGCCGGCAATTAACACTGTTGGCAAATCAATCGTCTTTAAGGCCGGTATAGTGGCTTCCGGATTTGTCGCCTTAGAATCATTATAGAAATGTATACCCTTGCGCTTAAAGAATAATTCATTGCGATGTGCCACACCCTGAAAACTGCGCAGCCCCTTTGCAATAACAGCACCGTCAACACCCATAAACGAAGCGAGACCAACAGCTGCTAGAGCATTTTCTAAATTGTGTTCACCGCGAATTAAGACGTCTTTTGTCGGTAATATTTTTTGGCCAGACAATACAATGTTTTCGTCAAGTATAGCAATATCTGCACCACTCTCCACTCTGCTAAAAGTTGTTGCGCGTGGCTTAAATTGCTCAAAAATATCGCGCGTAATCGAATTATCCAAGTTTAATAGCAGTGTTTGATCATTTGGTAAACCGTTGGCAATTTTTAATTTGGCTGCCGTATAGGCCTGCATCGTTTTATGTCTGCTTAAATGATCGGGTGTAATATTTAAAATTGCAGCACAATCTAATTTAAAGTCTACTATTGTTTCTAATTGATAGCTACTTAATTCTACCACATAAACGATCGCTTTGTCATCGTCATTAACCACGCTAGACAATGCGACGCCAATATTGCCAACCGCCTTGGCATCAATACCAGCACATTGTAAAATATGTGCTGTCAAAGCCGTCGTCGTGGTCTTGCCATTGGTGCCGGTGATGCCAATAAAGCGCCCTTTAGAATATCGCCTCGCCAATTCAACTTCACCAATCACCTCAATGCCTTTCTGCCTTGCAGCAACGATAAATGGCAAACTAGGCGGCACGCCAGGGCTCAACACTAGACAAGCAAACTGCTCAACCGGCGGTTCGACGCCACCAAAATAGCAATGCTTTAGTTTAGATAAAAGCGCTACATCTAAGTTTAATTCAGCCGCTGCTTTACCGTCATATAAAGAAACTTGGGCGCCTTGCAAAATCAACAGTTTTGCCGCTTCAACGCCGGACTTTGCTGCGCCGACAACTAATACCGGCACTTCTTTTAGATTCATCGCCTCTTCTCCTAAAGCAGAATAAAACTGAGTACACACAATAGCGCTGTAAACATACTAGCTCGACTGACAATGTTAGTTTCTGACCAACCGCTTAATTCAAAATGGTGATGAATCGGTGTCATCTTAAAAAACCGCTTGCCGCCAGTCGCCTTAAAATATGTAACCTGTATAATAACCGATAGGGTCTCTAGCACATAGACAAGACCAAATAGCGGTAACCACCATTCGATGCCAAGTAAAACCGAATTGGCCAAAACATACCCCCCTAATGCCAAAGAACCCATATCACCCATAAATATTTTAGCAGGGTGCCAATTGTAAATGACATACCCTAACAAGCCGCCTGCTACAATCATGTTAAATAATGCCAACTCGTCAATACCGCGCTTAAATGATAGCGCAGCAAAAAATAGTGCCACAATTAAGCTGACCGAACCACATAAACCATCGATGCCATCTGTTAAGTTGACAGCATTGGTCACAGCGAGTGCAATGACAAAAAATGCAATTGCCCAGAGCGCACCTTGTAAGCTAAAAAGTTGAAAATAAAAAATACTGATGTGCCCACTAAAGAAAACAAAATACAGTACTGCCGTAACGGCAAGCAAGCCTAGCATTTTGCCTTTGGCAGAAAGCCCTTGATTGTGTTTCATAATCACTTTAAGATAATCATCAATAAAGCCGATTGTACCATAACCAAACATGGCAATTAGCACACTGAATACAGCTGGTGTGATTCCTTGTAAAGCCAACGAGCCGAGCAATGCCGCAAACAGAAATATCGTGCCGCCAAATGTCGGTGTGCCGGCTTTTGCTAAATGCGCTTGCGGTCCTTCTTGTCTTATAAACTGCCCTAGTTTTAAATGCTTAAAAAATGGGATCCAAAATGGTGCAAAACCGGCCGCTATTGCCAAGCCAATAAGCAATCCATTTAGTAGCATTATATTATTCATCAAGCGCACTCCTATAATCATCAATCAGTGTTTCTAAAGCCATTCCGCGCGACGCCTTTACTAAAATGCCATCCCCTTCTCGAAAATGCATTTGTTTTAGGGCGTCTTTTTTGTCACTATGTTGCCAAATACCACGATACTGCTCAGCGGCATAGGCGATATCTACACCGATGAAAATGACACCATCAAGCGCATAGCGATTGAGTTTTTCACCAATTTCGCGATGTACAGCGGCCGAGTATTTACCGCATTCAAAGATATCCCCTAAAATGGCAAAATGGCGCTTAAAAGGCAATTGGCAAAATGTCGTCAAACTCATCATAATAGAATCAACGCTGGCATTGTAAGCGTCATTTATAAAGGTTCGCCCTGCAATATGCTCTAATTGAAAACGCATTTTTTCTAATTTTACTTGTTTGAGCCCATCTAATATGGTTGCTATCTTCATGTTTAATAATAGCGCCGCACGAATCGCCAATAACGCATTGTCGATAAAGTGAACGCCATAAATTGGTAACTTAACCGACCAACGCGATTGTCGATAAACCAGTTCGAAACGGGTTCCCGTTAAATCAACGGCAATATTCTCGGCATGCAAATCATCATTCAAACGGCCGCTAAAGTAAATGTCATAAGTCGTACTAATCTGCCGATTTAGTATCTCATCTTTGCCGTTTAACAACAAAGCATCACCTTTTTTGAGCGGTTTAGCAATCTCCATCTTTGCCTTGGCAATATTCTCTTTTGTGCCAAAAAATTCAATGTGTGCTGTGCCAATATTGGTGATCAAAGCGATATCCTGATTGACAATTTCACCTAATGTCGCTAGCTCACCGTAGTGATTCATTCCCATTTCTAAAACGGCAACATCGTGCTTTTCTTCCAATTGAAAAATTGTCAATGGTAAACCAATTTCATTGTTAAAATTGCCCGGAGTCGCCAAAACATTAAACTGTGTACGCAGAATGGTAGCCAACATATCTTTGGTTGAAGTCTTGCCAACCGAACCGGTGATTGCAATAATTTTTAAATCAAATAATTTGCGATAATGCATCGCCGCGCGCTGCAATGCCAACAAAACATCGGCAACCACAATCACATTTTTGGCACTACCGCGATAAGTCGATGAAACAACCGCGCAAGTCGCTCCATTTGCTAGCGCGTCATCGACATAATCTGCACCGTCGACGTGTTCGCCTTTAAATGCAAAAAAAGCATCGCCTTTTTTAATGTTACGCGAATCAATTGCAACGCCACTAACTATTTGTGATTGCCCGGCATAGTAGCCACCACACCATACGGCAAACTGCTTTAAGCTAACATTCATTGCATCTATTACTCCTCAAATTTAATAAATACTTTATCATTTTGAATAACCAATGTACCACTTAGCGGGTACTGTTTATCGACGATTCTGTCTTGTTCAATATCTTCAGCTGCTGCGTTTTCTGATAAAACTAATTTAACTTGTGCTTCGGCGGCAAGTAGCTGGGCTTCGGCAAAACTGGCACCTATTAGATTTGGAACCGTCGTCATCTGTGTATCACCTCTATCAGTTGGCTCAATTTTCATATACGCCAGTACATTTGTCATTATTTCCTTGGCAATTGGTGCAGCGACTGTTGAGCCTTCAATGCTTTCCGTTTGTGGCTCGTCGACGATAACGATCAAATTAAAGCGCGGATCATCAATTGGTGCAATTGCAGCAAAAGATGCAAAAACCTTGCGATCGTCATCATAGCGCCCGTCTATTATTTTAATTGAAGTACCCGTTTTCCCACCAATGCGATATCCCGGAATGTAGGCCCGTTTACCAGAACCCTCTGTAACAACTCCTTCTAAGATTTCTAGCACATTGTCAGCTGTCTTTTGTGAAACGACATGCCCCATGTTACGCGGCTCAAACGCTTCAATTACATTGCCGTATTCATCCCTAATTTCTTTGATTATGCGCGGCTGAATTAAAGTGCCATGATTGGCAACAACGCTCAAAACGTTCATCATCTGTAACGGCGTTAAAGAAATGTTGTGCCCAAAACCCAAACGTGCTAAATCCACCGGATACAGATCCTCAATTGGTGTTAAAATCGGTTTTGCTTCACCATTAAGGGGAATATCTGAACGTTTATTTAACCTAAATGCACTTATGTAATCGTATAGGGTATCTTTACCAATGGCAGCAACAATATCCATAAATGCTACATTACAAGAGTTTTGAAAGGCCTGCGCTAAATTTTGCTGCCCATGGCCGGAGTGCTTCCAACACTTAATCGTCTTTCCGGTGACAATTTTACTTCCTTCACAGTAAAAACCACTTTCATTAACGGTTTTGCCCTCTTCTAAACCAACTAAACCAATGAATATTTTAAAGGTCGAGCCCGGTTCATAAAGCTGTTGCGTTACCGGATTATTCCAGTATTGTTGCATGATGTCAATCGCGGTTTGATCTTCGGTCATATTTTCAATTTGCTGTATCTGAATATCACAAACCGGCTCTCGATAATCGTTCGGATCAAAATCCGGATAAGTAGCCATCCCTAAAATATCGCCGGTTTTGGAATCTTGTAATACCGCCATCACTTTTTGAGCATTAGAAATCTGACAACCTAATTCAATTGCATCCTCAATATAATACTGTATGGTTTGATCAATAGTTGTAACGACGGTATAACCATTAATCGGTTCAACCACGTTGCTATTGGAATGTGCTAACCGTCTGCCGTGCGAGTCTGTTTTCGTTTCAATGTAACCATCGACACCGCGCAAATAGTTTTCTTGGGTATATTCCAAACCACTTAAGCCAACCCCGTCGATGTTAGTAAAACCAATCACGTGAGACGCTAAGCAGTTATTTGGATAAACCCGTTTAGCAGTCGTCTTTACCTCAATTGCTTCAATGCCGAGGCGCTTAACTAAACGTAAATACGCCCGCGGTAAGCTGTCAATTATCTGAACGATATCTTTTTCCGAATTAACTATCTGATCCTTTAACTCAGTGATATTTGCTTCCGGATAAACCTCAAATAACGCAACTAGTTCTTCATTGATATCAATTGATTTTGTTTTATCAAAAAACACTGTACTGTTTTCTAACGAATAGGCAAAAATATTGCCCTCACTATCAGTAATCGCACCGCGTTTTGCTGGCAAAACAATTTTGCGCTCTATCACTTTGTTGGACTGCTCGACAATTACTTTTGCATCAATCACCTGATATTGTAATAAACGCCCTGCTAAAGCGATAAAGGCGGCAAAAAAAACAAATGCCACAAACAGCAATTGTCTTTTATCTGTCATACGATTCATAGTTACCCCTGTACTTACTTATCTTCGTTGTTACATTATAACAAAATATCAGCCAATTTACCAACCTATTAGATAAAAAAATAAGGTGTCTCACCTTATTTTTTACAATCACAATGCCAGATTATTTAGCAAAATCTAATTTTGTTGATAAAAATCTAATACCGTCTGACCACCAGTTTGCACCAGCCGTCTTTGCTGGTATTGTTTTAAAAGCAACATGTGCATCTAGCTCAATATAATTTTCGCCGGTTAAAATGACCTTTTGCTGATCGGACGGCTTTATCATACTCAATTCTTCGGTAGCATAACTTTCAATTTCTTCAATTGTCATATATGATTCGCGTATTACATAGAGCTCATCGACCATCACTTTGGTTTTATTTATCGCCTGTTGGCGATTAAATATTTCAAACTGTAAACTATCTATTTCAACGTGGCGCTGTAACACCGCAAAAGCCAAATAACTGGTCAATGCTATTAACAGCAAAACAACTACAACAGTTGCCAACATCCTATGAAGCGGTTGGGCAACTCTGGTCGTTTCAAACGCATCAGAACGCTGCGTCTCTGGAGATGGCGCTGCTGTTTCATATATATATTCTAATTTGCGTACTGCTGACATAACAATCTCCCCTTACTATTGCTATTGTAGTCTTTGACAAATTCTCAATTTTGCACTGCGCGCGCGTGGGTTTGCCTCTAATTCTTTCTCACTTGGTGTAATTGGCTTTTTATTTACAATTTTTACAATGGCGCTATGCTGGCACCTGCAAACCGGAAACTCCGGCGGACAAATGCAATCGCGTGACAATTCTCGAAACGTGTGCTTAACAATGCGATCTTCTAGCGAATGAAATGTAATAATAGCCAATCGACCATCGGGATTTAACACCGCCGCCAAACTTTCTATCACCTCAGCCAGCTGCTCCAGTTCATTATTCACTTCTATTCTAATCGCCTGAAATGTTTTGCGAGCCGGGTGTCCATCTTGACGCGCCTTTTTAGGAATCGCCTGTTTTATGACACGTACCAAATCAAGTGTCGTTTGGATTGGTTCAAGCTCTCTTTGTTTGACGATAAACTGAGCAATGCGCTTGGCCCAGCGTTCTTCTCCATAAGTCTTAATAATTTTATAAAGTGCCGCTTCGCTATATGTGTTGACAACATCACTCGCTGTCAGATAATCTGACTGATTCATGCGCATGTCGAGCGGTGCATCTTCGTGAAAGGAAAAGCCCCGTTCTGCCGTATCGAGCTGGTATGACGAAACGCCTAAATCGAGCAGTATACCATCAACGCCTGGTATGTTCTCGTCTTGTAGCAACACCGGTATTTCACTGTAGTTGCGCTTATATGCAACGAACGATTGACTATAATGGGCTAAACGCTGACTGGCGGCACGAATAGCATCAAAATCTCTATCAATGCCAATTAATCTTCCTTTTTCCAGCTGAGCCAACAGCGCCTCAGCATGACCACCACCGCCCAGCGTGCCATCGATGTAAATGCCGTTTGGTTTAACTGCTAAACCTTTGATACAGGCATCTAACATAATTGGAATATGATGAAATTTCATTTTATATACCTAGTTTTCTGTATGTCTCAGCTGTAACAGCGCGGTCACCACGAACGGCATTGCGCTCTTCAAACACTTTTTCGGCGTAAATCTTAATGCGGTTACCTGCACCTGTAAATACAACCTTTTTGTCTAGTAATGCATATTCTTTTAATTTGGCGTCAATTCTAATGCGGCCCTGCGGATCTAACTCTGCCTCGACGACATTTTTTAAAAACTCTTCTGCTTCTTCTGTACCTACTTCGTCTTGCTGTGGTATTGCCATAATCTTTTCAATAATTATTTGCCAAGACCATTCTGGATAAATGTAAAGTGTATTTTTGGGACCCTTCGAAATATAGAATTTGTCACTGATTATTTCACGAAAACGCGAAGGCAAACTAACGCGCCCTTTTGAATCCATCTTATGATTGAATTCACCTAAGAAATAACTCATAACTATACCACTTTACCCCACTATTTACCATTTTTTTCCATTTTACCCCACTTTGATTAAAAAATCAATACTTTTCTGCCAATTTTTCTGATAATTCTTTCTATAGAGGAAATACCTCAATAATTTTTAAAATAAAAAAACGGCGTTAATTGCCATAAAGATAATTAGTGCCGTTAAAGAATTTTGCTAAACTGCTGTTTTAATAATTAAGCTGTCTTTTTGCGACGATAAACAATTATAATGCTCCCAATCGCAATTAGCAATAAAGAAATCAGCTGGGCAACACGCAAAGGACCTACCATCAGGCTGTCAGTTCTCAATCCCTCTATAAAAAAGCGACCCAATGAGTATAGAATCATATACCAGCAAACAACTTCACCATCAAATTTTTTAATACTACTCAATTTCAACAATCCAACAAATACCAGTAAATTCCAAATCGACTCATATAAAAATGTCGGGTGAACGCTTACACCATCTACCATAATTGCCCAAGGTACATCTGTTGCCCCACCATGTGCTTCACCATTGATAAAATTACCCCAGCGACCAATTGCTTGTCCTAATATCAATGAAGGCATCACTAAGTCAGCCAGCTGCCAAGTGTTTAACCCTTTATAGCGCGTATAGATGTAACCAGCCAATACGCCGCCAATGACGCCGCCATGAATCGCCAGTCCTCCTTCACGAATATTGATCATACGCCATACATCACCACCATAACGCTCAAATTCAAAGATGACATAATAAAGACGCGCACCAATAACAGCGGCCGGTAACACCCAAAGTGCAAGATCGACAAACAGCTCGCCATTATAACCGTATTTCTTGCCACGATATGATACTAATGTTAATCCAATCACCATTGCCGAGGCCATGATAATACCATACCATCTTATACTGATGCCAAAAATCTCAAATGCGACAGGATTCATAAACAACCTCATTAATCTACAAAAAAGTAGCAGTCAAAAGACTGCTCTTTTTTACACTTTAATAAATACAACCTTATTCAACAGTGGTTTCTTCCACTACTTCGACCACTTCAGCAGCTTTTTCTTCAACACTGCTTGCCACTTCTGTTACATCAGCAGTCACTTCCTCAACCACCTTTCTCTTTCGCTTCAGCAGCCTCTGCCATCTTTTTATCAAATTCTTGGGCAACTTCTTCAATTTTTTTGTCGAGCTCGACGATTTCAGCGTTAATATCGTTTAACTGCTTTGTATAATCGTTAACCGTTTCCGTCAATACATCGTGGCCAAGATCATCGCGCATTGCAACATACACTTTTTCACCGAGTTCTTTGTATAAATTTGGAATTTTTCCCCTTAATTTTTGCTGTTCCATTTTTAATTTTGTTTGTGCGGTAACAACATTTGCTTTTTCACTGGCATAAGCGGCAGCTTCGCCAGTTTTTTCGGCTGCCTTATTAAAGGCATCACCCAATTTTTTCATAAAACTCATAATTTCCTCCTATTCTACTAGATCAATTTTACATCTTTCTATACGATAATTATAACAGTAGAAACTTAAAGTTTCAACTCACTATTTTTCGCTGATTGGTAAAAAACATAACCTTTTAGACACAATTATACTTTTTAGCGCTTTTTAGTGTATAATAGTTTCATTACTTATTAAAACAAAGGAGCTTCTATGAAACTAGGAATTGTCGGCTTACCTAATGTCGGTAAGAGTACGTTATTTAATGCCATCACCCAAGCCGGTGCTGAATCGGCCAATTTTCCATTTTGTACGATTGAGCCAAACGTCGGGGTAGTCAGTGTACCCGACCCGCGACTTGCCGTATTGCACGAAATGTACGACTCTAAAAAAACTGTCCATACGGCAATCGAATTTTACGACATCGCCGGTTTGGTAAAGGGCGCCTCAGAGGGTGCCGGTTTAGGCAATAAATTTTTATCGCATATTCGCGAAGTAGCAGCCATCGTGCATGTTGTCAGATGCTTTAACGACGAAAATGTCGTCCACGTCGATGGTAGCGTCGATCCACTACGCGATATTGAAACAATAAATTTGGAATTAATATTGGCCGATAGCGACCTGATCGCAAGGCGCATTGAAAAAACCAAAAAAAGTTTGAAAGGTGATAAATCATTACAAGCCGAACTGGATATTTTAACGACGATCAGCAATGTTTTAGACGATGGCAAAAGCGCCCGTACAATTGATTTTGCCAACGATGAAATCGACTTTGTTAAATCGCTTAATCTGCTGTCTTACAAGCCGGTAATTTATGCTGCCAATATTTCAGAAGATGATATTCTTGACGATGGCGCTGACAATGCCTTAGTTGACAAAATAAGACATTTTGCCCAAGCCGAAAATTCAGAAGTTATTACCTTTTGTGCTAAAATCGAAGAAGAATTGGCAATGCTTGACGACGCCGATCGAAAAGACTTTTTAGATGACCTTGGCATAACTAAGGCCGGCCTGGACAAACTCATCGCCGCCTGTTACAGCCTGCTCAACCTAATCAGCTTTTTAACAGCCGGCCCGCAAGAAGTGCGCGCTTGGACGATCAAAAAGGGCAGCAAGGCGCCGCAGGCCGCCGGCAAAATTCACAGCGATTTTGAACGCGGCTTTATCCGCGCCGAAACCATTGCCTACGACGACCTGATTGCCCACGGCAGTATGGCAGCCGCCAGAGAAAAGGGGCTGGTACGCTCTGAAGGCAAAGACTATATTGTCAAAGACGGCGATGTCATACTTTTCAGATTTAACGTTTAAGGAGCGCCCATGAATTATTTTATCGACGGTTTACTGCTCGGCTTTGCCTATGTAGCGCCAATTGGCATGCAAAATCTATTTATGATTAACACCGCCCTGACGCAAAACAAAACACGTACCTATTTAACGGCCTTTATCATTATGTTTTTTGATATCACTTTGGCAGTTGCTTGCTTTTTTGGTATCGGCGCCATTATGGCTGCATCATTCTGGCTGGAATTTGTCGTTCTAGGCATTGGCTCGATTATCGTTCTGTGGATTGGCTTTTCAATATTTCGCTCAAAAGGTAGCCTCAAAAGTGATAAAGATGTCAACATTCCGCTGATAAAAGTCATTTCAACTGCTTGCGTTGTCACTTGGTTTAACCCGCAAGCCATTATCGACGGCTCAATGATGTTAGGGGCCTTTCGCGCCAGCATTCCCGGCGGTGACGGTCTCATCTTTATCGCCGGTGTCAGCATCGCCTCTGCGCTGTGGTGGCTGTTTATTGCTACATTGGGGCGACTATTTAGCGATAAATTAAATGAAAAATCACTGCGCATTATCAATATCGTCTGCGGCGCCATTATTATGTTCTACGGCGCAAAGCTATTTTTGAGTTTTATCGATTTAGCAAAGACATTATTCTAAGGAGGCCATTATGGCAAAACTATTAACAGCCGATCAGTTTAACACAACAGAATTGCTTAACGGCTACGACTACCTTTATCTAGTATTTAATCGCGGCTTTATCTGACCGTATTGCAAAAAGCATATGATGCAGTTGCATCAAGATTTTAAGCAATTTGAAGACAATAAGATTAAAATTGTAGTGGTCTGCCCCGAAAAAATGGATGGTGTCGAAAAATTTATCGCCAAGCAACCACTTAACTTTGACCTTGTGGCTGACCCACAGCATGTTATTGCCAATCGTTACCAACAGCAGGTTAAGCTGTTAAAATTGGGTCGAATGCCCGCTCAGATTTTGCTTGACAAAAACCAGCAAAGAGCATTTGAACACTACGCTAGCAGCATGAAAGACATTATCGAAAATAATGTCATTATTAGCGCTGTTAAAAGAGCGCAAAAGACAGCTAAATAATGAAAAATATCAAACTGTTCAGCAAACGACTTTGTCTACGCGAATACCAGCCGGACGACATTGACCAACACCATGGTCTTATTTCCGATGCTGTCGTAATGGAAAATATTCAAGATGTGTTGAGTCATTCCTACCAAGAATCGCTTGATAATTTAAACTTTGCCATCGCTGAAAGCGAGCGCCAACCGCGCAGTAAGTATTTTTTGGTTATCGCTGATAAAGTAACTAACCAATACTTGGGCGGCATTGGCTATGAAGTGGTTTCTAACTATCCGGCCGGCAAACAAATTGATATTGGCTACTTTTTGTATCCACAATATCAAGGCAAGGGCTACGTCAGCGAGGCGCTACGCCGCTTAATCGAGTTTGCCTTCACAAAAGATAACGTCTACCGCATCAACGGCACCTGTATTACCACAAATTTCGCTTCAGTGCGCGTGATGGAAAGTTGCGGCATGACGCGCGAAGCCGAACTCGTCGATATCGAATGGCATATCGATCGCCTGAAGAGTCGCTATCTCTACCGATTGCTGCGCAGCGAATGGAACGACGATGAAAAATAAAATTACAAAAGACTATTTCAATATCATGCAATACGGCCAACCTGTTGATACACCGCTGTTTAGCGGCATTACGACATTATTTTCGGTCGACGACGCGCTGACAATTGAAAAACAAAATGTCACAATAAAACAAGACTTTTTGTTTGAAGACAGTTTTAAAGGCGATCACCTCGAATTTACTTTTCCAATTGAAGGCCAAGTAGAACTTGAAATCAATCAAAAGTACATGCACAGCAAGGCACATAAGGACTTGTTTTCACTGGCGGCCTTTGAACACAATAGATCGAGCGTCTACGCCAAACGCGGCGAAATGATTAAGCATTTGGCAATCAACTTAAAGCGCAACATTTATTTTAAAGACTTCGCCCACACCAAACAACTGACCAAGGGCATGACCAACTTGTATAAGGTGTCGGGCAATGACAAATACATTGATGCAACCGTGCGAAAATTGTATGGCGAAAACGGCACTGACAGCTTAGCGCAAGCGGAAATGCGCTATTTGGTTTACGAACTGGTCGACTACTGCGTGGCCAAGATAATGGGAAACATCAATTATCACAAATGTATCAGCAAAGCCGATTTACAGACCGTAAAACAGATTAGAAAGTACATTGATAGGCACTTTTTAGAAAAGCTAACCCTTTATCAGATTAGCAGCCTATCACTTTCAAACGAATTTAAAATTAAAAAGACCTACCGAGAAGTCTACGGCGAAACCGTCTTTGAAACGATTAGAAAAAAACGCATGGACTACGCCTTGCAACTGATGGCGGGCAATGCCCATTCGTTAAATGAAATCGCCCATATATGCGGCTATCAAAGCTACCCCAGTTTTTATAAAAGTTTCAAAAAATACTTTTCATATTCGCCCAGCGACCTGTAGAAAATCCGTTTAGGCAATGTTAAATAACTCCTATTAACTGTAAAATTAGTTGAAAGGAGTTTTTTATATGAAGAAAAAGAAGAACAAAAAGAAAAAAAGCGGCGTTGCCCGCCTAATTGAAATATCAAAATCAAAGCAGCAGGTCTTTATTGCTTCAAAACTGTTGACAGTAGCTGCCACAATTATCAAACTGGTTCAATTATGGCTGATTTATAAAATTACTTCTGAAGCCGTCGTCGGCATTATCAATTCGCACGCCGTCAATACGCCTGTAATAAAACAACACGCGCTAATTTTAGTAATTAGCGGCATTGTTTATGCCCTATTGCGCTACACCAGTTCACGACTGGCACATACAAGCGCCTTTGAAATTATTTGCGATACCAAAATTGCACTGATCAACCACTTGAACAAAATTCACCTAGGTTATCTCGACAATATGTCACTAGGCAAACTGGAAAAAATCATTATGACTGATGCCGAAAAAATGGAGGGCTTTTTGTCGCATCATCAAATGGATATCATCGAAGTATTGTTAACTGCCCCGCTGGTCGTGCTCTATTTATTTTTCGTCGACATTCATCTTACTTTGGCGCTGCTCGTGCCGATTGTTATCGCCGTTATCATAATGACCTTTAATTTGGCAAATCCGGAAAACAAAAAAGATCAGGTCACTTTAAATAATGAAATTGAAAATGTACAAACCGAAATCATCGAATACATCAACGGCATGAACGATATAAAATGCTATGACATTGGCGAAAGGTCGATGTCAGAGTATAAGAAATCAATATTTGGTCTGTCAAATGTCATACTAAAAATTGCCAATATCTACAAATACATCATCGGCGGCTTTTATGCAACTTTAAACCTGCCCTATTTAACCGTGTTTTTGTTGACGGCTTACCGCTATTTTACGGGCTTTGATAAAACAGTTTTAATCTCCAATTTTGTGCTGTTTTTAATCGCTGTCACCATTTTTAAAAATACTTTTGAAACATTTTTTATTTTGTCGCGCTCGATGATGGAAATAAATGAACGCGTCAGCAGAATAGACGCCGTACTCAACTTGCCAATTATTGAAGAACCAAAGGTAGGTAAGGCGTTACAAAAATACGACATCGAATTTAAAAACGTCTACTTTGACTACGGCACGACGGCAATATTAAAGGACATTAGTTTTAAAATTGAACAAGGCGCTAAACTGGGCATTATCGGCGCATCGGGCGGTGGCAAGACCACCATCGCCAAACTTATCATTAAATTTTTGAAGGCCAAAACAGGCGAAATTACAATTGGCGGCATTAACATTGACGATATCGATAGCAAAACGCTGATGCAAAATATTTCGTTTGTCTTTCAAGAAAGTTATTTATTTAAAGACACGATTATGTTTAACTTGACAATGGGCAGAGCTGTTCCCGAGCAGCGCGTCAGCGAAGTTTGTAAAATGCTCAATATCCACGATAAAATCAGCCGCTTGAAACAGGGCTATCAGACGGTTGTCGGCAAAGATGAAGGCTTTTTTTCCGGTGGCGAAATTCAAAGACTTGCCGTTGCCAGGATTTTACTTAAAGACAGTAAAATTATCGTACTAGACGAAGCCACCGCATCAGCCGATACGGAAAATGAACTCTATTTACAAAAGGCCTTTTTAGAATTAGCACACGATAAAACCGTTGTCATGGTCGCCCATCGACTAAAAACAATTGAAAACGCCGATCAAATTATCGTCGTCGAAAATGGCGAAATTGTCGAGAGCGGCAACCACAGCACGCTGCTCGCCAAAAAAGGCCGCTATTATAAGCTGTATAACTACCAAAATCAATCGGCTGAAATGACGATTTCAAACTTAGCAGAAGGAGATGTTTTATGTTAGACTTTATTAAAAAATCGTGTTTTAATAAGACCAACCAATATAAAAAATTATTTATTATGCTACTAGTTGACAGCTGGGTAGAAAAATTAGCGGCATCTTTGGGCGGCGTTGCCTTCTTTTTGCTACTGACCGTTAAAGATGTGCCCAGCTCCGCCTTTTATATACTGACATTTCTATTCGTGCTGCAATTTGTCTTGATGTTTTTAATTCGCACTAAATTATACATCTTTAATTTTAAAACTGTTTCTGAAAGTATCAGAGATTTTCAAATTGTACTCGGCGCCAAGTTGCGCCGCTTGCCGATGGGCTTTTACGACAATAAGCGCTCGGCCGACCTATTAAAAGTTTTGGTCGACGACCACAACATGGTCAATATGACGTGGACGGGTATTATTCAGGTGGTTGCGGCATTTACAATCAATTTATTAGTTTTAGTAATCGTCTTGCCGCTACTCGACTTAAAATTGGCCGCACTGCTGATTGCGTTGATACCGATTAGTTATCTATTTGTCCATATCTCGCAAAAAAAGTATCGACAATTAAAAAAAGAAATGCGTGATACAACGACTGATACTTCAAGCCACCTGCTAGATTATATTTCCGACTTGGCGACGCTGCGCCTGTTTAATATGAAGGGCGAAGAATTTAGCAAACTGACGGCCAGCCTCCAAAAAATTAAAAAACTGGCCTTAAAAGTTGAACTGTCCAGTTTTCCAATTGCCACATTTAGTACGTCGCTACTGTTTATGGGCAGCGGCTTAATAGCCTACTTTGGCGCCTTACTAATTGAACAGTACAGCTTAAACCCCGTCATTTACATCGTATTCCTGTTTGTTTCGCTGCAAGTTTATAACCCCCTTGTCATCGTCTATCTAAATGTGCTCATGCTGAGCGACTTTAAGGCGGCCGTCAAGCGAATTTATCAGTTTTACGATTACGAAGAACTAAAGAGCGGCGACGACGTGGTCGACACCGGCCAAACTTTGGCAATAAGACAATTAGATTTTGCTTATGGCTCGCAACCGATTTTAAAGCAGCTGAACTTGACAATTGAAAGTAATAAGATTTACGCCATCGTCGGCAAAAGCGGTTGCGGTAAGACGACGCTGCTAAAAATGCTGCTCAGGTACTACGAGCCGAGCGAAAAGTCAATTTTTATCGGCCAAACAGCAATTGACAATTTTGAAATAGAAAAGTATTTATCGCTCTATGGCGTCGTCTTTCAAAACGCCTATATGTTTAATAAGAGCATCGCCTACAATATTGGCATCGCCAAGAACAACGCCACCATCGCCGAAATAACAGCGGCCGCCAAATTGGCCAATTGTCACGAATTTATCGAAAAACTGGCCGATGGCTACAATACAATTATCGGCGTCAACGGCAGTAAATTATCGGCCGGCCAGCGCCAGCGCATCGCCGTTGCTCGGGCCTTTTTAAAAGACGCCAGCGTCATTTTAATGGACGAGCCGACCGCCTCGTTAGACATTGAAAACGAAATGCTGCTAAAGCTGGCACTACAAAAGTTGGCGAAGCAGAAAACCGTCATGGTGATATCGCATCGCTTGCACTTTGTCAAAGACGCCGACCACATTATTGTGATGGACGACGGTCAAATAGACGGCATCGGCAACCACGACAGCTTAATTGACAGCAACGCCATCTATCAGAATTTGTGGCGCGACGAAAGACAAGTGATGTCCTGGAACTTGTAAATCCCCGTCATCTCTACGACAAAATTTGACACCAATATTTTGCTGATGTATAATATAGTATATCTTAAGTCAGCAAATGAGGCGTCTTATGTTTTATGGTCGCAAATCGGAATTAGCTAAATTAAATGCCATGTATCAAAGCAATAAATTTGAAATGGCGGTTATCTATGGTCGGCGTCGCATTGGTAAAACGACGTTGATTAACGAGTTTTGCAAGAACAAGAAAACTATTTTTTTTGCCGCTCTTGAAATGAATAAACAGCAGAACTTGTCTGCCTTATCAAAGGCAATTTTAGCAACCGATCATTCAGTTGGCAATAATGCTTTGACCTTCTCTAACTTTGAAGCTGCACTACAAGAAATTAACGATCGGGCCAAAACCCAAAAAATAGTATTTGTGATCGACGAATACCCCTATTTAGCAAAAGCCGAACCCAGTTTTTCATCTTTATTGCAGCATTACATCGATCGCAAGTTTAAAAAGAGTAATCTGATGATTATCCTCTGCGGTTCATCGATGAGCTTTATGGAAAATCAAGTTCTCGGCTACAAAAGCCCGCTCTACGGTAGACGCAGTGCTCAATTTAAAATTGAGCCATTCGATTATTACGAAACGAGTTTGTGGTTTAAAAATTATTCGCCAGAAGATAAAGCATTAGTTTACGGTATTACTGGCGGCATACCAATGTATTTAGAACAGTTCAATGAAGCGATGACGATCAAACAAAACTTGCTTCATACAATATTTGATAAAAACGGCTATTTATTTGAAGAACCGAGCAGCTTAATTAAACAGGAAATGCGCGAACCGGCTACTTACAACGCAATCATTGCAGCCATTGCCGACGGCAAGAGCAAATTATCCGAAATCACCAGCACGGTCAGTTTGGATAGTGGACTCTGTTCGAGATATTTAGTAAATTTAATCAATTTAGGCATTATCGTAAAAGAAACACCCGTTACAAACCGAAAGAGCAAGCGCCCAATTTATTTAATTGACGATGCATTTTTCAACTTCTGGTATAAATTTATACCTCCCAATCAAGCGCTGATTTCAACCAATCAGATGGCACGATATTACGATACATTAGTTGCAGCAAAACTGTCGCAATATATGGGCAAAATTTTTGAAAAAATGTGCCGCCAATACCTGCTTAAATACGCTGCAACAAGCCAGCCAATTGCTGAAATTGGACAATGGTGGGGCAACCATAAAAGAGAACGCCGTCAACCGCAAATTGATATTGTTGCAACTTTGGCGACGACGAAAAGTATTATTGTCGGAGCTTGCAAGTATCGCAATCAACCAATTGATAAAACCGTTTTACAAGGGTTGGCCAACGATGCCAGTTCACTAAATAAAAAAGTTGAAACATACTATTTATTTTCGAAAGTGGCATTTAAAAAGCAATTGCCCGCAAGTTTCAATGAAATTCCGGTAAAAAAAATAAGCTTAAAAGATATCTATTCAGTTTCTGTAGATTAAGCTGTGCCACTCGTTTACATCTAATTGAAACCATGCCAAAACTACCGACTTGCGATGCGCTATCGCAAGTCAGTTTTCCCCTATCCCACCGAATAGACAGTGCATTATTTGCGTTACCAACTAATCGACTTAGACAAATAAATGCTATATAATATCTTCTCAGCAATCTCGATATTTAGTATCTTGCCAACCGCCTCACTGTAGAGTTCAACCTGCTGTTGATAGCGTTGTTTTAATTCTTCAGTATTCGAGACGCG
>PDWJ01001327.1_pt1 | contig 30986 bp, 17 predicted proteins | sample 1430881 | NCBI WGS metagenome assembly PDWJ01 (sample SAMN01162460, study PRJNA174530) | Oral metagenome, whole genome shotgun sequencing project. | biome: Marine environment; feature: Marine mammal; material: Swab sample of the gingival sulcus; isolation source: swab sample of gingival sulcus...
AGACCACGAGCGCAACCGCGCGGGCCTGCGCTTCCGCGTCGTCGGCGCCGGCGCGGCCGACGGGACCTACGCGACGCTCCAGGGGCTGCGAACACCGGAGTCCATCGTCGTCGACGGCAAGCGCTACGTCATCGACCTGCGCCGCCGCCGCACGATGCTGCCGTTTCAGATCCAGCTCATCGACTTCGAAAAGCGCCTGCACCCGGGCACGGGCATGGCCAAGGCGTACTCTTCGACGATCAACCTCATCGAAAACGGCGGCTCGCGGCGCGTGGTCATCGCGATGAACGAGCCGATGCGCCACCGCGGCTACACCTTCTATCAGTCATCCTTCGTCGAGGGGCAGCAGGGCGAGGCCACCGTGCTCGCCGTCGTCAAGAACGTCGGCCGCCTCTTCCCGTACGTCTCCAGCATCATCATCTGCCTGGGCCTGCTGCTACACCTGTTGCTCAAGGTGCCGCGCCTCATCCGACGGAGCAACGAGACATGATCCGGCTACGCCGCGCAGCCCTCGCCCTGGCCGCAGCGCTGGTATTCCCCGCGCTGTCGGCGCCGACCGCCCGCGCCGAGGCCCCTGGCACCGAGTCCCTGGCGCGGATCGTCATCCAGCACCAGGGGCGCCTCAAGCCCCTCGAGTCCGTCGCGCGCCACTACGCCATGCTCGTCGCCCAACGCTCAAAGCTGCCTGACCGCAGCGCGCTGGACTGGCTGACCGAGCTGCTCGTCGACCCGCAGGCCGCTGGCGAGCACCGCTCGGTGAAGCTCCGCAGCAGCGAGGTCCTCGACGCCCTCGAGCTCGACAAGGACGCGTCCGGGTACTACCCGCTCGCGGCCGTCGCCGAAGGCCTCCACCGAGCCCGCGAGGCCATCGGCGAGATGATGCGGCGTGACAGCGCCGAGCGCTCGGCCATCGACAACCGCCTCGTCAACCTCTACCACGCGGTCGCCCAGGTCATGGACATGAGCCGGGCGCTGTCGGGGATCCACCGGGACGTGACCGTCACCGACCCGGTGGTCGCCGAGGCCCTGGGCGCCAAGGCGGGGCAACCCGCCAGCTACCGCTTCTTCATCCGCAATAGGCGCGGCTTCGAGCAGGTCTTCGAGGCCAACAACGCCGATCTCGAGGGGCGGCAGGCCCAGGTCGACGCCCTGAGCGACCTCGCCACGGCGCTCAAGAACAAGGAGGCCGACGCCAGCTCCCAGCTCTTCGCGGTGATCCCGCCCGCCGGCGACATCGTCGAGGGCCGCTGGCGCGCGCCCTGGGACGTCATCGTCAACGGCGGCGCGCCCTGGCAGATGGCGCTGGTCGAGCAGCTCGAGGAGGGTGTCGAGGCCCTGCGCACCGGAGACCAGCCCGCGGCCGCGGCGGCGCTCGACGCCTTCCGGGCAGGCGTCCGGGCTCAGATCGGCGAGGAGATCGCCTCCGAGTCGGTGGTGGACCTCGAGGTCACGTACAACCGCCTGGACCTGTTCACCTACAGCCTCGTCTTCTACATCCTGGCCTTCATCCTGCTCGCCCTGAGCTGGCTTTTGTGGCGCACGAGGCTCCGCGTCGGCGCCACGGTCGCGCTGGGCGTGGGCGCCATCCTCCACGCCGTGGGCCTGACGATGCGCGTCATCATCATGGAGCGCCCGCCCGTGTCGAACCTGTACGAGTCGGTGGTCTTCGTCGGCTTCGTCGCGGTCTTCGCCTGCCTCGCCTTCGAGCGCCAGCGCCGCAACGGCGTGGGGATCCTCTCCGGCGCCATCTCGGGCGCGGTGCTGCACTTGCTCGCCTTCAGCTATGCCTCCGACGGCGACACCATGGGCATGCTCGTGGCGGTGCTCGACTCGAACTTCTGGCTGGCCACCCACGTGGTGACCATCACCATCGGCTACGGCGTCGCCATCGTCGCCGGCGTCATCGGTCACGTCTACCTGGTGCAGCGCCTGCTCCACCCCAAGGATGAGGCCAAGCTCCGCGCCACCACCCGCAACGGCGTGGGCCTGGCGCTCTTCGCCCTGTTCTTCTCGGTCCTCGGCACCATCCTCGGCGGGATCTGGGCCGATCAGAGCTGGGGCCGCTTCTGGGGCTGGGACCCCAAGGAGAACGGCGCCCTGCTGATCTGCATCTGGCTGCTGCTAGCCCTGCACGGCCGCGTGTCGGGCCAGATCAAGGACCTGGGCTTCGCCGCCTGGCTCGTGCTGACCAACATCACCGTCGCCGCCGCGTGGTTCGGCGTGAACCTGCTGTCCGTGGGCCTGCACTCCTACGGCTTCACCGACAGCGCCGCCTTCGGCCTGATGCTCTTCGTCCTGGGCGAGCTCCTCTTCGCCCTCGGCCTCTACACCTACATCAAGCTGCGGGACACGCGCACCGAGCGCGTGCCCCCCTCGGTGCCCGGGGCCACGACGGACACCACGGGCGACGCCAAGGCTTGATGAGACGTCCGCGAGCGCGCGCCGAAGCCAGATGAGCGCTTGTCGCCGCCCCTTGAAGTCCCCATGATGACACCAATGAGCGCCTACCGAATCGCCACCTCGATCGCCGCCGCGACGGCGTCGCTCCTCCTGTTCGCCTGCGACACCGGCGCGGGCTCCATCGACCTCGAGGTCTCGGTACAGCGCGCAACCGTCGAGCGATGTAGCGAGCTGTCGAGCTTCACGCTGCTCCTGTCCGTGGCCAACCGCGGCGACACCTCCGTCGATCTGCGCAACGTGACGCTCGCCGGCGAGGACGACCTCGTCACGGGCACCACCTCTTTCAAAGAGGGGACCAGCCTCGCCGCAGGCGACAGGGTGGTCTACGCCTGCACGGGCGGCGTCGACTATGGCTGGCCCGAAGACGACGTCTCGGGCCTATACGCCATCACCGCGACCGTCCGCGAGGATAGCAAGGGCTTCACCTTCGAGGGCCGCGGCCCCTTGCGCTTCTTTCAAAAGTTCGACAACTGCAACACGGCCTTCGCCGCGCCCCACGCCTGCCGGCCGTCGACCGCCGAGTAGCGCGCCCAACAAGCGCGGTCACCAAGGTACCATCGGGAAGCTCCGGCGCCGCCACCTACCAGCGCGCGTCGGGCGCGGCGCCGGCAGCGCCAGGGCATCCCCTTCAGCGGCCGGCGGGTGTCCCCGGTTCGGGCCCGTCGACGGCCCCGCGCTCGGCCTCGAAGAAGGCCTGAACCGCCGCCGGAACCTGCAGCAGGTTGGGGCCGACCTTGCCGACGGCCCACTTCGCGACGCGCGGGGCGAACCTGTCGGCCATCCGCCGTGGCATCGGGAGCTTCTCCGGGTGGATCTCCAGGTTGCCGTTGATGGTCAGGCGGGTCTGATCGCCCTCGGCCACCAGGTAGTTGGTGCCACCGCAGGTGTAGAGCCCCTGGAACTTTCGGGGGATGAAGCGCCACTGCACCGAGCGCGCGCCAGCGTCCCAGATGGCGACGTCGCTCCAGGCCGTCATCGCCTTGGTGACGAAAGGCTTGGCGAACAGCGGCAGGCCCTTGGAGTTGCCCTGCCAGGCGTTGACGATGCGCACGCGGGCGCCGTCCACCTCGCGCTCTCGCTCCTCGACGTGGTCGATGGCGGGCAGGTAGGGAACGAGCTCGACCAGGCGGTCGCGGAGCAGCTCCATCACCCGGTCGACGGGGCCGCTGATCATGGTGTCGAAGGTGAAGTCCAAGGAAAGCTCCTGCGCGGTGATGACGTAGCGCGCTGAGATGTCTAGTAGCAGACTGCGCGGACGAAAGAGAGCTTCGGCGTCGACCGCGACGTCGATCCCTGGCCACGCCGCCAGCCGAGGCCGCGACCACCCCGAGCGCCAGCCGTGGCTCGGCGCGTCGGCCCGCCACCCCCCGAAGCGCTGCTGGGGCCGAGCCTCCCGAACGCCCCCTCGCCGCCCTCAGCGCCGCTTCGCCAGCTCGATCCTGACGTTCCCCTCGACGCCCAGGTCCAGGACCAGGCGCGCCTTGGTGTCGTCGACCAGGCCGACCATGAGCCGGGTCTGCTTCTTGCGGAACAGCCGGTCGGCCTCGTCCGACGGCACCCGAAAGCGGCGCGGCCCCTGCTCGAACCAGACGACGAAGTCACAGCCCTCGCGGTAGCGCGAGCAGCCCCAGCCGCGGCGCCCCTCGATGACCCGCCCCTGCTTGCACTGAGGACAGCGCGGCCGTGGGTCCGCGGGCGCCTTGTCGCGCTTGATCCGCCGGGCCGGCGCGCGCCCCGCCGCGCCCGCGCGGTGGCCGAAGTCAAAGGTCACCTTGCCGTCATCACCCAGCACCAGCGCGGCCTCGAAGCGCTTGCCCTTCTTCGAGCGGAAGCCCTTGAGCTTGCGGGACCTGCGCCGGCTCAGGAGCACCCGGGCCAGCGCCGGCGAGACCTTGCGCTTGGCGATCTGCTTGAAGATCACGAAGTCACAGCCGCGCCCCGTGGCGCAGGTGTAAGCCTTGAAGCCCTCGCGCACGGGCTCGCCGCACACGGGGCAGGCGCCGAGCACCTCGGCCTCGCCCTTTGCCACCGCCGCCTCGGCCACCGACGCCGGCGGCTCGGCCTCGCGCAGCGCGCGCACGACCTGGGTCGTGAAGGCCGCGATCCGCCCCATGAAGGCCGCTCGATCCCCGCGCCCATCGGCCATCTCGGCCAGCGCCGCCTCCCAGCGCCCCGTCAGCTCCGGCGAGGTCAGGGCCTCGACGGGCAGGGCCTTCACCAGCGCCCGCCCCTGGGCCGTCGCCCGCAGGGCCTTTCCGTGGCGCTCGACGTAGCCGCGCGTCAGCAGGGTCTCGATGATCGAGGCCCGCGTCGCCGGCGTCCCGAGCCCCGAGGCCCGCATCGCCCGCCGCAGCTCGTCCTCCTGCAGCGCCTTGCCCGCGTGCTCCATCCCGGCCAGGAGCGTCGCCTCGGTGTACGGCTTGGGCGGCGCCGTCTTGCCCTCGTGGACCTTCACCTCGGCCACCCGCGCCGGCTCGCCCGGCGCCACCACCGGCAGGGCCTGGCCCCGGGACAGCTCCGCGGCCCGCTTCTTGGACGGCGGCTCGGCCAGCTGCCACCCCTCGGCCAGGCGGGCGGTCCCCTTGGCGACGAACCGGTGGTCGCCCTGCTCGCCGGCGACGATCGCTTCGAGGGTGGTCCGCGCGAAGACCGCGTCCGGCAGGTGCACGGCGAGCAGCCGCCGCGCCACGAGATCGTAGACCCGCTGCTCGTCGCCCCCCAGCCTCCCCGGGGCCGGCACCTTGCCGGTCGGCAGGATCGCGTGGTGGTCGCCGACCTCGGCCGGGTTGACGATCCGCCGGGTGGGCCGCGGCCCGCCGCGCATGGCGGCGTCGGCGATCGCCCCCCACGCCGTGCCCTGATAGCGCGCCACCACCGTGGGCAGCTTCGCGGCGACGTCGGCGGTCACAAAGCGCGAGTCCGTGCGCGGGTAGGTGATGGCCTTGTGGCGCTCGTACAGCGCCTGGGCCGCCGACAGCGTCCGCTGGGCCGACATCCCGTAGCGCCGGTTCGCCGCCTGCTGGAGCGCCGTCAGGTCGTAGAGCACCGGCGGCCGCTCCCGCGCCTGCTTGCGCTCGACCTTGCCGACGCGAGCGGGCCGATCGTGGACCGCCACGGCGATCCCCACGGCCTGCTCGGGCTTGGCGAGGCGATCGCCGCCCTTTGGGTCGGTGTACAGGGCCTCGAAGCGGCGCGCCGGCGCGTCCAGATCGAACAGCGCCTTGACCTGCCAGAAGGGCTCGGGCTCGAACGCCTCGATCTCGTCCTCGCGCCGGCAGAGCATCGCCAGGGTCGGCGTCTGAACCCGCCCCACCGAGTACAGGGTCCGCCCCCTCGCCCCGCCCCGCCGCGCCAGCAAGGTCAGCGCCCGCGTCGCGTTCATCCCGACCAGCCAGTCGGCCTCGGCGCGGCAACGCGCCGCGTCCCCGAGGCGGTTGAAGGCCCGCGCGTCCTGCAACCTCGCCATCCCGGCGCGGATGGCCTTGTCGGTCAGCGACGAGATCCACAGGCGCTGCACCGCCGGGCCGCCGCGCTTGGGCCCCACGGCCTCCCAGACAAAGCGGAAGATGAGCTCGCCCTCGCGCCCGGCGTCGCAGGCGTTGACGACCCGCTCGACGTCAGCGGCCCGCGCCAGCTTGCGCAAGACGGCCAGCTGCTTGCCCGCCCCCTTGCGCGCCCGCGTCATGAACCGCGCTGGGACCATCGGCAGGGTCTTGGTGTCCCAGCGCTTCCAGGCCGGGTCGTAGTCATGGGGCTCGCACAGCTCCAGCAGGTGCCCGACGCACCACGACACCCGGTACCCAGCGCCCTCGAGGTATCCCTCGCGACGCCCCGACGCCCCCAGCACCCGCGCGATGTCCCGGGCGACCGACGGCTTCTCGGCGATGACCAGCGTGACCACCGGCTCCGATTAGCACGCCGCCTACCGTTCGTCCCGGCCTCCGGGGTGCCCACACCACGGCTGCCCCGCCGCCGCGAGGCCGGGCGAGCGCGACCCACCTTCGTAGGCGGCGCCGGGTGGCCGAACGGGTTCTTTGAGCAGACGGCCATCGTGGCGGTAGGATCGCGCCATGGACACCCATCTTCCATCGCTCAGATCCCGGCTGGTCGTGCTGACCGCGGCGTGGCTCGCCGCCGGGTGTGCCGCGCAAGACGAGGCGACGACGGCGGCGCGCGACGCCGCGGCGGACACCTCCACCGACGCGGACGCTCGCCCCGACGCCACGGCGGACACGGCGGCCGCCGACACCTCGCCCCCCGTGCCGTTGGCCGACGCCCCCGGGATCGCCGTCTGGCTCGCCGAGGTGGGCTGGCGCGGTCGGGCCGCGGCGGACCTGCGCGTGGAGGTGAGCGTTGGCGACCAGGCGGCTTTCTCCCTGGGCGGCAGCCCACCGATCCCCGCCTTCCATCGCGTCCCGGCGCCCGGTGACGGCGGCGGCCCGGAGCTCGTCTCCGCCGGCACCTGGCGGCTCGAGCCGGGCGCCGTGGAGGCGCTCGATCCGGGCGCAAGCCTGCTGACCTGGCAGCCGGGCGTCGACTCGGTCGCGCTGACCCTGCGCGCGTGGAATGGTGACCAGGCGCTCGCGGCCCTGCCGCTCGTCATCGAGCGAGGTGTGGGCGAGGCCTTCCGGGTGGTGACCGCCGACGACGCTGAGCTGCACCTTGCGATCCGGGCCCGCGCCGGCGTGGCGGGGCTGACGCCGGGCACGACGGCGGGGCTGCTCCGCGGCGGAGGCTGGAGCGGGCCGCTGGCGGCGACGTGGCGGCGCTACTTGACCGAGGCCGTGGGCGACGCCCCGCTGGATCTCAAGCTCTATCACGGGGCGCGGAAGTACCTGCTGCGACCGGGCTGTGGGTCGGACGAGGCGTGCGCCGAGGGCGGCGCCGACTACCCGTGCGTCGAGACCTGCGCCTGCAGCTGCGAGGCCGAGGGCGAGTGCGACTGCGACTTCAGCACCCTCGAGGCGGACATGCGGGAGCGGGTCCGCTCGCGCATCGCGTCAGCGGTGCCCGAGGACCTGCCGGCGCTGCGCGAGCGGGCGCGCGTCCACTACGTCTTCAAGCGCAGCCTGGGCGGGACCTCGAGCTGCGAGGAGCACGGCGAGCTGGACGTCAGCGCCGCGACCTACGGGGCGTTCTTTCGGGCTGCGACCGCCGCGGCCCACCGGGTCAACAGCGAGCTGGGGTTCAGGGCGATCGACGTGCTGTCGCCCCAGAACGAGTCCAACCACCCCCTGCAGGACGGCCCGCACCAGGGAGCGGCGGGCCACACGCGGCTCGGCGGGGACCTGGGCCGCAGCTACCGAAGCCTCATCGAGCAGGCTTCCTGCAACGACGATGGGTGCTGCGATCCGGACCGCTACATCGCCGATCAGCCCGACGCCATCGGGCAGCTCGCCCACGCGCTGGTCGAGGCGCGCGGCTACGAACAGGCAGCGCTGGCGGCCGGCTCCGACGCGGCGCTGATACCTCGGGTCGCGATCAGCCTCTATCTCGACGACGATCAGGTGGACCCGCTGGTGACGGACGACGATGGCCAGCCCCCGCCGGTCGTGACGCCGCCAGCCCGCTTCTTCGCGCGGCTGCGCGATCGGCTGGAGCAGGTGCTGGGCGCGACCCCCGAGCGCGATCGCTGGGCGTCGGAGCTGATCTACGTCGACACCTACCCGGGCAGCTGGGGAGAGCCCTGGTACCAGCCTGGCGATCACGTGGTCCACCACATGGATCCGGTCACCCAGCGCATCGTGCGGGTCGACCCCGTGCTGGCCGCGGACGCGGTCTTCGCGCGGGCGTCCAAGGCCATCGACGCCTACGTGGCGGTCTTCGGCGGCGAGCGCCCCGAGTACGCCCTGGGCGAGGTCGGCTGGTCGACCTTCGACGGGGACGAGGCCGCTCAGGCGCGCTTCGTGCGCCGCTTCTTCGAGCGGGGCGCCGCCCACCAGGCCCAGGACCCGCGGTGGATAGGCTTCCTCTGGTTCAAGGACGCCGACCGCGGGCGCTTCGTCCAGCCCACCTGGGTCTCCACCTGGGACCCCTTCAGCGAGCAAGAGATCGCCTGCGAGGCGTGGCTGCTGAGCCGCATCCTATGCATGGCGGAGGTCTTCACTCGGATGGAGCAGGTCTGGGGCCTGCTGCGCCTCGAGGAGGACGGGACCTATGCGCCCAAGCCCGGCTGGGACGCCTTCGTGCAGGGCGTGACGCGCTTCGTGGCCGACGCGCCATAGCGCGTCCCGCAGCCCTTCGGTGCGCAGGGGCCCCGGCGAGCCCGATCGCGGGCAACCCCGCGCCCGACATAGACGGCGTCACCGTCGGCGAGCGCTGAGCGGCTGTCGCAGACGAGGCGCGCCGGGCGAGGGCCTGTCGCCCCTTTCGCGCACAGACGCCGAGGTCATCGGGCGATCCGCGGCTCGGGGTAGGACTTGCCCGGGATGAGCTCCTCGGCGTAGGCGCTGCGCCAGCCGCGGTCGAAGAAGCGCTCGACGCGGGCGGCGAAGGCGGGGCTGTCGACGATGAGACCGACGTTGCGGCTGTTGTGGAAGTAGTCCCCCGACCAGTTGCTGGTGCCGATCCAGGCCCACCGGCCGTCGACGACCAGGAGCTTGGAGTGGATCACGCGCGCGAAGGGGATGAAGCCCGTCGAGGCCTGTGGCAGCGTGACGATCTTCACCGTCAGGTTCGGGACCTGCTGGAGGTCGCCGAGGGGGCCCACGCGCTCCTGCTTGGTCATCCAATGGGAGACCATCAGCGACACCTCGACGCCGCGCCCGGCGGCCCCCCGCAGGGCGTCGTCGAGCACGGTCCAGCGGTCGCCGCTGTAGAAGCTCGGCTCGTAGGACAACAGCTGCACGCGCACCGAGCGCTCCGCCCCCTCGATGAGCGCGACGAGCTTTGGCAGATCCCACAGGTCCTCATCCGGCAGCCAGCCCTTGGGGCTGTGGGCTGCGGTGACCTTTGCAGGCGCGCCGGCGAGGGTGACGGTGACCGGGAAGCGGTCCCGCTCGCCGCGGCGGGTGAGCGGCCGCGGCTCGCCGCTGGCCAGGGCCCAGTCGAGGTCGAAGACGTCACGCAGCGAGCGCACCACGGCCGGGACCGCGATCCGCACGCCCAGCTCCTGGATGTGCTCGAGGGAGCGCCAGTCGAAGTTTTGGCTGCCGAGGTAGGCCTCGCGATCGTCGACGACGAAGAACTTTGCGTGCTGGACGCCGCCGATCGTCTCGCCGACGCGGTAGATGCGGACGTCGATCCCGCTCACGGCGCCGAGGCGATCGAGCTCGCCCGGGTAGGTCTTGTAGAAGCGGCTGTCGGCGATGAGGCGCACCCGGACGCCGCGGCGGGCGGCGGCCTCGACGGCGTCGATCACCGGCCGGATGCGGTCGCCCTCACCGCGGCTGGCCAGGTAGAATTGACAGATGGCGAGCTCGCGCTTGGCCGCGCCGATCATCTCGAGCCAGACCTCGTGGGCGGCCGGGATCTCCGGGTCGTCGAGCGTGGTCTCGACCGGGGCGGTCTCGACCAAAGTCAGGGGCGGGCGGGCGCTCGTGGGGGTGGCGCAGGCGGCGACCGCCGCGAGGAGCGGCAGGGCGAGGGCGGGCTTGGGGGTGCTCATGGCGTCCGAGACTGGCTGGTCAGCCACGGCGGCGCAAGGGGCGAGGTGCCGGGCGGCGGCGCCCCGTCAGCCCGCGTCCCCCGTCGCCCCCCACGGCCCCCCGCGGACGGTTGGCGCCGCTCACCAACCGTGCTCTAATCCGCGCGATGCCCGATCTAGAACAACATGGTTATCAGATCTTCTGGCTCCCTGGGCGCCGCGTCGACGGCAGCCACGGGATCATGGTCGCGGTCAAAAAGCGCTTCAAGGTCAACACCTTCGAGGCGACCTGCGAGCCCACGGACGAGACCCCGCCCGTCACCCTGGCCCAAGAGTTCCACGACGACGCCGATCCGCCCGACGTCAGTGTGGCCAAGGCCAGCGAGATCGCCCTGGACAAGCCCCTGGTCGACCTCATCGTCCAGGGGACGGCCTATGCGCCGGGCGGCGAGCCCACCCCGCAATTCGACGTGGGCTTCCGCATCCCGCACCTCATCGAGCGCAAGCTGCGCATCTTCGGCGACCGTAAGGCCATCTGGTACCCGCCGGTCAAGGAGCTCACCTACAAAGAGCTGGCCAAGGGCGAGCAGTGGCAGTGGCTGGACCCCGACTTCTCCGAGCCCCAGCCCATCGACAAGCTCCCCCTGCGCTATGAACACGCCTATGGCGGCTGGGGCAAGATCGTCCTCAGCGAGGACGAGCTGGAGCTGGCCGAGGAGGCGCAGGCCATCGGCAAGCTCAAAGACGAGCGCCGCAAGCGGAAGAAAGAGATCGAGGAGGAGCTCCTCGCCGAACAGGAGACCGAGGCCGCCGGGGACAAGCCCGAGGCGCCTGAAAAGGGCGGCGGCCTCGACGACGAGCAGACGGCGAGGCTTGCCGACGAGGCCTTCTCCGACGAGGTCGAGGCCGAGACCAAGGATGGGGCGACCCAGGTGCTCGACGCGGATGTGGTGGCGCGGCTCAACGCGCTCGACGACGCCAAGGACAGCGAGCTCAAGGTCGCCAGCAAGTACTACCTGGGTGACGACGACACGCCGCCCGAGGCCGCGGCCCCGGACAACGGCGAGGGCGACGGCGACGGCGACGGCGAGGGAGACGAGTTCTTCTCGTCCTCGGAGGGCGCCACTCGGTCCCTGGACTTGTCGAGTCTCGCCGGAGAGTCAGACGAGCTCAAGGAGCTGCTCGACGAGGAGGGCGCCGCCCGCAAGGCGACCCTGGACGACGAGGAGGGCGCGCGTCGCTGGCGCACCGAGGGGATGGGCGACATCCAGCTCTACGGCGACGACTGGGCGGCGCAGTACATGTCCAAGCGGCCCAAGACAGACAAGCGCAAGCGTGAGGCCAGCGAGCACCCGGAGATCCCCTGCCCCACCAACCCCTGCGGCAAGGGCTTCTGCGTCAACCATCGCCGGGAGGCCCTGGAGGGCCTGCCGCTGCCCAACATCGAGGACCCCGACGATCTGCTGACCCCCGAGGCTCTGGTCGTGGAGCTCGACGAGACCTTTGACCTGAAGAAGATCCGCGCCCCAGCCGGCTGGGCCCCCTACGCGATGGGCTGGTACCCCAGGGCCGGGCATTTCGGCGTCTATGAGTGGGATCTCGAGGCCGCCAAGGCCGGCTTCGACAAGGCCAAAGAGGACTTCGACGAGGAGGATCCGGACGACCAGCCCGCCATCGCCTTCATCGACGGGGTCGAGATCCCGCTCATGCAGGCGCAAGCCTTCCAGGAGGCCCACCCGACGATGCGGGTCGCTGAGCTCCGCGGCGACGAAGAGGTTTACTTCACCAACATGACCCCGGAAGGGAACCTCTTCTTCCGGCTGCCGGGCCTGCACCCGACGGTGACCCTCGACCTGAGCCAGGGCCCCGAGCCCGTCTCGGTCCACATCGACATGGTGACCTTCGACCTGCTTGACGAGCAGGCCCCCGCCGTCGAGATCGTCTGGCGCGGGTGGAAGCCGCTGCGCGACTTCGACGAGCTGGCCGAAAAGCCCTACCGCGGCATCAACATCATCGAGGTCGACCAGGAGGGCTGGCTCGAGATCAAGCGCGACGAGGCCCGCGAGGAGGCCAAGCAGGCGCGCTCCGGCGACGGCCTGACCAGCGCGGTCGCGGCCGTCACCGACGAGGACCTCGACAAGATGGACCACGACCAGGCCTACAAGGACCAGTTCAAGCACGCCCGCGGCGGCGACGGGGTCCGCTACGACGAGGACACGGACGCCGCTGTCTTCGACCAGACCGAGGACCGCCGCCTGTCCGACGATGAGTGGGACGACGCCATCCGCGCCACCAAGGACGACGTGGACGCCCAGGCCGCCGCCATCGCCGAGGCCAAGGCCAAGGCCAAGCGCAAGGCCATCCGCGCGAAGGCACGCGCGAAGGTCGACGAGGAGTTCGGCATCATCCGGGACGAGGAAGGCGAGATCCTGGTCCACGACGACGAGTAGCCGGGGCGCGGAGCTCCCGAACGAAAGACGGACCGGGCGCCAGCGCTGGCGCCTCCTCTCGGGTCGCGGGTCCGTCCACCGGCAGGTTCACCAGCGCCCGCATGCCCTTGAAGGACACCGGCCTGACGCCCGCATGCCCGGCCTGACGCCCGGATACCCGGCCTGACCGGGAAGGACGCCCGGCCTGAGCGCGGCCTGAGCGCCCGTCGCCGACGGCCCCCTTGGCCAGCTGGCCCTGTCGGACAAGCCCTGTCGGCGCGGCTAGGTGGCCAGGTGCCCCGGCGTGGCGATGTTGTCACCGGCGAGCACGGGACCCAACGGGACGTAGGGCGGCGCGAAGACCGGCACCGGCCCCTTGCCAAGAACGTTCATGATCTGCTGCACCAGGAGCCACAGCAGGAAGTTGAGCGAGATCGGGAAGGCGATCGCGTCGAAGATGGCCTCGTGGTGCTTGTCGGCGTCGTTGTCTTTGACGCGCTTGTCAAGCGCGTCGACCATCGCCTTCTTGAGCTTCATCTGGACGACCTCTGCCATCATGGGCGAGGGGCAGACGATGAGCGGCATGGGGATATTTGGCAAGGGCGCGGCGCTTGGCCCAGGGTAGGTCGCAAAGGCCGGGTACCACGGCAAGCCCGGCACCATGACCTTGCTGGCCCACTTGTCGAACTGCCCGCTGAGCCCCTCGACGACGGCCTTGGCGTAGGCCTTGCCGTTCTTTTCCTTGTAGCTGTCCGGCCACGACTTGAAGGACGGGGCGTCGGCGAGCTTTGGCATGTCCAGGCAGCCCGGCGTGCCGATGGCACACAGCGCCATGATCTTCAGGTCCTTGATCTTGGCCTGAGCCCGGCAGTAGTCATGGGCCTGCTTGAACTTGTCCAGCGCCGTGTCGACGAACTTCTTCGTCTTTTCGCCGATGTCGCTGGCCGCCTTGCGGTGGTACTTGTTCGTCGTCGCCGCCCAGAAGTAAGGATCGGGCAGCAGGGCCGGTATGCCCGCGATGTGGACCATCCAGTCCATCGGGCCCGGACCGCCAGAGTACTTGGCGTAGTGGTCCGCGCCCTTGACGAGCGCAGGGTTGACCCACTTCACCGGCAGCGTCTTCTGCAGGACGTATTCGAAGTACGCCTGAGCGAGCTGCTTTGAGGGAAGGCTTTCGATGCTTGGCATGCAGTCCTCCGTGGACCTCCGACATGCTACCACCGCCGAGCCGGGTAGCAACCATCACCGACGCGCGCCAAGAGCGCGACTCGCCGGCTCCCGAACCACTACCCCCTGTGGCGCGCTCAAGGTAGCATGCCGCTCCGACCCAATCAAGCACACGGCCCGCCCCATGCTGCCACCGACCCCCCCCCTCGGCTTGCCCACCGACCGCGCCCCGCAGCTCTCGGAGCTGCTGGAGGTCCTCGACGGCGGGCGAGTCCTCGACGCCGCCCGCGCCATCGAGGCTGCCCGCACCCCCACCCGCGAGGGGAGCCTGGCCGCCCACCACCGCCTGGCCGTCCCGGGGCTGACCACGACGCCCCTGGCGTACCAGGCGGCCGCCGTCGCCCGCGAGCGGGGGATCGTGACCTTCGACCGCCTCGAGCGCGCGCTCTTGCCGCCGGCGCCGCCCTGGGTCCACCCGGAGATCGGCCCCGACGTCTACCGCACCGCGCTCCGCGGCGATCGCCTCCACGCCCACGACCTGTGGCCCCTCGCCCAAGACTGCCCGGCCGGCGACTACCAGCTCGGCTCCGCGCCCAAGCGATTCACCGACGGCCTGGTCCGCGCCCTGGTCGGCTTCGGCTGGTGGGGGGAGCTCAGCGAGTGGGACGTGATGCACATGGCGCGCTTGAGCGAGGCCGTCGCGGCGCTCCACCGCTACTGGCTGTCGGAGCTGGGCCGCCTCCACGACGACAGCCCCACCATCGATCTGTCCCGCCCCGACGCCCACCAGGCCGCCGAGTACCTCGAGCTCGAGGAGCAGGCCCGCGACCCGCAGGTCCGCCTGGCCCGCCTCACCGACGCCAAGGCCCGCGCCATCGCCGACAACGGCCTACAGACCCTGCGCTACGAGGCCTACGCTTACGGCTATGGGATGGCCCACGGCGTCCTCGTCGAGCCGGAGCCGCCGTCGCTGGCCTTCGGCGAGGCGACCGAGTACGCCAAGATCCACCACCGGCGCCTGACCGGCCCGGCCTTCGAGCGCTGGCTCTCCCACTGCCTGCGCGCCGACGTCGACTACGCCACCAGCCCCCAGGCCTTCGACGCCCGCGCCGCCGCAGCCGTGGTCGCGCTGCTGACGCCGCTGTCCCCCAGCGACGACGTCGCCGCCGCCCGCGCCGACATGGTGCTGCGGGACCTCGGCCAGCGCCTATGTCACCTCGCGGCGCTCCGCGAACAGGCCAGCGACGGCCTGGAGCCGCAGCTCACCGCCATCGCCGACGGCCTCGCCGCGGTCCGCGGCGGCCACGACGACCCCGACGGCGTCCTCGCCGAGGTCCTCGAGCGACTCGCCCGCGAGGTCGACCAGCCCGCCGACGGCCCCGGCGCCAAAGAGCTCCTCGCCCTCGGCTACAGCCCGATGACCGACCCTGCCCGCGAGCCCAACCTCGCCAAGGCCAGCCGCGCCGAGGCCCTGGTGCGCCGCGCCTGGGCCTACCACCCGGTCGTCGGCGCCACCCTCGAGGGCCTCAAGCCCCTGGCCGCCCGGGTCGTCGACGGCGCCCGGACCGAGCGCCTCACCGAGGAGCTACGCACCCACGCCGACCCCGCCGCCCGCGAGGCGATCATCGACTACTTCGCCGAGGCGTGGATCGGCTGGCTCGACTTCCTCGGCTACCACTGGGGGCCGCCCGACGGCCGCGGCAACCTCGAGCCCCGCTGGCAGTACCGCCTGTCGCGTCGGGCCCTGCCCCCCAAGGCCGAGCGGTCGCGCTTCGTCATCACCCTCAACCCCTACCTGCAGAAGCTGCCCCTGCCCTTCAGCGCCCGCTGGGTGGCCCAGCTCCTCGACGAGCCCCGCGGCAAGGTCCAGCCCCTGCGCCCCCGCAACGCCACCGCCGTCGAGTACGCCTACGTCGGCCCGGGCCGCCGCGGCCCCGTGTTCTTGCCCCTGACGCCGGAGCTTCGCGGGCTCACCCTCAAGCTCAAGCTCCCTCGCCGCCTCGACGCCCTGATCGCCGAGCGCGACCTCAGCGCCGAGCGCGTCGCCCGCGCCATCGAGGACGAGCTCGTCCTGTGCTTCCACAAGCCCGAGCACGAGGCGCCCGAGTGGATGCACCAGCAGACGGACATCATCGACCTCGCGGGCGTGCAGGAGCAGGCCCTCGAGCCCGAGATCGACTACTGGAGCCAGCAGCGCCAGGTCGAAGCCTACGAGCGCTTTGCCGATCGCTCGAGCCTGTACCGGGCCTCGTCGGCCGAGCTGGTCGACCGGGCCGGCGTCGCGGGCGCCCAGCGGATCATGGACCTCGGCTGCGGCACCGGCTTGACCACGGCGGCAGCCCTGGCCCAGCTCGGCGAGGAGGGGGTGGTCATCGGCGGCGACCCCTCCAAGCTCATGCTCGAGCGCGCCAAGGCTCGGATCGACGACCCGCGGGCCCGCTTCATCATCGGCGGCGCCATGGAGCTCGGCGTCGCCGCGGCCCGCGACGGCCGGCCCTTCGACACAGCCCTGTGCAACTCAGCGCTATGGCTGGCGCGCGACATCAAGCGTGAGGCCGGCCGCGTCCGCAACGCGCTGCGCGACGGCGGCCTGTTCGCCTTCTCAACACCCGCGGCCTTCCTCGGCCACAACGATCACCTGATGACCCCCGAGTTCCAGGTCTTCGCCAAGGCCATCGCCGACGTGCGGGCCGCCATGGGCCACGATCCCGAGGCGGTCCCCCTGGCCTCGGATCCGGCCCTCGGAGACGTCGACCACATGCGCGAGGTCCTCAACATCTGCGCCTTCGACCAGGTGGACTTCCAGCTGTGGTCCTACGACTGGCCGGCCTCGGAGTACATCGACTGGCTGTCGATGCCCGTGGTGCGCGAGGGCATGGTCCCACCCGACGCCCGCGACCAATCCGAGCGCTTCATCGCCATGCTCCGCGAGCGCCTCGACCCGGACCTGCCGCTCGTCAACCGCTGGTACATGGTCGTCGCGAGGGCGAGCCTGTGAGCGAGGACCTCGACACCCACCGCCCCGGCTCCCGACCCCTGCCCGAGGCCGCCCGGCGACGCCCGGCGAGCGCCGCCGTGGGCGCCGAGGCGGTCGGCCAGCCCTCCCCGCTGAGCCCTGTCGAGCGGACCGCTGGAGGCTGGGCGCTCCTTGGCGGCGCCTACAGCGAGGTCGCCGCGAGCTCGAGCATGCGACCGATGCCGCGGTGCGCGACGGTCAGGACCCTGGAGCGCCGCCGGTCGTACAGATCGCTGGTGGCGTGGTCGAGCAGGGTCGCGCCCCACAGAATCACGAGATCGGCGTGCTTCTGGTCGGCCCGCGCCTCTTTTTGGGTGCGGCGCGCGGTCCCACAGACGGTCTTGAGGTCGACGGGCTCGTCGGCGGCGAGCTCGCGCAGCACCCGGCCGTAGGTCGGCGAGCCCCCCACGACCCGGACGCGTGAGATCCCGGCGGCGGCGCAGGCGGCGAAGAAGCGCTTGGCCGCGCGGCGCACATCGGAGCCGCCGCAGAACTCGCAGCGGGCGGGGCTGACCCGAAACACCTCGGCGCCGGCGCTGGGGACGCAGGCCGGCGCCCCGCACACCAGGCTCAGGCGAGCGTCGAGCCAGGCGGCGAGGGCGTCGGCTCGAGACGCCTCGAGCAGGGTGATGAGGCCCGCGGCGTCGGGACGCTGGAGCAGGGCGACGAGGGCCGCGACGTGCTCGTCCGGGGCGAGTCCCGCGGCGGCGAGGGCCTCGTCGACAGACGTCGGGCGCGCCGCGGCGACCGTGACCGCGGGCGCCTTGGACAGGCGCAGCGCGAGGGCGCGGCGCTCGTTGTCAAAGGCGTCGCGCTCGCGGGTGGCGTCGGCGGCCTCGGCACGCGCAGCCTCGAGCTCGGCGCGCGCAGCCTCGAGCTCGGCGCGCAGGGCGTCGCGTTCGGCGCGCAGCGTGGACAGCGCACGCGCGGCCTCGGTGAGGGCCGCGGGCGGCGGGGCCGGCGGGGGCGGCGCCGGTGGCGCAGGGGCTCGGTGCGGGGCCAGCGGGCGCGGGGCCGGGAGGCGCGGGCCCGGCGACGGGGCGCGGCGCGGGGCCGAGGCCTGCGGCGGCTTGCCGAGCGGGCGGGCGCCCTCCTCGCGCATGAGGCTGTCGAAGTCGAGGTCGTCGTCGCCGCTCGCCATGGTTCGCCATCACTGCCCCGGCTCGCCGGGCTTCGTCGCGGGGGGGGGGGTCAGTCGTGCTTGTCGGTGCGGAGCACGGCGATGAAGGCATCCTGCGGGATCTGAACGCTGCCGACGAGCTTCATCCGCTCCTTGCCCTTCTTCTGCTTCTCGAGCAGCTTGCGCTTGCGCGAGATGTCGCCACCGTAGCACTTGGCGGTCACGTTCTTGCGGAAGGCGTTGATGTTCGAGCGCGCGATGAAGGTGCCGCCGACGGCCGCCTGGATCGGGATCTTGAACTGGTGGCGCGGGATGGCCTTCGCCAGCTGCTCGACGTAGTGGAGGGCGCGCTGGCGGGCCTTGTCGGCGTGGGCCAGGTACGACAGGGCGTCGACCTGCTCCTTGTTGACGAGGATGTCGACCTTGACGATGTCCGCCTTGCGGTAGTCGAGCTCCTCCCAATCGAAGGAGCCGTAGCCGCGGGTGACCGTCTTGAGCTTGTCGTAGAAGTCGAACAGGACCTCGCCCAGCGGCATCTCCGCGTGGACCTCGACGCGCCCGACGGCGAGGTAGCTCATGCCGAGCTTGGCCGCGCGGTAGTCCGTGCACAGCTCCATCACCTGGCCCATGTAGGTCTCGGGGACCAGGATGCTGGCGCGGATGAAGGGCTCCTCGACGCTGGCGATGTGCACCGGATCGGGCCAGTAGCTTGGGTTGTCGACCTCGACCTCGGAGCCGTCCTTGAGCTGGACCTTGTAGAGCACCGACGGCGCCGACAGGAGCAGCGACACGCCGTGCTCGCGGCTGAGGCGCTCCTGCACGACGTCGAGGTGGAGCAGGCCGAGAAAGCCACAGCGGAAGCCGAAGCCCAGGGCCGCCGAGGTGTCTTTGGTGTAGGAGAGCGCTGCGTCGTTGAGGGCGAGCTTCTCCAGGGCATCCGCCAGGTCTTGATACTCGTTGGTCGTCATCGGGTAGATGGACGAGAAGACCACCGGGCGCGCGGGCTCGTAGCCGGGGACCGGGACCTCGCAGGGCTGCTTGACGTGGGTGATGGTGTCGCCCACCTCGATGTCGCGGATCGCCTTGACGCCCGCGATCACGTAGCCGACATCGCCGGCCCCGAGCGCCTTGTCCGCGACCCGCTCCAAGCGCAGGTGGCCGAGCTCCTCGACCTGGTACTCCATCTCGCCGTGCATGAAGCGGATGCGCTCGCCCGGCTTGAGGGTCCCGGCGAACAGGCGGCACAGCAGGATCACGCCGCGGTAGCGGTCGTAGAAGGCGTCGAAGACGAGGGCCTGGAGCTTGCCGGTGCTTGCGGCCTTGGGCGGCGGGAGCTTGGTGACGATGCCCTCGAGGACGTCCTCGATGCCGATGCCATTTTTGGCCGAGATCGGCAGCGCCGCGAAGGGATCGAGCCCGAGGTCCTCGTCGATCTCCTCGCGGACCTTGTCGACGTCGGCGGCCGGCAGGTCGATCTTGTTGATGACGGGCAGCAGCTCCAGCTCGTACTCCATCGCCAGGTACATGTTCGCGACGGTCTGGGCCTCGACGCCCTGGCTCGCGTCCACGACCAGCAGCGCGCCGTCACAGGACATCAGCGAGCGCCGCACCTCATGGGAGAAGTCGACGTGGCCGGGGGTGTCGATGAGGTTGAGGACGTAGTCTCTGCCGTCCTTGGCGCGGTACTGGAGCGTGATGGTATTGCTCTTGATGGTGATGCCGCGCTCGCGCTCGATGTCCATCGAGTCCAACAGCTGGTCCTGGAAGCCGCGCTGATCGACGGCGTCGCACGCCTGGATGAGGCGGTCGGCCAGGGTGGATTTGCCGTGGTCGACATGGGCGATGATGCAGAAGTTTCGGATGTGTTCCACGGGGATCGTCCGTCGTCGGGGAGGGCGCAGGATACTCAGAACCGCCGTGGAGACCAGCGCCGGATCTCGGCAGGACGCGGCGCGGGCGCTGTGTGGCCGCGAAAGATGCGGGGCTCCCGCCCATCTCAGGCGGCGCGGGGCGGCGCCTCGCACCCCGGCGAGCGGCCACAGACACGAGCCCCGCGTGCCCCAGGCCTCAGGGATCGGCGATGAAGTACAGGTAGCCGGCGTCGTCGCCGAAGATGACGCCGCCGGGGACAAGGGCCGCATGGGAGTCGACGTCGGACGCGACCAGCCCGTCGCCCGAGCCGAAGCGCCAGCGCAGCGACCCATCGGGGTTCACCGCGTGGAAGTGCTGCTGGTCGTCGCCGACGTAGGTGACACCGCTCGCGTCGATGATCGGCGTCGAGTTGCGGCCGCCGTGCTTGGTCTGGGCGAAGGTCCATTCGTGGGTCAGGTCGTGCCCGGCGAAGCTGCGCAGGCCGCTGCCTTTGTTGGCGTTCGTCATGACGTGGTCGGCGCCGCTGCCGTCGCGCCACACCGAGACGTGGGCGTCGAGGTCGCTGCCGGCGTTGGCGCTGTAGGCGCCCTCGCCGTAGTTGCCCATGTCGACGACCCGGTGCACGTAGTTGCCGAAGCTCTGATAGATGACTCCGTCCGCGCTGATGGCCACGGAGGCGTCCACGTCGCGGTCGGGGACGATGAAGGTCCAGGCGACGAAGCCCGTGCGCTCGACCGCGAACAGGGCGTGGTTCGAGGCGCCGAAGTGGATGCGCCCCGTCGTCGGGCTGAGCCCCACATGGGCCGGGACATACTGCAGGTTCGGCACGGCGATGGACCAGCGGACGTCGCCGCCGGGATCGAGCGCGTAGAGGAAGGCGTAGCCGACGGTGTAGATGTCGCCGGCCTCGTCGACCAGGGGCGACCCCGTGATGGTGTCGCTGGCGGCCCCCGGCAGCTCCGTATGCCACAGCTTCTCGCCGTCGGCGTTCAGCATCACCAGGCCGTTGCCGGCCGGCACCACGATGGTCCCACCCTGACGCAAGGTGGTGCTGGCGCCTTGGTCCATCACCGCCGGCAGGTCCGCCTCCCAGATGGAGCTCCCGTCGGTCGGGTCCAGCTTGAAGACCTTGGCCCCCACGCCGATGATGATGTCGCCGTCGAGGTCCACCGTCGCCGACGTCGAGATGTCCACCTGCGCGTCCAGCTGGCGCTTCCAGCGCAGGGTCTTGGTCGCCGGCCCGGCGATGACCGGCGCGTGCCCGCTGCGGCGCGCGTCGTACTTGGCCGTCGGCCAGCCGCCCTCCTGCATCCCACAGCCCTCGTCGTACTGACCGTCGCAGTCGTCGTCGACGCCGTTGCAGGCCTCGCTCTGGCCAGGGTTGGCCAGCGGCTCCTCGTCGTCGCAGTCCCCGCCCGCCGTCGCGGTCAGCACGCCCTGAGGCCCGCACAGGCACGTCTGGGACAGGGTCAGCCCGTAGCCGTCGGCGTCGCCGTCCTCGTAGTGGGGCACGCACCCCATCGCGTTGGCCTCGTCGGTCTGGCCGTCGCAGTCCTCGTCCTTGGCGTCTTGGTTGCACGCCTCGGCCTGCGCGGGGTTACGCCCTGCGTCCTGGTCGTCGCAGTCGACGGCCTGGGTGGCGCGGTAGTCGCCCTCGGGCTCGCACAGGCAGCGCGAGGTCCCCACCCCCCAGCCGTCGCCGTCGGCGTCGACCCAGTGGGGATGGCAGCCGACGGCATCCTGCTCGTCGATGGCGGCGTCGCAGTCGTCGTCAGTCTCGTTGCAGAACTCTTCGCTGGCGGGTGAGATGAGGGCCGTGGAGTCGTTGCAGTCGCCGCCCACCTGGGCGTCCCAGGCGCCGCTGGCCGCGCACAGGCACCGGGCGTCCTCGTCGACGCCAAAGCCGTCGCGGTCGAGGTCGCGCAGGTACGTCGTGCACTGCGCTGCGCCCTCCTCATCGGTAGCGCCATCGCAGTCGTTGTCGGCGCCATCGCAGGCCTCGGTGGCCCCGGGGTTGATGAGCGGCACAGCGTCGGCGCAGTCGCCCCCCTGGTCGGCGCGGTAGACGCCGTCGGGCTCGCACAGGCACTTGAAGTCCCCGCTGACGCCGTACAGATCGCCGTCCTCATCGCGCAGCCACAGGTCGCAGCCGAGGCTGTTGGGCTCGTCCACCTCGTCATCGCAGTCGTCGTCGAGGTCGTTGCACACCTCGGTCACCGCCGGGTTGGCGCCGACGCGGGTGTCGTCGCAGTCCCCGGGGCTCGTCGCCTTGTAGGGCCCCGCGGGCGCGCACAGGCAGAGGCTGTCGTCCAGCTGCCCCCAGGTGTCGCCGTCATCGTCCCGGTAGAACGTCACGCAGCCCGCGGTGCCGGGGTCGTCGACCAGGCCGCTACAGTCGTCGTCCTTGCCGTTGCAGCGCTCGGTGGCGCCCAGGTGCAGGGCCGCGTCGGCGTCGTTGCAGTCGCCGGGCGTCTGGGTCGTGAAGGGCAACGTGGGCTCGCACAGGCACAGCGTGTCGCCAGCGACGCCCCAGCCGTCACCGTCCGAGTCGCGCAGGTACTCCTGGCAGTCGCCGGCGCCGGGCGGGTCCGTCACGCCGTCGCAGTCGTCGTCCTTGGCGTTGCAGACCTCGGCCGCGCCGGGGAAGACCTCGGGGTCGCTCTCGTCGCAGTCGCCGCCCGCGGCCGCCGTGTGAGGCGCCTCGGCGGCGCACAGGCAGCGCTGCTGGGCCAGCTGGCCGACGCCGTCGCCGTCCCGGTCGGCGTAGTACACCTGGCAGCCCTCGGCGCCCTCCTCGTCGGTGGCGTCGTCGCAGTCGTTGTCGACGTCGTCGCAGCCCTCGGACGCGAAGGGGTGGACCGTGTCGTCGGTGTCGTCGCAGTCGCCGGCGTTGACCGCGCGGTACAGGCCATCGGGCCCGCACAGGCAGCGGCTGTCCTCGGGCAGGCCCCAGTTGTCGCCGTCCTCGTCGTAATAGAACGCCGTGCAGGTCGCCTCGACGCCCTCGTCGATGACCTCGTCGCAGTCGTCATCAAGGAGGTTGCAGACCTCGTTGGCGTGGGGATTGACGAAGGGGTTGTCGTCATCGCAGTCGGTGTCGTTGCGCGCCGAATACGGCAGGGTCGGCGCGCACAGGCAGCGCGACTGGCCGGCCAGGCCGAAGGTGTCGAGGTCGACGTCGAGCCAGTACTCCTGGCAGAGCTCGGCGCCCTCCTCGTCGATGGCGGCGTCGCAGTCGTCGTCCCGGCCGTTGCAGGCCTCGACGGCGTCGGGGTGGACGGTCTCGACGGCGTCGTCGCAGTCGCCGCCGACCGTGGCATCCCAGGGCGCCTCGGGAGCGCAGCGGCAGCGGGCGTCGCCGGTCAGCCCATGGCCGTCGCCGTCGCTGTCGCGGTAGTAGACGTCGCAGCCCGAGGCGGCGCCCTCGTCGACGTTGCCGTCGCAGTCATTGTCGACGCCGTCGCAGGCCTCGTCCTGGCCTGGGTTGCGGGCCCACGCGTCGTCGGCGCAGTCGCCGCCGCGGGTGGCTGGGTAGGCGGCCGTCGGCGCGCACAGGCAGGCGAAGCGCGCCGGGTCGCCCCAGGTGTCGCCGTCGCTGTCGACGAAGTGCAGCGAGCAGTTGCCGGCGCCCTCTTCGTCGATGACCGTGTCACAGTCGTTGTCGACGGCGTCGCAGACCTCGGCGGCGCCGGGGTTGGTGGCCGCCGCCCCGTCGTCGCAGTCCGTCGGCGTCTTGGAGGTGTAGCCGCTGTCGGCGTCGGCGCCGCACAGGCAGCGCGCCTGGTCGGGGTCGCCGAAGCCGTCGCCGTCGCCGTCGAGATAGAAGGTCGAGCAGCCCGAGGCGCCGGGGCCATCGAGGACGCCGTCGCAGTCGTTGTCGACGTCGTCGCAGATCTCGACCGCGCCCGGGTGGACGTGGGCCAGGTCGTCGCGGCAGTCGCCGCCCGCGGTCGCCGACCAGTCGCCCTCGGGCGCGCAGAGACAGCGCGGCTCGCCCGCCCCATAGCCGTCGCCGTCCGCGTCGAGGTAGACGTCGAAGCAGCCCATGGCGCCCTCCTCATCGGTGTCGCCATCGCAGTCGTCGTCGAGCCCGTCGCCGCACTCCTCGGGGGCGGGGGTGGCGGCGTCGCAGGCGGCGCCGGCGGCGCCTTGGCAGACCGTGACGCCGCCGCAGACGCCGTGGCCGTTGTCGATGGCGCAGGCCCGTGGAATGTGGGCCTCGTCGGTGTCGCCGTCGCAGTCGTTGTCGACGCCATCGCACAGGTCGTCGGCGGGGGCCGGGGCGTCGCAGGCCGTCAGCCCGTCGTGGGTGCAGGCGCGGCGCCCCTTGCACAGGCCCCAGTCGTTGCGCTGGGCGCAGCCGGTGGAGGCGCCCTCGGCGCTGGCCGCGTAGCTGCACCCGCACTCGCCCGCCAGGGGCACGCACTGCTGGGTGAGCTGACCGCCGACGTCGGCGACCGAGGCGCAGATGTAGCCGACCGGGCAGGTGGCGCCGGCACAGCTGCCGCCGCAGAAGGCGCCGTCGTCGCCGCCGGGCCCCGTGGGGATACAGCGCTGGGGGACGTCCAGGTGCCGATGGGCGCGCACAGGCACAGGGCGTCGTGGGTGACGCCGAAGCCGTCGCCGTCGACGTCCTTGTAATAGGTCGTGCAGGTGGGCAGGTCCGGGTCGTCGGCGACGCCGTTGCAGTCGTTGTCGGCGCCGTCGCAGACCTCGGCGACGCCCGGGTTGATGTCGCCGTGGATGTCGTCGCAGTCGCCGGCCTCGGTGGCGGTGTAGTAGCCCGCGGGTGCGCACAGGCATTGGGTGTCCAGGGCGACGCCCCAGCCGTCACCGTCGGTGTCGCGCAGGTAGGGGGCGCAGCCCTCGGCGCCGGCCTCGTCGGTGGCGCCGTCGCAGTCGTCATCGACGCCACCGTTGCAGCCCTCGACCGCGCCGGGGTGCACGGCGGCGTCGGTGTCGTCGCAGTCGCCCGCGCTCAGGGCGTTGTAGCCGAGGCCCGCGTCGGGCGCGCACAGGCAGCGGCTGGCGCCCGGCAGCCCAGCCCCGTCGCCGTCACCGTCGAGGAAGTAGACGGTGCAGCCAAGGGCGTCCTGCTCGTCGGTGGCGCCGTCGCAGTCGTCGTCGACGCCGCCGTTGCAGAGCTCCTGGGCAAAGGGATAGACGGCCGCGGCGTCATCGTCGCAGTCGCCGGGCTTGATCGCGGTGTGGTCGCCGTCGGGACCGCACAGGCAGAGGCTGTCCTCGGCCAAGCCCCAGCCATCGTGATCGACGTCGCGATAGAAGGGCGAGCACTGGCCGCTGACGCCCTCGTCGATGTCGCCGTTGCAGTCGTCGTCGAGGCCGTTGCAGACCTCGGCGCCGCGGGGGTTGATGAAGGGGTTGGTGTCGTCGCAGTCGTCGACGGTGGCGGCGGTATAGGGGATGGCTGCCTCGCAGAGGCACTGGGCCTCGTCGACCCCGTGGCCGTCTCGGTCGCGGTCGGCGTAGCGGTCCTCGCAGTCCGCGGCGCCGGCCTCGTCGACGAAGGCGTCGCAGTCATTGTCTACGCCGTCGCAGCGCTCGGGGGCCTCGGGGTGTGCGGCGGCCTCGTTGTCGTTGCAGTCGCCGCCGCGGGTGGCGGTGTGCTCGCCCACGGGGGCGCACAAACACAGGCTGTCCCCTGACAGACCCCAGGTGTCGCCGTCGGCGTCGCGGAACCAGGGGGTGCAGTCCTCGGCGCCGGGCTCGTCGGTCAAGCCGTCGCAGTCGTTATCGATGCCGTCACCGCAGGCCTCGGGCAGGCCGGGGTTGTTGGCGGCGCCGCCGGGGGGCGCGTCGTCGCAGTCGCCGCCGCGGGCGGTCAGGTAGGGGTCGGCGGCGGCGCACAGGCAGGCAAAGTCGGCGGGGTCGCCGAAGCCGTCGCCGTCGTCATCGCTGAAGTACAGGGCGCAGCCGGCAGCGCCCTGCTCGTCGGTGGCGCCGTCGCAGTCATTGTCGGCGCCGTCACAGCGCTCGCCGGAGGCCGGGTTGGTCGTGGGGGCGCTATCGTCGCAGTCGGTGGCGTTGCGCGCGGTGTAGGGGGCCGCCGGGGCGCACAGGCACAGGGCGTCGCCCGGGGCGCCGAAGCCGTCGCCGTCGCCGTCGCGGTGGTAGGTGGTGCAGCCGCGGGCGCCGACCTCGTCGACGGCCTCATCGCAGTCGTCGTCGACGCCGTTGCAGAGCTCGTCGGCGTTCGGGTGGACCTTGCGCACGCTGTCGTCGCAGTCGCCGGCGACCGGGGCGGTGTGGAAGCCGTCGGGGCCGCACAGACAGCGGGGCTCGCCGACGCCGACCCCGTCGCCGTCGGCGTCGAACCAATGGTCGGTGCAGCCCTCGGCGCCCTGCTCGTCGAAGGCGCCGTCGCAGTCGTTGTCGGCGTCGTCACCGCAGCGCTCGGCCTGGGGGATGGGGGGGATGGGGGCGTCGCAGGCGAGGCCGTCGGGGCCGCAAGAGGTCACCCCGTGGCAGGAGCCAAACGTGTTGGTCTCCACGCAGGGCTCGGCGAGGAAGGCCTCGTCCGTGACCCCGTCGCAGTTGTTGTCGACGGCGTCGCAGGCGTCGAGGGCCGGGGTGGCGGCGTCGCACGCGGTGAGCCCCTCGGCCTCGCAGGTGCGAAGGCCCCGGCAGCTGCCGAAGCCGTTGCTGACGCTGCACGTGGTCGAGGCGCCGATCGCGCCGCCGTAGCAGACACACTCGCCCGAGGCGGGCTGGCACTGGCGGGTGGGGGCGCCGGCGGCGTCGAGGACGGCGCTGCAGAAGTAGTCCGGGGGGCAGTCCTGGTCCACGACGCAGGCGGCGCCGCAGAAGGCGCCCTCGTCGCCCTGGGGGACGCAGGCGTGGGGGGTGTTGTCGTAGGCGACGACGCAGTCGGCGTTGGCGGCGCACGGGCGGCACAGGGTGGGAGCCGGCGGCATGCAGATGAAGGCGACGTCGGGGAAGGCGGCCACGTTTTGGCGGCACTCCCAGCCCAGGGGGCAGTCATTGGTGCAGGCCTTGGAGCAGACGCGGCCGTCGCGGCCCTCGATGCACCAGGAGCTGTTGCAGTCGGCAGCGTCCTCGCAGGGGTAGCCCACCTCGGCGGGGCGGGGCGCGGCGGTGTCGGAGATCGTGTCCTCGGGGGCGACGGCGTCGGCGGCGGTGTCCCGGAGGCTCGAGTCCAGCTCGACGTCGGCGGCGCCTGTGTCCGCGGCGGCGTCTGCGTCTGCGTCGAGGACGGTGCCGTGGGACTGACCGTCGGCGCCGTCGTGGCAGGCGACGAGGCCCGCGGCGAGCAGCCCTGCGAAGCACGCTCGGAGCTTCGTGCGGTTGAAGGAGATCACGAGGTGTTCCTGGGGAAGGTGCGGGGAGACCACTGTCCAGGCTCGGCACGCGAGGCGCCGAGCTTGAGGCGCGAGCGCCGCGACGGCGACGCCCTCGGTGGGCCAGCTTGGCGGCAGACGCGGGTCGACGCCAGTCGGCGATTGGATTCCGGAAAAAGTCTTCTTGACTTTATCATGCCTATCGAGACTCTTTCCTCACACTCGCTGCCCAAGGAGACGCGATGCGCGAGACGCACCTGGTCGTCATCGACCCTCAGAACGACTTCTGCCGGCCCGATGGGGCGCTCTCGGTCCCCGGCGCGGACGCCGACATGGACCGCCTCGCGGTCATGGTGCGGCGGCTCAAGGACAAGCTGGCCGACATCCACGTGACCCTCGACAGCCACCGCAAGGTCGACATCAGCCACCCGGTCTGGTTCCGCGACCGCGACGGCCGGGCGCCGGCGCCCTTCACCGCGATCACCGCGAAGTCCGTCCGCGAGGGCGTGTGGACCCCGTCGCTGCCCTCGACCCACGCCCGCACCCTCGACTACCTCGACGCCCTCGAGGCCAGCGGCCGCTACCCCCACGTCATCTGGCCGGAGCACTGCCTCATCGGCAGCCGGGGCCACAACGTCGTGCCCGACCTCTTCGACGCGCTCTCGGAGTGGTCCGAGCGGTTCGCCCTGGTGGACTTCATCACCAAGGGCTCCAACCCGTGGACCGAGCACTTCTCGGCGCTGCGGGCCGAGGTCCCCGACCCCGCCGACCCCGACACCCAGCTCAACGCCCGCTTCCTCGAGACCCTCGAGCAGGCTGACACCATCCTGCTCGCGGGCGAGGCCGGGTCCCACTGCCTGGCCAACACCGTGCGCGACATCGCCAACGCCTTCAGCGACCCGGCCTACGTCCGAAAGATGGTGCTCCTCACCGACGCCACCTCGCCGGTGCCGGGCTTCGAGGCCTTCCAGGAGGCCTTCATCCGCGACATGACCCAGCGCGGCATGAAGCTGTCCACCACCGACCAGGTCCTGCGCGCCGCGTAGGCCCCGACGAAGAAGGAGGCCCCAGATGCCGATCCTCGACCCCAATGACAACCTCCGGACCCACAAGATCGCCGGCTCCCGCTACGGCTTCAGCGGCACCCGCGTCGACCAGCTCGGCGCCTCCGAGTGGACGCTCGTGGCCGTCGCCGCCGACGTCAGCGGCAGCGTCCAGCCCTTCGTGCGCGAGATCGAGGGCGTCATCGCGTCCACCGTCCAGGCGTGCCGCCTGTCCCCGCGCTCGGACCACCTGATGCTGCGCGTGGTCGCCTTCGACGGCGCCCTGCACGAGGTGCACGGCTTCAAGCCCCTGGCTGAAGCCCGCCCCGACGACTACCGAGGCGCGCTCTCGGCCGGAGGGCTCACGGCCCTGTATGACGCCGCCCACAACGCGGTCTCCGCCACCGTCCAGTACGGCGAGGCCCTCACCGCGCGCGGCATGGCCGTCAACGCCATCCTCTTCGTGATCACCGACGGCGGCGACAACGCCTCGACCGAGGGCCCCGCCGCCGTCGCCGAGGCCGTCCGGCGGGCCGTCCGCAGCGAGGCCCTCGAGTCGGTGCTGACGGTCCTCGTCGGCGTCAACGTCACCGATCCGGCGATCGGCGGCTACCTCACGGATTTGTCCACCCAGGCGGGCTTCGACCACTACCTCGAGCTGGGCGACGCCGACGCCCGCACGCTCGCCGGGCTGGCGGACTTCGTCTCACGCTCGATCGCGGCGCAGTCCATCGTCCTCGGCACGGGCGGCCCCTCGGCGCTGCTGGTGCCGTGACCCGGGTCTTCCACCAGGACGGCCGCGCGGTGGTGCTCGAGCGGCGCCACTTCGTCGGCCAGGGGGGTGAGGGCCGCGTCTTCGCGGTAGGCGAGCTGGCCTACAAGCTCGCGCACGACCCGGCCCGCGCCCTGCCCGCCGCCAAGCTCGCGGCGCTGTCCGCCCTCGACGACCCGCGGGTGCTGCGCCCTATCGGGCAGCTCTTCGACGAGGACGGCGTCCCCATCGGGCACTTGTCGGCCTTCGCCCGCGACAGCGAGCCCCTGTGCCGCCTTTTCGCCAAGAGCTTCCGCGCCAGCCGGGGCGTCGACGACGCGGCCCTGTATCGCCTGGTCGCCGCCATGCGCGAGGTCCTCGAGGCCGCCCACGCGCGGGGCCTGCAGGTCGGCGACCTCAACCCCTTCAACGTCCTCGTGCGCCCCGATCTCGTCACCCCCGCCTTCATCGACGTCGACAGCTGGCAGGCGCCGGGCTTCCCCGTGACCGCCGTCATGGACGCGGTGCGCGACCGCCACGCCCCCTGCGGCCGCTTCGACGAAGGCACCGACTGGTTCGCCTTCGCCGTCACCACCTTTCAGCTGCTGACCGGGCTCCATCCCTACCGCGGCGGCCACCGGATCAAGGGCCTCGACGCCCGGATGAAGGCCAACGTCTCGGCGCTGCGCCCCGAGGTCCTCCGCCCGCCGAGCGCGCGCTCCCCCGAGTCCCTGCCGACCCGGCTGCGAGCCTGGCTCCACGCCGTCCTCGAGCGCGGCGAGCGCGAGCCCCTGCCGTGGCTCGCCCTGGCCGAGGCGGCGCCCGCCTCCCTCGCCCCGGCCGCGCGCCCGATGGGCGTGGCGGCGCCGGCCTCGCCCCTGCGCGTCGAGGTCGTCGGTGGGCGCCTGCGTCTATTCGACGCGACCGACGGCGATCGCCCGATCCCCGTGGATCTCCAGGCGACCCAGGCCATCGCGTGGGCCGGTCGCGCCTACGTCGTCAGCGGGTCCAGCCTCGTCGAGGTCGACCCGCGGCGCTTCGGCGGCGGCACGGTCCTCGCCGTCCCCCGCGTCGTGGGGTCGACGCCGCCCCTGGCGACCCGGCTGTTCGAGGGGGTGGCTGTCCAGGATCTCCTGGGAGAAACCTACATCGCGGCTTTCGTAGGGCCGCACCGCACGCTGCGGGCGCCCGTGCCGGGGGTCGAGGCTCGACAGATCGTGGACGCGAGGCTCGAAGCGGGTATGGTGTCGCTCCTCGTGGCCAACGCCGATGGGAGCCAGGAGCGCAAAGAGGTGGTGCTAGGTTGATCGTCAAGACGTCGAGGGACTCGCCGCTGCGGGTGGACTGGCTCGACGCCGAGGCCGCGGGCGGACGCCTGGGGCTGACGCTGGCGCCGGGCAAGCACGCGCGCAGCGTCGAGTTCGACGGGCGCTGGGCCCGCTCGCTGAGCGCCGACCTCGATCAGCTCGCCCAGCGCCACGGCGCCGACACGCTGGTGTGCCTGCTCGAGGACGCCGAGCTCAAGCGGCTGGGGCTCGGCGCCTACCTCACGGAGACCGCGGCGCGCGGCCTCGAGGTGCACCGGCTCCCCATCGTCGACGGCAGCGTCCCCGAGGATCGCTCGGCCCTGGCGGCCACCTTGGACGTCATCGCCGCCGCCCTCGCCGCCGATCGCGCCGTCGTGGTGCACTGCGCCGGTGGGCTCGGGCGCTCAGGGGTCGTCGCGGGCTGTCACCTGCGCCGTCGCGGCGTCCCCGGCGAGGAGGCCCTGCGGCTGTTGCGCGCGGCGCGCGGGCCGCGATGCCCCGAAAACGAGACTCAGCGCGAGTTCATCCGCCGCTGGCCGCCGCTCCCCTTGGAGTAGCCTGCTCCTCGGCGGGGCTCGGGTCGACGATGGCGGCCTCGGGCCCTCGGGCCAGGGCGCGCGGGGCCCGAGGCCGGGACACGGGCCGATGGGGCAGCCGAGCTCGGCCGAACGGGGACTCGAGCCTCTGGTCGAGGCCGCGCGACGGCTCGCGGGAGCGTCTCGGTCGCGTCCGCAGGCGGCGATCGAAGACATGGCTTTTCGGGTAGGTTCTGTGCGCGTAGAGTTGCGGGAGTTTGGGGCATCCACCAGCCATCAAGGAGCTCGCGATGATCGCCTCTGACGTCATGACCGCCGACCCCATCACCCTGCGACCGGAGCACCGCGTCTACGAGGCGCTGCGGACCCTCAACCAGGAGG
>PDWJ01001330.1_pt1 | contig 30976 bp, 22 predicted proteins | sample 1430881 | NCBI WGS metagenome assembly PDWJ01 (sample SAMN01162460, study PRJNA174530) | Oral metagenome, whole genome shotgun sequencing project. | biome: Marine environment; feature: Marine mammal; material: Swab sample of the gingival sulcus; isolation source: swab sample of gingival sulcus...
ATCAGCATAAATACCTGTGAATGGACGACCAGCAGCATTCATGACACCGCCATAAGAAGCAAGAATCCAGCCGTTAGCGGCAAGGAATGGAATGCTCGCTCCAACTTTCTTCAGTACGCCTGCAGCATTACCGATAATGAGCAGACCAGACTGGGTCGCACAGATAAACATGATCAGCAGCATCCAGTACTGAGGCGTCTTGATCATCTGTTGCCACTTCCAGTTTTTTTCGGTAGCCACAGCAACCTTTGGCGCCACAGCACCTTCTTTTACAGGTGCAGCAGGTGGAGTATATCCCTTCGGAGGGGACATCAGCAACTGACCTGCGATGATAACAACAACCGCAAAGAAGATACCAAGAGCAACAAAACTACCGGTAATACCGTATTTACCGAGCAAGAATTTTGCCAAAGGCGAGATGTACAGAGCTGCACCGCCGTAACCCATAACAACGAGGCCCGCTACCAGACCACGCATATGAGCGCCAAACCATACCAGTGCGGCAGGGGTTGGAGATGCATAACCGATACCCATTGCGGTACCGCCAAGTACACCAAAACCGATCATCAAACCGGTGTAACTCTTCATTAAACCGGCGATGATACAACCAGCAGCAAGCAGAAGCCCACCAAGGGTTGCACCAAATTTAGGACCAAATGCATCTCGGATTTTTCCACCCGGGATCATTGTTAGCGCAAAGAAAATAATAGCCAGTGAAAAAGGAGTAGATAGCTGAGCCGCAGATAAATAACTCCAACCTGCATTTATGCCATCCATTGGTTGCCCAACCATTTCTGGTGTTTTCGCGATCATTGCGCCCTTCCAGACACTCCAGGCATAGAGAATCCCCAAACAGGCGTTGATAGCTGTACCCGTGAATGTAGTTATCCAGGCTTGTACAGGCACTTTGTCTTGACTCATAAAACTTACCTCCTCCTTTGTATGATTTACTATCGTAAAATACGGAGTTGACTCCCCGTACCTTTAAGGACAACGCAATAAATACAACAACTTCAGCAAGAAAAATGAATTGAAGTTAAGCCGTTATAGCAACCCGAAAATTAGGTGTCAAGCTATAAAAAGTCATGATTTATAAGGAAAAAAGGAGAAAGAACAGCAAATTAGAGAGGCATGAATTCTGCAATGATGAATAGTCTGCTGGTTGTAATAGAGCTGATTCTGTCGATTTTTCTGGAAAAGAAAACACGCAAGAACAACAAAAATTTCAGCCGCCTTCTTCTCAAATCGATAAGGATGAGACCTCCACTCCGGGCAAGGTAAGCCAGGGGAAAGGACGTCGTGTCTCAGGCGAGATCAGCAATACTAAAGTAAGGGAAACGGTTGCCAGGGCAGAAGTGGTAACGTGTGATGTCTGCGGTGTCGACCTAAGCAAGACTCCCTGTAAGGGACACGAGAGGCGTACCAGGATCGAGATTGTTTTCGAGAAAGTCGTCGAGCATATTGATGCAGAAATGAAACAATGTCCCAATTTCGAGGCCACGGTCAACTGATTTCTTGGGGGGCTAAGGGGTGTATAACCCAGCCCATATGGGTAGATAAAGAGACAATACCGGGAACAGGGAAATGATGATCAAGATTATCAGATCCATGAGAACAAAGGGGATGGCCTCTTTAGCGATCTCATCCACCTCGCATCCAGCCAGGTTGGCGGCAGTAAACAGATTGACCCCCACAGGCGGCGTGGCCTGCCCAATGGCCAGGGCAGAGATAAAGATCACCCCGTAGTACACCGGATCAATATGAAAGGCGGCCAATACCGGAATCAGGATCGGCATCAGCAGGTAGCAGATGGAGATGGCATCCAGAATCATGCCCAATGCAAATAGCAGCAAATTAACCAGGATGATCATCACCAGGGCATTGGGCGAAATTTTGATGATTAATGCCGCCAGGGCATCAATCACCCCGGTAACCGAGGCCGCCCAAGTAAAAATCCCAGCAAACACCACGATGAACATGATTACAGAACTGGTGACAGCGGCATCCACCAAGATTTCAACCAGATCCCGCCAAGTGATGGAACGACATACCAGCGTTGCAACAAAGAGGCTATAAAACACGGCAATAACAGCAGCTTCAGTGGGCGTAAAGATACCGGTGTAAATGCCCCCCAACACCACCACAGGTGCCAATACCGCCCAGATGGATGCCTTGAATGCCGCCAGGAGCTCTTTGACACTGCCCCGTTGGGAAACGCCCCGATACCCCCGGCGATATGAAATATACCAGGCCACAAGAATGGTTCCCAGGCCGGTGATGATACCCGGGATAATACCAGCGACAAATAGTGCCCCCACAGAGACCGATGTGATGTTGCCGTAAATGATGAATGCAATGGAGGGCGGAATAATGATAGAAAGATCCGACGCATTGGCAATGGTGGCACCGGCAAAGGCTTTACCATATCCATTTTTTAGCATGGGCGTCAAAAGAATCATCCCAACTGCGGCCGTAGTGGCTGGCCCGGAACCAGACAAGGCCCCCCAGAACATACAGGTCAACACCGCCACAATAACAAGGCCGCCAGTGGCCCGGCCCACCAACAACTCAAAGAATCGAGCAATCGTGGCAGCCAACCCTGCCCGTTGCAGGATGACACCAGCCAAGACAAAAAAAGGAATGGCCAGCAAGGGAAACGACGCAATGCCTGAAGCAAAATTCACCCCCAGCATCTCTGCTCCCAAATCAAAATAAAGAATGGTTGCCACTGCTGACACACCAAGGGAAGTGCCAATGGGCGCTCCTATGAGCATGAGAGCGAAAAACACGGCGAGAATCAATATAAACGCCATTATTCCGCCCCCTTTTTCCCAGACGAATTTATCTCGAAACCAAAGAGTTTAGTCCGTGCGTCTCGCCATATCCCTCGAAATACAAATATAGAGAACACGGGTAAACCGGCATAGTATATCCACACAGGAATTCCCAGTGAGGCCGACCTGGCCTGAAACAGTGTAATTTCATCATAAATGGCCTGGATCATGTAAAAGTTAAGCACAAGGAAAAGCATTGCAGCCAACAAAGAATAGATAAATACTGACGCCTTTTGCAACCGTGGCGGGAACATATTAAAAAACGTCACCATTCCCATCTGCCCCCCTCGTTCAAATGCGATCCCCATGCCAATCACAGTCATCCAAACAAAAAGGTTGATGGTGATCTCTTCGGTGGCAGCAAATGAAAAATGAAAAATATATCGGCTCAACACATTGATAAATGCAATGACCGCCATCACCCCGAGTAGAATTGCCACCAGCCAGTGATCCAGCCGGATGCCTAAAATCCCTTTTTTCATATCAACACCCCCAACAATGGCCATGGCCGATCTGGTCTTTCACCTCAATGTATCCACAACAGACCATAAAAAACGAAAGGATTCTTTCCTACCGACTAAAAGAAACCCCAAGGCGCCGTAAACGACGCCCTGGGGCAAAAATAAACACGCTTAATTAAAAGGATATCGCTCAATATTACTTGGCCATGTCGGATTTAGCCTTTTCGTACACATCTGTCCCAATTTTATTCACCCATTTATCATACACCGACTGAGTGGCATCGATAAACGCCTGGCGCTGGGCATCGGTCAACGTATTTACAGTCATGCCTTTGCTTTCCATAAATGAAATAGGCTCTGGCACATCCATGGTCGTATTGAACTCTTCTTTTAGAATTCTAACAGATTCTCCGTTGTCCAACCCCGCGCGACACAAGGCAACCTCATACCGCCCCGCTTCGTTCGCCGCAGCCATGATGGCATCCTGAATTGCTTTGGGAAATTTTTGCCACTGACGTTGATTCCAATAGAAAATCAAGGGGTCCACAAGGTAATTCCACTGGGTTGCATACCTGTGGTACTGGTGGATCTGAACTGGAATCAAAACTCCCACCGGGTTTTCCTGGCCATCCACCACGCCCTGCTGGAAACCTGCGACCGCATCCCCCCAGTTCATATTCACAGGGTCTGCTCCCAAAGCCCGAAAAGTATCAAGGAACATGGGATTGCCCACCACCCGAATCCGAAGCCCTTTCATATCCTCAGGATGTTTGACAGCATGTTTACTATTGGTTAACTGACGGAATCCGTTTTCAGCCCATGCCAACGGCTGGAGGTGTTTTGCTTTCATGGCCGCAAACACTGCCTTACCCGCTTCTCCGTTTTTCACCTTGTCTAAATTTTCAAAATTATTCAAGAAAAAGGGCAGGTGAAAAATATTGGCTTCAGGAATAACCGGGCTAATATTAATCGTAGAATCCAGGGCACAGTCAATGACCCCTTTCGCTACCATCTGGGAACTTTTAAGCTGAGCCCCTTTCAAGAGGGCAGACCCAAAATAGGGTTTTATATGAATCTGACCATTGGTTTTCTCTTTCACCAGCTCACAAAATTTTGTAGCGCCCATCCCCCAATAAAATTTGGGGCCAACAGTCACTTGCATCTTATACTCTTTTTTAAAGCCTCCCGCCCAAGAGGTTCCTGTTATCGTCAGCAAGACAGCCACTATGGCCAGGGCGATCCCCTTTTTTACCGTTTTGTGTGTCAACATATCACGACTCCATTGGTTAAATTAAAAGTTAAAAATAGAAAATTGGAGTAACACACCGAGCCCACCAAACGCAAGCATGATTTCAACCCAAGTTTTCGATTTGAAATTATATCTAACTGTAATTAATTAGAATACATTTTTTTCTGGAACCAACAATATTGAAGATATTTCCCTGACCCCGGAATTCATGCTGGGAGATCTGGAAGAATTTTTTCAGTATGAAGTGCTTAAAATGCATAAGCGCCTAAAGCATCCGTCGGAATATCATATTGGCATCACACTTTAAAATTCTTCACAATTGCCTGTATTTGCTGTGAATTATAAGATAACGACCTCGCATTATCGTCAACTTGCCTGCTGCTTTGTGCCATGTGTTCAGCGGCAGAGGATGCCTCTTCAATGGTCTTCAAAATAGTTTCAGAGGTGGATGAGCTCTGATTCACATTCTCATTGACATCTTGAATGCCTTCGCTTACCTGGCTGATATTTCCAGCAATTTCATTGGTCACATCCGTCTGCTCATTCACCGCTGTCGCAATCGAAGCAACAATCTCATTGACATTGGAGATCACCTTGGCAATGCGATCAATACCTTTCCCCGTTTTTCCGGTGTTCTCCTGGACGGCGTCAATCAGTTCCCGAATCTCAAGTATTGCGCCAGAGGTTTGATTGGCCAAGGCTTTAATCTCATTGGCAACAACGGCAAACCCTTTACCCGCCTCACCCGCTCTAGCAGCTTCAATAGTCGCATTCAAAGCCAAAAGATTCGTCTGTTCCGAAATTTCCGTTATGGTTTCTGTTACCCTGTCAATCTGATCCGTAGCATCCCCCAATTTCTCCATATAAGAGGTGGCCTCGTTGGTTTCATCCACGGCACTGGACGAAATGGATTTGGCCTGCTCTGAATTGGCAGCAATTTCTCTGATGGTCGCGTTCATTTTTTCTGCTGCCGTGGCAACGGCAGTGGTGTTACCTGTGGATTGCGCCATGGCGGACGCGACACTGGCAAGGTTGACATCCATCTCTTCAGCACCCGACTTTCCAAGAGCGGACCGTCGTACCGCTGAGTCAGACGCCTCTTGTAGACTTTTTGAGACGGACTCCAATGACGCAGAGGAATCACTTACACCACAGCTTGCGATCTCAAGTCCTTTGATAATACCTTGTAATTTATCAATAAACACATTAAACCAATGCGCGAGGGCCCCCATCTCATCCTCTTTTTCAATATCCAACCGCTTTGTCAGATCACCCTCACCTTGCGCAATATCTTTTAACATTGTGCAAGCATTATCAATGGGCCTTACAACCGTATTTGCAAGCCATACAGCCAGGCCAACAAATAAAATAATTAACACAATAGAAATAATCGGCAGTGCCTGCATTAATGCCGTCGCCTCTCGCATAACCTCCGATTTTGTAATCATACCGATAAAACGGTATCCCAATTCCGGCGAAGTAAACACCATGGCCAGATATGCCTCTCCATCGAGCGTCACTTCTGTATGGCCATCACGCATACCAGCAAGAGTGTCAAAGGCTGGGATATTTAATTCGTCTATCTTTTTAAAATTTGCCTCTTCCCATTGAGGATCAGCTAAGATCGCGCCATCATCCTGTACCAGTATCACATAGCCGGTTTCCCCAATTTTCATATTTTTTATCAAATCAGACAAGGCTTTTAGGGACACATCAAGTGCCGCGACGCCCAGTCGGCGACCATCTTCAAAGAAAATAGGCTTAACAATGCTAACAACGGCATCCCCCGTCGTGCTGAGGTACGCGGGCGTAACAGATGCCTCCCCTGAAGCAAAAGCCATTTGGTACCAATCTCTTTTTCTGGGATCATACCCTCCGGGCATCTCCAATTCTGTGTCCAGATAGCCGCCTTTTTCTGAGCCAAGGAACGCTTCCAAGAAAAAAGGTGAACTATTCTTGGTTTTCTCCAATACGCGAAGTGCTTTTTTTGTGGGATCCGGTAAACCTTTTTGGGGAATAGATGTCGTTTCAGTGATTCCAGTAAAGTTTGGAAGCATACCATATGCATCCTGGAACTCTGAACTGTCTGCCAGCAATTTAGCTGCGCTTTTTATTCCCGCCATAAAAAAAACAAACGAGTTATTCACATGCGCCAATTCTCGATTCGTTGAGGAAACAATGGACTGCACAGCCCGACTTCTAATATCGCCAAAAAAATAAAAAGAAAAAAGAAGCAACGGAATTAGTGGTAACACAACTAAAATTAGAATAAGCCTTTTACGAATCGTAAAAAAAGTCATACGTCCTCCATGGTTTTTCTCCTATATCGAAAGCAGGAGAGTCTCTGATCGTTTCACCGATTCTAAAGCGGGAAACCCGCAACTCAATGTACCCGCCTCATCTTCTTGATTTTATGACAAAGACAGAGGCGCAAGGCACTAAATTCTTGAAACAGGGGCAAGATATAACCGACAGCATCGGACTGTCGCTATGTCTTGCCCCCCAATCGACCGATAGCAGGTCTGTGAAAAATTATATATAAAAGTTTCAATAACTTACTGAATTACTTTCTCGTTTTGTTGTAAGCCGACCTGGGCGAAATATCAGGTCGGCCCATGGCCGTTATTAAGGGGTATCGAGCCCTCCCCTCATGAGAAAACTCTCGGTATGAAATAGTTTTTGCCGCTCCCTTTTTCCCAGTCTCAAGCACTATATTGGAAGGATTTCTGAACTCAGGCCGAAGTATTACGAATTTGGAGACAAAATTAATTGAGAGTTCTTTGAAAATACATTTTTCCCCTCCCCTTGTCAAATTATTTTAGTGCGTTACTCAGGGCTAACGCATGTAAACATTCTGAGTGTGGTCTTGTTATGACAGTTATCCTCTCCTATCCGAACACGACATCCTCCAAATATTTTTTATTCATCGTACATTCAGCACCCTTTTTGATTCCTGTTTGACTATTTTTGGGTACGCATCATGGTGAGATAAAGCATTCTGGTTTTATTTTCAACGCCTTAAGATACTGAAGTTGGATTTTAGTAAGAGTTTTTGCCAATTTCCGTTTTTTACCAATAGTGATAACTAAAATGTCAAGAAATTTTGTGGTCATCATAAAAGAAGTGGGATTTTTCGTCGTCGGTTGGTGAGGTGCGACTGGCATGGTCATGAACTATCTGGTGAAAGTTCAGCCATTGTCCTTGAAAGGAGGGAATATCCAAAGCAAAGGTGCTGTAAAAAATACTGAATTCGAGGCTGGTTTTACCCTTTCTGACGGTATAACGGCCACGGGCCGTCCTGGGTCTTATCGATACCCAGGCACACCCCACAACAAATATCGAAAGAACCGAATGGGTTTGCATCGGACTTTCATATAAACGGCCACGGGCCGTCTTGGGTCTTATCGATACCCAGGCACAGCCCACAACAAAGATTGAAAGATCTGTGTGAGTTACACAGACTTTCATATAAAAAAGACTGGGTTGAATTCTAAATCCCACCCAGTCTTATGTTCTAACTATATTTTAATCTTCTTACGACCATGAATGCCGACTAACAAAAGACCAGAAGTGAAAAGAAAGATAGTAGAAGGTTGGGGAACCGGCGCTACATTCAAAGAGATGCCGCCTTTATTGTCCGCATAGTTGTTGTCCGCAATATAAAAATTGATATTGCCGCCATTTGACAGCGTAAAGGTGGCATCAATTGCATTAGCAAGGGCATCTAAAGGATCTTTATGATTAATCTGATCCCACATTGCAATCGTAGCAAATTGATCTGATGAAATACAATAAGCGTTCCGCCAGCCGTGATTCCCAAAAGTATTTCCCCAGGGATTCCAGGCATTGTACTCTCCACCATCTGCTATCCCAATCACTGTTGCCTTATATGTGCCCGCTTGTAGAGAGTGAATAATCGGATCATTCATTGTGTTTGTTTTCGCATTAATATCAATGATTATTGCGTATGCATTAACGCTTCCTACCAGAACTAATAACAATACGATAAATAACATTTTGGATTGTTTCATTACTTATTTTCCCTTCTTACCTTAAGTGAGTATTAATTTTCTTTTGCCTATCGCAAATAATAGCCAACCATAAAAAGCGTGTCAACAGTTGGAATAACAAAAATTGACAATGCATATATCATGCCGGGTATTCAGGATAAAATAAAGGCCTTTCAAACTTATCTCTTTTGGGTTAAAAATACGGTACCGAATTTATAGAACACCTTTAACGAGATTGATAGAGTGGAGGGGAGAGGCGTTTGAAACCAACGGATATTGAAGATTCAGAGTACTTTCATCGTGTGATTGATTGCCAGTTTGCCTGCCCGGCACACACCCCGGTGCCGGAGTACATCCGGCTGATCGCCGAAAAAAAATACAGTCAGGCCTATATGATCAACTGGTGGTCTAATGTGTTTCCAGGGATACTTGGGCGAATCTGCGATCGTCCGTGTGAGCCGGCTTGCCGGCGAGGCCGGATTGAGGACAAAGCCGTGGCCATCTGTCGGCTGAAACGGGTGTGCGCCGATAATAAGGATGCCGCAGGACTTGTATTTCCTGAGATTCCCAAAGAGAAAAACGGAAAAAAAGTAGCGCTTATTGGTGGCGGTCCTGCATCCTTGACCGTGGCCCGGGATCTGATGCCTTTAGGATATGAAGTGGATCTGTATGACGATCAAGCGTCGGTTGGCGGATTTGTCAGAAGCCAGGTGCCCTCGTTCAGACTGCCTGAAAAGGTATTGAACGAAGAGGTCAACGCCATTCTGGATATGGGCGTCACCACCCACCTGAATACCTATATCTCAAGTTTAAAAGAGTTTTTAACCAAGGGGTACGATGCGGTGTTCATTGGTACGGGGGCACCCCGTGGTCGAGATCTGGACTTGCCTGGACGGCAGGAGGGGGATGCCTCGATTTTTTTGGGCATTGAATGGCTGGCTGCGGTCCAGTATTCCCACATTAAAACGGCGGGCAAAACCACGCTGGTCATTGGCGGTGGAAACACGGCCATGGACTGTTGTCGTACGGCCCGGCGACTGGGCGGCGAGGATGTGAAGGTTATTATCCGGGGCAGCCAGTCCAATATGAAGGCCTCTGACTGGGAAATTGAAGATGCACGCCATGAAGATATCCCCATTCTTGAGTATCTGTCACCTAAAGCATTTGTTGTGGAAGACGGTCAGCTTAAGGGGATGAATTTTGTTAACTTGAATCGGGATGCGTCAGATGACAAGGAAGAGCAGGAGGTATTCATTCCCTGTGATCTGGTCCTCTTAGCCGTAGGCCAGCAGAATGCCTTTCCATGGATTGAGCCGGATGCGGGCATCGGATTCGATGACAGGGGTCGTCCCCGGGTGGATGAGGTGACGTTTCAATCGGATCTTGAGCATGTGTTTTTTGGCGGTGATGCGGCGTTTGGTCCTGCCAACGTCATTACGGCAGTGGCCCATGGCCATGAGGCTGCTGTGTCCATTGATCTGTATTGTCGAGGCAAGGACGTCAGGGAACGGCCTGCACCCTATGCCAGCCTTACGGCACAAAAGATGGGGCTTCGAGATTGGGCCTATGACAACGCCGTTACTGTTGACCAGCGACAGGATGTGCCCATGGCGCCCAAGGTTAAAACCATTAAGGATCGGCTCATGGAGGTGGAGTTAGGTTTTGATATCAAGACCGGGAAAAAAGAGGCGCAGCGCTGTTTGAACTGTGATATTCAGACGGTGTTTACAGCCACCGAGTGCATTGAATGCGATGCCTGTGTGGATGTCTGTCCCACCACCTGTATCAACTTTATAGACAATGGAGACGAACAGGATCTGAGAGATCGGTTGGCGGTGCCAGCCCAAAACCTGTCCCAGTCCCTTTATGTGTCTGATACCTTGCCCACGGGCAGGGTGATGGTCAAAGATGAGGATGTCTGCCTTCACTGCGGACTCTGTGCGGAAAAATGTCCCACCTCAGCCTGGGATATGCAGAAATACACATTTAATACCATAAAGGCGGGACAAGATGAATAAACTTACCAGTGTCAACGATTTTGTGGTTCGGTTTGCCAATATTAACGGATCCGGGTCAGCCAGCGCCAATGCCCTTTTTACCAAGTCCGTGTTCCAGCTGGGTGTGCCCGTAACCCCCCAAAATATATTTCCGTCCAATATTCAGGGGCTGCCCACCTGGTATGAGGTGCGGATCAATGAGGCGGGCCATCTGGGCCGCCGGGGCGGGTATGATTTTATGGTGGCCGTCAACGGGCAGACTCTGAAAAAAGATTATGACGATCTGCGGCCTGGCGGCTACTTTTTTTACGACGACACCCGGTCTCTTCCCGACACCTTTGACCGGACGGATATCACGGTTATCCCCATGCCATTGACCGGGCTGGCCAATCGAGAGATCAAAATCCCGAAACTGCGGTCTCTGTTGAAAAATATCATCTATGTGGGGGCCTTGGCGGCGTTGTTTGACATGGATTTTTCTGTGTTCACCGATGCCATCACCAAACAGTTCAGGAAAAAGCCGAAACTGGCGGAACCCAATATACACGCACTGGAAGTGGGATATCACTATGCGTTGGACCATTTTGCCGGTGTGTGCAAGCTAAAGGTGACCCGAAGCGACAAACTTACCGATCAGGTTCTCATAGACGGCAATACCGCTACGGCCCTGGGTGCCATTTATGGCGGTGCCACCGTGGCTGGATGGTATCCCATTACGCCGTCTACCTCTGTGGTGGAAGCCTTTGACCGGTTCAGCCGGCAGCTGCGCCTGGATGATGAGGGAAAATGCCGAGCGGCCGTTATCCAGGCCGAGGACGAATTGGCTGCCCTTGGGATCGCCGTGGGCGCCGGCTGGAACGGAGCCCGCTCCTTTACCGCCACTTCAGGTCCGGGCGTGTCCCTGATGAATGAATTGCTGGGCCTGGCCTATTTTACTGAAATTCCAGTGGTTTTGGTGGATGTTCAACGCGCAGGTCCCAGCACGGGCATGCCCACAAGGACTCAGCAGTCGGACATTCTGGCCTGTGCATATGCGTCCCATGGGGATACCAAGCATGTGCTGCTTTTTCCAAAGGATCCCAAGGAGTGCTTTGAAATGGCGGCCCAAAGTTTTGATTTGGCCGAAGCCTTGCAAACGCCGGTGATCCTAGTGTCTGACCTGGATCTGGGAATGAACGACCATGTCTGTGACCCCTTTGAATGGGACGACAATCGAAAATATAACCGGGGCAAGGTGCTCAGTGAAGCAGACCTGGACGCGCTGGACCGGGACTGGGGGCGTTATCTCGATTCTGATAACGATGGGGTATGCTACAGAACCTATCCTGGCACCCATCCGGAAAAAGGCGCCTATTTTACCCGGGGCTCTTCCCATGACGAATACGCAAGTTACACCGAAGACAATGCCGTGTATAAGCGAGGGATGGAGCGGTTGGGCAGAAAGTGGGAAACTGCCAAAACCATGGTGCCTGAACCAGAGATCCATATGAATGATGGGGATGCTGCCATAATCTTTTACGGCACCACGGCCCATGCCGCACAAGAGGCGGTTGAACTGTTGGAAAAACAAGGAGAGAAGTTGAACACCATGCGCATTAAAAGCTTTCCCTTTACAGACGCTGTCACGCAATTTATTGAACGCCATGATCGAATCTTTGTTGCAGAACAAAACCGTGACGGTCAGATGCGTACGATAATCATCAATGAATTGGATGTGCCACCTGAAAAGGTCTTTTCCATTGCCCATATGGACGGTACGCCACCCGATGCTTCGTCCATTTGTAATGCCGTGATTCAAACGACTCAAGGGGGTGCTGCATGAGCCGCCGTCCAGTTTTTCGCCATCCCAACCTGCCCAAAAACGAACTGGGCTACACCCGTCGTGACTATGAAGGCTTAGATTCGACACTTTGCGCCGGATGCGGTCACGATTCCATTACCAACGCCATTATTCGTGCCTGCTTTGAGCTGTCCATACCGCCCCATCGGGTGGCCAAGATGTCCGGCATTGGGTGTTCTTCTAAAACCCCTGCCTATTTTCTAAATAAATCCCATGGATTTAACTCCGTTCATGGCCGGATGCCTGCTGTGGCCACCGGGGCCAACATGGCCAATAAAACGCTGTATTACATTGGGGTATCTGGGGATGGAGACACGGCATCCATTGGTATTGGTCATTTCATCCATGCGGTTCGCCGCAATATCAATATCACCTATATTGTGATGAACAATGGCTGTTACGGTTTAACAAAGGGCCAGGATTCTGCCACAGCCGACCGGGGCTCTGCATCCCGGAAGGGACGTCCCAATCCTTTTGAGGCCATTGACCTGTGTGAGTCTGCCGTGCAGTTGGGTGCCGGTTTTGTGGCACGGGGATTTTCTGGAGACAAGGCCCAGCTGGTGCCGTTGATTAAGACTGCCATCCGCCATAAGGGGTTTTCCCTGGTGGATGTGATTTCCCCTTGTGTGACCTTTAATAACACAACCTCGTCCACCAAGAGTTACCATTGGGTGAGGGATCATATGGAAGCCACGGGCGCATTTGACCTGATTCCCATGCGGCCGGAGATCACCACCGAATACCAAGGGGGAGAAGACCAGACCGTGGCCTTGCATGACGGCAGCCTGATTCACCTGCATAAAACTGACAATTCATTTGATGTTACCAACCGCAGGGCCGCCATTGATGCCCTGGAAACCTATCGGGAAAAGGGGCAGATCCTTACGGGGCTCCTTCATGTCAATGAGGGGTTGAAAGATACCCACGAGATCATGGAAACCACAGACACGCCCTTGAATATCCTGACGGAAAAACAATTGTGTCCTGGGAATGAGACCCTACAAAAAATAATGGCAGGATACCGATAACATGACATGGAAAGTTTAAATGATTCTTAATATATTGATTCTCAGTGTGGCAGTCTTTCTGGTTGCCCAGTTGCTACCCGGCATCCGGATTAAAAATTTTCTAACGGCTGTGATTGTTGCCATTGTATATTCAATCATCAATTTTTTAGCCGGATGGCTGCTGGTGATTCTATCCCTGCCGCTCATTGTGCTGACCGTTGGGCTGTTTAAGCTGGTGATTAACGCATTTTTACTCTGGATCACCGATAAGCTGATTGAGGATTTTGAAATTGAGGGGATGCTTACCACTCTGGCGGCGGCTGTACTTATTACCTTGGTCGACTCCGGCATCAAATGGATGTTTTGATTTAGAAAGAAAAGGATAAATATGGACATCCCACAGATCGTTAGCCCGGACGGGTATATTCATTCGATTACGACGAAAGACAGCGAAACCCCGAAATGCATCGGCGCAGAATTTATTTTTCCCATGGTGTCGGATTATATTTGTGGCGCGCTCAGGGAAGGCAAACCCTGTTTTTTTTCTGGCAGGAGCGGGAATGCCCAGATGGGACTGCTCACTGATACCCATTTGCCCGATACCACACCGTCGCCGCCAGATATCAAAGGTCGTCGTATTTTGCTGTCCGGCATCATTCAAAATATGAATCCACTGCTCTCCAATGCGCTGGATTTGTTCGAGGTTGGGGATGAAATCGGCCGCCTGGTGGTGGCGGACCCGGAATTAAGGATCCAGGATGTCCGCCATTACCTGCACAAGCGGCTGTTTGTGGGCAACCGCATGGGACCGGGGTTTTATCAAGGGTTTGAGATCTGCACGGAAACCGATCCTTTTACCGGAAAAGCGTGTGATTACATTGAAGCGGCTCTGGCACCCTATCAATATTGTTTTGAACCGGCGGCGATGAGCCGTTCCAGCCTTAATGCCGTGGTGAAAAAGGGAAGAAGCGCCCTGAATGCCATTCGATCCCGGGTGCCTGTGGCGCTTGATGGGGGATATTTGCAGCCTGGGGAGCTTTTTATCGGCGCGGTGAAAATTTCTCTGGGAGACATTTACGGTGTTATTGATGCCCAGGTTGGACCGGAAAGTGCCGGTGTGGTCCATCTGCCTTCCAGGGTGCTGGATCCGTTCCGCACCTTCAGGGATCGGCAGGTGGAGCTTTACCATTTTGGACAACACCAGATTTCCCTGGCTGATATCCGTATTCGTATTCGATTTTACAGAAGCCGCAATCCCCTGACCGTTCCCCTTGAAAAGATACGGGTGAAAGACGGGTACCGGCTTTGTGACCTGTTGACCCACGCAGAAGTGGCCAATCTTTTTGATGCCATGGCACCGGCGTCTCTGGGCCTGATTCTCAACAAGGGTAATTTTGTTCAAGTCCCCAGAGCCATTTATCCAGACGGGGAAGCCCAACTGGAGATCATTAAAAACAGTCTCATGGCCAGCACCCAGCGAAAACATGAACAGGGGCGGCGTGACGGGAGCACCAACCAGAAATTCAGTGCCATCCTGGAAAAGCTTTCTGTACTGGGGGGCGTGAATTCCAGGGTGTTTATTGCCAATCAATTCCCGACCCGGGATGTGGTGGATGCCTTGCGCCGCAGCGGCCTGCGCACATTTTTAATCCATGCGGAAAATCCTTGTTTTGGTGATGACTATATCAAGCATATGATCAATCTCACCCATGCCACCCATTCCAGGTGTGAGTTCATGCGCTATGATCCTCGGGTGGACAAACTCTATTCCTTTTACCACGGCTGCTTCATGGAGCCTGATGACTGGGAGCGGTTTGACCGGGTTCGGTTCTGGTTTGCCTTTTATGGGTCTCACACCAATGCAGCGGACAACAAGTTGACCATGGATCTGATTAACCGCCTGGCCATCCGGTTGGGCGATGAGATGGGCATTGTCCACGGCGGCGGCCCTGGATTGATGAAAGAGGCCAATGATCTGGCCCGACAGCACAATATCATGAGCGTAGGCATAGCCATTGAACTTGAAGGTGAAAACCAGGCATCTTTGACCACCTGCGACGGGTTGATTAAATACAAAGAAGGGCTTCGCTTGGCCCGGCAGGATCATTTACAGAAGTTGAGCAATTTGCCCATCATCAATACCGGGGGATACGGCAGTGCTGAAGAATTGTCCATCACCATTACCTCCATGAAGATTCATGAAAATCCCCTGGCACCGATTATCCTTTTGGACCCCGATAATTTATGGAAAAATGCCCAGCACCAGACCTGGGAAATCGCAAAGCGTAAGTATGGTCCGGCGTTTACCCCCCATCTGGTAAAATCCTGTAAAAATGCAGATGAGGCGCAAACGGAGTTGATTACATTTTTGACAGATCCGGACCAATGGTATGTTGACAATGAAATTCCGGCCAATAGTGTAGAAAAAGCCCGGGTAAAATCTGCCCGCATCCGAAACGCATTCTTAGGCCAGGAACATGTGGAAGTGTTTGACAGCGCGAATCCCCGTATCGGAACATGATGTATATACAATTTTAACCAAACGACTTAAAGGACGATGAACATGAACATACAACGGATAGTTTCAGGACTTATTATAATTTTCAGCACTGCGCTTCAGGCCATGGCAGGGACCGTGTGCGACTCGGTGGATATCGCATGGCTTTCAGAGCAGGCGCCGTTGCCCAAGGGCACTGAAATCGTCTTGAAACGGGCGCGCAGCGGCCTGTGTGAAGTGGTGGTGGCCATTGACGGCAATCTGGCCCCGATATATGCAGGCAAAGATTTTATTATTGCGGGCAGTCTTTATCAAAACAAGGTGTCTGTCACCCGGGACACCATGGCAGAACTCAAGGATGTTGCAAAAGTGGAACGGGAAAAGGCACAAGCCCGTGAACGCGTAGCTGCAGAAAAAAGAAAGACCTTTTTTAAGGCCCGGCATGCAGAGCTGGATCAATTGACGGCCATGACCTTTGGTCCAGGCAATGCCAAAAAAACGGTGTATGTGGTGACCGATCCCAATTGTCCCCATTGCAAAAAGCTGTTGCCATTAATGGAAGAAATGGCCTTTGAGGGGCAGTTAAGATTAAAGCTGATTCTTTTTCCAGTGCTTGGCGAAAAAAGTCGCAACATGGCAATCCATGCGCTGTGTAATGATTTTACCTATGGGCAGTATATGGCCATGAACGGCGAAGAGACTGCCGAAGCATGTGAGCGGTCTACACAACTTTTGTCAAACACTGAAGCCTTTTTCAAATCGGCAGACATCTCATTTGTTCCCATGGTGCTTGCCGGAGACGGCACCTGGATGGTGGAAGGCAGTAATATCAATAAAATTCGTTCCTTTTTGGGCCTTGACTGTGACCCTGAGGCCGATGGTGGCCATAAACCAGGGTGTGGTGCTGCAAAAGTGGAATAAACGATTTGGGACATAGATATGTTTAAACTATTTATCGATGGACAAGAAGGGACCACGGGTCTTGAAATCAAAGCGCGGCTTGAGGGACGAAAAGACATTGAACTGCTTGAAATTCCAGAAGACAAGCGAAAAGATCCGGCGGTTAAACAAGAATTTATCCATGGGGCAGATGTGGTAATTCTTTGCCTGCCAGACGATGCCGCCAGGGCATCCGTGGCATTGGCCAAAGGGGGGAACACCCGGTTTATCGATGCCTCCACTGCCCACAGAACCCATCCTGACTGGACCTATGGACTTGCGGAACTGCCGCTGGTACCAGACCAGGCTGAAACCATCAAAAATGCACGGTTTGTGGCCAATCCAGGGTGCTATCCCACAGGGTTTCTTCTGATGGCCCGTCCCCTTGTGAATGCAGGGATTCTCCCCAAAGACTATCCAGTGACCATCCATGCCATCAGTGGTTACAGCGGCGGCGGTAAAAAGTTGATCGCGCTGCATACAGAAGGGAAAAAGGGGGGAGAACTTGCGGCAAGACCCTATGGGTTTGCCTTGGCCCATAAGCATTTACCCGAAATGCAGGCCTATGCGGGGCTGGCGCATGCCCCAGTGTTTACCCCGAGTGTGGGAGACTTCTATAAAGGGATGCTGGTACATTTGCCACTTCAAACCCGGCTGCTGGCCAAAAAGATCGATGCCCATGGGCTGCGGTCCGAACTGGCTGCGGTCTATGACGGCCAGCCCTTTGTCAAGGTGATGGACAAGCCCACTGACGCCTATCTGGATGATGGGTTTCTTTCGCCATTGGGCTGTAACGATACTAACCGGGTGGAAATTTTTGTGGCCGGCCATGATACGCAGATTCTTGTGACGGCCCGTCTGGATAATCTGGGCAAAGGGGCGTCCGGTGCTGCCGTGCAAAACTTGAACCTCATGCTGGGCATGGATCCGGGGACAGGGCTTCTCGCCTGATTGGATCTCAATGACAGATCTGATACTGACAGAAAAGTTTTCTGTGGCATCGGACTTTGCCAAAGCCCTGGGTGCGAAACAAAAAGGAAACGGATGGTTCAAAGGCAATGGGGTGACTGTAACCTGGGCCGTGGGCCATCTGGTGGAATTGTATGAACCTGAGGATTATGATCCAGCCCTGAAGCGATGGCGGCTGGAGTCCCTGCCTGTAATTCCCAAAACCTTTGCGTACAAACCGGTTAAACGAACCTATTCCCAGTTTAAAATCATTCGGGAGTTGCTTTCTAACACATCGTTTACCCGTGTGATTCTGGCCACGGATGCAGGTCGGGAGGGTGAAGTGATCGCCCGAACTATTTTGCAGGAAGCTGGATTTAATGACCCTTCCCGGGTGTATCGGTTCTGGACCAGCCAGGCCTTGGTGCCCGATGTGGTTCGGCGCACCATGGCCCAGGTCCGGCCCATGTCTGATTATGACCGATTATGGCGGGCGGGGTTTTATCGCCAGGTGTCAGACTGGCTCATCGGCATGAATTGTACCCGTGCCCTGACAGTGCGATTGAAAGACTTGTTTTCTGTGGGCCGGGTACAAACTGCAGTGCTGGCCCTGCTGGTGGATCGACGAAAGGCTCGGGAAACCTTTGTGGCACAACCCTATTGGGTGCTGACAGCGAATTTTTCCAATGAAAAGGGGAACTGGACCGGCCGCTGGTTTAAAGGCAAAGACAACCGGATCATGGACCGGGACCAGGCCCAGGCTTTGTATGCGCAGCTTAACCGCCCAGGAGCGGTGGGGCGTGTGAATTCATTAAACCGAGAAAAAAAGCAAGAGGCGCCGCCCTTTTTATTTTCCTTGACCGATCTCCAGCAGGAGGCGAATAAGCGGTTTGGATTTCCCGCCACCAAAACCCTGGATCTTGCCCAAAGGCTCTACCAGGACAGAAAATGCCTTTCCTATCCCAGAACCGATTCAAAGGTATTGGGCAGCCAGAACCTCCAGATGGTTCAGGGGATTGTTAAAAAACTTGCGGCGGTCCATGAGGCGTTGTTCCGCCATATGGACCAATCCCGACTGTCCCTGTCCAATAAACGGGTCTTCAACGACGCCAAGCTCACCGATCACCACGCCCTGATCCCATTAAAGCCAATCCCAGCCAGTGCGGGTTCCGATGAGTACAAAATTTATGACCTGGTACTTCGCAGGTTTGCGGCAGCCTTTCATCCAAATTGTCGGTTTGAAATCACCCGTGTGGTGACTCAGCTTGAAAATCACACCTTTGCCACCCGTGGAAAAATTGTTACAGACCCCGGTTGGCAGCGGGTGTGGGGGCCCATGACAGCCAGTAAGGGACCCCAGGAGATAGACCGGATTCCCAACCTGGTCGCCGGCGATCCAGCCGCCTTGGCGCAGATGACGCTGAAAGAAAACCAGACCAAACCGCCGCCAGAGTATACGGATTCCTCCCTGCTAAAGGATATGACACATCCCGGCCGTTATGTGGACAATGAAGCAGAAAAGCAACTCTATCGCGGGGAGATTGGTATCGGCACCCAATCGACCCGGGCACAGATCATTGAAACCTTGATCAAGCGAAACTATATCCAAAGATCGGGAAAGCAGCTGCTGGCCATGGATAAAGGGGTGTTTCTGGTGGATACCCTTCGCCAGTGTCCCTTAAGTTCACGGCTCACCGCTGTGGCGGAGACGGCCCGGTGGGAGATGGGCCTTAACCGGATTGCCCTGGGAGAAGACCGGGAGGTCCGGTTTCTTGATGAGATCAAATCCTTTACGGAGAACGCGGTTAAAGAGCTGTCCCAATTTGCCTTTGATACAAGCGGTTATCTTCCTGAAAACACACAATCGAATGCGTCTAAGGTGTCTTTGGGCAACTGCCCGGGTTGCGGTAAAGCGGTGGTTGAAACCCATAAGGCCTATTCCTGCGGGGACCGGGAATGCGGATTTGTCATTTGGAAAAAAATGTCCGGCAAAACTATTTCCCCAAAAATGGCGGCCAACCTCATTCGGTATCGCCGCTCCGGCCCGTTTGACGGATTTGTTTCCAGGCGGACCCAAAAGCGGTTTTCTGCAAGCCTGGCCATTGTGGAAACGGCGGGCAAATTCAAAGTGGCATTTGAATTTGCGTCCAAAAAAGAGACTGGCTCTGACGTGAAGAGCAATGCCGCGTGCCCGCTGTGTGGCGGCGAGATCATTGAGGGCAACAAAGGATTTGGCTGTGCCAATTGGCGACCGGCCCAGGGCAATTGCCGGTTCGTAATCTGGAAAAATATCTTCGGTAAACAACTCACCCTGGAAAATGCCAAAACCCTTGCCGCAGGAAAGACCACCCGATCTTATGTGTTTAAACCCGCAGGTCAAGAAAAATTCAAGGCCCGAATGCGTATGGTGAATCGCACCGGCGGTGGATTTGCCATTGCCCTGTTACCGGAGTCTGGGCAGAATGGCTTGCCTGATGTGGGCCTGGTACCCTGTTACCGGACTTAATCTTTGAACCCTAAAAGCGGTAGACGACTGCGGCATGTCCGATGCCTTACATATCCGACGTATCTGTGGCAGACTTAATTCTGATCATGGACCTTAGGTGAAAAATGAATTCTGGCCGGTGGTTTCCAATACGGATTGCCATAACCGTCCTCTGGGATCCATTTTTTTTCTTCGACCGGCTGACGCATCTATGGGCACATGGACATAGTGATTATTCCAATAGGATATGAGCAGATTTGTCTTGCCGGCCATACCGGCGTGGACGGCATCCCGTCCAAGCAACCCGCAGAATACTGAGTCGTTGGCATTGGCGGGCAGGCTTCGAATGATATAAGATGGATCAATATATTTTAAGGAGATGGGGATCTGCTTTGATTGAAAATACTGTTTGATTTTATCTTTTAAAAACAGGCCGATATCCTGAAGCTTAACATTACCCGACGCATCAAATGCCGTTTCTTTGCCATCAAAGAAATTTTGGCCGGCTCCTTCCGCCACAACAATGACGGCGTGTTTTCGTTTGGCAATGCGCCGTTCCAATGCCTGAAGAAAGCCATTTTTTCCATATAAAAAAATCTCCTCTTCCGGTATCAGGACAAAATTGGCATCTGGCTGGGCCAGGGCGGCTGTGGCTGCCAGAAATCCGGAATGGCGACCCATGAGTTTCACAAGTCCGATGCCGTTCGGGTAAGCTTCTGCTTCGTTGTGGGCTCCTTTGATGGCGAGCGTGGCCACATCCACGGCCGTATCAAATCCAAAGGACCGTGACACCAGGTAAATATCGTTATCAATGGTTTTTGGGATACCAATAATAGATATTTTAAGGTCCCGACGGGCAATTTCGTCGGCAATTTTTTTGGAGGCCATGAGGGTGCCGTCTCCACCCACCATGAACAGTATGCCGATGCCCATTCGTTCCAGGCAGTCTACCACAGCACCGATATCCTGGGCGCCCCGGGAAGAGCCCAAAATAGACCCCCCAGTATTTTGGATGCCAGATACCGCAGTGGGATTCAATTCAATGAGATTATGACCGAATTCAGGGATGAACCCTTGCAGCCCATGACGGATACCGTAAATATTTTTGACTTTATACACATGGTAGAGTTCCAACACAATGGAACGAATGATATCATTCAATCCGGGGCAGAGCCCGCCGCAGGTCGCCACTGCACATTTGAGTTTACTGGGATCAAAATAGATATGGGCCCTGGGGCCGGCCTGCTCAAAGCTGAGCAAAGATTTTCCAGAATCCGATTGAAGCCGATCCAACCTTACGTCTAAGGTAATCCGTGAATCATCGCTGATGAACCGGGAGCCTTCAGCTGACGCAATGCCTTCAGTGGTCAGGGGGGAAGGAATCTTTGCCTCACCAAGTACTGAGATCTGCGTACTTAAATTTGTGTTTTTCATAGTTGCCTCCGTTTGTAAGCGAAACCCCATGCCATGTGTCGTGACGCCAGAAGATAAAGTGCAATGGCAGCTCTGATTGTCAGCGAAACGGCGTTATTGATGGCTTCCGTTGTACTTAAATGTGCCTTTTCCAAGAATATCATGCAGATGCAGTAATCCTGCAAGGCAATTGTCATCCCTGACAATGGGAAGTACCGTGATTTGGTGTTTTTCCATTACATTTAAGGCATCATACAGATACGAGTGCGGTGACAGCGACAGGGGAGATGGGGTCATCAGGCTGTCTGCACTGATGCTGGACGGATCTGTTTTATCACCTCCGGCGATCCAGTGCCTGATGTCCCCGTCTGTAATGATGCCTGAAAGACGGTGTTCTGGTGTGAGAATGAGTACCGCCCCCAATCTATGTTTGTCCATACAGGTCAGGGCATCGGCCATTGATGCGCCGTTAAGGACGCAGGGGGCAGCTTCTGCCGGTAACATCAATTCTGTTACCCGGCATGACAATCGTTGTCCCAGCGCGCCACCGGGATGGGAGCGAAGAAAGTCCGCCTTTTTAAAATTCTTCTTGCGGATCAATGCCACGGCAAGGGCGTCCCCCATTGCCAGCTGGGCGGTTGTGGAAGAGGTGGGTGCCATGTCTAGGGGGCAAGCCTCTTTTTTAACCCCGGTGTTGATGACCATATGACAGAATCCTGCCATAGTGGAATTCGGGTTTCCAGTGAATCCTGCCATCCGGCATCCCACCTCTTGGATGACCGGCAGCAATTGATTGAGTTCAACGGTTTCTCCGGAATTGGATATGGCAATGAATACATCTGAAGGGCTGACCATGCCAAGATCTCCGTGGGCGGCCTCAACTGGGTGAAGGAACATGGCATTGGTACCGGTGCTGCTCAAGGTCGCAGCAATTTTTCTGGCGATGAGCCCGGATTTTCCGATGCCAGAGATGATCACCCGCCCACTGGAATTATAGATGTCATTCACAAGGGCCTCAAAGGCATCATCTATTTTATCAATGAGGGCAAGCAGGCTCTCAGCTTCAATTTTTAAAACGGTTTTTGCGTCTTCTATGATCATGTTCTATTAAAATATTTTTTTGTATATTGTACCAAATGCAACCAAGCTTCATAAAATCGAGTATGAGTGCCGTGCGTTGTATGATATGGTTTATGCAAATTTAAAGAATAACGATTAAACAAATGACAGTCGTCAAGATGAATCCTATCTTTATCGGCATCCAAAATCAAACTCAAATAAACTCTTCAGGCACAATATCATACTTTTTTATTTTGTACTGGATACTTCGACGGCTTATGCCAAGCAGATCTGCGGCTTGGGTGCGAATTCCGCCGCTTTGCTGAAGTGCCTTGATAATGGCCTTTTTTTCATTCTCTTCGAGGGACATGGCGGCAGATTCTGTCTGGATAGGTGCGTTATGGGAAGAGATATCTGTTAAATGAAAATCCTCCGGCAATAATACCCCTGATCGGCATAGCACGAGGCTGCCTTCCAGGGCGTTTTTCAACTCCCGAATATTACCTGGCCAAGAATAACGGCAGAGCCAATTCATAGTCGCTTCTGGAATTTCGATGGTGTCAGGAGCGTTGTGCAAAAACTGTTTCATACAGTGTCGAATCAGGTCGGGAATATCCTCCTTGCGTTCCCTTAGTGGCGGAATATGTAAGATGACGACTCTCAGGCGGTAATATAAGTCTTCCCGGAACCTGCCGGCACGAATCTCTTCTGCAATATTGGCGTTGGTAGCGGCAATTACGCGACAGTCTACGGGGATCTCCTTGACTTCTCCTACCCGGCGGATGGCCCGCTCTTCTAAAAAGCGAAGCATCCGCATCTGCATTTCCGCTGAGATATTACCAATTTCATCCAGAAACAGGGTGCCCTTATCCGCAGCCTCAATCAGCCCTTTTTTTTCCTTTACGGCATGGGTGAACGCCCCTTTGGCATGTCCAAACAGCTCACTTTCCAGCAGGGTGTCTGGAGTAGAACCACAATCTACTACTACAAATGGGGCCTCTTTTCGTCGGCTTAACTTGTGGATGTGTTGAGCCAACACACCTTTCCCCACGCCACTTTCACCGAGAATAAGAGCCGTTACATCACTGTCTGCAACTTTGTGTACCATCTCATACAAAGATTTCATTGCGGGGTTTTTCCCCTGATAGAGGTCGATTTTTCCGGGGGAGGGCTCTCTTTTTTGTGCAGAACAGAGGATGGAATTCACTTTCTTGATCAGCGCTTTTCCCTGAAAGGGTTTGGTCAAATACTCCACGGCACCAGACTTTACAGCTTTTACGGCATCAGGGATACTGCCATAGGCAGTGAGCAGTATTACGGGCAGCCCTGGAGACAGGGAACGTGCCTGGGAGAGTAGCTGAAAGCCATTCATTTCTGGCATTTTGATATCCGATACCATCAGATCAATGACCTGTTTTTGTATCAGTTCAAGGGCTTTTTGGGTGCTTTCAGTCTTTATAACCTTGTAGCCTGCAGAGGAGAGACGTGCTTCTAATACCTCCAGGATATGAAGGTCATCATCCACAACCAGGATGGTCTTAGATCCTTTCTGAAGGTGAGCGGAATGTTTTGTTTTCATTAAAAGTCCATTCCTTTCTTTTTCTGGTCTATCTCCTGGTTAATATCTTCCAGTGCCTTTAATTTTGTATTTAACTCTTTGATATTCTGATTTCTCTTTTTTATCTGAGCACGTAGTTTCTTCAACTCTTTTTTCTGAGTGGCAATTACTTTAATAAGATTTGATGTTTCTGGCGGATGGGAGCGTTGGCGAAGGGGTTGTCTATTCGGCTCTTTTTTTACACGCCTCTTTTTTTTCGAGCTCGACCATTTTTCCAGCATAGGTGTCATAAAGATACAAAGATCTTCTGAATGGAACGTGGTTGCCTGACCATGACACCAGGTTTGCCATAATTGCAGGACCTCCCGTGACTGGATTTCATTTTGAGCCAGAAGCATTTGGCTAAAGGTCTGACCCAGAAGTGCCCTTTGGCGCAGGGCATTGTTTTGGGTTTGGCGCTGGATCTGGTAGAAGGCCTGCGACGCGTCCTTATAGTTCTTCTGTAAAAAGAGTGCGTTGGCGGTTTGCATCTCCTGCGGCAACAGTATGCGCCCTGTATGGGTACAGCTCAAACAACTGAACAGTATAAAAAAAAGTATATAGGGGTATCTTGACCCTATTTTTTCCATTATATTTCTCCTGCGCGTTTATTTCCCAAATGGAATGGAAAAAGAGAAACAGGCACCACCCTTTGGCGGGCTGGATACCTCTATTGTCCCGCCATGGGCCTCGACAATATGCTTTGCAATACTCAATCCCAGACCTGTTCCGTCTGTTTTTTCCCTGATATTTTTCCCTCGATAGTACCGATTAAATATAAGAGATTTTTCCTCCATGAGTATGCCTGGCCCTGTGTCCAGGACCTTGCAGATAAAAGTATTTTCTTTCGGATCCAGTTCAACCTTGTATAAGACGGTGGAATCTTTTGGAGAGAATTTTATGGCATTCTCTAAAAGATTGAAAACAACCTGCCGTAAATATTTCTCATCCGCGTGGATATCGGGGATCTTCTCAGGTAGCTGAATGTCGATATGAATGTTTTTCTCACGTGCCATGGGGTGTAAAGAATCAAGAATTTCTGTCATAAATGGGGCGACTGCTAATGGTTGTTTGCTCAGATTAAGCATCACAGACTCCAGACAGGAGACCTGCATCATTCGGTTGAGCAGGGCACATACCCGTCCGATCTCGGTATCAGCAATGTGGAGAAATTTTTTCTGCATCGGGTTAACATCCCCCATAATTCCTTCTCCTATAAGGCTGACCGATTCTTGGATTGAAGTCAAGGGGGTACGGATTTCATGACTGAGCATGGAGATAAAATCGGTACGCATCGCCTGTTCGTCTCTTAATCGAAAGGACATCTCATTGTATGCCATGGCCAGTTGGCCAAATTCATCCTGAGAATTCACAGCAATAGGTTTGCCCGGGCTTTCATGGGAAACGCTGCGAATCCCCTGAATAAGTTTACCCAACGGGCGGATCATGGAATAGGCCACAAAAAAGATCCCCGCTAACCCCACCAATACAGCCAGACCGAGGCCAACCAGATTGACCTGTACGGTCAGGACGCCTCTACGGTTAAGATCCCGGTTGGCCAACTCAATCGCTTTTTCGTTTTCGGTTCTGGCTTGTGCAACATAGTTGCGCCAGGTATCGAGTTCCGCTTCGGGTATCCATAACCCTTCGGCAACCTTCGCATCTGATTCTATTGACATCTCCAATCTCTGGTAACGTTCAGCAAGCGCTGTCCAGCGGGAAGAGATGAGAACGTTTTCGGACTGAAGCGCCATTATTTCGGCAAGACCATGTTGCAGCTGATCAAAAGCCTGGTTGAATTGGCGACGGTACGACTCTTTTTTAAGCAATAAAAATTTTTTTTCATTTTCCTCCATCGCCAGGAGATTTTCAAACATCTGCCGGGTAATTTGGCTGATTTTATCGTATTTTCCGGTGATGGTCTCAGAAATACGCATCATTTGGTGAACATTGAAATATAATACCAGGACCGTCCCAAAGTAGATCAGGAAAAAGCTAAAAAACCAGATGAGAAATTTTGTGGTTATACCCTTCTTTAGGTTCATATCTAACAAGTGCGTTCTCTATTTAATTTTTAATCATATCAGCGTAATAAAACAGCAGAAAAGACCCAGGGCATCACACGCCATCCTTGTAACCATGGAATATTAAAACTAATTTAACCATCTCCAAAATTGTCTGGAATTTATATCAACTCTCTTTGATTCCGTCAATTTGAGAACGCTTTTTCAACTGTTTAAGTCAGGTTGATACTGGTAAGCGGTTGTATCGGGGTGACGATGTGCAAGAGGAAAAAATGCGTTTATGCATCTTATCAAGTTTTTCCTTCCTTCTCCTGGGCTGCGCAAAATTTGGTTTTCACTGCGCAATATTCGTACACACCATTGTGTTTTTCTAACAACATATATTTTAACTTATTGATAATATGATATTTTTTTTGTCTGGCACAAAGCTTGCTGAAAGGAAAAGTAAGTATGGTACCGTTCTCCAATGGGGAGAGCGGTACAAAACAGCACTAAAATTAAAAGGAGATTTTGAAATGAAGACTTTAAGTTGCTGGATGAAGATTTTGGCTACGTTGTTGGCGTTTACGTTGTTCCCGTTGATGACCACAGCTCAAGAGATGACGACTTCAGAGGTGAAAGACACGATCAAACAGATTGCTAGTGCGGACAAAATGGAGACTGTAACTGTTGTGGGTGTTGTCAACGAAGTTGAGAATCAATTGATGTTGGACACTGATACCGAGAGTTATGTGTTGGATACTCAGGTTGACGAAGCCATGATCGGTCAAAAAGTTATTGCCACAGGGGTTGTGGTAAATGACAATGGTGTAAAAAGGTTTAAACCCCAGAGCATAAAAGTTGCTCAATAATCTGTTATTGCCCATATCTTTATAGATGGGCTTTTTACAGAAAAGGGCAGGGTGGGACTCGTTCCTGCTCTGCCTTTTTATTTAACTGGTATGGCGGGTAAACCCAGCTTGCGAAACGCAGGTGTCACCCCCGATTGGCGGAAGATAATCTTAAATTGCAAATTTTTTTTATAAGAAAGTCCGATGCAAACTCATTCGGTTCTTTCTATATTTGTTGTGGGCCGTCCTATGTATCGATAAGACCCAGGACGGCCCGTGGCCGTTATGCAAAATCTATATGCGTTAGGCCTGGAGAGGGGTAAAACAACAGGGGTCAACACAAAAGCAGTGATTGACAAGAATACTATAGATATGATATTTGAATTGGGTTTAATTTCCTGGAGACAGAAAAAACTAAACAAACTGTTTTCGGTGGAACCGTTGAATTCATATCTTTCTGATTGATTTAACGATGACGCCAAGACGTTGAATTATAGACCTAAACAATAAACAAAACAGGATGTGTATTATGATTTGTACAACTGTCAGAGAAGGTGATGATTGCATATTCATGACTGCCGAGGGTTGCAGCTTCAATGAAGGGCATTGCCTTCCCATCGTAGATGAATGCAATGGGTGCCGGAGAACCAATAACTATGAAACCGGTGTTTACTGCCTTGCCGCGGCCGACCCCTCTTTGAAATGGAAAAACGGAAACTGCAATATTGCCACCCACGTTAAAACCGTTGCTGCCAGCAAAAAGCAAAAACTCAATCCGATCAAGGCATCCAAGAGAAGATAAAGATAAAAACGATACGCAGGCAACGCTGTTTTTAAAAACTCTGTGGCTTTCCTTGAACGATGGGGCAAGTTGCAGAGTTTTTTTATGAAAGTCTCCAGTAACCGATTGGATTCTTTTTAATTTTTTTTTGGGGGGGCGAAGTATAGTGGTGATCAACCAGATCGGCCCGTGGCCGTTATAGATGTGATATTTAATGCCCTGTGGGGCTAAACCATACAAGATGAGGAAAACATGATGAATCCAATTGCCCAGGAATTGAACACGATTATTGAGAAAAATGCGCCTCATGTGTTTGAGATGCTTTCTGATATGGGAAAAGCCCTGTTTTTTCCAAAAGGCTTATTAAGTCAGAGTGCCGAAGCAAAAGAGAAAGCCGATAAAATTAATGCCACCATTGGTATTGCAAAGGAAGGCAGTTCTGTATTAAGTCTCTCCTCAGTCACTCAGTTCATTTCAGGGATTGATCCTGACAATTATCTACCCTATTCCCCATCATACGGGATTCCAGCGTTGCGGGAAAAATGGCGGGCCGATCTGTACAACAAAAACCCCTCGCTTTCTGGGCAAGAGATCAGTCTGCCCGTAGTGACATCAGGGATTACCCATGGGATTTCCATATTGTCGGATATGTGGGTGAATGACGGAGATGTAATTGTCATGCCCGACATGATGTGGGGCAATTACAATATGACCTTTTGCGTTCGCAATCATGCAAGGATAATACACTACAAGGCCTATGATGATGCGCTAACCCAGTTCAATTTAGATGATTTTGAACACGTCCTACGGGCCCAGGCGGCTGAAAATGATAAACTCATCACCGTGCTTAATTTTCCACATAATCCAAGTGGATACACTCTAAGCAAAACTGAAGCGGACCGGGTAGCGGCCATCCTTATTGATGTGGCCAACAGTGGTACCAATGTGGTGGCGGCCTGTGACGATGCCTACTTTGGGCTTTTTTTCGACGAGGAAACCTCTAAAGAATCCCTGTTTGCAAAGATTGCAGGTAAACATGAGCGGTTGCTGGCCGTAAAACTGGATGGCGCCACCAAAGAAGACTATGTCTGGGGATTCAGAACAGGGTTTATCTCCTACGGGATTGCAGGGCATGACAATCTCAAAGATGTTTATCTTGCCCTTGAAAAAAAGACCGGCGGCTGCATCCGGGGTAATATTTCCAATAGTCCCCACCTGAGCCAGACCATCCTGCTCAAGTCCATGGCAGATGAGAACTACGACAAACTGAAGCAGGAAAAGTTCGATCTGCTCAAGGCTCGGGCCATGCGGATGAAAGAGGTACTCAAAGACCCGAAATATGCCGATGGATTTGATGTGTATCCATTTAACTCCGGTTATTTTATGTGCATCCGCCTCAAGGATGTTAATGCCGAGGCACTTCGGGTGCATCTGCTTGATCATTATGGTACCGGCTTGATCTCCATTGGCGATAAAAACCTGCGGGTGGCGTTTTCTTGTTTGGAAGAAAAGGATGTGACCACGCTGTTTGATATTATTTTGAGCGGTATCAACGACCTTAGAAAATAGACCCACCCCCAAGGGCGGTTCCGTTTTTTGTGGGAATCGCCCCCAAACGCTGTGGATTTTGAAAAGGCCTTTATCCATGAACACTAGCAGCAAGAACAGTGTGGACCTGAAATATGCCAGTAAATGGCTGTTTTATTTTATTCTCATTGGAATTATCGCCGGATTGGGTGCCATTCTCTTTCACTATCTTTGCGGCTTGGGCATGCATTATTTTATGGATCTTTTAGCCGGGTACCGTCCGGGCAATCCGGCAGGAGAGCATTTGTTGCTCCCCCATACCGAAACCCCTTTCAATCGATGGATGCTGCTGATCCTGCCGGCGTTGGGCGGCATTGTGTCGGGGTGGCTGGTATATACGTTTGCACCGGAGGCAGAGGGGCACGGCACAGATGCGGCCATTGATTCATATCACCATAAAGGGGGGGCCATTCGCGGCAGAATCCCTATCATCAAGACCATTGCCTCCACCATCACATTGACCACGGGCGGGTCTGGCGGTCGGGAGGGCCCCATTGCCCAGATCGGTGCGGGGTTTGGTTCTTTTCTGGCCACAAAATTCAATCTGTCCGAAAGGGAGCGGCGTATCATGATGGCCGCAGGCGTCGGTGCCGGTGTGGGATCGATTTTTAGAGCGCCCCTTGCAGGGGCACTGTTTGCAGCGGAAGTCCTCTATAGAGATCCAGATTTTGAGTCGGAGGTCATAATTCCTGCGGGGATCTCTTCGGTGGTGGCCTATTGCATTTTTTGCCTGACATTTGGTTGGGGGTCTTTGTTTGATTCGCCGGACTTTCGATTCCAGAATCCCCTGGAGCTTGGCCCTTATATTGTGCTGGCAGGGGTGTTGGTGGTCACAGGTGTCCTGTATGTCAAAGTGTTTTACGGGATGATTCATGTGTTTCAGAAACTGAAACTTCCCAACCATATTAAACCCGCCATTGGCGGTTTGTGTACAGGGATTATCGGGTATTTTCTGCCCTATACCCTGGCATTTGGCTATGGCATGGCCCAGGACGCCATTTTCAACCAGGTCGCCATCTCAACCCTGTTGCTGTTGGCATTTGGAAAAATCTTCACCACTTCCTTTTCCATTGGTTCCGGCGGTTCTGGCGGGGTGTTTGGCCCCTCGGTGGTGATCGGCGGGGCCATGGGGGGTGCCGTGGGTAAAATGTTTAATCTGCTTATGCCCACAGTGGTCACCCAGCCTGGTGCATTTGTCATTGTTGGGATGGCCGGCTTTTTTACTGCGGTTTCTAATACCCCCATCTCTACGATTATTTTTGTCAGTGAAATGACCAATTCATACCATTTGCTGTTACCAAGTCTGTTGGTATCTTCATTGTGCTATTTGTTGGCCAGAAAATGGACGATTTTTGAAAATCAAGTGACATCTAGAGTGGATTCTCCAGCGCATGCCGGCGAGTTCATGATGGATATTC
>PDWJ01001332.1_pt1 | contig 30969 bp, 29 predicted proteins | sample 1430881 | NCBI WGS metagenome assembly PDWJ01 (sample SAMN01162460, study PRJNA174530) | Oral metagenome, whole genome shotgun sequencing project. | biome: Marine environment; feature: Marine mammal; material: Swab sample of the gingival sulcus; isolation source: swab sample of gingival sulcus...
GTAAAACAAAAGAGGAGAAAACGGGTGTCTTCTCCTCTTAATACCTAAACTACTACTTATGAAAACTAACTTCTACTTAGTTGCTAGATGTATTTCAAAACTTGTGCCAAAGTGTATATAATGCTGGATCGATTGATGAATAATTAACGTTTGTTAGGAGTTGTAGCGGGCAAAAGCTGTGTTGGGTGATGTCGAACGATCTGTGAAGGTAGTTTGCACATCTTGATGTGTAGGAATGGCAGCAATTAGTAGGAAGAAATGCCATTAACGAAAAATAGGGTGTCTCCGTAACAGAGACACCCTATTTCTATTGTGGGATGTTTATACGCAGTGTGTTTCGTAGTACCAATCGGTGAAATGCCATGCAGCCCAGCCATCATCTGGAAGCTCTAACATTTTAGCGACGTTCGTTCCGTATTCCCAGGCGGCATCTAGACAGCTATCTTCCATGGAAAGGTGCTCAAATTTTGCTTGAATGTTTTCCATTGTCGTTTGACTGGCGTAAACTTTAAGACTCAATCTAACGAGTTCTTTTGTTGATTTATCACTCTTTAGTGATGGTGCGGTTTCTTTAGGAAGAAAATTACCTGCAAATGCCGATAAGGAGGTTGTAGATGCAAGCAGTACAGTCATGAGTACTTTAGTGGTTCTTTTCATAATGATTTAGATTATTAATTATTAGGAGTGAATTTAATAAGTTGTGTATTGATGATTGAATTTTTGGAAGGAATAGGGTAGGAGAATATACACGTCTATTTTCAATTGATTGTAAATCAGTTGTTTTTATTTCGAATAAATTGAATATTTGAGCGGTTACCGATTCAAAATCCGTGGATTCGCGAGGATGAAAGTGCTTGTTTAGAGTCGGTGGTGCGAAGTTCGTGTAAAACAAAAGAGGAGAAAACGGGCGCCTTCTCCTCTTAATACCTAAACTACTACTTATGAAAACTAACTTCTACTTAGTTGATAGGTATATATCAAATGCCGTGCCAAAAAGACGTGAATAAAGGCTCTCATGTACTATTTGATTCATTATTAGATGTTTCAACCTGTGGACAAATTGTGGCATCGGTTTCATGCTAGAGCTTGAAGGGTATTCGTCTTTTCAAATTGAAAAGTTGCGTTTCATTTTGGTCAAATTGGTAGTGAAGGAAAGGGGGTAAAAAGAAGAGAGGAGAGAACTGGCATTCTCTCCCCTCAAAACCTAAACTACTACTACTTATGAAAACTAACTACTACGAAATTGATGCTCTTGATGTCAGACATCAATTTGTATTGTTATATGTAATACGCTGAACTCACCGAAAAATTACATGCAGGCACCCTTTTTTAACATATTTTTTGTGAATTAGCCCGTTTTATCGGTTGTTGAGCACAAAAACGGGATGGATGTTCTGATCGAATCCTTTTTTCGTCAATCTTGATTCAAATCGCGCTTTGTCAAATTGAAAATGATCACTGAAAGAGATGATAAAAACTCAGTAAGATCTTTTTGATCGGCTGGTGGCTCTTCACTGGCATGTCAAAAAGTACGTATATCGATTCATTTATAGTTGATCCACAATTTGCCTAAAAATGTTCCACCAATTGACTCTTTCGGCCTTTAATCGGTTCTCGTGATCATTGAGCAAGACGATAATCACGTTTTTTTCTGGATAAATATATAGGTGTTGTTTGTTCATTCCGATCGCCATAAAATCACCATATTCCTTCAGCCCAATGTGCCAAGAATAATTGTAGTTGAAGCTACTCCCATCCGTGGTGTCGCGCGTAATCGATTTATTATACCACGATTCACTAATAATCTGCTTTCCTTCCCAGACGCCTTTGTTTAAGTATAATCGTCCGAATTTTGCATAATCGAGTTTAGTAGCTCCGATACAACAAAATGCTTTTTCTAATTGATTGACTCTATCGATACTCCATTCAGCATCGGTACACATGCCAATTGGCTTCCAAATTTTCTCCTGAAGATATTCAGATAATGGGACATTCGTTGCTCTTTGAAGAATTAAACCAAGCAGTTGTACATTGACATTTAAGTAATGTTGTTTCGTGCCTGGGATTGTGTCAAACTTCAGCCTGTCTAGCGCTTTCAATGAATTTCGACCGTAGTAGATTGTTGCGTCGGTGCTGAGGCGATACTTCAATCCAGAAGTATGGTTCAAAAGATGTTCAATGGTGAGCTGCTCTGCATACTCTAATTCTTTCAGTTCAGGAATGTATGTTGCAACGAGTTCTTGTTCATGCGCGATGAATCCTTCTTCGATCGCAATACCGATTAATGCGGAAGTAAATGATTTAGCAATGGAAAAGGAAGGATGAAGGGTATTCTCGTTAAACGAATCGTTGGAATAATTGTATTTAAGCGTATCATTCTGGATAATGGCGAAACTTCGAATGTTGTGTGTGGATACAAACTCCTTAATCGAAACGAAAAATGGGATGTCCTTTGTCCAATCGTTAATTTTTAATTCGTCTAAAGAGTTTTCTTCGAATTGATGAAACTCAAAGCAGGTATCACTCGCTTCTATGGTTGAAGATTCAAATCGATGTTGATCTTTACTATCTGGACGTGCAAGAAATACACTCTTCGCTGGAACGCAGCTGTACATACTAATGAGAATAGCGCCGATAATGTGATAGATCTTTGGATGCATGAGCGTATCGCCTAGTATACGATAATTTTGGTGAAAATGTAAAACGCCACCCGAAGGCAGCGTTTTCATTATCGTTTATTTCTGATTACAAGCCCAACAAAACTTCTGCTGGATCTTTCGCTCCGAAAATCATTCGTTCTGGATTCTCAAGCATTTCTTTCACTTTTACCAAGAAGCTTACTGATTCCTTACCGTCAATGATGCGGTGGTCGTAAGACAGGGCAACGTACATAATTGGGCGAATTTCTACTTTCCCATTGATGGCAACAGGTCGCTCAACAATGTTATGCATTCCCAAAATCGCTGATTGCGGTGGGTTGATAATTGGTGTAGACAACATCGAACCGAAAACACCTCCGTTTGTGATAGTGAATGTTCCACCTGTCATTTCGTCTGGAGTGATTTTTCCATCACGTGCTTTAATCGCCAAGCGTTTAATTTCACGCTCGATTTCTGCCAATGACATTTGTTCTGCGTTGCGAACTACTGGCACCATCAATCCTTTTGGAGACGATACAGCAATACCAATATCAGCGTAATCATGGAATACCATTTCCTCACCGTCAATTTGCGCGTTAACAGCAGGGAAGAGGTTTAATGCTTCAGTTACCGCCTTTGTAAAGAAGGACATGAATCCTAAATTTACTTCGTGATGCTCAGCGAAGGCTTTTTTGTACTTCGTACGCATATCCATGATTGGCTTCATGTCTACTTCGTTGAAGGTAGTCAACATGGCCGTTTCATTCTTCACAGAAACCAAACGTTCAGCAATCTTACGACGAAGCATTTTCATGCGCTCACGATTTTGGTCTCTTGTTCCTCCCCAACCTTGAGCGGCATCAGCAGAGAATCCTCCAGCCATGGCAGCTACAACATCTTGTTTTGTGATGCGTCCGTCTTTGCCAGTTCCATTAATTTGGTTCGAAGAAATACCATTTTCAGCCATAATCTTAGAAGCGGCGATAGAAGGTGTTCCTGTTGCGTAAGTCTTTTCTCCCGATGACTTTTTTACGGGGTCTGGACTTGGAGCGTCAGTTTTCTTTTCTTCCGATTTACTTTCTGATTTCGTCTCAGTTTCAGCCGGTGCACTTTCTTCCTCAGAAGAAGACTCAAATCCTTCTGGTTTTTCTGCAGATGTGTCAATCAAGCAAACAACAGCTCCTACAGCTACAGCGTCCCCTTCTTCTGCTTTCAAAGTGATAACTCCACTTTCTTCTGCGGGCAATTCGAGCGTAGCTTTGTCTGAATCCACTTCTGCAATGGCTTGATCTTTTTCTACGTAATCTCCGTCAGATACCAACCATTGAGCAATTTCTACCTCGGAAATCGATTCTCCAGGGCTTGGCACTTTCATTTCTAATACTGACATCTTCTTCTATTTAATATTTAAAGATTGAATAAATTTTTCAATCTGTCAATTTTTGTTTTTGAGCCCTTCGAAGGGCAATCTCATTCGTTTTTATTTCCAATTAGGCCTTTACGTTGCTTTTTCCGTAGTGAAACAGGTCTGAGAATAATGCACTCAAACGACGTTCGTGCAAATCCTTTGACCCTTCAGCCGCGGCTGCAGAACTGTGTCGACTAATACCGATAAGGTTCCAATCGCGCAATTCCATTGCCATATAGCGCCAAGCTCCCATGTTTTCAGGCTCTTCCTGTGCCCAAATAACATTGCTTGCGTTGTATTTTTCCTTGATCGCTTCAAGTTGTTTCAATGGAAGAGGATAAAGTTGCTCAACACGCACAAAGGCCATGTTTTCGATCTCTTTTTCCTTCGCTTTTTCTGTTGCTTCGTAGTAGAATTTACCTGAGCACAGTACAAGCGTATCCACGTTTTCTGCTTTCGCGTTCGGATCGTCAATTACTTCTTGGAATCTTCCAGATGCCATTTCATCCAACGATGATGTTGCATCAGGATGGCGTAAAAGCATTTTTGGAGAGAATACAACCAATGGTTTTCTGAACTCACGATTGATTTGTCGACGAAGCAGGTGGAAATGGTTGGCTGGAGTTGAAGTATTCACGATTTGAATATTCAAATCAGCACATTGTTGTAAGAAACGCTCCATTCGTCCACTTGAGTGCTCAGCTCCTTGACCTTCGTAACCGTGTGGCAATAGCATAACCAACCCACTTTGCGTCATCCATTTGTCTTCACCAGCAGTGATAAACTGATCGACCATGATTTGTGCTCCGTTGTAGAAATCTCCAAACTGAGCCTCCCAAATTGTCAATCCGTTCGGACAAGCCAATGAGTATCCGTATTCAAAACCAAGAACACCGTATTCTGATAAGAATGAATTGTAAATGGTAAATGGCGCTTGCTTGTCTGATAGAAGGTTGAGCGTTACGATTTCTTCTTCGGTGTCTTCTGTTTTAACCACAGCATGACGGTGAGAGAATGTACCACGTTCAACATCTTGACCACTAATTCGTACAGGATGTCCTTCTTCTAAAAGCGTTGCATACGCTAACATCTCAGCTGATCCCCAATCCAATTTGTCGGTTTGGATTGCTTCGAGACGTTGTTTGAAGATTTTAGAAATCTTTCTGAAATATTTTTTCCCTTCCGGAAGTGTGGCGAGTTTCTCACCCAATTCCAAGAGTTTTTTCTTTTCTACGCCTGTTTGAGGTGATTCATCAAAATCATCTTCAGTTCCCGCACGGTACCCTTCCCATGAATTCTTGAGGAAGTCATAAGCCATTGCTTTTTCGTGCTTGCGCGACTCCGTAAATTCTTCCTCTAAGTAGTCGATGTACTTCGCAGAGAACTCATCCGCTTCTTCCTTCGTAACATTTCCTTCAGAAATGAGCTGCTTGAGGTAAATCTTGCTTGGGTTGTCGTGCTTCGCAATTAAATTGTACAAGTGCGGCTGCGTAAATTTCGGTTCATCTCCTTCGTTATGTCCGTATTTACGGTAACCTAAAAGGTCGATGAAAACATCACTTTGGAAGTGTTGGCGATAAATTACGGCCATTTCCATTACCTGAATTACTGCTTCTACGTCGTCCGCGTTTACGTGGAACACTGGACACAATGTTGCTTTCGCAATGTCGGTACAGTAAGTAGATGATCGTCCGTCCAAGTAGTTGGTTGTAAATCCAACTTGGTTATTGGCTACAATGTGAATTGTTCCACCTGTTTTATAACCATCTAGCTGTGCCATCTGCACCGTTTCGTACATTACACCTTGACCTGCTACGGCTGCATCACCGTGAACAAGAACAGGACAAACTTTAGAGAGGTCGTTCCCCAAATCATTATCCGCCATTGCTCGAGAAATTCCTTCCACAACTGGATTTACCGCTTCTAAGTGAGAAGGGTTTGGAGATAAGGTAAGTCCAACTTCTTTTCCGTTTTTTGCTGTGATGTATGAAGTGAAGCCCTGGTGGTATTTCACATCACCATCAAAAGTCTCATCCAAATCGAATTCTTTTCCTTCGAACTCAGAGAAAATATCTTTTGGCCGTTTTTCGAAAATGTTGGTGAGCGTATTCAAACGTCCACGGTGTGCCATTCCCATAACGAAGTATTCTACACCTTCTTCGGCTCCTCTATGAACAAGCGTATCCAATGCAGGAATCAGTGCTTCTAATCCCTCAACGGAGAAGCGCTTTTGCCCAACGAACTTTTTACCTAAGAAAGATTCAAAGTTTGTTGCTCTGTTCAATTTACGGTAGATATCGCGTTTGCGCTCTCGATCGTAGACAGGTCGATTTTTTAACTCGATGTGTTTTTTGAACCAGTCAATTTGCTCTGGCTCGCGCATGTACATGTACTCAATCCCGATTGATTGGCAGTACGTGTTCTCTAACTCCTCGATGATTTTTCGTAAAGTTTGAGGTCCTGCACCAATTTCTTCACCCGCTTGAAAGACAGTGTCTAAATCAGACTCCTCCAAACCGAAGTTTTCAAGTGTCAGTTTGGGCTCGTATTTTCTACGCTCTCTTACAGGATTCGTTTTGGTGAATAAGTGTCCGCGGTTACGGTAACCATTGATGAGGTTAATAACCTTGAATTCTTTCTGAAAATTTTCAGGAACTGCTCCGCCGTCTTCGTAATTCGTTTTGGCAAAATCAAACCCTTCAAAGAATTTCTTCCACCCTTCATCCACGCTCTGTGGATCTTCGAGATACATTTTGTATAAATGATCTATCGCATTTACGTCTGCGTTACCAACGTATGAAATTTTGTCCATGTTTTTGTACACAATTGTGGAATAACAAAATTAGACAAATTGGGCATTTAACGCTCTAATAACATTGAAAACTTGGGGTGAAATGTGTTCAAAAATTAAAATCTCACTGAAATGCACTTAAATTCATGTAAAATCTATGCATGCATTGTGATTTTATACATCGGACTACTCAGCGCCTTTGATTGAAGTAGGCTACAAAAAGTAGCGAAATTGGAAAAAAGGCAATGATGAGAATCCATTTTAAGATGGTGAGAAGTATGCTCATGCGTTACTCGAAAATTGTTGGCGTAAATACACTTTGTATGCCTCGCGTTTCAGGATAACCTCCGCTAAATGCATGTGGAAATCATCGGTTTTAGTGAGCTCAGGAAGAAGTGATTCTGGAACATCAATTTGATAAAGGAGTTGTGAAAAACCGCGTGAATCGGACGGTTCTAGTATTCTTAAGCGCACGGATAGTTCGTTTAAAATCTGCTCCGTGGAGTAAGGTATCGACTGAAATTCTGTAGGAAATTCAATGTTTGCCGTCCCGAAGTCTTTGATGATTTGTCGTTGAGTTTTGAGAATGAAGTCAACAGATTGAAGTTCGCTATGGTTGATTTCGAGATACATTGAATGCTTAAATTTCGATCCTAAAGCTACAATTTTATTAGAAATACAGGCTTAAATTTCATTGACGCGAAGCACCTTCTTTTTCTTGATGCGCATGGTTCTCGTTTGAGAGAGCAGGTCGTGCAGAAATGCTGTGTACGGAGAAAAAATTGTTAGGAAGCCAATCGGAATGAGTCGGGTAATTGTACGAATAAGTATCTGACCGAAAGTTGGCTTGTTCTCGTTGATACTAACTACTCGGGTCTTGTTTAACCATTTTCCAAGTGTGTAACCTAGAAAGTATTCCATGAGTGAGTAGTAGAGCATATACGTCATTAAACGAATGAGAACAAGTGTGTTGGAATGCCTTTCGTGCGATTCAAAACCAATTCCTAATTCCACAATTTTTTGGATAAATAGTGAAAGTGTAAGTACGATCAATCCATCGATGAAAAAATGACGGATTCGATCTTGTAGATTCGTAAAGCCATCATGAACCGTAACTTTTTTAACTGTGCTATCGAGAAGTTCACTCATCTTTAACGCTAAAAAAGTCCCGCCAAATGAGTTCAGCGGGACTTTAATTTCTTGACTATTTAATTAGTCTTTCACCAGTTTAACGGTGTGTTGTTTTCCTTCTTGTTCAATTCGAATGAGGTAGATTCCATTTGGCTCCTGACTCATATCGATAGTAACAGATGAAGCGCTAACATTCGTTGTTTCACGAACTGTTTTTCCTTCCAATGTAGTTACCGTGTAGTTGAACGTTCCGTTGAAGTTTTCACACGAAAGCGTTACGAAACCGTTCGTTGGGTTCGGATAAACCGACACTTCAGTCAAGTCTCCAATAGTTGAAACGCCTGCACATCCGTCAACATAGATGGCTGAAGAATCTGTGCCAACACAGCCTAAAGAATCAGTTACAGAGTATGTAATGTAGAATGTTCCGTCACCACTAATTGAAGGATCGAAATCCGACCCGCTAATTCCTGTTCCAGCGTATGTTCCAGAAGCTGGTGTTCCAGTAGGAAGTGGAATTGCTGCATCATAATTACATAATGAATCGGTGCTAAAAGGATCAAGTGTTACTGCGGGATTCGCATTCACCAATACATCAAATGAGCATGAATCTTGATTTCCTGCACCATCTGTAACGATGTACCATACGGTTGTTGTTCCTGGGTTGAAAAGTTCGCCAGACAAAGAACCTGTTCCGCTTACGCTTGTTGCTCCAGTTGTTGAGTACGATACCGTTTCACCTGTACAGTTATCAGCTGTAGTTGGAGCAGGAGCGCTAACTGGAGTTCCTTCACAAACTTCAATGCTTACGCTAGGACATGTGATTGTTGGAACTTCGTTATCTACAACTGTAACTACAAATGAGCACGTATCTGCACCTCCATTACTTCCTGTTACGAACGTATTTGTTGTTGTTCCAATTGGGAAAGCAGACCCACTTGGAAGTCCTGAAATTTGTGCAACTGGAGGTGCGGCCCCAGTCCAAGAAATAGTTACTTCACCATGTCCAATGCGAACTCCTTGTGTGTGAACTACGTTTGTTGCGCCACCAGCGGTATAGCTACTTCCACCACCGCCACCGCGACAGTTTCCGCTTCCGGCACCACCGTACCAACCACCGCCACCGCCGTAGCCTTCACAGCCACAACCAGATGGGGATCCACCAATTCCAAATGTTCCAGTCGTTGAAGGGTTGTTCAAAGAAACACACGTTCCAGTACCTGAACCTGTCTGTGTTCCACCTTCACCTCCAGGGGAAGAAGAGAAGCTTGATCGGTATCCAGTACCGCCAACGAGTCCACCGCCAATTCCACCGTGAACTTCCTCACCAGACCAGAATCCGCCACCACCGGCTCCACCAGCAACAATTACACGGTCATTCAATGTTGTACCTCCAATACGAATGTCGGAAGCACCGCCACCACCTTGACCAGCATTTTCACCATTTCCACCACCATTAAATCCTCCAGTAATTCCGTTAGGTTGTTCTCCAACGTATACGTAGATTGTTGTTCCTGGAGTTACTGGGAAGTCAGCTTGAACGCGTCCTCCGTAGTTAACATTCGTTGAGGGTGAATTCGATCCACCTTGCGCACCGTACGCATCAACAGAAATCATTGTAACGCCAGTCGGAACGACGAATGTTTGTTGAGCACCTGTGTACGAGAAAGTCTGTGAACCAGAAGGAAGACAAGGATCTGTAGCAGTAGGCATCGAATAGGTAACAACGGCATCACATGAAGATGCGTCAGTTGTTACAGTAGTATCGTTATTACATGTAATTACAGGACATTGAGCATTGGCATTGAATGAAAAAGCCATGATACCAAGTCCAAACGAGAGTTTGAGTAAATTTTTCTTCATCTCTTTTAGTGTTTAGTAGGTTTGATTGAAACAGCGAAGTCTGAAATTTGATCAGCATCGTTTAAATAGATCAAGTACGTTCCGTCTACGGTTTGAGAAGCGTTTGCTTCCAGTTGAATGCGCGATTCAATCATTTCATCAGCCGTGATAATAACAGCATTGCTGTTTTTTGTCAGTGACCAGATGAAATCAGTGCTTTCTGCATTCGTATTGAGGAACTGAACAGATAAAAAGCGTTCTTGCTCAACAGATACGATAGACATGGAAATCTCAACTCCGTTAATTTCTTGAACAACCGTCCAATCATTTTGAGGTTGCTCATTTTGAATAATTCGAACTGGCTGCTCGTTTACGCTAGTGTGCGCAAGACTTGTAGAGCAACCAATGAATATCGCCGCTGAAACGACGAACAGTGATTTTTTCATAGGTAGAATCTTTTAGTGATTTTATATCATCGCTAAATTAAGAATTTTACCTCGGGTATTATTTTAGAATTATTCTTTTTAGCGAATACCTCCTCCTGCTTTAAAGTCTTTTTCTGGAGAAATGAAACTCAATTCACCTTGTTCATCCTCAGCCATAAGGATCATTCCATTAGACTCAACTCCCATGATTTTTCTTGGGGGAAGATTCATCAATACGGAAACGGTTTTGCCAACCACTTCTTCGGGTGAATAATGCTTGGCGATTCCTGAAACAATTGTACGTTTGTCCAGTCCTGTATCTACGAGCAATTTCAAGAGCTTGTCGGCCTTTTTTACTTTTTCAGCCTCCAAGATGGTTCCTAAGCGGATATCCATTTTCAGGAATTCATCAAATGAAATGTCTTCTTTCTGAGGGTCAAATGTTGCTTCCACCACTTTGCTTGCGTTCAGTTTTTCAATTTCTGCTTCCACTAGACTATCTTCAATCTTAGGGAAAAGAATGGGGGCTTTCGTTGTTGGGTGTCCTGCAGGAATAAGCGCAAACTCTTCCGCGTGAGACCAGTCTGTTGTTACGAAATTCAAAGCCTTACTAATTTTCTTGGCTGTAGCAGGTAAGAACGGTTGAAGTACAATGCTCAGCTTCGCTGTAATCTGCATTGCGATGTACATAATGGTACGAACACGTTCTTCATTCGCAGGATCTTTCACCATTTTCCAAGGTTCCGTCTCAGCGAGGTATTTGTTTCCAAGTCGTGTCAAATTCATGACTTCCGCTTGTGCATCTCTCAATTTGTATTGGTAGATTAACTCAGAAATTTTCGTTGGGAATTCTGCCATTTGGTCAATGATGGATTGATCCAATGCTGTGAATTCTCCGGGTTCTGGAACGAGTCCATCGTAGTATTTCTGAGTAAGAACAGTAACACGGTTCACAAAGTTTCCAAGGTTATCCGCCAACTCACTGTTTACGCGTGTTTGGAATTCTTTCCACGTGAATTCACTGTCTTTGGTTTCTGGCGCGATCGCTGTAAGGACATATTTTAGCTCGTCGATTTTATCTGGATGTGCTTCAATATATTCGTGTAACCAAACGGCCCAGTTCCGAGAAGTCGAGAATTTATCCCCTTCCAAATTCAAAAACTCGTAGGCGGGAACATTGTCAGGAAGAACCAAGCCTTCATGCGCTTTCAGTAATATTGGGAAAATGATAGCGTGAAAAACGATATTGTCTTTACCAATAAAGTGTACCAATTTGCGGTCACCTGTCCAGTAATCTTTCCAATCTTTTTCTTTGTCTTTTGCCCATTGTTTTGTGGCGGAGATGTATCCTATTGGCGCATCAAGCCAAACGTAAAGTACTTTTCCGTCACCTCCGTCAACAGGAACTTTTACACCCCAATCAAGATCGCGAGTCATAGCACGAGGACGTAATCCGTTATCAATCCAAGACATGCATTGTCCAACTACTTGGTTTCGCCATCCTTTTGGGTCGTGTTGCTGAACACCGTCTAGCTTTCCTTCTTTGATCCATTCGGTCAACCATTTCTCATGATTTTGCATCGGCAAATACCAGTGAGAAGTTTCTTTCATGACAGGCGTTTTGCCACTCAATGTTGATTTCGGATCGATTAAATCGGTTGGGCTTAGTGCAGAACCACAGCTTTCACATTGGTCGCCGTAAGCATTTGGTTTCTTACAGTTGGGACATGTTCCTGTGATATAGCGATCAGCTAAAAACTGATCAAATTCTTCGTCGTAATATTGTTGGCTTGTTTCTTTGGTGAAATGCCCTTTCTCTTCGAGAACTTGAAAGAATTCCTGCGCTGTTTCGTGGTGAAGTTCAGACGAAGTTCTGTGGAAAATATCAAAAGAGATATCGAAATCTTCAAATGCTTTACTGATGATCCCGTTGTATTTATCTACAATTGCTTGAGGTGAAATTCCTTCTTTTTTCGCGCGCAAAGTGATGGCTGCACCGTGTTCGTCACTTCCACAAATGAATGCGACATCGTGATTATTCATTCTAAGAAAACGAACGAAAATATCAGATGGAAGGTAAACTCCAGCTACGTGCCCTAAATGAAGGGGTCCGTTAGCGTAAGGAAGTGCTGCGGTGACGGTGTATTTGTCTTTGCTCATAATTGAGAATCACTTTGATTGTTTGCGTTGATGAACTGATAATGATTCAGCTCACGAATAAAGATGCAAAGATAAGGGAAATGCGCATTGATTTTATCCGAAATCACATCTCAATTATGGTAATGACATTTCATTCCTTGTTCTTAACAAAGAAAAGCAGAATGGAAGTGCTTAAAAATGCCACTGTGATTACTCCTATGATAATGACAGCTGTCACATGAAAACGCCGAATAAGGAGCCAAATGACAACGACGAGCACGAGATAGATGGAGGTGTAAATGGTTTTGGCAGTATCTTCTTTAAATCGTTTAAAATAGTCGAGCCGTCGGATGGCGGAAAGAATGAAAAAGGGAGTGAAGATTAACAAAAGAAATGACAGAATGAGGAGGTAACTTAAATTTGGATACATTCCTGTCATAGCCGCTCATTTTTACTTTAAAAATACGGAATGATGTTTGTCTTTCTCGGTATTCACTCAGGTTATTTTTACTGCCTCATCTCGTTTTCAACCATCCTGTCAAGCTCAAGCGCATTTGTTTGCTCACCAACACTTCGTGTGGAATATCACTTTGGAAAAAGACCATTCTTCCCGGAACAGGCTTTATCTCATGTTCTTGATGATCTAGGTACAAGCGTAATTCTCCTCCGTCTCCTTCTTTCCAGTCTTCAGAAAGATAAAATACCACAGAAAATTGACGTTTGTCGTCATTCATGAATCGGTCGACATGCTTTTTATAGAAAGAACCTTCGTCGTAAACGGCATATTGAAATTCAAAGGATTGAATTCCAGTAAAACAGGTTCTGTTCAAGTAGTCGATAAAATCCGAAATTTTCGAATGAAATAGTTGCTCGTAGGCGTTGGCTTTCGAGAAGTCGACCCAATAAATATGATCGTTGCGAACTTGTTCGAGGGTTTGAAGATTTACTTTGTTTCCTATGCCGGCAGTATGGAAATCATCGTTTTCATAATGCACGAGTAGAGATTTTCGGAGACAGACTAACTCTTCATTTGTTAGCCAACTGTCTACGGATTCAAACCCTTTATCCAAAAGACCTTGAATCAACTTTTCGTATGTACTTAACACAATTTACGCAATTGCAAACCATGCCGTTTTAAGGCGGACGAAGGTAGTCAATAACTAAATAGGTGGTGCAAAAAAAATCGAGGCAGTATTTTATGGTCCGACTGGATTCGAAATATCGGCTAGGAGTGTGTGTTTATCCCCACGAAAGCTGCCCTTTGGGGCGGTAGAGTCGAAAGAGAATTAGCGGAATAATTCCATGCGGAAGGCGATATACCATATTGGATGCCCAGTAAATGATCTCTGTCATCGAGCCTTCGTTCGTCATTATGCCATACACCAACCGCGCAATTGCAGTGAGAAGTCCCCAAAAGATCAAATAGAAATAAACGAATTTGATAGGGAAGTTTGTGAAAATAAGAAGGGCAAATAGGATGTCGATGTATCCAATAATTTTCAGGAAGAGATAACTGCTGGAAACGGGAATTCCGAGGATTTCGGTGGTCATTTCAATAAAGCCACTTGGAACGTAATGTGCACCTAGAGCAAACAGGCCGTGCCCAATGAAGGTGAGCGCAATCAAAATCTTTAAGCTGATGATGATCTCGTTCATATTCGAAAAGTTGAGAGCGAGTTGTCTGAGGAGAAAAAGTGGTGTAAGAAGTTTGATGCCGTGCTCAATCAGTTGTTCGGGTACATACCCCGAATGAATGAAAGAAGCATAGCTTGTGATAAAGAGAAGAATAGTTGAAGGTAGAAGAAGAAGGTGTACTTTGGTTTTCTTGAGGGTACCGATTGGCAGTAATAGAGGGATTCCAAAGGCAATCAAGAGTATTCCGAAAACGGTTTCGATGAGCGAGGGGTTTTGGAATAAATGTCCCAAAGAACTGCTTCCCGTTAATAGAGCAACGCCATTTCCTGCCAGAATGAAAAAGCAGGATAATTTAAGAAGACCGATATAATTAAAGGATCGGGTTAGCATTATTCGAATCACTACAAATAGGTAAACGCTAAACGTGATGAAGCGTTTTGTTTCTCACAAAAATACGTACAAGTATGATGGCAGTTCAATAAATTAAACTACTTAATTCATTTTTGATCCCGAAAAGTTGGTGCTTTCGAAAAAAGCTGACCCGAATGTACTTCCGATTTATGCCTTAACTTCAGACTCTATGAAACGAATATCGAAGGATTCTAACTCTTCCAAAATCGGATTGTAAACCTCAGGCTGAACAGGCAACGTAACACCTGTTGTTTGAAGCTTGCCAGTCAAAATCATCTTGGCACAAATTCCTGCTGGAAGTCCAACAGTATTCGACATCGAAGTGTACACTTGATCCTCTCCGATATTTACCATGTGCGAAGTAATCTGGTACTTCGAGCCATTCAAGGTGTACTCAAACTCATGAATCATCACAAGCATATCTTTGTCACCATCGCTCAACGATAACTTGTGAACAAGAATTTGCTGCAACGCTTGCGCTGGGGTTGGTCGTTCGAATTCAATTAGCGGTTCGTCTTTAAAAATCCCTAACCACTCAAATCGGTCGTAGAGGTGAATTCTGTCTTCGCGAAGGAATTCTTTGAACTTTTCTTCTACTGTTTTGGTTGGGTGATAAGGCAAGAAAGCGTTCAGGAAAGAGCGAGGCGTAATGCTCTTGTGAATGTTCATTTCATAAGAATCATCAGTCATTCCTAACTCGATAAACACGTTCCATGCTTCGCAATAACCGGGTCTTCGAAGTGTACCTCTAAAAATAGTTGGGATATCATCCAAACCGTAAGTGGCTCTGTACGAAAGTGAATCGCGATTTGCATAACCGACAAAATCACCAAACCCTTCTACGGACATTGTGTGTAAACGACCGAATAATCGGTTGTAGGGAATGTATTTGTATTCGCCGTTTTGAATAAATGAAGCTGCACCTCCTTGTCCAGCCAATACAACGTTTCTAGGGTTCCATGTAAACTTGTAATTCCACGGATTGTTGTCGCTCTCTGGAGCAACTAATCCTCCACAAAATGATTTGAAGCTTGTTACTTCTCCTCCTTTGTTCTGAACACCATGAATAATCTTCATAGCGCTCATGTGATCCAATCCAGGATCAACACCAATTTCGTTCATGATCACAATGCCTGCATCCTTGGCTTTTTGATCCAAAGATCTCATCTCAGTGGAAATATAAGAAGGTGTAATCAGGTTTGTTTTCAGTTCGATACAATCCAGTGCTACTTCGTAGTGGAAGCGCGCTGGAAGCATGGAAATCACTAAATCTGCCTTGTCAATTTCTGGTTTTCTCTCTTCGGATAAAATCGCATTGAATTCAAGCGCTTCACCGTTTTCATGACCCTTCAGCTTTTGCTGAACAAGTGCAATATCTCTATCAACAACCTTGATTTTCCAGTTGTGTTCCGATGATTGTTCAAGAAGATAACGAATGAGAGAAGAAGATGAAAGTCCTGCTCCGAGGACAAGAATATTTTTTGAGGAGTTGTGTTGCATACTGTCAAAATTAGGGAATCATCTGAGCTTTCAAAGCGTTAAATTAAATTCTTTTTTCAAGTATTTATGTTAAAAATCGGCATAGGATTTCAATATCAGTGACTTATTGTGTGGATAACAAGCAATTGTACAAAGGTTTGTGCTTGTTGATAAAACCGTTATTTTTGTTGTTCGAATTAAAGTAAACACTATGGGTAGAGCATTTGAATATCGCAGAGCGGCAAAGGAGAAACGTTGGGATAAGATGTCAAAGTTGTTCCCGAAATTGGGGAAAGCAATTACATTAGCAGCCAAAGAAGGCGGTACAGATCCTGATATGAACGCAACGCTGCGTACAGCGATCAAAAATGCCAAGGCACAAAACATGCCGAAGGATAACATTGAAGCGGCCATTAAACGCGCTACGTCGAAAGATGCAGATGCAATTTCTGAGATCATCTACGAAGGAAAAGGTCCTCACGGTGTGTTGGTGTACGTGGAATGTGCTACTGATAACCCAACCAGAACAGTTGCTAATGTGAAATCATATTTCAACAAAGCGGGAGGATCTGTAGTTCCAAATGGTTCGTTCGAATTCATGTTCAGTAGAAAATGTGTATTTGAGTTTGATAAAGGGGAAGAAATGGACCTCGAAGAGGTTGAACTTGAATTGATTGATGCTGGATTGGAGTCGATTGAAGAAGAGGATGGGAAAGTATTTGTGTATGGAGATTACACCGCATTCGGGACATTGTCTACCGCACTTGAGGAACTCAATATTGATGTTGATAAATCAAACCTTCAACGCATTCCAACAACTACAAACGAGTTTACGGATGAGCAACTAGAAGACATCGAAAAGATGTTGGATAAAATCGAAGACGACGACGACATTCAGCAGGTTTTCACAAATATCGCCTAGAAAGCGCTTATATATTTGAAAACAAACATAATAAATTCGATTTTTTGGAGTTCTTCATGCTGAAGAACAGAAATTGCGACGAAAAATACATGAGAAATAGACTCAACATAGGAGGTGTGCTACTGGTAATTCTAGTTACCGTGGTGGCTTGTTCAACAGAGAAGAACACAACCATCGCCCGTAATTACCACAGCTTAAATGCACATTATAATGGTTATTTCAACGCGAATGAGTTAATCAAACAATCGATTAAGACGTATCGGACTTCCCGTCAAGAGGATTATTACTCGCTTTTGCCAATTAATCCTGTTCCCGACGAAAAGGAAGTATCAGGAATGTATCCTGCCATCGACACAGCCATTGCGAAATGTACAAAAGTGATTCGCGACCATTCCATGCCAAGTAACGATAAGCCTTCAAAGAAAAAGGAAGAGCACAATCGTTGGATTGATGAAAACTGGACATTGATTGGCGAGGCACTGTATTATCGACGCGATTATGACGGTGCAATGAAGAATTTCAAGTTTATTCGTAAGTTCTACAGCGACGATCCGTCATTGTTTATCGGTGAGTTATGGATGGCCAAAACAAACATGGCAACGGGAAAACTAACCGAAGCGAAGTTTAACCTCGATAATTTGGACGCTGCAATTGCTGAGCAAGAGAGCGGAGAGCAAGAGAAAGTCGTTAAAAAAGGATCTAAGAAAAAAGTAAAGCCTGCTCAGTTCCCAAAAGAAATTCGATTCGATTTCGAAAAGACAAAGGCCGAATTGGCGCTGATGAGAGGGGAAAAGCAAGAAGCAATTCAATATTTAGAAGAATCGCTTAAGCATACACGCCTGGGTGATCGCGAAGAGAAAGCACGTGTTCATTTTATCCTTGGACAATTATACGAAGAGCAAGGGAATTTCGCTGGAGCAGCAGATCATTTCAGTAAAGTAATTCGTGGTACGTCTTCATACAACATGGCGTTCAATGCTCGATTGAAACGAACGTTTTTGGGTCAGGGAGAGGACGTGAAGAAGGATTTGAAAAAGATGCTACGCGATCAGAAAAATGCGGAATTTAAAGATCAAATCTATTATGCCTTGGCAGATATTGAGATTCGTGAAGGAAACATTGCTGAGGGAAAAGCGTATTTGCATCAATCAGCATTTTACTCGGTGAACAATACGCGTCAAAAGGGAATGGCGTATGAGCGTTTGGGAGATATGAGTTTTGCGGACAAGAATTATGTAAGTGCGCAAAAGTACTATGATTCGTGCGGACGTGTGATTCAAGACACGTATCCAAATGCAGAAGTAATCCGAAACAAAGCCTTGAAACTGTCTGACTTAGTAGTTGCTGTAGAAACGGCACAATATGAGGATAGTGTTCAGCGCATTGCAGCAATGTCGGAAGGAGACCGCGAAGCATTTTTGAAAGACTTGATCAAAAAGATTGAGAAAGAGGAAAAAGCGCGTAAAGAGCGGGAGGCAGAACGCCTATTGGAACTTCAGCAGAATGAAAATCTCTTTGCTCAAACAGGGTCTGGGTCGAAGTGGTATTGGAACAATGCAAAAGCGCGGGCAGAAGGCTACCAAGAGTTTAAACGACTGTGGGGAGAGCGCGAGAATGAAGATGATTGGAGACGCTCCGACAAAACGATTATTGCTTCATTTGAGGATGAAGGCGGTGGCGGTTCCGACTCAAGCGATGTCGCCCTCGAAGTACAGAAAGATACTTTATCGGTTGAATTGCTAATGAAGGACATCCCACTTACAGATTCAGCACTTGCTGCTTCAAACGAGCGTTTGTTAGAAGCGTATTACAATGCTGGGTATTTGTACAAGGAGCAACTCAATGAAGAGAAGTTAGCAGAAACCAATTTCCACAATGTCTTGGATAAGAACATTGAGAACAAGCATAATCTGCTTTCTGCGTATGAGTTGTATACCATGTATGATGGCACCAACCCTTCGAAAGCTGAGGAGATGAAGAATTACATCTTCAACAACTACACAAATAGTGATTACGCAAACTACTTGCGCGATCCCGACTATTTTATCAAGAAAAAGGAGCGAGATGCATTGGCAGAAGAATCGTACATCCGTGTATTGGAACGCTACAATAAAGGGTTGTACAGTCCAGTAATTGCGAAAGCGGATCAGGTGATTAATGAAGAGCCAGACAACATTTTCCGTTCGAAATACATGTTGTTGAAGGCAATGTGTTTGGGACAACGTTTTGAGAAAAAGGATACGCTTTTGCCTGTATTGAATCAGGTGATTGAGGAATACCCAAAAACACCGGAAGCGGAGAAGGCAAAAGAGATGATCAGTATCATTAAGAACGGTTACTCAGAAAATATCGTGGCCGACTTCTCAAGTAAATACCCATACAAGTACAATGATCGCGTAAAAATGACGGTGATTATTTTCCCTGACGACAATTTCAGTTCGTCGAGTGCGAAATCGCGAATTACAGACTTTAACCGCGAGTTCTTTAGTCGAGATCGATTGAAACTGAAATCCAAAGTTTTCGGTGAAGGAAGTATCATCCTAGTGGATGAATTTGATAATGAAACGGAGGCTGGAAGCTACATCACAGCGTTTAAAAACACACGTAAGTACCTACTCGATCTGCAAAAATCGAAGATTATGATGGTTACTGAGGAAAATCTCATTATATTATTACAGAAACAGGATTCGAAAGAATACGATTTGTTTTACGAAGAATACTATTAAAGTTATGAAGAAGAAAGCAGGAGCGATGGGAGAAAGCCCAGATCGATTAAATGTAATCGTTGAGGGGTCAAAAATAGTAGGTGATTTTATTGCTGAGTCGAATGTTCGTATTGATGGAGAAATTCAGGGAAATGTTTCCTCTTCGTCGAAAATCGTCATTGGACCTACGGGATTCATTAAAGGAAACTTGGTATGCGCGGATGCAGACGTTGAAGGTCGCATCGAAGGCATCTTGAAAGTCGAAAATCTTCTTTCTCTTCGATCAAAAGCACGGGTGTCGGGCGAAATCACAACAGGAAAGATTCAAATCGAAGAAGGAGCTGAGTTTTCAGGTCAATGTAAAATGAGCAACTTCTCACCAAGCGCAAAAAACGGGTCCAAAGAAAATAGTCTCCAAGAGGACGTTGTTTATTAAATCTTTACAGGCAAAAACAGAGTTTAACTGTACTCATCTGCCTTGTTCAACCGAGTTTCATAAAAAAAAACGCTCCGTTTGGAAGCGTTTCTCTATATAGATAATTGATGTAATGCATCAATGTTGTCTGAAGTGTCTATCTGTGTTCAGACATATAGCTTGTGTATTTTTCTGCAAGTTGGCTTTTCTCTTTTTCATCGAATACTTTTCCTGCCATTTGGAAGAATGTATGTTCCTCATCTACTAGGTGGTGCTCAACTTTCTCTTTGAGGTTTTTGGCAATTTTCAACCAGGCGGACGAATCCATTTCGGTTTGCTCCAATTGCGCTATGAGATCATCAATCTCATGATGCTCGGCAATACCGTGTCTGGCTTGACCTTGCATGCTATCTGTTGAAATTAATGGTTTGTAAAAGTGACGTTCTTCTGCATTTGCGTGTTCTTCCAATTCTAATTTCAGTTTGTCGAAAAGGATTTTACGCGTTTGTGTATCACCAGAGGTAGATACTAATTGATCCAAAAGACTTCGTTGTACATCGTGATCTTCACGAATTGCTTCAAATATTGTTGACATAATGTTGTTTTTTATAGAAGGGCACTTGCCAAGCAAGCACCCGTCTGAATGTTTATTTCAAATGTGTTATTGATGGTGCGAAAGACTACTTGTCTTCATCGAATAAGTCTTCAACGTCTTGCTTGAATTCATTCCATCGAACTTTTGCTTGTGCTGTTCTTTCGTTCATTTCTGCTTTGAATTCATTCCAACCCTCTTCAGTAGAATCTCCCAAATCTTCAAGTGACTCATCCAATTTTTTACCTTCCTCTTCGATGTTATCACGCAATTCTTGAAGTTGATCTTTCATGTCGTCGTCTGCCGTTTCCATGTGTGCATCGATATCTTCTAATTCGTCATTAATTTCTTCTTTCATCTCTTGAAGTTCAACCTTCATTTCTTCTCGTTCCTCTTCGAAACGTTCTTGCATTTCCGTGTTTTCTTCTTCAATTGATTCGTTTGCTGGCTCGTTACATGCAACAAATGCTGTTGCCATCAATCCAAACAATAATACCTTTATTCCCTTTTTCATCGTTATTTAGTTTTTACGTTTGCTTCAAATGAAGCGAAAAACACTCCGATATTTTCAAGTGACTGATTTACATGTGATTGATCATTTCCGACTCTTATTACAATGTGGAAAAACGACACAATTCATGGATAATATTCCACATTGTTCCGATGAAGTACACGCTCATTATTCATTTCAGATAAAGCGTACTGCGGTTTATTGACAGTTCATCCTGTAAATTCGACAGTTCGGTGAACTTGTTTTTTATCTGTGAGTAGCTCACTCTAAGTTTGAGGCATAAAACAAAAGAATTGAGATTATGAAAAAGAGCATCACAGCAATTGCATTATTAATGGGAGGATTAACAATGGCGCAGCAAGCAGAAATCGTAAATGGATTTGATGGATTCGAATCGTGGGTAGCCGCCGAGGCAGGTGAATTGCCCGAGTATTGGGATGGCTTCAACAAGGAAGTTATATTTAATGGAATGACGGTAGGTTCTGTGGTTTGTGTTCAGAAAGACAATACAGATCCGTACGAAGGAAACTATTCTGCGAAAATTACGAGTACATCAATTATGGGCGGTCAGGCCGTTCCTGGAATCTTAACCACTGGAGATTTCGTGGTGGATTGGAATGCGCAGGATGGCGATGTGCAAGGAGGTGAAGCCTATACGCAATTGCCAACGGAGTTAATTGGACAATTTAAGTACAACCCAGTGGGGGCTGATACTGCATTTGTTTCGGTCTGGTTTCTCGAAAATGGTGTCGAAGTAGGTGGAGGAAGAGTTGAATTTGATCATTCAACAACAGACTGGACGGAGTTCAACGTACCGATCGTTTTTTCTCCTGGTGCAGCTCCCGATTCAATGAATATCATGTTTTCGAGTACAAAAGGAATGGCAAATGTTCCCGAAGGAAGTACACTCGAAGTCGACGCAATTAGCTTTCAATCTTTTCTGTCTGTAGATGAATTGAAGAAAACGGGAATGAAGTGTTACCCCAATCCAAGTTCTGAACACTTTACGATTGAGTTGGAAGAGGTGGTGACAGGCGAGCTTCGTTGTACCAACAGCCTTGGGCAAGTTGTGTTCGTAAAGAATGTTGAAGGTGATGTGATCACACTGGATAGTGCTGAGTTACCGCAAGGAAACTACCAATTGACACTATCAACGAGCGGGGGAATGCTTACTCAACAAGTCGTAATCAACTAAAAAAGGTAATTTAAGCTTTGTGATTATGAAAAAGTCAACAAGAAGAGCGGCAATTAACCTCGGTGTAATCCTTCTGGTGAGTATCGGCTGTACTTTCTTTTTTGCAACGGGTAAGCTCAACGTTAGCAGCATATTGCTCAATACGCTTTATGGAATTCTGATTGGGTTGTCCATTGCGTTAGGAAGTACACTCATTACTCGATTAATTTTTAAAGATGAGTCGGTATATGAGAACCCTACCATGTACTATGTGTTGGCGGTGGTTGGTGTAGCGGTATACATTTTTCTCGACTTGTTGGTTCTCAACTATTTTTGGTTTTCAATCACACAAGGCTTGTCTTTTTGGGAATTGATGAGTAGCCCGTTTGGGTTCTACACCATCACGATTGAGTTTGTGATAGGTCTACTTATTTATCTAGTTGCCTTGGCGCGATTTTTCACGAGAGATTTAAAAAAATACTATTCTAAAGTGGTGGAAACCGAAAGTCAACTGGCAAGATATCAGTACGACACATTGAAAAATCAGTTGAATCCTCACTTTTTATTCAACGCGCTGAATACCTTGAGCGGATTGATTTACCTCGATGTTGATCGCGCGGATGAGTTCATTCATCGTTTGTCAAAACTCTACCGCTACGTGCTGGACGTTCAGCAGGAAGAAATTGTCACTATTCAAACGGAGTTGGAACTGGTGAAAGATTTCCTTTACTTGAATAATATTCGTTTCAATAATCAAATCAAGGAGTCGATTCGCGTAGAAGAAGACGTGGACGGGTTTATCGCGCCAATGGCATTGCAACTATTGATTGAAAATGCCATCAAACACAATATCATCAGTGAAAGTGCTCCGCTCATGATTGAAATAATTCAGTTGGATGGGAAACTGGAGATTCGAAACAATGTCCAATTGAAGCAAGAAAAAGAGCCGTCACATGAGTTAGGCTTGAAGAATTTGCGCGATCGCTATGCGGTGTTAACCGATCAAGCAATTGAAATTGAAGCAACCAAGGACTTTTTTACAGTTCGAGTTCCGATAATAGAAAAAGAGTTGAAATGAATGTGTTGATAGTTGAAGATGAACGAATCGCCTATGAGAAACTGAAGGCCTTACTCGCGAACATTGCTCCGGAAATGCATGTGGTTGGAAATGCACGTTCTATTCAGGAAGGAATTGAACTGTTGAACGGCAAATCTCGAATCGATTTGGCATTTTTTGACATTCAACTGGAGGATGGGCTGAGTTTTTCCATTTTTGAGCAAACCGCTCCGAATATTCCCGTGATTTTTACTACCGCCTATGACGATTACGCCATTCGAGCGTTCGACCATTATAGTATTGCTTATTTACTCAAGCCGATTCAGAAGACAGAACTAAAAAAGGCACTCGATAAGTTTAAAGCGATGAAGCCGCAAGATGATTATTCGGAAATATTGCTAAAAGCCATTCGTCAAGCAAGGGAAGAATCGTACAAGGAACGTTTTACGGTGAAGGTTGGAACGAAAATTCGACTGATTGACACCAAGGAGGTGACTTGCTTCTACAGTCGTGAGAAAGGAAGCTACATCTTCACTAATTCAGGAAAACATTACTTAATTGATTATTCAATGGATCAGCTAGAGAAGATGGTCGATCCAAAACAATTTCATCGGATCAACAGAAAGCACATAGTGAATGTTCATGCAATTGACCGCGTGATCCAATACACGAACTCCCGACTGAAAATTGCACTAAGTCCACAATTCGACGAGGATATAGTGGTGGCAAGAGAACGAGTAAAAGCATTCAAGAAGTGGCTAGAGGGGGAATAACATTGCTGTATCCAGAATATTTATACGTTTGTAGTGGAAGTGAACTCAGGTTAATACGTAAGTTTGCCGAATGAATGGTAGGGAGTAGTCCCGATTCAATTAAAGTGGTAACCATGGATGAAAAAAAGGATAGCTCAAGAGCCTCTAAATACATTCGATTCTCGAGTGTCGGAATTCAGATGGGTATTATCATCGGTGGATTCGCCTTTTTAGGGAATTACTTAGATGGGAAATACCAAACAAAAACACCTTGGTGGACGCTTGGACTTTCTCTTTTCGGGGTTGCCGCTGGATTGTATATTATGATCAAGGAGGTCATTAAGATCAGTAAAGAAGATGAAAATTAAAACTTACGTTTCTCGCTTCGTACCCGTTGCTGCCGTAATGCTCGGGATCCATATGTTACTTGTCTATTTGGGTGTTGTTTCACTCAGTTTTCGGTTATCATTAATTTCCGATGTCGTTTTGTTGTTCATTTTTTTGATGGGTATTCCCATTATTTCAGCAGGTCTAAAAAAAGACGATGGTGGTTTTGTGGGTAGTTTTCTTATCTTAACAACGGTGCAAATGTTGTTGACGCTTTCTGTGTTGGCAGCGTTTATTTATACCAAGATTCCCCAGTTCAAAGAAATTAGTCTTCAACTCGTTTCTGTATTCGTTATTCTGTTGATTATTCAGTCAATTTTCTTAATCAAATTGGTGAAATAATGCCCGTTTCAAAGAAATATTAAAATAATACCAAGTAATAGTTCAATATACTTCGTGTAACTTGTAAAAGTTTTCTACCTTTGCGGCAAAATTTGAAGCCCTTTAACGAGATAGAGATATGGCAATGTTAAGTGGATTAAAGAAAATCTTCGTTCTAACAGTTTTAATGTTTACAACTGTTTTTACTTACGCGTCTACCGACGATCATTATGCACAGCTTCATGAGGAGCAATTGGCAGAAGAGGAAAGAGAGTTCGAAGTAAGTAAAATGATCATGCACCACATTGGTGATGCGCACGAGTGGCACCTTTGGGGACCATCTCATGGAGGAACTTCTGTTTACCTTCCTATCGTTTTAATTGACGGTGGATTGAAAGTGTTCTCTTCATCTCATTTCTATCATGGAGAAACAAAAGGTCACGGAGATCACGAGTATATCGTAGGTGAAGGACCAGCTGAAGGATATGCAATGATGCACGAAACAATCTACAAATTAGATGAAAACGGGCAATTGCACTTAGAAGACGGTCACCCATCAAGCGAAGCAAGTGTTCTTGATTTCTCAATTACGAAAAACGTTGTTTCATTATTAATGGTATTCGTATTGTTGATTTTGGTGATGTTCTCTGTCGCGAAATTCTACAAGAAGAATGGAGCCGTTGCACCGAAAGGAGTAGCGAAATTCATGGAGCCAATCATCCTGTTTGTACGTGATGATATCGCAAGACCAAACATTGAAGGAGAGAAGTACAAAAAGTACCTTCCTTACCTATTGACAATTTTCTTCTTTATCTGGTTCTCTAACATGTTGGGATTGATTCCAATTTTGGGAGCGAACTTGACAGGAAACATCGCTGTGACATTCTTCTTAGCGATCTGTACATTATTGATTACAATTTTCTCAGGAAATAAAAATTACTGGGGACACATTTTTGCTACTCCTGGAGTGCCAAAAGCGTTGTTGCCAATTATGATTCCAATCGAACTTGTTGGGATCTTCACAAAGCCTTTTGCCTTGATGATTCGTTTGTTCGCTAACATTACAGCGGGACACATCATTATCTTGGCGTTAGTTTCTATCATCTTCTTGAAAGAGTCAGCAGCATGGGGAGCTTTGTCCGTGCCAATGGCCTTGTTCATTTCGGTGTTAGAGTTGTTAGTTGCGTTCTTACAAGCGTATCTGTTTGCAATGCTTTCAGCGTTGTTTATCGGTGCAGCAGTGGAAGAAGCGCATCATTAATTAAATTTGTAACTTTTTTAAATACATATAAGTTATGTTCGGAAGTATAGCAGCAATTGGAGCAGGTCTTGCAGTATTAGGTGCAGGATTGGGAATCGGAAAAATCGGTGGTTCAGCAATGGACGCGATTGCACGTCAACCTGAAGCTTCAGGAAAAATTCAAACTGCAATGATTATCGCAGCCGCTCTTATCGAGGGTGTTGCGCTTTTCGGAGTGGTAGTTGGTCTTTTGGGTCTTGAAACAGGTGTTCAATAGATCTAAGACAAATTGAATTGATGAGACTTACCGCAACGGTTGGTTGCGGTAAGTCTTATTTAAAAAAGTAAAAGCTTAGTAAAACAAAAGAAATGGAAATAGTTACTCCTGATTACGGATTGGTGTTTTGGACGGGAATCGTCTTCGTTATTTTATTATTCCTCTTAGCAAAGTTTGCTTGGAAACCAATCTTAGGTGCTGTTAATGCTCGTGAAGAAAAGATTACTGAAGCATTAGAATTGGCTGAGAAGACAAAAGCTGAAATGACAGCGCTTCAGGCTCAAAACGAAAACTTGTTGAAAGAAGCACGTGCTGAACGTGATTCAATGATTCGTGAAGCGAAGGAAACTGCAACTGCAATGGTGGAAGGCGCTAAGTCGAAAGCACAAGAAGAAGCAGAAAAAGTAATGACGTCTGCACGTGAAGCAATCAACTCTGAAAAAGCAGCAGCAATTTCTGAATTGAAAACGCAAGTAGCGGCATTCTCTATCGAAATTGCAGAGAAGCTTGTGAAAAGTGAGCTCTCTTCAGCAGATAAGCAAAAAGCATTGGCTGATAAGTTGGCTGAGGATATTAACATGAATTAATCATCAAACGATGAGGAATACAAAAGTAGCAGCACGATACGCAAAGGCCTTACTTGAGTTGGCACTCGAGCAGAAAAACCTTGACTCCGTAGTAGGAGATATGGAGGTGTTCTCTGCAACAGTTCAATCATCTCATGATTTTGAGCTTTTGTTGTCAAGTCCTGTGGTGAAAGCGGATAAGAAGATTGAAATTTTCCAAAAAGTGTTCGAAGCATTCGAGAAAACAACACACGATTTTCTTGCATTGGTAACGAATAGTAAAAGAGAAGCACTTCTTGGTGATATCGCTTTGGCGTTCGATGGATTAGTGAAAGAGTACAAAGGAATTGTTCCGGTAACAATCACATCAGCGGTTGCTCTCGATGCTAGCACGAAAGAGGCAATCATTGCAAAAGTTCAAGCTTCAGTAGAAGGTACTTTAGAAGTAGAAGAAAAAATCGATGAATCACTAATTGGTGGTTTCGTGGTTCGAATGGGAGATTTTCGCATCGATGCTTCCGTAGTGAGCCAATTAAATAATTTAAAACAACGTTTAACACGATAATCTTTGTGTTGCTGTCCTCTCGCAAGCATTAAGCGAAGTCGAAATGAAAGCAAGAGGAAGTAACGATTAAAACAAAACAAGATGGCAGATGTAAAACCAGCAGAAGTTTCTGCAATATTAAAAGAGCAATTATCTGGATTCCGTTCAGAAGCAGAATTGCAGGAAGTTGGTACGGTTCTTCAAATTGGAGACGGTATCGCGCGTATTTACGGACTGAAAGGAGTTCAGTACGGTGAATTGATCGAATTTGATGGTGGATTGCAAGGAATTGCATTGAACCTTGAAGAAGACAACGTGGGAGCCGTTCTTTTGGGACGTTCTACTGAAGTAAAAGAAGGAGATACTGTAAAACGTCTTGGACGTATTGCATCAGTAAACGTTGGTGAAGGAATCGTTGGACGTGTTGTTGATACATTGGGGAACCCAATCGACGGTAAAGGTCCAATCGAAGGTGAATTGTACGAAATGCCAATCGAGCGTAAAGCACCAGGTGTTATCTACCGTCAGCCTGTAGATGAGCCAATGCAAACTGGAGTTAAAGCGATTGACGCGATGATTCCAATTGGTCGTGGACAACGTGAGTTGGTTATTGGTGACCGTCAAACTGGTAAAACAACAGTTTGTATCGATACAATCATCAACCAAAAAGAATTTTACGATGCTGGTGAGCCAGTTCATTGTATCTATGTAGCGATTGGACAAAAAGGTTCTACCGTTGCAGGTATTGTTAAGAAATTAGAAGAAGCTGGAGCAATGGCATACACAACGATCGTTGCTGCGAACGCTTCAGATCCTGCTCCAATGCAGTTCTATGCTCCAATGACAGGAGCAGCGATTGGTGAGTTCTTCCGTGATACAGGTCGTCCTGCATTGATCGTATTCGATGACTTGTCGAAACAAGCGGTTGCTTACCGTGAGGTATCTCTTCTTCTTCGTCGTCCTCCAGGTCGTGAGGCATACCCAGGAGATGTATTCTACCTTCACTCAAGATTGCTTGAGCGTGCTGCAAAAGTAATTAATGATGATGCGATTGCTGCACAAATGAATGACTTGCCAGAATCATTGAAACCATTGGTTAAAGGTGGTGGATCATTGACGGCACTTCCAATTATTGAAACACAAGCGGGTGACGTTTCTGCATATATCCCAACAAACGTAATTTCGATTACGGATGGTCAAATCTTCTTGGAGAGTGACTTGTTTAACGCAGGTATTCGTCCAGCGATTAACGTAGGTATCTCGGTATCACGTGTAGGAGGATCAGCGCAAATCAAACCAATGAAGAAAGTATCGGGTACGTTGAAGCTTGATCAAGCTCAGTTCCGTGAGTTGGAAGCATTCGCGAAATTCGGTTCTGATTTGGACGCAGCTACTAAGTCTGTATTGGACAAAGGAGCACGTAACGTTGAGATCTTGAAACAAAAAGAAGGAGATCCATACCCAGTTGAGAAGCAAATCGCAATCATCTACGTTGGAACAAAAGGAATGATCCAAAACGTTCCTGTTGAGAAAGTGAAAGCATTCGAAACAGAATACTTGGATTACCTAGACGCGAAACACAGAGATGTTCTTGATCAATTGAAAAACGGGAAATACTCGGATGAATTGACAGACCTTCTTGGAAAAGTAGCGAAAGAAATCGCAGCGAAGTACTAATTCATGTTGGTCTGGGCGTTAGCTGGAATTCTCCTCGCAGCTGTGGTTTCTGTAATAACACAAAGGCTGAAGAGAGGGAAGAGAGAAAACGGCCTCTTAGATGACGTGAATGAGTAAATGACTTGATAAGACTTGAAATAAAATAAGATGGCTAATCTTAAGGAAATAAAAAACAGAATCACCTCGATCTCATCTACGATGCAAATTACATCGGCGATGAAAATGGTTTCTGCTGCAAAATTGAAACGTGCGCAAGATGCAATTACGCAAATGCGCCCATATGCAGAGAAACTACAAGAGATCTTGGGGAATTTGAGTGCTACTTTGGATCTTTCTGAAAATGCTTACGCAGATCAACGCGAGGTTAAGACGGTTTACATCGTTGGTGTAACGTCAAACAGAGGATTGTGTGGCGGATTCAACAACAATATCGTTAAGAAAGTGAATGCGATGCTCGCTAATGAGTTTGCAGGAAAAAACGTAAAGTTGATCGCAGTCGGAAAGAAAATCAATGATGCATTTAAACGTAGCGATGTAAGTTTCCGTCCTGACGGAATTGGAGCTGCTGAAGATATGTTCAATGATTTAACATTCGAACGCTCTTCTGAGTTAGCCGAGTTCTTGATGAATGAATTTTCTGCGGGAAAGGTGGACAAAGTAGTTGTTGTTTACAACAAGTTCAAAAATGCAGCAGTACAAGAAGTAATTGGAGAGCAATTCTTGCCAATTCAAGTGACAGAAGCCGAAGAAGGAGGAACATCTGCCGGTGATTATATCTTCGAGCCTTCGAAACAAGAGATTGTAGAGGAGTTGATCCCAAAATCATTGAAAACGCAATTGTACAAAGCATTGTTAGATTCGAACGCTTCTGAACACGGAGCACGTATGACGGCTATGCACAAGGCAACGGACAACGCAAGCGAATTGAAGCGTACATTGACGCTTGAATACAACAAAGCACGTCAAGCTGCCATTACAAATGAAATTCTTGAAATCGTTGGAGGTGCGGAAGCATTGAAAGGCAATTAAGAGAAGCTGAATAATATTCGAACCCCAATTTCATTCCGATAATTAGCGGAAGAGATTGGGGTTTTTTCGTTTTATTTTATTCGTCAAACTCACAACTTCTCTCAATCTTTAGTATCTTGTAGGTTCACCTTACCAAGTGAATCACTAATTATTACAAGATGCTAAGTTTAATCACCGGCGAATCGGTATTCCACGATATAGATTTTCGTTTGAATGGTCCCATAGGATTAGAATGGACACGAAATTACTTCACGTTCATCGATCGCAAGACAATGATGGGAGAGAAGTGGCAGTTGAACTACGATCAACGTGTTCGCATCGACCGTCGAGGTGGAAGTTTTCACTGGGAAACGCGTACGGGAAATATCATTGAGTTGCCCTACATTCCGATTGAGGACTCAGCAGTGATTACCGAAGAGAAAGTGATTTATGCTCATTACGAAGATGAAATCGTGATTGAGGATTACGATCAAAAACTACACTACCATTTTGGTTTTGTAGGAGGATCAAAAGATACCTACCACCTCACAAAAATCAGTCGCCACCGCTTTGAAATCAACTTTGAATACAACGCATCAGCGCGCTTGGAACAAATTATTGACTCAAGCAATCGTACACTCAAAGTGGAACGCGATCGGCAACAACGCATCATCTCTGTAACGCACGTTTCAGAATTAGAGGCCGATAAAAAACTGATTGAATACGAATACAACGAAGAAGGCTATTTGTCCATTGTGCGCGATGCACTGGGACAAGAAGAGAAATATGTGTACCACAATGGATTGGTGATCGAGAAGATCGACAAGAACGGTGAGTCGCAACACTGGGCCTTCGAAAATAAGGACGAAGAACCCAAGTGCATCAAACGTTGGTTCACCAAGCGCGGATTGCAACGAGAAC
>PDWJ01002047.1_pt1 | contig 30967 bp, 23 predicted proteins | sample 1430881 | NCBI WGS metagenome assembly PDWJ01 (sample SAMN01162460, study PRJNA174530) | Oral metagenome, whole genome shotgun sequencing project. | biome: Marine environment; feature: Marine mammal; material: Swab sample of the gingival sulcus; isolation source: swab sample of gingival sulcus...
GAAATGCAAGCCGGGGTTAACTGGCAATTCACTACTGAAGATGCCAGGATAAAACTAAAACGGCTCTATCCAACATTTAATACGTGACATGACACTAGGCTTCGTCGTGGAGCTGCCTCGGTCTTACAACGGGAGTTTCGGCCCGAAGGCTTATTCCGATAGCGTTCACGAGGGTCCTCCAGACCGCGACCCTATCCAAACGCTTGATGGTCATTTGGGTTCTTTGATAAAGCCAATGCCTTTCTTGTCTGCTTTTTGATGTTAAGGTTTGGCAGGCCTTTCTATTTCCGGCGTGTCCGGCTAACGTTCAACCATATTGTCTTACCATCTGTGCTTTACAGGTATTGGTCGCTTCTGCCCCGTGAACAGGTACAAGGTTCCATCTTTCCATTTTCAGACTTCGGCCTTCACCCTCCCCCTGATAATTTTTTCGACCACCCCGGCCAGCTTCACCGGGTCGTGACGGATGATTCCTCCGGACGTGTCCAGCAGGTCTTCTTTGATCAGTTGGCAATGGTCATCCATCGATCCGACATTTACGAAATCACTTTTCTGGTTGCGATAACGGGTCAGCAGGCGATCATCCGGCCGATTGTCGTTGACGATGGCTGCGGTAATCCGGCGACCGGCAAAGCTTTCCAGGGTCGCAATGAAGTCGCAGGCCTGGAAATGATTGGTCTCACCAAACTTGGTCATGATGTTGACCACCTGATAGATGGGTGCCGGAACAGCCGATAATTTTTCTTTCAGGCCGGGAACAATGAGGTTGGGGATAATGCTGGTGAACAGGTCGCCCGGTCCCAGGATAATGATGTCGGCCTTGTCTATGGCCTGCAGTACCGGTGGAAAAATATGGATCGCATCGCTGTGGTGGGGAACGAGGTAGACATCACGAATCGTTTCCCGTTGATGCCCCCTGGGGGTATCGATGGCTGCTTCGCCGAAGATGCGGCTGCCATCGGTGAGTTCCGCTACCAGGGTTGCCCGGTCGACGGTGACCGGCAGGATTTCGCCCTGGACATCCAGGATTTCGGCCAGGGCCTGAACACCGGCAGGAAAATTGCCGGTATAACGGGAGAGCATGGTCAGCAGCATGTTGCCGGCATTGTGCCCTTTCAGGCGCCGGTTCCGACTGAAACGTTTCTGGAAAATTGAGCGAACCATTTCCTGGTGGGGGGACAGTGCCAGAATGCACTTGAGAATGTCTCCCGGCGGCAAGGTGCCCAGTTCATCCCGAAGCCGACCCGTGCTGCCGCCGCTGTCCATCATGGAGACAACGGCCGTGATGTGGATGCCGGCAATGTCGCGCAGGCCGGACAGCAGGGCGTACTGCCCGCTGCCGCCGCCGATGGTGACGATGCGGACTTGTTTTTTGGGGACGTCGGTTCTTTCTTCAGCTTCGGTTATCATCCTATCTATTCCCTGATTTGAGCCATTGGCAGTTAGTGCCTTACACCCCAGTTTCTGTCAAAAAAAACAAGAAAATGGGGGTATATGGTTTACGGGTTCCCTGCCTCAACACTCAGTCCTCAGCACTTAGCACTCAGCACTAAGTCTTCTATTGGGTTGCGGGTTTCCCGCCTCAGGTAAGCATGCGCACCAGGGCGTCCAGGGCCACGAGATAGCCCTCTGGACCCAATCCGGTGAGTTGTGCTTGGGCAATATCGGCGATGAAAGATTGATGCCTGAAGGTCTCTCGTTTGTGAATGTTGGAAAGGTGCACCTCAATGGTGGGGACATCCAGTAAGAGGACCGCATCCCGAATGGACACACTGGTGTGGGTGTACGCCGCCGGGTTGATGATCAGTCCCTGCACCCGGCCGACGGCATCCTGGATGGCGTCCACAATGGCGCCTTCATGGTTGGACTGGAAGGTGGACAACTCGACGCCCAGTTCGGCGGCCCGAACGGTCAGGCTGCGGTTGATTTCCTCCAGCGTTTGCCGGCCGTAAAGTTTTGGTTCGCGTTTGCCCAGCATGTTGAGATTGGGGCCATGAATTACGAGGATACACGTCGGTCCGGTAGGCTGCGCCACAGTTTCCCTCCTTCACCATTTTGCCTTGAGTGCGTTGATGGCGGCCTGGTAGTCATCACTGCCGAAAATGGCGCTGCCGGCAACGAATACGTCCCCCCCGGCCGCCGCAATACGGGCGATGGTTCCCGGGTTGACCCCGCCATCGATTTGAATCAGGGTGGACAGACCGCGCCCTTCGATCATTTTTTTGAGTTGGGCCACTTTGTCCAGGGCCGACGGGATGAACTGCTGCCCGCCGTAACCGGGGTTGACGCTCATGACAAGAACGAAATCCAGATCCTCAATGACCCATTTCAGCGTTTCCACCGGTGTGGCCGGGTTCAGGGCCACACCCGGCTTGGCGCCGGTTTCACGAATTTGCTGGATTGTGCGGTGAAGGTGGGTGCAGGCTTCCTGATGAACGGCGATATAATCGGCCCCGGCCCTGGCGAAGTCAGCGACATACCGTTCCGGCGATTCGATCATCAGGTGTACGTCGATGGTCAGGTTCGTACAGCGGCGAACCGCTTCGACCACCAAAGGCCCCATGGTGATATTGGGTACGAAACGACCGTCCATGACGTCCACATGGATCCAGTCCGCACCGGCGGCTTCGACAGCACGGATATCGTCTCCGAGATTGGCAAAATCAGCTGACAAAATTGACGGCGCGATGGCCTTCATGTCTGTGTTCCTCATTGTTTGTTTGGGGTATTCTCTCTGTTTCAGCCAACTTATCGTTATACAAGTATCGTGGGGTTACCATGTTTGGGTATGAAAAGCCAGATTTCTCGGGCCGGGACCAGAAATTTGTCGAAGGTGGTATGGGAGACAAGGCCCTTGTGCAATTCGAACCGTACCCGCGGCTTCGATCATGAGGGCAGGGGCAGGTCGGCGCCCATGCCTGCCGCAGCCATGAACAGGGCCGCCAGCAGGATTCGTGGCAACATGCGTCGGGCCGCATTGCGGCGCTCAGAAGTCAATGGTCAGGCTCACTAAACTGCCGCCGGGGATGGGCACCAGGGACAGGGTCGGGAGGCGGCGGGATTCAAGGTCCTTGCGAAAACGGATCATGCGATCACGGTTGATTTTGTGAGCCCCGGATACGGCGCCGTAAATATTGCCGGCGTAGAAACCCGCTTCGATAAAGGAAATCAGGCATCCCAGGGCGTATTGTTCCCGGTCGAAGGATTCCCAGGCCGCCCAGATCAGCCCGGTATTGAGTAAAAAGGCCGTCAACGCATCCTGATGGCGTCGGCAGTATAGCTGGCCGCCGCCGGGCACGATGGACAGGATGCCTGCTGTCGTCGGATTTTTGTATGCCAGCTCAGCTCTTCGCGCCAGGGCATTTTCGAGTTCAGCGACCTTGTATCGCTGCCGGTTGGTTTCACGAATCCGATGGATGGCGGTTTCGGCATCACGCCAGTGGCCGCGGTCCATATGCAGCCAGGCCATTTCGTATTGTGCCCGATCACGGATGTCCGCATCGGTGTAAATCGCTATCAGGTTGTGCAGATCGAGTACCGCCTGATCAAGGTTACCTTGCCGGGCATGGCTCTTGCTGAGCATGAAGATGGCATCAATGCCCACTTTCGTCGGCATGGCTTCAGTGGCAAGCGAAGCGAAAATGTCCGCAGCCGATTCATAGGCCGCGATCCGGAAATGGGCCGTGCCTTGATAAAATCTGGCGTTTAAAACCCTTTGGTCTTCGGGAAAAAAATGGATGAAGCGGTTGAATTCGTTAATTGCGTCTTCGAATGCGCCGGCATCCAGGCGTGACCTGGCGTAGTCGTACTGGCTGTCTGCATCGAGGGTCAGGGTGTCGGCAAGGCACGGAACGGCTGCCTGGATCAGCAGCCATGCCGCTGCCATGGTCAATATTTCCCAGTGTTGGAAAATCCGGAGGGCGTCAGGGCCAAGCAACCAGGGGGGAAGCCGTTTTTTTCGCATTTTTATGCAACCACGGGGTATCAAAATAGATGTTCATATATGCCGGTGTTGACCATGCGATCTCAACGAAGCCAGAAATCGTTGTTATCCAATGGATCCTGGCAGCGCCTTCCATGGGGGGTATTTACTGACGGACTGTGTTTCAGTTCGTCGCGGCCGCAGCGCATCAGCCGATCGCAGGCCATGATCCAGCCCATGATGCTGCCATGGCGCCGCATGGCTTGCCGTGCGTAAGCGGAACAAGATGGTTGCATGGGGCAGCGGTGTCCGTCGGCACCGGACAGGAAGGTCTGGAAAAACTGAACAGGGGCTTCCATGAACGATGATGTTTCCTGTCTCGGCGCATCGCCGATATCCTGATGACCGCCATGGGCCATACCCACCAGGAGGGGTATGAGACAGACCAGGCAGGTGACTATCGTTGTCGGGATTGCACGTATCATTATGCACCATGCGGTTTCTTGTTGGACATTGGGTGTTTGCTTTCCGTCCCGTCTAAAAGGTAATGGCACCGATAATTAATTCGTAACATTGGGCAGTTTTACAAAGGCTTGCGATTCCTTGATCAAGGAGGCGTACAATAAGTACGCCGGAGTGATCGAGGATGAAGCATAACGCAGATATCGGGTGCCATACGAACCCGCTCTGGGTTATTGTTGGGTGACCCTTAAAACCTCCTCGATGGTCGTACTGCCTGCCAGCACCTTTTCGATGCCGCTTTGTCTCAGGGTCTTCATGTTGTGCTGCAATGCCACCTGCTTTATCTGGATCGAATCGTAGGTTTTCAGGATCAGGTTTTTGAGCGCTTCCTGCATGTGCATGATCTCGAATATACCGATGCGGCCGCGATAACCGGTCTGAAAACACTCCTCGCAACCGTTGGCCTGGTAAATGGGATGGCCGTCGAGTTGTTCCCGGTCAATGCCGATGCTCTCCAGCAAAACATTCGGCGGTGTATAGGCCTGTTTACAATGATCGCACAGGACCCGCACCAGGCGTTGGGCGATCACGGCGATGACCGATGAGGATATCAAAAAAGGTTCGACGCCGATATCCACCAGACGCGTGATGGCACTGGCCGAATCGTTGGTGTGCAAGGTGGAAAACACCAGATGGCCGGTCAGGGCCGATTGTACGGCGATGGCGGCCGTTTCCTGGTCGCGGATCTCACCGATCAGAATGACATCCGGATCCTGCCTCACAATGGAGCGCAACCCACGGGCGAAGGTGAGGTCGATTTTGGGATTGACCTGGATCTGGCTGATGCCCTTGAGCTGATACTCCACCGGATCTTCGATGGTGATAATGTTGATGTCCGGTTTGATGATGGCTGCCAGGACCGAGTAGAGGCTGGTGGTTTTGCCGCTGCCCGTGGGTCCGGTGACCAGGATGATGCCGTTGGGCTGGGTCATCAGCTCACTGAGCAGTTTGTGTTCATCTTCGGCCAGGCCCAGTTCGCGGAGGTTGAGAACCTCTTCGGATTTATTCAAAAGGCGCATGACCACCCGTTCGCCGAAGGTGGTGGGCAGGGTGGACACGCGCACGTCGATGTTCTGGGAGCCGATTTTGACTTCCAGACGTCCGTCCTGGGGCAGGCGTTTTTCGGCGATGTTCAGCTTCGCCATGACCTTGATGCGTGAAATCAGGGCCGGCTGAATCCATTTGGGTGGGGTGAGCAAATCGTAGAGGATGCCGTCCACCCGATAGCGGACCTTGAAACTGTCCTGATAAGGCTCGATGTGAATATCCGATGCCCGGGCCTTGATGGATTGTGAGATAATGTGGTTGACCAGTTTGATGATGGGCGCGTCGCTGGTATCTTCCAGCAGATCGGCGGTGTCTTCGATCTCGCTGATGATGGTACTGCTGTCTTCCTCCATATTCTGGACAAGCTGCTCGGCCGTGCCCTGGCTCATATCGAACAGCAGGTTGATGGCTGCGGAGATGGAACTTTTGGTTGACAGCACCAGGTTGTAGGCGGAAAAATCGACCATGCGGGCCAGATCGTCCAGGGGCTGGAAGGCCGTGGGGTCGTTTATGGCGATGATGTTGACCATCTCTTCCGGGATCTGGGCATCGGATTGGGCGGCCACTTTTTTCAGCACCAGCGGAACCATGGCATGGCGTTTGAGAAAGCCGATGGGTACGTTGGGAGTCCGGTCCTCGCCGAAGCTTTCCAGGGGCAGGTCGGGCCAGAAGGGCAGATCGTATTGCTGGCCCAGCGCATCCAGCAACTGGGTTTCGGTGATCGTTTTGCGGCGCATCAGCACTTCCGGGAGGCTGCCGCCTTTTTCCTCGTGGATTCTGGCGGCCTCCGCCATCTCTTCACTGGAGACACCGAATTTACGTTTTATGATCTCTTCAAGGGTTGGTTTCATGGGTCCTGAACGATTATCAAGATGTCGGTAAATCTTTGGACGGCGTTTCGACCTGTTCGGGGGATTGGGTGGGCCCGGTTTGCGGGTCGGTCGCCGATTCAGCCGGGGATGGTTCCGTTGCCGGGGGCATGGAAAATGTGTCTGCATTCATACTTTTCCCGGTGCCGCCACGGTACAGTTGGATTTGGGTTTCACGCATTTTGTCCATGGTGTCCTTCTTGGATTTAAACACGTTGGAGGCTTCTTCGGGATTCTGGATGACCCGGGGCGTGATAAAGATGAACAGGTTGGATTGTTCATTGCCCTTGGCCCGGGTTTTAAAAAGCCAGCCCAGTCCGGGAATGTCTCCCAGGCAGGGCACCTTGTATTCCGTCTGGGAGAAGTTGTCGTCGATGAGACCGCCGATGACCACTGTCCCGCTGTCTTTGACGATGACGGTGGTTTCCACGGTGCGCTTCAGAGTGGTTGGCCTGAAATCGGTGGTGCTTTCAAGCGATGAAACTTCCAGGGACAGATTCAAACGAACCATGCGGTCCTTGTTGATCTGGGGCGTGATCTTGAGGGTTTTACCCACATCCCGATACTCGAAGGAATTGTAGGTATCGTTGTTGGTGGTCGACGTGGTGGTCTGGAAAGGGATGTTTTTACCGACCGTGATACTGGCCTCCTGGTTGTCGGTGGTCAGCAACTGAGGCGTGGACAGGATGTTGACATCGCGGTCCTTTTTATACGCCTGCACCATGGCCGAAATGCTGGGAAATGTGATGCCCGAGATTTTGACGGCTTCGCCGAACACGCCCAGTGAAAAACCGGATGCCAGTGCCGGCGCAAGGCTTCCGTCGGCGCTGAGGGAATACGAAAGGCTGGAATCCGCGCCGGCATTGAAGCCGCTGCCGATCACCCCCTGTCGGCCGCTGTTCAGATCGATATCGTCACCCACGATCCATTCGGTGCCCAGATCGAAGCTGCGCTCGGCGTTGACTTCCATGATCAGTGCCTCAATGTAAACCATGGATCGCGGAATGTCGATCTGGCGGATGATCTCCACCAGGGTGGCGTAGTCGTCCCGGTCGGCGGTAATGATCAGGCTGTTGGTGGCCTTGTCGGCGGTTATGTTGACCTTGTCCGAGACCACCGGGGCCTGTTTGGCACCGCCGGCTTTCTTGGTCTTCTCCTCTTTGGGAAGGTCTTTGAGCACGGTAACGATCTCTTCGGCTACGGCATATTCAAGGTAGTAGACGTGGATTTTTTCCTTGCCCTTGGGGATCTCTTCGTCAAGGCGATCGATGAGGCTGCGGATCCGGTTGGTATTGTCTTCGCTGGCCACGGTAATGATGGAATTGGTGCGTTCATCCGCTACGAAGGCCGGACCGCGGGCCGTGGGAATATTTGCTTTCTTGCTTGTCCGGGCGGGGGCGCTCTTGAACACGGTCTGCAGCAGGTTGACCATTTTGGTGGCATCGGCGTTATGGATGGGAAACACGGTGACTTCACGGCCCACACCGGGCACGTCGATGATGTTCAGTATCTTCATCAGGCGGGCGATATTCGAATAGTTGTCCGTGACGATCAAGGTGTTGGTGGGCGCATAGGACAGGATGACACTGCTTTTGGATACCATGGGTGTGAACAGACGCTTGATGTCGTCCGGCGAAGCAAAACGCAAGGGTATCAGTTGGGTTACCATCTGATCGTTGTCGGTATCGTCCTTTTTCCGGGTTCGTGTTTCGATGCTTTTGGTGCGGGCATCGGGCGACGGAATGATCTTGATCAACTGACCGGTCTCCACGGTGGCGTATCCGTTCACCTCAAGGACCGATTCGAATACCTTGTAGGCCTCGTCGACAGAAATCTTGGATGGAGAGATGATGGTGACCTTGCCTTTGACCCGTTGATCGATGACGAAGTTCTTGCCGGTCAGTTCGCTGATGAACTTGATGAACACGCTGATGTCCACGTTGTTGAAGTCGATGGACACAAAGCGTTGATCTCCGTTTTTGTCGTCCGTTTCTCCGGCGGCAGATTCCTGGGCCATGGCCGGCCAGGTGATCAGGCAGCCGGCCAGTACGGCCAGGAGCACGATCATCCGGCGTATACGTTTCATGTTCATGGTCGGTCCGATTTTCATATCAACGGTTTCCTGTTGCGGCCGTGTGCACCCATGCGAATGGCTGAACGGCTATCTGATGGTATATTCAATGTTTTTCTCGCGTCCCCGGCGTCTTAGCTGTACGGACAGGCTGTTCGCTTCCTTGAGATTGTCATACAATTTGAGGGCATCGTCCACGGTGGTGATTTCATTGCCGTCCACACCGGTGATAACGTCTCCGTTGCGCAGGCCCATACGCCTGAAAATGGAGTTAGGCTTGATGCTGGAAAGGCTCAGCCCGCCATCGGCATGGGGGCGGATCTGTACCTGGGTCATCAAAGAGGCCATGTCGTCCATGGATTTTTCGATGTAGGAACGCCGCAGGGAGATGCGTTGGGAGCGAACCTTGCCGGTGGTGGTTTTGCCCGTCATCCTGCGTGCCGCCGGACCGCTCCGGCGGCCGCCCTTGGCGGACTTGAGCTCCTGCATCTGGAGGATTTCATCCTTGCCTTTGACCGTCAAAACGACTTTCTGGCGATAAATCTGCTTGACCGTGGCCGTCTGGATGGCGTCACCGGTGCGGTACAGGTTTTGTTCGCGGGCCTTGACATCTTCGATGACTGCGTAATTGCCGGACTGGATGCCGGACACGGTTCCCCATAGCTTGAGGTTCAGCTTGGTTTCCTCCAACGATTCCACATCCACCGTCTTGGGTTCCGGTGTCGCCGCCGTTGACCGGGTATCGAAAATGTCGCGATCCAGGACCGCTTTGTAGGTGGTCAGGGCCGGTCGGCGATGTTTGGCCTGTCCGGTGCTTTGAACAGCCGGCTGGATGACCTCCGGTTTCCGGGTCAGCAGGGAGGTGATGCTGCCGTAAAAACCGTCCACGGCGACGTAGGCGGTCAGGGTCAGGCAGATCAGGTTGATGGTGGTGAATATGATTTTGGGTAGCATCGGCTATCTCATGGCCAGGTCGGGGTTGTCGATGGTGCCAAGGATGCGAAACGGCAGTCCGCGGCTGCTCATGTTGCGCATGTTGACCAACCCCTTGGGCAGCGTTTCCTGCAGTTTGGCGATCAGTTCGGGACGGGGCTTGGCGTTTCCGGACAGGTTCAAGCGGCTGTGACCGATGGGCGATTTCAATTGGACCGAGCCGCTGATGCGGCCTTCCAGCATGGGGCCGTCGAAGGTCACGGTTTTGACTTGCACGGTGTTTCCTTTAGCGGTAAATTCCACATTGGTTTTGTCTATTGGTACTTTGTCGATGCCTGCCACCGGGGTATTCAAGGCGATGCTCAGCCCGCTCAGGTTCAAGGCTGCGCTGGATGTATTCCGCAGCGAATGGGCGCCCTCATGGGTGATCCGGCCGTTGAGGACCCCGGCCAACGAAAAGTGGTCATCCGCATGCAATACCCGGGGCAGGTCCAGTTCTTTGAGTCGGACCCCCTGGATATCGGCTTCCATCCGCCAGGCTGGATTGTCCGGGTCTCGTGTGGCCATGCCATCCACGGTGCCCTGGGCCCAGCGGCCGTGAAAATGTACCTGGCGCCGTTTTTTGATCAGCTTCAGCAGGTCCGGTTTCACCTGTGCATCGTCGATATGTAAAAGGCGGACACCCGCTTTTTCCAGATCCAGCGAATCGGTTTTCAGCCCGGCCGCCAGGGTCGGCCGGATCGGCGCCATGGACAGGCTCAGGTCCGGGTTGCATGCCGTCACCTGATCGCTGATGTAGGTGCGCAGTGCCTGTTCCGGAAAAAGCAGATACAGAAAACACAGCACCGCAAGCATCGTAAATATCAGATAGGCAAACAGGGTCTTCACGCTAACCATGGGGTACCTTATTTCTCCAGTGTCTCCACCTGAAACACCGAATTGATCAATTTGTCCTGCTGCTCGTTTTTGGTGATGGACAAGCGTTTGATGGCCATCACTTCCCGCGCGGTTTCGATGCCGTGCAAATAGGGCAAAAGCTGGGACATGGTTACCCCCTGCAATTTCATCTCTACCGTGGAGTGCCGGTAGGGACTGTCTTTCAGCGGGGTGGTGGTCGGCCGCATGTAGGCAATATGGACCTTGATACCGGTTTGCCCGGCCAGGGTCTCCAGAAAAGAGAAAAGCGTGAAACCGGGTTTGCGGATTTTCATATAGTGCTGCGCCTGCTGTGCTTTATCTGTGATCTGGCGATATTGGGCCTGCAAGGTCTGGATTTGGCCGAGTTCCTGTTGGCGGGTGGCCAAGGTACGGGTCAAACGGTCGTTTTTGTCTAACAGTGGGAATACCAGAAATTGCAGCACGGCGTAAACGATCAGTGCACCGGCACCGGCAGCCACGGCAATTTTTTCCCGTTTGTTGAGTTTGATGCCCATATCCTGTCAAAAATCCATTTTGAGTTTAAAACGCACCCGTTTGCCCGATTTTTCCAGGTCGGCGGAACTGATGGTCACGCTGGCGAAAATATCGGCTTTTTCCAACCGTCCTTTGATGTCGTCCACGGTATTGAAGGTGTCCGTGGTACCGGACAGCATAACGTTGTCCGCACCCACCACCATACGGCGAATCTGGATGTCCACCGCTTTGGGAATCTGGGTGTTCAGGGCCTTGAGGATATCGATAACCCGCACCCGGTCTCCGTTCAGGTCCAGGCCGATGTCGCCGTCCCCGGCCTCCTTAATTTTGATTTGCATCTGCTGCAACGGGTTGACCACCACGGTCACCTCGGGGAACGTGCTGGTGAAAACCTTTTCGATCCGGCGGTCCAGTTCGGCCACCTGACGTTGTTTGGCATTTGCGGCCATATACTGGCCGCCCAGTACCGTGGCCAGGGCCATCAGCATCAGTACTGCGGTAAGGATGATATGCCCGCGGTATTCGCTCCAGTAATGCTGGATCGTTGACCGCTGGGTGGAAAAGTTTATGCCGCCGATACCTTCGGTTTCGACGATGGCCAGGGCCAGGGCCGTATCCAATTGTCCGTTCGTCCATTCGGGCGATTGGAAGTTTCCCTTGAGACGGGGAAAGGCGCGTATGCAGTCAATCGGTTTGACCGGCTTGCCCAGCAAGGTCGTGTGCGGATTGTCGGCCAGCAGCAGATCCGACTGGGGACCGGCGGAATAGACGACGGCAGGCTCCACGTCGATGCCATGGCCGACGCTGGCGGCGGTAAAGGTTCGCTGCATGACGGTTTCCAGGTGCTGGACCGGCTGCCGCCCGTCTGCGGCCACCGGCAGGGTGCGAACCAGTCTGACCTGTCCCTGGCACACGGCATAGGTGCTGTGATGCCCATCGCCGGTATCAATGAACAAAAAATCTTCATTGTCTGTGCCACGGGCACTCAGGCACCGGGCCACGGCGTAGGCACCGGGCAAAACGGCCACGGGGCGAAGGTTGACCGAGGTGAGTTGCTCCAGAATCTGCCGCACCCGGAGTTCCGGAATGGCAAAGGCCAGGATGTCCTGCCCTTTTTCCTGTTTCACCGCTTCGAATTGGACAACCAGTTCTTCCACCGGCAAAGGGAGGCTGGGCTCCAGTTCGAATGGCAGGATCTGCTGGATTTTCTTGAGGTCATGGAAGGGTACGGACAGGTTGCGAATGGAGATATCCGCGGTGGCAATGCCCGCCACGCAGGCGGCGCCGGCAGGCTTCAACGAATCCACCAAAGCCGCCAGGGCCGTGTACAGGGCCGCATCGGCATCCTCATTGGCAGCGATGGGAAAGCATCCCCGCTTTTCCACCACACTGCCTTTGAATCCACTGTCCAGCAGAACGGCAGAGATGGCGTTGGCACGAATATCGAGACCCAGTACCTTGCGGCTCATCAGTGGGTGTCCCTGTGGGTTAAAGTGACTGCCATGACGCTATGATCCTAGCTGTTTCAGTCTGATTTTTCAATATAGTTATAATCGTGTCTGTCCAGAAACAGGCCATTTTCGAATGGGCTTTAAATAGCTTATTTTGTCTTCCACATCAAGGTTTTACAAGTCCATTTGCCCGACTCTTTGTCTTTGCGGCGGTGGACCACGGTTTCCACCGTGCCGGTGCGTCCGTTACGTTTGGCCGTGGATACAATTCGAAACAGATCGCTGGACACGGTGATCAGGTTCGAATCGATGGATACGCCGCCGGCACCGGGTACGTTTTTGTACCAGTCCGCAGCGGTGATCGGGTGGGTATAGGTGCCGTCGGACATGGCCATCCGATATTCGGCCAGGGGCTCGGCCAGGTCCGAATTTTCCGCCGGCAACAGGGCCGACAGCACGGCCACGTCGGCCGTGGAAATATTGATCTTGCCGTCGTAGGTGAACGTGTTGTCGCCGCTGGCCGATACGCCGTGTACGGTGAGCAGGGACGACAGGCCGGCCGCACCGCCGGCGCCGTGAAACAATTCCGGCGTGACACCTTGCACCAGGGCGACCTCGCCCAGATGGTCCATGGGGCCGTTTTTGCAGCTATAGGGTGGCTCAAGCCCTTCGTAATAATCGGACTCGGCACCGCTCAAACCGGTGATGGCATCGTCATCGCCGTGATCCAGCCAATCCTTCATGGAGTTGATGATCATGCTGGCATCGGTGTCCGGTGTTTCTTCGAAAAACGAAAAAATCTGGTCCAGCAGCCGCTCCCAGAGAAAGCGCTGGCTGGCGGAAAACTGTTGCCCTTCCGGAAATTTGACCAGGGCATTGACCTGTATCTTACCGCGCTCATCGCTGATGGTCACTTCCAGGGTGCCGCCTTCGAAGGGGATCAGGGATGTCATTTCGGCTATTTTTTGCGGATTGGCCCAATCTTCCTGAAGTGTGTCCGTTTTATTTTCGCGGCGGTCGTTGATCAGCATAATCATGGCTGCATGGACCCCGGATGTGGCCATTTCGTTCAGTTCCAGCCGGGTCCGACTGTGTACGGCGGCGGCCACCGATTCGCGGATACGGCGGTTCAGCTCCAATCCGGCAGCCAGCAGGACAGATACCACCCCGATGGCGATCAAAACGGCCATGCCCCTGGTGTTGCCGGCGGTTCGTCCCGGCTTGCAGGACTTATTCGGATGGCTTGCGATGCACATGTAAGGGTATCCGTGTGGTGAATTGGTGAGGACGGTCGTCCGTTCCGAGGGTCAGCCGGATTTCGATGGCCCGTGGCGTGGCATAATCGTTGCTTGACGATTCCGAATCCCAGCGGTCGCTTTCTTCATTTTCGTCGTCGATATATGCGAATTCCAGGGCCAGTAAATTATCGCACAAGATCGGGTCGTCCGGGTTTTCTTCAAAATCGGGAAAGGGGTAGAGATGCTGGGACCGGCGCAGCACCAGGGTTTCGTCGAAGCGCTGATGGGCATAGTAGACGATGCGGCAGACCCCCTGCCGGGGATCCTGGTTGAAAGGCAGATGGGCCAAAGACGAAAAGCGAAGGCGTCCGAAACTCTGGCCCGCCACGTCGCTGGTGTCCCCTACCAGTCGATAGGGATCCTTGTCGTCATTGAATTCGGGTTTGGCATAGCGTGGGAAGTCGGTGATGTTCAGGGCTTCAAGGTCGCCGGCCATGCGGTTCAGGCAGGCACGGGCGGATGCGAACAGGGCCACATCCCCACCCACGGCACCGGAACTGGAAAATACCATCCTGAAAGATCCGAAGACCATGGTCGTGACCACGGCGAAGATGAAGATCGCCAGCATGATTTCCAGCAGGGTGAACCCGCCGGCCGGCGACCGGTACCTGAAACACCAGCGTCTATTCATAGCGGCACCTGTAGGTGACCAGGGTCAGCCCCTCGGTTTGGCCGGGCGAGGTGATGGTCAAGGTGATGCGTTTGAGCTGAGGTCCATCCTCTTTGATCAGGTCGCCAGCCACGTCTTCGGTCTGGATACGCCATCCGTAGCCAGCATGGGCGTCGCTGAACTCACCGCTGCTATCGGTCAGTTCGGACTTCGGGTCAGCATCGATTTCGGCCAGTTTCCGGCGTGCCAGCAAGGTGGCCACGGTGTCGGTACGGCCGCTGGCATCCATGAACAGGGTCTGGGAGTGCATGCGGTAAATGGCCGTGAGCGCGATGGCCACCACGGCCAGTGCCACCATGACCTCCAACAGCGTGAATCCGCGTGCTTGGCAGCCTGCTGACAAAATTATCGAGCGCCTGTATGGATAATGGGCGTCCATGTTCCCGGTCACCATCCTTCCGGTCCCTTGACCAGTCGCGGTCCGGGTAGAAAGGGTTCCACGAAAACCGCCATGCGGTCACCGCCGGCGGTACGAATGCGGATCACCGCCTTGTCCGAATACCCCTGGGGGTAAAAGCCAATGGGGATCGTGCCGCTGGAGAAACGCTGGTCGTCGGAAAAGGCCACATGGTCGATGCGCGTGCCCCGCGGCAGTCTGAAGCCCTTGTCTCGTGCGCCGGCGGCATCCACCTCGGTCATGTCCTCGGCGGTGACCCAGAGACGCTGCTCGTCGGGTGAGACATTGAGCAAGTAAATTTTTTGGTCGCTGATGGACTTTTCCTTCAGATGGCGGACATTGGCGATGAGCCAGCGGGCGGTCTCATCGGCGCCGTCGGAAAAGAGTCCGTTGTTCAGGCGCGGGATGGCCACGGCCAGGAAAATGCCGATCAAGGCCGTCACGACGATCAGTTCGATCAGGGTGAATCCCCGACTGTCTGGAGGGTGCGTCCACATACGGACCCTGCGGGGCTTTGCCGCGTAATATTCACGGGCCGGGCGTGGTGCCATGGGTCGGACCCGGTAACCTGCGGTTGCCACCGGGTTATTCGGTATCCCAGCTATTGATATCGGCGTTTTTGTCTTCTCCGCCGGAGGCACCGTCGGCGCCGTAGGCGATCAGGTCGAATTCACCGTGGATGCCGGGGCTCAGGTAGATGAAGTCGTTGCCCCAGGGATCTTTGGGAACCTTGCCCTTTTCCAGGTAGCCGCCGGCCCGCCATTTTTTAGGGGCGTTGCCGCTGGAAGGCTGCTCCACCAGAGCCTGCAGCCCCTGTTCGGTGGTCGGATATGCGCCATTGTCCAGTTTGTAGAGTTTCAGCGCCGTGGATATGCTTTCTATCAGCATGCGGGCCTTGAGTTGTTTGGCCTGTTCGGGGCGATCCATGATGCGTGGTACGATCAGGCCGGCGAGAATACCGAGGATGACGATGACCACCATCAGTTCGATCAGGGTGAAACCGTTGCTGTTGCCGGCGGTGTTGCGGGACTGTCGCTTCATGACTCCTCCGTGCACCGGTCGTGTCCGGGCGATGCTTTTTTGAGCGGATACTAACCTAATGGTTGGGAACAATCAAGTTCGCGCATAGTTACCATCTGGTAATATTGAATGCCCACCCATAAATGGCCAATGGGCCCGTTTTCTACCCCACCAGCGTATTCATCTCAAATATGGGCAAACAGATGGAAAGCACGATGAAGAGCACCACCAGGGCCATGACCAGGATCATCACCGGTTCCAGCATGGCCATCATGCTCATGATCGTGGACTGTACTTCGTTTTCGTACACATCGGCGATTTTGTAAAGCATGGTTTCCAGTTCGCCGCTCTGTTCGCCCACCTGCACCATCTGTACGGCCAGGTCCGGAAAGACCGCACCGGCTGACAAAGAGACCCCCAATCCCTGGCCTTTCTCGACCTCATCGGAGGCGTTTTCCACCAGATTGGCGATGATCATGTTACCGGTGACGTTGCGCACGATCTCTAAGGCGGGCAGCATGGTTACGCCATTTTCCAGCAAAGATGCCAGGGTGTGGGCAAAGCGGGCCACGGCAATCCGGCGGAGCAGGGTGCCCACCAGCGGCGTGGCCAGCAACAGACGATCGGTGACCTCCAGGCCGCGTTCGGTCTTGCGGAAAAAACGCAGGGCCACCACAGCGATAATGGCCATCACCACCAGCACCCACCAATAGGACTTGAACAGATCGCTGGCGCCAATGAGAAATCGGGTCGGTGCCGGCAGAGCCTGGTTCATGTCCTCGAAAATGCTGGTAATGTTGGGCACCACGAAGGTCATGAGGAAGAAAAGCACCAGGGCGCCGATAAGCGTCATCAGGACCGGATAGGCCATGGCTGTTTGGATGCGGGATTTTAACTCCTGCTGTTTTTCCATGATATCGGCCAGGCGCTGGAGGACAATCTCCAGGGTGCCCGAGGTCTCTCCGGCGCGTACCATGTTGATATAAATCGGAGAGAAGATCGATGGATAGGGCGTCAGGGCCGATGCGAAACTGTTGCCCTCGACGATGGCGTCTTTGATCTGGGCCACGATTTTGGTGAATCCCTGGGTTTTGGTCTGGGAGACCAATGTGGTCAGGGCCGAGACCAGGGGGAATCCGGCACCGGTCAAGGTCGCCAACTGGCGGGTCCACAGGCTTACCTGAGCCGGTGTGACGCGGCTGAACAATCCTTGCAGCGCGGACGGCCGGGACTCTTTGGCGCTGCTTTTCTGAGTGACTTCTTTGATGCTTACGGGAAAGCTTCCCATACCGCGTATCTTTTGGCGGGCGGCCTGGGCTCCGTCGGCATCGATGATGCCGGTTACGGTTTTCCCTTTGGCGTCTAGGGCCTGGTAATCGAAGACTGGCATGGCCGGGTTTCCTCTTGAAAACGGATTATCTTATTTTTTCTTTCACCACAAAGGACAATTTTGTCACCATTTTTCGGTGCTCTCGGTATCCGCATGCAGGCTCTTAAATTTCTGTCAGCGTACGCGAACGAGCCGTGCGGCAAAAAATCCGTCCAGGTGATGGACGTGGGGAGCGGTGTACAGGCATCCTTGTGCATCCAGAAAGGGCGTCACCGAAGGTGCGTCCGTGGGCTGCGGGCCGGTTATAACAAAGTCTTTTCGTTTTTTCAAAAACCGTTCGACCACTTGAAAATTTTCTTCCGGCTCCATGCTGCAGACCGCAAAAACCAGCGTGCCTCCGGGTTTGAGCAGCGGGGCAATATGATCCAGGAAGCGAACCTGGCGGTCGGCGAAGCGGTTTATATCCTGTTTTCGGGCCGACCATTTGGCGTCGGGATTACGTCGAAGAACACCCAGGCCCGAGCAGGGGGCGTCTACCAGAATACGATCGAAGCCGGGCAGCGATTCCGGGTCGGGCGGCTGGTTGAGATCCAAACAATGTGTCTCGATATTGGTCAGGCCGAGGCGGTCGGCTTCCCGGTTGAGTTGGGTCAGTTTGGAAGTCAACTGGTCAAGGGCGATGACACGGCCACGGTTTTCCATGAGTTGCGCCAGGTGGGTGGTTTTGCCACCCAGGCCGGCACAGGCATCCAGTACGGTTTCCCCGGGCCGGGGGTCTGCCATCATGGATACCAGTTGGGCCGCGCCGTCTTGTACGGAAAAAAGTCCTTCGTTGAATGCCGGCATTTCATGGATCGGGCGTCGCGGGCCAAGCAGGTTGAGGCCGCCGGAAATACCGGCCATGGGTTCCACGGACCGGGCATGATCGGAAAGTGCCGCGGCCAGGTCCGTCAGGGTCGTGGCCAGGGTATTACAGCGCAGGCCAATGGGCGGCACGGTGTTGACGGCTGCGCAAAGCTGCTGGGTTTCCTCCATCCCCAGGCGGTCGATCCAGCGGGCCGCCAGCCAGCGGGGCAGGGAATGGGTTACGGAAATGAATTCTACCGGATCGTCGTTGGCATGGGGTGGCCGATAGCGACCGGGATCTCTGATAACATTGCGCAAAAGGGCGTTGATGAAACCGGACGCCGGTGCGTTGCGGTGGGCGCGTGCCAGATTGACGGCCGTGTTGACAGCCGCCGATTCGGGAATTCGGTCCATGAACTGGATTTGAAACAATGCCAGGCGCAGGATGTTGCGCACCGTGGGGGACATCTTTTTCAGGGGGCGGCTGGCATAGGCGGCGATGACCGCATCCAGCCGCTGCCGCCAGCGCAGCACCCCGTAGACCAGGCTGTTGAACAGGGCGCGATTCCGCTGGGAAAGGTCGTCGTGGGTGCCCTGGTCGAGGACGGCATCCAGAGTGAGTGTGCTGATTTCCAAACGGTTGAGGACTGTCAGGGCATGTGCCCGGGGATCGGCCGGCGGTCTGCGGTTGTGGCGTTTGGGATGTTGGGTGCCGGCCATGATAGGGTTAATTTCGATTTCTTCCTGAGTTGAGCCATTAGCGAAAAAAATTCGATACATTATTGAAGTCCACGGATCTGCCCGCTGGCTCAGGCCTGGATGTCTTGCAAATCTACGAAACAAAGGGACCAAGCGCTAACGGCGAATAGCTAACGGCTTATTTTACTGCCTTACACCCCAGTTTCTGTCAAAAAAAACAAGAAAATGGGGGTATATGGTTTACGGGTTTCCTGCCTCAGTCCTCAGCACCCAGTCCTCAGCACCCAGTCCTCAGCACTCAGTCCTCAGTCCTCAACACTCCGCACTAAGTCTTCTATTGGGTTGCCGGTTTCCCGCCTTAGGTTCTTACGAATTTGGCTTTCAGCCCAAACGGCTTCCATCCGGCAACTTGCATCCGCAAAGAAAATCATCGATGGGCAGGCGTTTGCCCGAAGCGCCCTGGATCTCCTTGACGGCCAAAGCCGCCCGGCCGGTGGCCACATGCAGTTCACCGGGAAAACATTCCAGGATGGTGCCCGGCGGTACGGTGATCTCACGTTCCAGGACACTGGCCTTGAATATTTTCAGGCGCATGCCGTCGCTGTAGGTGAAGGCACCCGGCCAGGGGGTCATGCCCCGGATCTGGCAGGCGATGCGTTCGGCCGACTGGCACCAGTCGATCTCACCGTCTTTCTTTTTCAGCATGGGTGCGTAAGTGGCTCGGTCGTGGTCCTGGGGGACGCGTTGCAAACAGCCGCGCTGGAGTTGATCCAGCGTCCTCGAAAGTGTCCTGGCACCCAGTCTGCTGAGGCGGTCGTGAAGATCGGCGGCGGTGTCATCGGGCGTGATGGGGGTGCGGTCCACCAGCAGCATGTCACCGGTATCCATACCCATGTCCATCATCATGCTGGTGACGCCTGTCTCGCGGTCTCCATTGATGATCGCCCATTGGATGGGTGCGGCGCCGCGGTAACGCGGCAGCAAGGATGCATGCACGTTGATGGCGCCTTTTGCGGGTATCCCCAGCAGCGACGCCGGCAGGATTTGCCCGAATGCCACGACCACATACAGGTCGGGCGTCAATTCGCGCATTTGTTGGTGGAATTCGTCAGTGTGTACGGTTTCCGGCTGAAGCACCGGGAGCGAGAAGGCCTCCGCGGCCTGCTTCACCGGTGGCGGCGTCAATTTGCGGCCGCGTCCTTTGGGCCGGTCCGGCTGGGTGACCACCGCCAGCACTTCATGATCGCCGGCCTGGAGCGCTTCGAGTGTCGGGACGGCGAAATCCGGCGTCCCCATAAATACAATGGTTAATGGGCGGGTCACCGCTGTTTCATCTCCTTTTTCACGCGGCGTTTATAGATCTGCCGTTTCAGAGCGCTGATGCGGTCGATGAAAAGGGTGCCGTCGAGGTGGTCCAGTTCATGCTGAATGACGATGGCCATCAGTCCGTCGGCTTCGAAGCGCAGGGGATTGCCGTCCCGGTCCGCGCCTTCCACCAAAATGCGCTCGGCGCGTTTGACGTCGGCCCTGAAATCCGGAACGCTCAGGCAGCCCTCGTTTTCCGAAAGGATTTCACCTTCGCGGCTGATGATCTCAGGGTTAACCAGTACATGCAGGTTGCGTTTTTCATCGGATGGGCTGATGTCGTAGATGATGAAGCGCTGGCCGATTCCGACCTGCGGGGCGGCCAGTCCCACGCCGGGAGCCGCATACATGGTGGCGGCCATTTTGTCGAAAACGGTCTGCAGGGCACCATCGATGTTTTCCACCGCTGCGGTGCGTTGCTTCAAGAATGTGTCCGGATAGGTAAGGATGTTCAATGTCTCCAAGTTGGTTACCCCGTTGTACGGATTGATCGGTCGACCGTGTAAATCCCATGGTTGCATAAAAAATGCGAAAATTATGGCTCAACCCAGGTACAAAGATCAACCCTTGAAGTGAGGGGCCAGGATTTCACGGGACTGACGGATGTCCGCCTGGATTTGATCCACCAGTTCATCAATGCTGGAAAATTTGATCTCGTCACGCAGGCGCTGGACGAAATTAACCATGATCTTGTCGCCGTATATGTCCTTTTTAAAATCGACAATATGCACTTCAACAGTGAAAATGTGATCGTCGAAGGTGGGGCTGTAGCCGATGTTGGCCACACCGGGATAGCGATTGCCGTCGTGGTGTACGATGACAGCATAAACACCCGGTTTGGGGCTGAGTTCATCGTGCAGGTTGATGTTGGCCGTTGGAATGCCCAACTCCCGGCCGCCACGATTCCGGCCGTGGACGACGGTGCCTCGAATCTGGTATTTGCGTCCCAGCATCTTGGCGGCGCGAGGCATATGCCCCTCGGTGACGAGGTTGCGGATGACCGTGCTGCTGATGCGCTTGTTGTGGATCGTGGCCGACTGAATCCAATCGGCGACTTCCACCTCAAAATCCATTTCGGCGGCAAAGGTCTTCAACAGATCAACGTCACCCTCACGCTTGTTCCCGAAGGTGTAGTCCGGACCAACCACGATGGCTTTCATGCCCAGGCGTTTGACCAGTATCTCCTCGACGAAGCTCCGGGCCGATATGGTGGCAAATTTTTTGGTGAACGGGATGCAGACCAGCACGTCAATACCCGCTTTTTCTATCAGCTCGGCCTTTTGTTCATAAAGGGTGATCAGGGGCGGGTGCCCGTTGCTGCTGACAACCCGGATGGGATGGGGGTCGAAGGTTATGGCGATGGACGTACCATCCATGGCGTCGGCACGTTCGATGACTTCATGGAACAGGGCTTGATGACCGATGTGCACCCCGTCGAAATTGCCGATGGTGACCACGGCGTTCTTGAAGGGTTCGGTGATGGTATTAATGTCTTGAATGATTATCATGGCCTTTTCGTTATATGAAAAAAATGAGCTTGACACGTAAAACAAAAAAATATAGTTAGTGCATCTTCGGTTTGAAATCAACCTTTTTGAGATCAGACTGAAACGTGCCGAAGTGGCGGAATTGGTAGACGCGCTAGGTTCAGGGTCTAGTTGGGGTTCCCCAGTGGGAGTTCGAGTCTCCCCTTCGGCACCACCGAAAAATAAAAGCCTTATCGCTTGTGCGGTAAGGCTTTATTCTTTTTGCAACGCCGCAGGTTGGGTTGAGGCACGAAACCCAAGATTGACGGATTCGTAGATCAATGATGTTTTTGGATTTTTTTGAAGATCGAAGCAGATCAGTGAATTTCAGGTATTTACAAACACCTTCTTTTTTGTTACTGGTCTCCATACTGGCTCGGAATCTAGTTCCTGCGTTGTATTCTCTTGATCTGTCTTCCTCCGATCCATAAAGCACCACAAAAAAACAGAACCATGACGCCACCGGCTGGGTTGAGCCAGGATGTCTTGTACCTGAGTTGAGCCATTTGCAAAGGGACGAGTTTTTCGGGAGGCTGGCCTGATCACTGGTCCGACCCTTCCGGTGTCGAGCGACCTTTTATGTCGGGGGCGGCAGGTGAGCGCAATGATAAACGCGAAGTTGCTGGTCACAACCGGGCTGGCAATCGTCATTGCCGGTGCAGTCTCCTTTCTGTGGCTCGGTCAAGGGCCACCGGGCGGCGCCCAACCTGTCGAATACAAGGCCAAAACGGTCCACATGCGGTTAAAGGTCTGGAGTACCGTCAACCGGCCGATTTCAGATGTTCGCCTTTATGCCTATGCACCGATAAAGGAAAACGCCCATCAACGGTGCACGAAAATCGAGGCATCTCACCCATACGAGCTCGGTACGGATGACCAGGGCAACCAGCGACTGACCTTCAGGTTCTCGACCTTTCCCCCATACGGCGTCAAGATCGTCTCCATCCGGGCCGATCTGTCGGTGGCGCCCACAGCGGTTTCCCAACCAAACCCGTGTTCCGAACCCATCGCTTCCTCAGTTTCAGCCAAACAACACAAAGATCTGCATCGACTGGCCCACCGCCTGGCGGCAGACACCCCCCTGGCCAGCGCTGCCAATATATATGACTGGGTGGCCGAAAACATGGCCTATACCGGTTATTCGCCCCGACTACATCGCCATCCGCATAAACGACCCAACCGCTCCGATCGGCGGTCACCGCTTTTATGTGAACGCCGAAGGGATCAAGGTAAAAATGGATTCATAGGCTGGATTTTTTGAGGAGACATCGATGAACAAAGCAATTTTTTTGCACATCCGGCTGGCAGTGACGCTATCGCTGATCGCGATCTTGGCCGTCCTGTTCCCGTCCGCCGGCAGCCATGCAGCGGACAGCCTGTGCGCCGAGGTCAAAATCGAAATCAGGCAGGAACTGACCCTGGAGCGACAGGCGTTCGACGCCCATATGCGCATCAACAACGGCCTGACCCACATCGCCCTGGAAGACGTGGGCGTGACCGTGCATTTTTCAGATGCGGATGGAAATCCGGTCCTGGCATCCAGCGATCCCGGGGACACCTCGGCCCGCTTTTTCATCCGGGTGGATTCCCTGGCCAATATCGGTGATGTGAGCGGTTCCGGCACGGTGTCGCCAGAAACCTCGGCGGACATTCACTGGCTGATCATTCCGTCTCCCGGGGCTTCCAACGGTCTGGAAAGCGGCACCCTCTATTACGTGGGTGCGACGTTGACCTACACCCTCGGCGGCGAGGCCAACCAGACCCATGTGAGCCCCGACTATATCTACGTCAAACCCATGCCCGAGATCACCCTGGATTATTTTCTGCCGGAGGAAGTCTACGGCGATGATGCCTTTACAACAGCCATCGAAGCGCCGGTTCCCTTTTCCTTGGGCGTGCGGGTCAGAAACAGCGGGCATGGTACGGCCCGCAACCTGCAGATCGATTCGGCCCAGCCGGTGATCACCGAAAACGAGCAGGGGCTGCTGATCGGCTTCACCATCGAGGGCAGCTGGGTCAACGACCAGCCGGTTGCCGGCAGCCTGCTGGCCGATTTCGGTGATATTCCTTCCGGCACGGCGGGCATGGCCCGCTGGATCATGACCTGCACCCTGTCGGGCAAATTCACCAGTTTCGAAGCCGATTTTTCCCATGCCGACGAACTCGGCGGTGAACTGACTTCTTTGATCGATACCGCAGCGACCCACACCCTGGTCCATGATGTGATCGTCGACCTGCCCGGCCGGGACGGGATTTTCGATTTTCTGGCCAAAGACGGCGACATTTACCGCGTTTATGAATCGGATACGGTGGACACGGTGGTCACCAACCACTCCGCATCCGCGACATTGACCTTCCAGGGAAACCAGGGCGACCGCATTGCCTGTGCGTTGAGTTCGCCAGCCGGCATGGGGTTCGTTTTCCTGCGCCTGCCCGATCCTTTCAACGGGACCAGGGCCGCCCATTCGGCCATCCGTTCGGATGGAAAAGCCGTTAAAAGTGACAATATCTGGCTCTCCAAATCACGGGACGGCCAGAACTGGAACCATTTCGTCAATCTGTTCGACGCGGCCACCACCGGCGCCTACACCGTGTTTTTCGCCGATCCGGCGGCCGTACCCCAATCACCGGTCCTGCAGTTCATCGCCGATGTGATCTCCGTGGAAAACGAGCACATTTCTTTCATCGTCCAGGCCAGCGATCCGGACGGCACCGTTCCGGCCTTGTCCGCCGACAGCCTGCCGGTGGGCGCGACCCTGAGCGACCAGGGTGACGGCAGCGCCCTGTTCGACTGGACCCCGGCGGTTGGCCAGGCCGGATCGTACGGCATCGTCTTCCGGGCTTCCGACGGCAGCCTGCATGCCACCCGCCGGGCGACCCTGACTGTTCGCAGGGTGGACGACACCGACGGCGACGGCATGTCCGACGCCTGGGAGCTGGCCCACTTCGGCACCCTGGACCGTGACGGCAGTGGGGATTTCGACGGGGACGGCATCAGTGACCTGGACGAGTTCCTGTCCGGTTCGGATCCGACAAGCGACGACCATGCTCCGGGGATTCCGGCGATTCTGTCACCCCTGGCCGGGGCATCGGTTTCGTCTCTCACACCGGTATTGATCATCGAAAACAGCATGGATGCCGACGGCGATCCCGTCGCCTACGAGTTCGAAGTGTACGGGGATACGCGCTGCACGGTTATGGTCGCGGCCGGGAACATCGATGCCCAGACGGGAGATACCACCACCTGGACCCTGCCCGTGGATCTGGAAGAAAACCAGCACTATTTCTGGCGTGTCCGTGCCGGCGACGGCTACAGCTACAGTCTCTGGGCGTATGGTCGTTTTTTCGTGGATACGGTCAACGATTCTCCCGGGGCGCCGGCCGTCAGTTTTCCGCCGGACGGCACCGACGTCGACAGCCTGACACCGACCCTTTCGGTTCTCGGTGCATCGGACCCGGATGAAGAAGTCCTCACCTGCGCGATAGAGATCTATGCCGACGCGGCCTTGAGTGTTGCCGTGGCGTCGATTACCGGTCTGGTTCCCGGCGATGCCGGCACAGTGGATTGGACCGTGGATACACAACTGGACGCCGGATCCACCTACTATTGGCAGGCTGTGGTCACCGATGGCCGGGGCCTTTCTGCGTCATCGCCGGTTTCCGTCCTGACCGTCGATACCGCCAACCAGGCGCCGGCCGCGCCGGTCATCGCCCTGCCGGCGGACGGCAGTGCCGTGGCCGCCAACGATGTGACCCTCACCGTGGACAATGCCATCGACGCGGACGGCGACCCGTTGGCATACGATTTCGAAATCGATACCCATCCCGGTTTTGCCGGAGACAGCAAACAGATTTCTCACCGCATCGACGAGGGGACGGATACCACCGCCTGGACACCGGCGAGCCTGCAGGACAACACCGTTTATTATTGGCGGGCGCGGGCCACCGATGGCGCGGCATTCAGTCCCTGGGCCGCCGGACATTTCACCGTCAACACGGTCAACGATAGACCGGCGGTGTGCGTGCCCGCCAACCCCGGCCAGGATGCCTGGGCAACAAGCCTGCGGCCGGACCTGTGTCTGACCGGCGGCACGGACCCGGACGGCGATGCCCTGACCTACCGCCACGAAGTGTATAGCGATCCGGCCCTGGAGAACCTGGTGGCCTGGAATGAATCCACGGACGCCTGCTGGACCGTGTCCCACGACCTGACCGACCGCACCCGCTACTACTGGCGGGCACGGGCCGTGGACATTCATGGTCTGGACGGCAGCTGGATGCCGACGGCCTCTTTTTTCGTTCGCGAGACAGAAGCGGTCCAGCCGGATGCCATCACGGTCCGGGTATCCACCGATACCGCGCGGCCGCTCGACGGCATACACGTCTATGCCTTTACCGCGGCCGGGGCCTATATCGGCGTGTCGGCCATCACCACCGCCGATGGCACGGCCCTGTTCGATATCGGGGCCCTGCCTGCCGGCACTTATCGATTCCGGGCCGACTATCTGGGCAGCCGGTTCTGGTCCGACACCGTTTCCATCCCGGGCAGCGCCCTCGTGCCCATCGTCATCGCCGAAGAAGCCGTGACCGTAACCGTTGACACCGCGTCCGGTCCGGCCGGTGGCGTACGCGTATATTTGTTTTCCGAATCAGGCACCTACCTGGGCGTGTTCGCCCAGACCGATGACCAGGGCCAGGTCTGTTTCGACCTGCCCGAAGGCCAGGGTTACCGGTTCCGGGCCGACATCCTGGGCAGCCAGTACTGGAGCGAGACCCTGACGGTGGAACCGGGAGCCGGCACCAGCGCCATGGTGGATGCCGGCGGCGGCCGTTTGCAGGCCATGGTGCGCCGGGACGAAACCACACCCATGGAAGGCGTGCGGGTCTACCTGTTCAGCGCCGGCGACACCTACCTGGGGGTTCATGCCACCAGCGATGCCGACGGCTATGCGGCTTTCGATGTGACCGCCGGAGAATACAAACTGCGGGCCGACTACCTGGGCAGCCGGTTCTGGAGCGATGCGATCCAGGTGGTCACCGACACCGCCGGGGCGATCACCATCGCCCACCAGCCGGTGCAGTTGACCGTGCAGGGACGGTTTGGGGAGGAAATCCTCCCCCTGGACGGCATTCGTACCTACCTGTTTTCGGACAGCGGCGCCTATCTGGGGCAAACGCTGACCACCGACGAAAACGGACAGGCCGTGTACAACCTGCCGGAAAAGCGTTTCACGATCCGGGCCGACTACCTGGGCGGACAGTACTGGTCCCAGCCCTTCACCTGGACAGACCCCGTCGTCACCCTTGCCCTGGCCGATGGCCGGGTGCAGGTGGCCGGTGCCGGTCAGCCCAGGGAGGGGGTGCCGGTCTACGTGTTCTCGCCCTCCGGTGCCTACCTGGGGCGCAACGGCATCACCGATGCCCAGGGCCAGGTGCTTTTCCGCCTGCCCGAGGGCGCTTATGACTTCCGGGCGGATTGTCTGGGCAGTCGGTTCTGGGCCAGGGATCGTCAACTGACAGCGGACACGATCACCGATGTGGATATCGCCGTGGGCGGCGGGACCTTCCAGCTCGGCCTTATGACCGATACGAATACGCCCCTTTCCGGTGTGAAATGTTACCTGTTCGATGCCAACGACGCCTACCTGGGTCTGACCGCGGCCACCAGCGATGCGGGCACGGTCAGCTTCGACCTGGCCGACGGCACCTATCGCTTCCGGGCCGATTACCTGGGCCATCATTTCTGGAGTGAGGTCGTTACCGTAGCTGGCAGCGGCGCTCATGATCTTGTCATCCCCGAAACACCGGTTACCGTCCAACTGACATCGGCCCAGGCGCCTGCCGTCGGTTCGCGCATTTACCTGTTCTCCGCAAACGAGGTCTATCTGGGCCGCTATGAGACCACGGACGAAGCCGGACAGGTGCGCTTCGACCTGCCCACGGGCATTGCCTGTCGCTTCCGGGCCGACCTGCTGGGCAACCACTTCTGGAGCGACACGGTGGACGTGGTCTCCGGGATGGCGCCGGTGGTGATCGATGCCGGCGGCGGACGCCTGCAGGTGAGCGTGCAGAGCGGCACCGGCGTCCCCTTCGAAGGGATCGATGTCTACCTGTTTGGCGCCGACGGGACATATTTGAACCATTCCGGACAAACCGATGCCGTCGGTCAGGCGGCCTTCGAGGTACCCGACGCTGCCTACCGGTTACGCGCCGATCACCTGGGGCATTCGTTCTGGCTGGACGATATCCTGGTGACCGCCGACACCGACGCTGTCCTGGAGATTCCACTGCAAAGCGTGAACATCACGGTCCTGGATCGATACCAGGGCCTGGATAGACCTCTTGCCGGCATCCCCGTCTACCTGTTCAGCCCCACGGGCGCCTACCTGGGCCGATCCGCTGCCACCGACGACCAGGGGCGGGTGGCGTTCGATCTGCCTGCTGAAGATTACACGGTTCGCGCCGATGTGCTCGGCGAACAATACTGGTCCGAACCTTTTTCCTGGACTGATACCGAAGTCCGCATTCCCATGGCCGCCGCCGAAGTCACGGTCACCGGCGCGGGGCTGCCGGCCACGGGCGTCAACGTCTACCTGTTTTCACAAGACGATGCCTACCTGGGACAGGTGCAGTCCACCGACGACCAGGGAACGGTCCGCTTTCATCTGCCGGCACGATCGGCCAGGTTCCGGGCCGACTACCAGGGCAAGCGATACTGGAGCGGCATCGCCACCCTGTCCGCCGATAGCGTCAACCCGGTGCTGATCAGCGTTGGCGGCGGCATCGCCACCCTGACCGTGCAGACCGGTGACGGTACGCCTCTGGCCGGCATCAACGCCTATGTGTTTTCCGACGGCGGGGCCTATCTGGGTCTCAAAGGCGCCACGTCCGAAGACGGAACCACCGGGTTCGAACTGGCCGGCGGCGACATTCGATACCGCGCCGATTACCTGGGGTACCAGTACTGGAGCCCGACGATAAACATTCCGGCTGCCCTGGCCCACACCCTGACCATCGGCCATGGGGATGTGGCCGTCATGGTCCGGGGATCGTATCTGGGAGACGAGCGGCCGCTGGAAGGCCTGCGGGTGTATCTTTTTTCCCCGTCCGGCGCTTACCTGGGCCGCCAGGCGACCACCGATGCCGCCGGCCGGGTGGTGCTCAACCTGCCGGATCGGCCCTACAGGGTCCGCTGCGATTATCTGGGCCAGCAATACTGGTCGGCCGACTTCCAATCCGCCGACGTTTTGTTGACCATCGGCCGGGGACAGGTGGTTGTGGGCGTCACCCGGTCGGGCCAGCCGGCGGCCAACGCCCGGGTCTACCTGTTCGATGCCTTGGACCGCTACCTGGGCCGCTATGAGAATACGGACACCGGCGGCAGCGCGGCCTTTGTCATTCCCGCCGGACAATATCGTCTGCGTGCCGATCTGGCCGGCCACCAGGTGTGGAGTGACACCATCACCGTCGATGCCGATTCGCAAACGGCCGTGAACGTGGTCATGGAGTAAACACCCGTGAAAATCAGAATTGAACGCCATCTGTCGACGGCAGCGATATTCGTCATTTTCGGTCTGGCCGCCGGCAGCGCAGATGCCGGGACCGGAGCCATACCCGTGCAATTGGCCGCCCGGCAGCCAGTCGATGCATACGCACAGCTGGCCCTTTCGGCCGCCAAAGTGCTGGACGCACGAAGCCGTGGCGAGAATTTTTTTTTCGTGGATGTCCGTCCTGCAAAGGATTTTTCGGCCCTGCACATTACCGGCGCGGTCAACATCCCTTTGCATTTCATCAAAGCCAAGCCGCACCTGAAAAAGCAGCCCATGGTGCTGGTGGACAAGGGTCTGAGCCTTTATCGTCTTGCGCCGGCCTGCCTGAAGCTGCGCGAACAGGGATTCGATGTGCGTATCCTGGCTGGCGGCATGCATGCCTGGTGCAGCATCGGCGGAGCGGTGACGGGTCAGCCGGTCAAGCAGATGGATTACGCACGCATCGCGCCGGCACAATTCTTCGTCGAGAAAAACGATGCCCGCTGCATTGTCCTGGACGTGTCGCCAAACCGTTCGGCCCTGTCCCAACGGTTGCTGCCCTATGCCGTTCACATGCCCTTAACAGGTAACCAGGATGTTGCAGAGGCCCGATTGAAACGTCTCAGGCAGCGTGCAGCCGCCCCGCTGATCGTGGTCAACCATACCGGCGGGCAATACCGCAAGCTGCATAGCGTTTTGGACCGGGCGGGATTTTCTGCCGTGTTTTTTCTGGATGGCGGTATCGCCGCCTATGACACGTACCTGAGCGCAATGGCGCGCTCATGGCAACCTCGCGAGATGCGCCTGGTGAGCAGCGATCCGTGCAGAAAATGCCGGGATAAAAAATAGGATTTGGCAAAAACACCCGATGAAAAAATGGGTGAGGAATTAGCAACGGAGAGGAAACGCATGAAACGCCTCGGACTGATCGTCGTAATGCTGGCAGTCGTCGTTTTCGGCGGCACGCGTCACTCATTTGCCGTCGACCTGGTCGTCGATTCGATCACATGGAATCCGGCCACCGGTCTGGAAGAAGGCCAGGACATCACCCTGATTGCCCACATCCGCAATGCCGGCATCCAGGAACTGTCAGCCGCCTTTGCCGTCAATTTTTCCATGGACGGAACCCATTTGGGGGATATGGGTGTCTCCACCGTGGGCGCCCCCATGCAGCCCGGCGATACCCTGGCGGTGGAATTCGACACCACCGTGTATGCCGGGGATCAGGTGGTCACCGTTGTCGCGGACAGCAACGAGGTGGTTGCGGAAACCGACGAGACCAACAATTCTCTCAGTGCCAGCCTGCCGGCCATTGCCGATCACAATCCGCCCGAAGCGATCAGCGACCTGACGGTAAGCGGCAGCGAGAAAACCGCCCTGACCTTCACCTGGACCCATTCGGCCGATACCATCGGCGATCTGGCCGGCTACAAGGTTTTTTTCGACGGTGCCGCTCAACCCGACCTGCTGCCGGCCACCGAGAACAGCATTCAAAAGACCGGGCTGTCGCCGGCCTCGGCCTACGACATCGAGGTCGTTGCCTACGACCATGCCGGCAACGACAGCGCCGGTGTGACCGCCACCGGTTATACGGTATTGGACAACCCCATCGGTTTGATCGCCAGTTCTCGGCCGGCCTTCGTGGACCTGTCCTGGGAAGCGGTCTCACCCGAGGGCTGGGTGGACCACTATGCGGTTTACGTGAGCGAAGATCAGTATACCGGCGTTGACAATCTGACCGCCTACGGCACCACCACGGACACCGCCCTGACCGTTGCTGGCCTGGAAAACCACCGCACCTATTACTTTGCCGTGGTTTCCGTGAATTTGTCCGGCGGGGTGGATACGCAGGTGTCCACCGTTTCCGGATCGACCATTGCGGCCACGGTGGTGAGCGGGAATATCACGCAGGATACGACCTGGACGGTTGAGAACAGTCCCTATGTGGTCACCGGCGATGTCACGGTGTATCATACAAGTATCAGCTACTACACGGATACGACACCCAATCAACGGACCTTGACCCTTGAGCCGGGTGTCGAGGTGCGCTTTGAACCGG
>PDWJ01001480.1_pt1 | contig 30947 bp, 44 predicted proteins | sample 1430881 | NCBI WGS metagenome assembly PDWJ01 (sample SAMN01162460, study PRJNA174530) | Oral metagenome, whole genome shotgun sequencing project. | biome: Marine environment; feature: Marine mammal; material: Swab sample of the gingival sulcus; isolation source: swab sample of gingival sulcus...
TAAAAACCTTTTAAAAAGCAATATAAAAATAACGCTGAAAGCGTTGATTTTACTAATATTAAATGGTTTTAAATGTTTTATTAAAAGGGGGTTTTAAAAAGGCTTGATATTAACGTTTTTTTGAGAGCGTTAAAAAAATCTAAGGCGAACTTTTTGTGTTTTTTGTTCGCTTTAGAGAAAACGGCTATTTTACTAGGGTTAACGCAGTTTTTGTTGACTTTTTAAGGCGAACAAAAAAACTGCTATTTTTAGAGGGCTTTTTAAGCATTTTTTTAAGAATAATGTGTGTCAATTAAATATGTTTTTTAATAGATTTTACTGTCGGTTATTCTCTGCTTTTTCGATGATAGTAAGTTCATGAATACGTTCGAGCACCTTGTCTTTAGAATCATATTTCAGAGCAATATAAGTTTCAATTAATTTGTTAAAATTATGAAAGTCTTGTATATTAAAATCATTTAATTTTTCAATAAGATTTTTCTTAATAATAACTTTTACAACTTGTTGAAATAATAACACCATCACTTCTTTAGTTTTGTCATCAGCCCCATCCATTTTATTTATATATTCGTTAATAAGAAAATTAAATGAATTATTCAGGTTATTCGCTTTTGGTATTTTGTAAATACTGCCACGAAGAAAATCCCCAGTAACTCCATAAAAATTTTCAAGCTTAGCCATTGCTTTTGAGTTTGGTTCTCGATAACCATTTTCATAACTAACTATAGCTGAATAACTAACTCCAATAGCATCAGCAAGCTCTTTTTGAGTTATATTAAATTCTTTTCGCAATTGTTTTAATTGCTTGCTGAATTTATTTTTTTCTTTTTTCATAAAACACCTAATATAAGAATATCATCATTCTTAATAACCGTTCAATTTTTTTGCAATTTATCGACAATTTTACCTAAGCAACGAATGGTATCATTTAGAGGTATTTCAGGGTAATTATTATTGATTGAAATTAAACAGTTTTCTCCTCTTTTTTTTACATAAGAATCACCATTTAAACTAAAAATACCAATCTCACCTATTTCAATAAATTCTGTTACTTCCACAAATAAAATATCACCATCATAATATTTAGGTTCCATGCTGTCGCCAGAAACAGAGATAGCATAACTAACCTTTTTATAATCTTCGGTATTATCAATCTGTATTATTTCGTGGGGGACCTCATCTACCATCACATTTCCTGATCCAGCAGAAACCTTTCCTATATAATAGGGAATTTCCCTAATATTTTCAAATGTTGAGTTTGAATTTTTAATAGCATTTTTATATTCTCTATTAATGAGATAATCAATAAATTGTTTAGATTCCATTGGTAATAATCTATATCTATCTATCAATTTTTTTTCATTATCTTCCAATAGAAAATCGATAGCAAGAACATTATTGCTATTTTCATTACCTAACAAATACTGCCCAGTGACTCCAAAATATTGTTCTAGTATTGCTAAGTTAATACCTGAAGGACTTCTGTTTTCGTTTTCATAATTTATTATCGATCTATAAGCAATGCCTGTTTCTTTAGCAAGCTCTTTTTGTGTTTTTTTATATATTTGTCGTAGTTCCTTAAGACGTTTACCAAATGTATTTATTTTTTCTTTTTTCATAAAACAACTCCCACATTAAAAAAATCATAAATAGTATAACATAAAATTACCCATTTGAGTAAAAAAAGAACTATCAAAAGCCTTGACTTACCCTAAGAGGTAATATATAATTAAATAAATTACCCGAGTGGGTAATAGTTTTAAGGAGGTGCTAAATGCTATTAAAACCCAAAATAAATGAAATTAAGAAGAAAAGAAATCAATTAGGAATAACAAAACATAAGCTGTCTATTTTATCAGGATTAGGCAAGTCATCAATCAGTAGAATAGAATCAGGGGATACTAAATTAGTTCATAGCTTAAGAGCAAAAGCTATTGCAGACACTTTAGGATGTCATGTTGAGGATATTTTTAACATTTCAGCATAAGATGTATGTTTTTGGCAAAAACTGAAAGAGGGAAAAAATGGTTAATAAAATATATAGACTATGTAATGAAAAAGGCTATTTTACTTGCGGATCTTCTGATCAATATAAAAAGATGTTCGAATTGGTAAATCAATGTGCGGACGTACACGATATTGCACTCAAAAGTCGAAACAGCCTTTTATTGGCTGTCTAGTATGGATTAACCCCCTGCTACTGATGAGATAGGTTGAAAAGGCGGTGAAAAAGATTGCAAAAAATGCTTACCTCAAATCAATTAGCTGAATTAACTTGTTATTCAAAAAGAACAATAAACCGTAAGGTTAAAAGTGGTGAATTGAAAGCAGTTATCACGATTAATAAATTAAATAAATCACAAAACATGTTCCCTGTTGATCAACTCCCCAAAAATATAAAAGATAAATACTTAATGCAGCACGCAGATGAACAGATTGAAATTATTGTCGACGGCAAAAAAGCGCGCAAATTTAATGATAAAGAGCGTGAGCAGATAGAATTTTGGTCGCAAGTAGTCAAACAGTGGCGCAGTCATCGAAATGCAAGCCCGCTATCTTTTACAGAAGTTGATGATGGCTTCGTTGCGATGATGAAGTTAAATTATCCGGATGTGCAAATTTCTAAGTCAATCTTGTATAGAAAGTATCACGCATACATTACAAATGATTTAGAGGGTCTTATAGATCACCGCGGCAAATCGAATAAAGGCCGCACAAAGGTAACGCCAGAAATGCGCGGCGCTTACCGCTTTTACTTCTTAAATCAAGCGCAGCACAGTTATAAAAAATGCTATGAATATATGAAATTAGCGATTGCCGAAGATTACCCAGAACAGCTTGATTTTATACCATCCGAAAGAACAATGCAGCGTGATCTTTTGAAAAATGTGCCAAAACATATTCAAATTATGGGGCGGCTTGGTCGTAAAGCCTACGATGATATTGCTGGGTTTTATATGCGGCGCGATTATGAAGAAATGGAAAGTAATGAGTGGTGGATTGGCGATACACATACGATTGATATTCAGTCAAAAAATAAAGATGGAAGATTACACCGACTTTACTTTAGCAGCTGGCTTGATGCTAGAAGTGGTATTCTTGTCGGTTGGCATTTTTCAAAAAGTGCGTCATCACAATCGACACTAATGGCATTAAGAGATGCAATCATTAGGCGCGGCTACATACTACCGAAAAACGTTTACGTCGACAACGGCCGTGAGTTTCTTAATCACGATATTGGCGGTATGGGGCATCGCGCTAGGAAGAAAGCAAATAAAGACGAATTTGTACCCCCGCCCGTATTTGCAAGAATGGGCATTACAATGACAAATGCGCTGGTTCGAAACGCGCGCGCGAAAACAATTGAGCGGGCTTATCGCGATGTCAAAGAAGGTATATCACGACTATTTGAGAGTTACACCGGTGGCAATATTATCGAAAAACCGGAACGCTTAAAAAGTGTCTTAAAAAGTGGTGATGTCATTCGCGATGAAGACTTGATCCAAGAGCTTGATGCACTCATTGAATACTATTTTAACTACGCGCCTTATGGCGGCAGCGTAACAGCTGATCAAGGTCTTAAAAAGCTTGAAGTTTATAACAAGCATCTTAAAACAGCAAGAAAAGCGACAAAAGATGATCTGGAGTTAATGCTGATGCGTAGCAGCCGGCCGCAAAAGGTAGGTCGACGCGGGCTTAAACTAAAAATCGGCGACGAACTGTTTGAGTACTTCTCGTATGAACTTCATCAGATGTTTGGAAAAGCTGTTTATTTTAGATACGACCCGAACGATTTATCAGAAATTCGAGTTTATGACGAAGAAGATCGCTATTTGATGAATGTGCCTTGCGCAGATGATACGGTTCTTAAATACGGCGCAAGCAAAGAAGACATTAAGCGTGGTCAGAAACTTATACGCGAGATTGCTAAAAAGGACGCCGACGTGCTTAATGCGATTAAGTCGATGGGCTGGAAACCGGCGCGCGAGTTGGTTTTAGCGCAAGCGAAAAGAAATGCTGAAAATCCAATACCACCGGCGCAAGCAAAAGTACTTGAAATTCAGCGCGCTGATGAAAAACTGTCAGATTATGCTGAAGTACTCAAGGTGGTTGGTGATCATACAGATGCAATTGACTTAAACCGTATGCTTCAAAATAGTCAAAAACGACAAGGAGGAACAGAGGATGAAACAGACGTATGATGTGGTGTTGCAAGAGCGACTGAACGCGCATATGGCGCAAACAGGGATATCACAGTCAAAGATTGCACCGCTTATTGGCGTGAGCCAAACGACACTATCGCACTGGCGCAATAACAAGTACGAAGGTAGTGTTAAAGAAGTTGAGGCAAAAGTTGAAGAATATCTGAGACTTGAAGCTGAAAAAAAGGAAGCCAAAACAAAAAATGCCCCATACCGCGCATTAAATGGCTATGTGCCGACCTCAATATCAGAAGATGTCTACAGATTAATTCAATATTGCCACTTTGAAAAAGGCATGGTCGTTGTACACGGTGATGCCGGCATTGGCAAAACGAAAGGTGCAGAGCGTTATTATAGAGAGAATCCGAATACGGTGTTATACATTCAAGCAACGCCCTCATCTGGCACATTATCAAGCATATTAAAGCTGCTTGCAAGGGCGCTTAAAATCGATGAGAAGCAAGGGAAACTGGATTTAATGCTATCGATTAAGGATAAGTTAGAAAGCACAAATAAAGTAATCGTCATCGATGAAGCGCAGCATTTAAAGCTACAAGCGCTCGAAGAAATACGGACACTATCAGATCCTAATGACATTACCGGTCAAACCGGTACAGGTATCGTGCTGATCGGCAACACAGAAGTATATGATCGCATGGTTGGTCGGCAAGAGGCGCGATTTGCACAACTCTTTAGCCGCATAAGAATGAACAAGCATTATAGCACATCGAAAATAAAAAAATCAGACATTCAGTTACTTTTTACAGACATCGACAAGACAGATAAGGCGCTCAATTTTTTACATGGCATATCGCAAAGCAAATGGGGTATTCGTGGCGCTGTGAATGTTTACAACAACGCGGCTAACAATGAAGATATCAGCTATAAGGGGCTGATGACGATGGCGACAAGCATGGGCATTGGCCTGCGTAGTTAGGTGGTTAACATGAAACAATTAAACTTTACAATACGCATAGTAGGCCGCACATTTATCGCGTTTATTATCACTGTAGCGGTGTACATGGCGCTCTATTCAGTGGCATATGCCGAACGTGGTTATCATGCTGTAGGCGGCGAAGCGTTAATTGCGCTCATTGTGTTTCTTGTCATACTCGTTAAAAGCCCCTACTAGCGTAAATGTTAACAGATATGCTAAGTCAAGCTTAGCACATCTTAATGCTACCGAAGGCGGTCACAAGTCCGCAAAAAAGCAGAGTGAGATGTGATAAGGAGTCATTGTTGGACGGTATACTAAATGTGCTGCCTAATCAGCAGCTGACAGAAGATAGTTTTTTAGACAAAAAAACAGGTTTAATCACTTGTAAAAGCTGTGGTAAACGGCGCGAGAAGTATATTGAAATCTTAGGTGTAAAAAAGAAAGTGCCAATAATGTGTCGCTGTCAGATTGCCGCTCAAGTGTCAGCTGACAAAATTGATGAACAGCGTGCGTTTAAAAGGCGTTTAACTGGCTATGAAAGACTGCTTAATGTTGATTTATCTTACAAGCAGATGACGCTATCAAAAGATGATGGTACACGGCCGCAGATGACGGATTTTATAAAACGCTACACTAATCATTTTGACGACTTAAAGCGTGATAACATCGGCATTTTATTTTATGGCAGCGTTGGTACCGGCAAGACATTTTTTGCACATGCCCTTGTCAATATGCTTCAAGATAAAGGTGTGCTGGCAAGTAGCATTTCTCTTGCAACACTGGTGTCACTTTTTCAAACATTTGAGATTGACCGACGCGCAGTCATCGATGCAGTCAAGGTATTTGAATTTTTAGTAATTGATGATTTGGGTAGTGAGCGCTTTACCAGTTTTGGTCTTGAAGTTGTATATGCAATTGTTGATGCGCGCTTAAAAAGTAATCGCCCTACGCTATTCACGACCAATCTTGATTTAAAGACGCTTGAAACTGTCGACGATATTGGCAGACGGCGAATTTATGATCGCGTGATTGAAATGACGCCGGTCAAACTGAAATTTAGTGGCGCATCGAAACGCGCCGGCATATCGGAAAGTCGAAAAGCAAAAGCACGACAGTTGATGTATCCAACGGGAGGTGATGAAACGTGACGGACAATCAGTGGCAAAATATTGATAAGCAATTAATGCGTCCTTTCGGCAATGTTAAATTACGGGTAGATGGTTACAATATCAAATTAGCTTTGCTCCCCATTTCGCGATTTGCACTTGGTATTATCGTTTATGTAAATGGTGAGATTTATTTTAACAACGATGGTGAGGAGGACATACTTAAACGCTTTTATCAAGTTAAAAAAAGTAAAGCTATTTCGACGCAACGACTTAATAAGATGCCTAAAAAAGAGCGCGAGCGAGCAGAAAGGATGAATAAAACATTTATTAGTTATTACCCTTATTGGCAAAACTTTAGCGCCATGAAAAGGCACTTTATTAAAAATAATCAAGTTATACAGTTAGTAGAACAAACAGGAGGACAAAATGAGCAGAAAACGCATTGAAGATGTACTGGAAATCAACACTTGGGAAGATGCCGATGCGGTGTTAAAAGAGATTGCACAAAACGAAATTGCAATTGATGAAATTGAAGGCGTGATGAACAAAGATATTCACGATATCAAAGAACAAGCGGCAATGAACGCGCAACCGCACAAGGCGCGCATCAAGGAGTTAGAACAGCTATTAAAAACATTTGTCACGGTTCACAAGAGCGAACTTGACGGCAAGACAAAGACACTTAACTTTGGTCAAACAGGATTTAGAGCCTCAACGTCAATTGGCCTACCGCGCGATAAGGATAAACTTCAAAAAATCATTGATTTTTTGAAGAAAAACGGTATGGGCGACTGTATTGTTGTCACTGAAAAAGTAAATAAAGACGTCTTAAGAAAATACGGCGAAAACAGGATTATCAGAGCTGGTGTAAAAATTAAAAAACAAGATGCGTTTTGGTACGAAGCCAAGCGCGACGAAATACAATAGGAGTAAACAATGCAAGCGATTAACAGTAGACAAATCAAAACGCTGTGGGCGATTTCAAAATCGCTCGGCATGGACAAAGAAGACCTGTATGGCTTTGCTGCTGTTGATCGCTTGCACGATCTCGATTACAAAGCAGCGAATACTGTCATCAGACGATTAAATGCACTCAAATCACCTGCAAAGACATCAAAATCTAAAAAGCATGCTGCGGTTCCTGGTATGGTATCAGAAGCACAGCAAAAGAAGGTTTGGGCGCTGATGTATCAACTTGCAGCGCTCAATGACAAACATGCTGACAAATCAGTTGGTGAAAGATTGTGCGGCGTAATCAAAAAAGAATTAGAGATTGAAGCAAAACCGGAAAACCCATTTTTATGGATTGACGCGGCCGGTGGCAATAAACTTGTCGAAGCATTAAAGCGCTATGTAAGGTGTGCCAAACGAGAAAGGAGGTAATGATGGACTTAACTGCACAAAACATTACAATAGATGACCTGCAGGGCGATCAAAAAGAGATTGCTGAAGCGGTTGGCCTTGACATTTATCTTATTCTCGTTGAGGCGTTTGGCGGCGGTCAAATTTATATTGCTAAACGCGATAAACTGACAGCAATCGCGCGCAACAATGCAATTGAAAAAGAGTTTAACGGATTTAATTTTTCAGAACTTGCAAAGAAATATAACTTGACAGAGCGGTCAATTCGGTTGATAATTGAAGAAAAGCGCAAGGCGTGTGTAGGTCAGTTTAGCGTACTTGACTACATTAAAAAAGATTGAAAAAATTCAAAATCAATATTGAAACAAATGAGGTAACATTGTGACAGACGATGGCACCTCTTTTTTTAATTTAAACGGGAGTAAGAAGTAAATGACATTTGATGCAGGTACATGGTGGTTAGCAATTGCAATCCTCGGCATTTTCACAAGCGGCTTTACGTATATGTTTAAAATTTCTATTTTTGGCCGTGTTGACGCGATTGATAAGAAACTGAGTGATTTAACGCAAAACTACGCAACAAAATCAGATCACGAAAAAGATGTGTCAGAATTAAAAGCAGATATTAAGCAGATTAAAGAAAGATACACACCACTCAAGAAGCATGAAAAAGACTTCGACGAGTGTCGTAATGATATTAAAGAAATTAAAGAAGTTTATTTAGCAAGAGATGATTTTTATCGTGAGAATGCGAAAGTCGAAAGAAAGATTGATCAGAATAATCAAAAACTTGATCGCATCATCGATATGATCATTAAAAACTACAGTCATTCATCAGAAGGAGCTTAGTGGATGAAAATGAACATCAAAAAGATACACGCAGGCAACTTTATTTATAATAATGGCGCGGTACTCAGAGCACTTAATATATTAGAGCACCGCTTTCATCGCTTAAGAAGTATCGCGATTGTTTTAAAAAGTGGCGGTGTCGCGGAAGACGAACTGATTGAGTCACTCAATTTTCTTAACGATGAAGGATATGTTGCATTAAGGTTGATTGAAACGAAAGATACAACAACACTTGCTGATGCGGAATTTGATGATATTGAAGCTAAACTCACTGCGCGTGGCAAGCGCGTGATGTTAGGTGGCATTAACGACGATATGATTGAGGTGTAAAATGGCTGCTAAAGAACGCAGACGGCGCGTTGGAAAAGTTGACAAACTACCACCTCTTTTAAAAGATACGGTTGAACAAATGCTTTTATCTGGCGCAACCTATAAGGAAATTGTTGCCTATTTAAAGGCAAACGGCGAGAGCATGAGCCAGATGGCTGTGTGTACATACGCTAGGAAGTACTTAGCAACTGTTGAAATGTTAAATGTCGCACAGACAAATTTCCATTCACTGATGGATGAGATGAACCGGTACCCCGACATCGATACATCAGAGGCGTTAATCAGATTAAGCAGTCATCATGTATTAAATGCACTATCAGCGCTGTCTGATGAAGATTTCAAGGACATCGCGGTTGATAAACTAATTAAAGAAACATCCGCCCTAGTACGTGCAGCGGCTTACAAGAAGCGCATCACAATACAAAATCAAGATGATTATGAAACGGGTCTTGATGCCGTGAAGACGCTCGTTTTTGAACAGATGAAGAAAGAGCGTCCGGAGCTTTATAAAGCTGTCAGCGACTTTTTGACAGAAAAAAAGCAAGCACAGAGGGATTAGGAGGCAGATATGTATGTTTTACACGTTCAAACTGGGCGCGAAACAGCTGTTGCAAACCGGCTTAAAGAGATTGGCTTCAAAGTCTTTTTACCACAAGCTGAGCAACTTTATTTAAGAAAAAAAGAATGGCTGACAAAGACAACGGTAATTTTTAAGGGTTACGTTTTTGTCGACATGGCCTACACAGCAGCGAACTATTATAAAGTAATTGGTATAGACAATGTCATCGGATTACTCAAAATTGGCGATATGGTTGCACCGATTAATGCGGTTGAAGAATCATATATTAAATTATTAGCACAGCCAGCATTAATATCGCTCATTAACATCGATTTTGATGATGATAATAATGCATTCATCTGTGATGATGGGCAAAAATTTTTACAAAACAGATTAAAGAAGATTAATAAGCACAAAAGAACAGCCGTTTTCGAGTTTGAAATCGGTGGTAATATTCATGACATTACACTATCTATTAAAATTAAACAAGCAGCAAACAATTGACATAATCAATAAGTGATTAAGCGCTTGATTGTAATCGCCTTAATCTTTACTGATGACACATAAAAAAAGACATGGTGCTAACCACTTAAACATTTTTAAGTGGGTGGCGAAGCCATGCTTTTTTTAATTTAATAAAATTCGACACATCAGATGATACAAATACCCCTTTTAAAACCCGTTTAATTTCATTTAAAAACGATTTAAAAACAAAATGGGTATGTTGGGTAAGCCCCCATGCCTTTTGACGGCAGTATGGGCGTTTTTAGGGCAAAGGTGGTGAGTGCAATTAAAAAACAAAATAAAAAGCGCGGCGATGAACTTTTAAAAGCGATTCTTGCGGTTGATAAACTTGGTGATATAGCGTCGGAATCACAAGATTTAATGCACGAACTACGCGCATTAATAGAATTACACTTATCAAAATCTAATAGCGCTATCGTTAAAGAGATTAAAGCGCTTTATGAAGCAGGCGCACCACTCACTGGGGAAGATGGTATCAGACGTATGCTTGGTGCTGTTGATATGGAATTTTTCGGACGTGCTTATTTCCCGCATTACTTTAGTCTTCCCTCACCAGATTTTCACAAAGAACTTGATGATATTTGGCATAAAGGTATTTTGAAAAATCAAGCACCACTAACACTTAAAACAATTAAAACAATTGGTAAAGCTGATGGTTCGCGCCGTGCTGTCGCAGCACCACGTGGTCATGCAAAATCAACATCACTAACATTCAAGGGCTCGATGCACGCGAGTCTATATGAATATAAACACTATTTAATTATCGTATCAGATTCATCCGAACAAGCAGAAGGGTTCTTGGAAAATATCAAAATCGAATTTGAAGACAACCCTTTTATTGCTGAAGATTTTGGTCTCCTTGTTGGTAAAGTCTGGCGCGGTAATGTGCTTTTGACGCGGTCGAATGTCAAGATTGAAGCGCTTGGCAGCGGCAAAAAAATAAGAGGTAGAAAGCATAGACATTACCGCCCAGACCTTATCATTTTAGATGATATTGAAAATGATGAAAATATTAGAACGCCAGAGCAGCGTAAAAAATTAGAAAACTGGTTTTTTAAGGCTGTATCTAAAGCTGGCGATTACTACACAGATATTATCATCATTGGCACACTACTACACTATGACTCGCTGTTGGCAAAGTGTCTAAAAACCCCTAACTATCAGTCAATTAAGTATAAAGCTGTTGCAAGGTTTTCATCTGACATTGCTCACTGGGATGAATGGGAAAAAATTTACACTGACTTGTCAAACCCAGAACGTGAACGTGATGCCCTTGCCTATTTTGAGGCGCACAAAGCGGAAATGCTTGAAGGTACAAGCGTTTTGTGGGAAGAGAAAAACAGCTACTACAAGTTGATGACAATTAAGGTTTCAGATGGTGATAGTTCCTTTAATTCTGAACTACAAAATGAGCCAATCAACCCTGAAGACTGTATTTTTAACGAAGAATGGTTTGAATTTTACAACGAAGCTGAAATTGATTTCAAAGACCCTGTCTTTGACTTCTTCGGTTTTGTCGACCCGTCGCTTGGCAAAACTAAAAAAAGCGACCCGTCAGCGATTATTACGCTGGCTAAAAATCGGTCAACTGGCTATATGTACGTCGTTGATGCAGATATTATGAGGCGTCACCCAGACAAGATTATTACTGACATTTTATCAAAAGCGCGTTTTCTAAAAACTTTTTATGGCCGTGGTTATAAGAAGTTCGGCGCTGAAACAAATCAGTTTCAGTGGTTTCTCAAAGAAGAAATCGCAAAGGCATCTGCTAAAGCTGGTATTTATTTGCCACTTGAGGAAGTCAATCAAAACACTGATAAGACAATGCGCATTCAAACGCTACAGCCCGATATTAAAAACAAATATATTTTGTTCAATAAACGACACAGAACACTGCTTGAACAACTGTATCACTTTCCAATGGGTGCGCATGATGACGGCCCCGATGCACTTCAGGGCGCTTTAGCGATTGCGAAAAAAAGCAAACGGTTTAGAATTCTTAATCGTTTGCAAATTGGACTTTAGGAGATTAATGTGATTATTTACATGGAGCCTCAGCGCTTCAATGCGTTAAGAACTGAGGATATTGCAAAAATTGTCAATTCTAACTTGACTAATTTCAAGTTTTCAAACTTAAAAAATTACTACATCGGTAAGCACCCGATTTTGGAGCAAACACGTTTTGACCCCGCGCAGCCAAATAACAAAGTTGTCAATAACATCGCAAAATATATTACTGACACAGCTGTTGGCTATTTTGTTGGTATGCCAGTTGCTTATGCGTCGCTTGATGAAGATTTTATGCTGAAGGTGCAGAATATCTTTGATTACAACGATGAACAGGACGAAAATACGGAGCTTGCCAAAGCGGCATCCATCTATGGTAGCGTCTTTGAAATGATTTATTTTGATGAAGATGCAAACATTAGATTTACTAAAGTCGATCCGGATATGCTGATTGCGATTTATTCAACGCAGCTGCGTACACTGCTTGGTGCAATTAGAATTATTAAAACTGTCGACATTAAAAATAAGCCGTATTTTAAAGTTGAGTTTTGGACGGATAAAATCGTTAATTTCTACACACTAAAGCAAAACAAGTTAGAAATGACGGGCTATAAAGAGCATTATTACCAAGATGTACCGTTTATCGAATATCTCAACAACGAAGAACGTCTTGGCGATTTTGAGGGCGTTACAAGTTTAATTGATATTTACAATAAAGTACAATCGAACACAGCTAATATTTTTGAGTATAACGACCAATCAATCTTAAAAATAATTAATATGGGCGACGTAACACTTGAAGATATTAAAGAGATGAAAAAAGAACGCGCGATTGCTTTAGATAGCGATGGCGATATCGATTGGTTGCTCAAAACTGTTGATGACACAGCAATTGAAAATTTCAAAAAGCGACTGCGTGATGATATTCATATGTTTGCAAATGTGCCAAACCTCACTGATGAGAGCTTTGGCGGCAATATTACAGGTGTCGCGGTCAGCTATAAACTGTGGGGGCTTGAACAGATTTGTGCAATCAAAGAACGCAAGTTTAAAAAGGGATTACAGCGCCGAATTGAGCTGATAACAAACCTGCTTAACCTTAAAGGCGGCCATTACAACTACATGGATATTGACATGAGTTTTAGGCGCAATAAACCGCAAAACTTGCTTGAAATCGCACAAGTCATGACAATACTCTCATCTGATTTAAGTCGTGAAACACGACTTAAGATGCTACCAATCGTTGAAGATGTAAAAGATGAACTTAAAAAGTTGGAAGATGAAACGAACGCTTTAAAAGACAACTTTGGTGATGCAAAAGCCTTTGTCGATGCGATTGCGTTAGGTGATGATAATGCAAGATAAAAAAGCGCTTTTTGAAGAGGCAAAACAGCGGATTCTTGAAGATGAGAAAAAAGCTGATCAAGTGACAAAAGAATTGATTGGCTATTATGAAAAAGCTGCTGATGATATCGAAATGCGTATTGAAGCACTTTATAGTAAATTTGCTAAAGACAACAGTATTACCCCTGCTGAAGCGAATAGGCTTTTAACAGGAAAGGAATACACAACATGGCGTAAAACAATGGCTGAATATATGGCCGATGTTTACGATGAGGGCAAAGATTCTAAAACACTCATTGAAATCAATACACTAATCACAAAAGGACGCTTAACGCGGGAAGAAAAACTACTGGCAGATATTTACCGCGATATGGCGGAAATGGCAGAAATCACGAACGAAAAGTTCGAACCTGCGCTAAAAGAGATATTAAAAACAAGTTATGAGCACAGTGCTTATCGCGTGCAGATGAATTTAGGCGTTTGTTTTAAGGTTGGTGATTTAAGAGATCGCGTTGTTGATGAAATACTAAATTATCCATGGGCAAAAAAGAAATTCAGCAAAACAATTTGGGATGATGTCGACAATATCAACAAACACATCAAAAGCGTTGTTACGCGTGGTATGATGTCAGGAAAATCAGTCGGTAAGATGGTTAAGGAACTGCGCGAAACCACAGGCAAAGGCCAAGATGTTGTTGAACGGGCGATTAAAACAGAGTGTAAATTTTTTGCTAATAAAGGCGAACTGGAAGGCTACAAAGCAAATGGCATTGAACATTATCTTTACATCGGCACAACGGAGCGTGGCTTTAGCTGCGACTGCGCCTTTTATAACAATAAAGTGATTTCAGTTGATAAAGCAGAGCCTTATGTCAATTTTCCCCCGCTACATCCTAACTGCCGCTGCTCTGTTCGCGCTTATTTTGAAAACAGTATTTTAGAAAAACATCCAAATGCAGTTAAAATTGATGATGAGATCCCTTTTAATGAGTGGAAGCATGATTTTTTGGAAAAAAATGAACGAGATATGTTAAAAAAACTTGAGAAGACACTAAAAAGTGATATAATTAGGGTGGATAGTGTAAAACTAAAGGATAAAAATTTAGCAAATAAAGTAACTATTATACGGCGTTTAAATGGTGGCTACGATTTACAGTTCTATGATTCGCGAGGTTGGCAATACAAACAAATTAGCAATTATGCTCATGGTAATATTAAAAAACATCCTCGCGGTATATTTGGAGAACATGCACATGATTATATCTGGATTGAAGGTAAAGAAACGCCCTTGCGACCAGAGCGTGAGCTAACCGTTGAAGAACGCCAACAACTTGAGGTGATGTTGTAATGAAACGCTTTAAAAATAAAAAGGATTTAAGAAATTTTATCGCATCTTATACCACGGATTTAGATTTTAAATATAAAGACAAATGGGGTGCTGTGTGTCCATTGCTAGATGATTTGGTTAGGGTGATATACGATAATAAAGAGCATAACTGTAAATCAGTTGATGAAGCAATGACAATTAAATTCTTTGATGGCAAATCACTTAATCAAATAGCAACAGAACTCGATTTTTAAACACACATTAAGAAGTCTTTAAATAGCTATAAAACACCTTTTAAGGGTGTTTTTTATATTGCAAAAAAACAAAGAAAGGACGTAAACATGGAAGAAAACAAAGAGCAAATGCTTGATGGTCAAGAAACAGGTGTTATTGATAGCGAGCAAGCTGGTGTTGTCAAACGTTTTTTTGATGCCTTGACAGGTGTTGTTAAATCGCCTGCCGAAACTGCTACTCAAGATGGTGCGCAGCAATTAACAGAAACAGCGACGGCAGATGAACAAGAAAAAACATTTGAGCAAAAAATCGCTGATGAACGCGCCAAATGGGAACAAGAGCTGGAGGAAAAGAAAAAGCTAGCTGAGATGACCCCGGAGGCACGCGCTGAAGCTGAACGTGCCAAACAAGAAGAGAGAATCAAGTCATTAGAAAATCAACTTGCAAAAAAAGAGTTGACAGAAGCAGCGATTGCTAGTTTGCAAAAAGATGGCTATCCGACGCAGTTGGCTAATTTGCTTGATTACACAGATGAATCTGCAATGAAAAAATCGCTATCATCTGTTACGGCTGTTTTTAAAGATGCAGTTGCTGAAGCGGTTAATACTCGCCTTAAAAGCAAGACGCCTGACGGCTTAGGTGGTGCAGCAGGCTCAGAAAACTTACTACGCGATCAAATCGCAAAGAACATTAGAGGAGGTTATTAATGCCAAACTTAATTGAACAAGCACAAATATTACAACAAGAACTCGACAAAGTTGCGGTCGGCCAGCTGACATCAGGCTGGATGGAGTTGAACGCAAACTTAGTTAAGTATGTCGGTGGCCGTGAAATTAAGATTCCAAAATTATCGCTGAGCGGTCTGGCAGATTATGACCGCGAGGAAGGTTTTAAGCGTGGTGCTGTCAACTTAACGTATCAAACAAAAGAAATGACGCAAGACAGAGGCCGCTTATTTACATTTGACGAACACGAGGTTGACGAAACGAACTTTGTGTTGACGGCATCGCGCGTCATCGGCGAGTTCCAACGTGTACACGTCATTCCTGAAATTGACGCTTATCGTTATTCAAAAATCGCAACTGGCGCGATCGCAAACGGTCGCGCATCTGGCGGTTATACAGCTGATGCCAACACGCTATTATCAACGCTCTACGCCGATATTGCCCGTGTGCAAGATGAAGTTGGTGACGATGTGCCGCTCGTTATTACAATGAGTAGAAAAGTTGCAACACTGCTTGATACATCAAAAGAGATTGCAAAACAAATCAATATCAGTGATTTTAAACAAGGCGATCTCACACTAAAAGTGAAGACGCTCGATGGCGATTATCCGATTATTCGTCCAAGTTCAAGTCGCATGAAGACGGCGTATGTCTTTAAGACAGGTGATACTGGTCAAGAATCTGGCGGTTTTGAAGCAGACAGTTCAGCAAAAGACATCAACTGGATTATTTCAACACGCGTTGCGCCGATCGCTGTATCTAAAACTGATAAATCAAGGATATTCACTCCAGAAAATTATCAAAAAGGCAGAATGTGGGCAACTGACTACAGAAAATATCACGATCTGTGGGTGCCGGATAACAAATGGGCTGGTATCTTTGTCAACATCAAACAAGCGCTCTAGGAGGCTGTTATGTTTAAGCTAAAAAAAGAAAACGTGGTCAAGCTAACCGAGTCGTCTGAGCAAAAGGACAAACTAATAAAGCAAGGCTATCAACTTGTAGCTGGTGAAGACGTTGAACCAGCAGCTGGCCAAACCGTTTCAGAGCCGGACAATACTACAGTTGTAACTGTTGATAGCGACAAAGGTAATGAAGCTGTAGACGTTGATAAAGGTGATGAAACTGAAGCATTGGACGACGCTGCAGCTGTTGATAAGGGTGATGGTAATGACAAAGCAGGAAAGCAATCAACACGTCGCGGCCGAAGTGGCAAGAACGCTAAATAATGTGCCTGGTGATTTAATCACGGATTATGTAAGGCGCACAATTAACTTTATTTTAGAGTTTTGCAACCGCGATGACATGAATGCACAACTCAATGACATTGCATATGAAATGGCGCTAAGTGCGATGAAAGCAGACGGCGTTATCAAAACGGAAAAGGATGTTAAATCTGTCACACGCGGTGATACATCAATTTCTTACAAAGACCCTAAGCATAATCCTTTTGAGCATATTCAAAAGGATTATGCTAAACGGCTCTTTAAGCATCGCAGACTAAAAGTGCCAAACTAGGAGGACGATATGACTGAAGCTGAAATACTGCTTGATACTTATCAAGACACACTTACAGTATATCGGCCTTTTAAGAGAAATGTCGACGGTGAAACACAGTTTTTAAAGGGGCTTGATGGCAGAGCGGTATATGTTGATATCCCCTGTGCGCTATCTACCAGTTCAGTAGCGCGCGCTAAAAAGCAAGCCGTCGACGTCGACGCGTCAGCTGATTTTGATGTCTTTGTGATGCCCAATGTTGATATTGATCCGAATGACACGCTTAAGGTTATTCATCTTAACAAAGAATACGTTTTAATTGCCGGCCGCGCTGACAGGCAAATTAGCCACAATCGTATTCCTTGCTCATTAAAGAGGACACGGGCATGAGCACGACTAACTACGAATTCGATGGTCTTAGTGCTTGGGAAAAGCAAATCGGCGAAATCATCTCAAAAAAGTACCCGGATGCGTTTAAAAAAATTGTCGTTCAAATTGCTTATGAACTACAAGGTGAGTGCAAAAAATTAACGCCGATTAAAACAACGCGCCTGCGCGATGGTTGGCAAGTTGGCAAGATTGTCAAAAAGGGCAAAACGCACTACATCGAGGTGTTTAACAAAGTCGAATACGCTGCGCACGTCAATTACGGCCATCGCACTGGTAAAAATGGCTATAAACAAGGTGAATATATGCTTGAAGTATCCCTTGACAAAATTAATGCGCGGCTAACCCCTTTTTTAAGGAATTGGCTAAATGATTTTATCAAGAAAAACGATTTGTAGGAGTACTTATGTATGCTGAATTTAAACTAGCGCTTAAAAATATTATCAGAAGCTTTGATACTGAAAGCGACGTATTATTTGAAAGGCTAGAAAAGTCTGATTTCGACAATGATGCGCTTGATATTACGTCTTTTTTTTATGTCGAAATTAAACCGTTATCAAAGCGTACATTGTCAAAGAGTATTTATCAAGACACAGTACTTGTTGACATTATTTTTGAAAATCCTACAAAATCAAAAGCGATGTATTACGATGTTGCTGATAAGCTTGATGCCTGTCTACGCCCCTGCTTTGCTTATGGTGACACAGACTACGCACTTGTCAATGAAGCGCATATTAACATCGTTGATGATGCACTACACTACACATTTACAGTCGATGTTGTTTACACTGTGATCAATAAGACAAACAGTGAACTGATGGCTGAACTTGATGTAACAATAGAGAGGAGTAACTAAATTGGGATTACCGCAAATTGATATTATTTTTAAAACCAAGGCCGCCAGCGCAATCAAGCGCTCGGCGCGTGGTATTGTTGCGCTGATCATTAAAGATGATACAGCAGATGGCAAACCTATCGAAATATTTAAAAGTGTTGAAGACATTGATTTCACAAAATTTACACCGCGCAATTATGAGTACTTAAAACTTGTCTTTGAAGGTGCACCTGCTAAGATTATCGTCATAAGAATGGCGACATCTGATACTGATGTGAATGGCGCGCTTAAGAAATTAAAAGATCTAAAGTTTAATTACTTAACATTTCCGAGCGTTGAAACTGGCGATGTGGCAACAATCGCAGCATGGATTAAACAAAAACGCGCAGAGAAAAAGACATTTAAAGCTGTTTTAGCTGACAGTGCAAGTGATCACGAAGGCATCATTAACTTGACGACGGATAATGTTTTAAGCACATTTAGTGAAACAGTTTTTACTAAGGCTGAATACTGTGCGCGTATTGCGGGCGTGCTTGCCGGCTTATCGCTTGCGAGATCTTCAACATATTATGTTTTGAACGATATCATTAGCTGTGACTTACACGATGATCCAAGCGCAGCGATTGACGCTGGTGAGCTGATTATTGTTTTCGATGGCAATCATTACAAAATTGGCCGCGGCGTTAATTCGCTCACAACCTTCACATCAGAAAAGGGCGAAGATTTTAGCAAAATTAAAATCATTGAAGGTGTCGACCTTTACAATGACGATATTAGAACAACTTTTGAGCAAGATTACGTTGGCAAATTCAGAAATGATTATGACAACAAACAAGCCTTTGTCGCGGCCGTCAATGCGTATAACAAAGCACTTGAAGGTGATGTTTTAGATAGTGCATTTAATAATACGACACGCGTCGATGGTGCGGCACAAAAAGCGTATCTCGAATCGAAGGGTAAAGACACGTCGACAATGACGGACATCGAGATTTTAACGGCTAATACAGGTTCTAGCGTCTTTGTGGTTGGCAATCTTAAATTTGTCGATGCGATGGAAGATTTGACGCTTGTCAATAACATGTAGGAGGAAATGATGGCGGAAAAAATAAGAGGTAATAGAATTCTGTCCGGCACTTATGCTGAGGTATGGATTGACGGCGACAAAGTCTTCGAGTGTAGCAAAATTGAAGCTAAGATGGTGATTAATCGTGAAGATGTTCAGTTAGGTGTCGATGTCGACAGCAAACTGCTCGGACTTAAAGGCGAATTTACTTTAGGGGTTAAAAAAGTTTTTTCGCGCTGGGAGAAATATGCTGAAGCATACAAGCAAGGCATTGATTTACGACCAACCATTGTTGCTAAATTAAAAGACCCAAACGCAAGAGGCGGACAAATGGAACGTTATTCAATCGGCAATTGTTGGTTTAACGAACTCCCGCTTGTTAACTATGAAATTGGCGCAATTATCGAAGAAGAAGTCAGCGGTGGCTTTACACCAAGCGATATGCAAGCGCTTGATTTAATTAACTAGGAGGACAAAATGGACAAAGATACAAAGGCATCACTACAGCAATTTACGCAAAAAGCGTTACAACGCCTTGAAGCTAAAAAAGTCACAAAGTATCGCAAGCTTTATATTCCGTCGATGGATGAACATATTACTGTACGTTCTCTATCAAAAGCAGAAATCACTGAAGTGTTCGCAATTGAAGACAATCTAGACTCTGATATTTACACAACATATTTAGGTGTAGACGAGCCTAATCTTAGAGAAGTTGCTAGCAATCTAAAGCGCGATAATAAAATCGCCGAATATACTGATGTCGTTGATATTTTCACCATGAACGAAAGGACGGATATTGTTAAGCATATTCTCGAATTAAGCGAAGTTTTGTCGAGCAAAAAAGTCAAAGTTGTTGAAACGGTAAAAAACTCATAAAGCAAGACGGCGACTGGTCGCTCTTGCATCATTACATCCAAAAAGGCCACACAATCGAGTGGTTCTTTAATTTATCGGAATACGAAAAAGCAATTTACTACGCAAGCATGTCTGTCGCATTAGAAACAAAAAATTTTTGATTGTGAGGTGATGAGTTGAGCGACGTCAGAGGCTCAATTGGCATTAAAGATAATGTCACTGGTGTTTTACAAAGCATTAAAAAAGAGCAGTCTGCTTTTAGACGTGACGTCGATGCTACCAGAAAAAGTCTTGAAAAAACGTGGAACAAAAAAAGGCAAGCGCGAATTGACACAGCGCCTGCAACAAAAAAAGTCAAAAAACTCATCAAAGCAGCAGCACCTTTAAAGAAAAAACTTGTAACGGTCACAGCTGTAAAAGATATTGCAACCGCAAAACTTAAAAAAGTCAAAAATCAAGTCAAGGCGGTTGGGAAAATGGCCGCTAAGCCGGTTATTAGCATTAAAAACAAAACAGCAGCCGGTTTTTCAAAAATTAAAGGCGGACTTGCGGGCTTAGCAAAAGCTGTCGCTATACCAGTAACCATTGCCGCTGTTGCTGGAACAGCAATGTTAAGTAGCACTGTTGCTGGTGGCATGAAGCTTGAACAGCAGCAAATCTCAATGGAGCACTTCATCGGTGCAACCAATAAAGAGATGAGCGCATCTGATGTTAAAAGTACGGCGGCGGCTTTTACTGATGCGCTGCGTGAAAATTCAAATGCGACCCCATTCGAAACAGGTGAAGTAATTGCGGCCGGTAGTCGCGCAATTGCTATCGCCTCTGGTGACACAAAAGAAGCGATGGGGTTTGTTAAGCTTGCTGAGGATATGGCCGCGGCCTCCGGTGGTACAAAGAGCATATCAGATGCCATCGAAGCGCTTGCTGATGCCAAACTTGGCGAAATGGAACGCTTAAAAGAATTTGGTTTTAAAGTTTCAAAAGAAGAGTTTGACAGCAAAGGGTTTGAAGGTGTCGCGGGCGATCTTAATGATTTTTATGGTGGTGCAGCGCAAAAACTCGCTGGTTCAGGCGCCGGTCTACTCAGCACAATCAAAGGCAAGCTTAAAAGCAATTTTGACGACTTCGGCTTAAAAGTCGTCGAAAAATTAAAACCTGTTTTTAGTGACACAATAGGTTTAATTGATGAAGCTGCTCCGTTTATTTCAGAATTTGGCAGCAATATGGCTGAAGGCATTGGCAGTGGCATTAAAACTGTCATTGGATATTTACCAAAGCTTAAAGGCTTTATCAATTCAGTTAAGCCGATTTTTACAAGCCTTTATACCGCTGTGGTGCCAGTCATTAGTGGCATTATGGAAGATATTAGTGTCGCAATTCCTGCGATTATGCCAGTAATAACAAGTGTGATGTCTTCTGTTATCTCAACAGTAGCGGCAGTTGCGCCGATTATTGGTGGTTTAGTCAGTATCATTAGCAGCGCTATTGTCACACTTGCGCCAGTCTTCCAAACAATTTGGGATGGCATTAGCGATAAAATTGCTACAGCGGTCGGTATTGTATCTGAGCACATGGGCTTCTTCGGCTCAGTTTTTGATGCAGTTTTTCCCGCTATTGGTGAAGTAATGACGGCAGCGTGGGATATCATTTCTCCTATATTAGATATTGCACTAACGACATTCGAATTATTATTGTCAGTTGCTGAAGCTGTTTTCCCTGGCGTCCAAGCAGTTATCACAACGGTTTGGGATATTATTAAACCAGTTGTAGAATCGATTGGTGGTGCGCTAGAAGAGGTTGCTGGCGCGTGGGATTGGCTCGTTGGTCAAGTTACTGGCGAAACTCAAAAATCAAAATCATCAGCGGGTAAATCAATGCCGCCAGTTGGACATAATGCGCTCGGCACCGACAATTGGCGCGGTGGCGTCACATGGGTTGGTGAGAAAGGGCCAGAGTTAGTTGAAGTTCCAAAAGGTGCTAGAATACTACCTTCAAAATCTTCAGCTAAATTAGCAAATTCATTTAACACTAGCAGACCTTTAACACCACTATCAAATCAAAATACAGAAAGAGTTAAAGAATCGGCGCAAAGTATTGTACTCAACATTGCTAAAATCGCTGACAGCGTCATTATTAGAGAAGATGCTGATATTGAAAAAATTGGCGAAGCAATTGCGCGCAGATTAAAGAACGCTAAGGTTAATTTTGCTTAAAGTGAAGAAGCGAGGGATTAAGTTGGAAAGAATTATTGAATTGTCATTTAACAATCGAGAAGATGTTTTTATTTTGCCGATTAACCCACCAGAGATGGTGTTCACAAGCCGACAAATGAATCAAAAAATAAATCTGCTTGATACTGGTGAAATCAATTTAATTGGTGCAAAAGGTCTAATTAGTACCGAGATTTCCAGTTTTTTCCCCTCGCCAACTTCACCTTTTTTTAGGAGAGCGAAAAAAACGCCAGCTGAATATGTGGCGTTGCTCAAGAAATGGAAAGCATCAAAAAGGCCAATCAGGCTGATTATAACCGATCTTAATGTTAATTTAGCAATGGCTATTGATAGTCTTGCTTTTCGTGCAGTTGAGGGTAACAGTGATGTTAATTACACGCTTATTTTATCTGAGTATCGTTTTTTAAATGTTCCAGAGGTAAAGGATGATAGTACTCAAAAATTAGAAAATAGTACAACTTTAAGTGATAGACCAGGGCAAAGACCTATTCTACAAGATTATGTTGTTAAAGAAAATGACGATTTATGGACTGTTGCTGCCAAATCGCTTGGTGATGGTAGCCGGTACCGCGAAGTGTATCAAGTAAATAAATCACTTATTGATAAAGAAAATGGCAATGAAAGTAAAAAATACAGAATATGTACAGGTCAAAAGTTGGCGATGCCGTTATGAAGATTGTGGTTAATAATAAAGACGTTAGTCAAGTTGTTGGCAAAATCGTTTGGAGTGGTGATATTAAGCAAGTGGCGCGTAAATTAGAATTTACTGTTGCCTACAGTCGACATGATTATTATTTTAACCAGCTCAATTTAACAACACCAATCGGTAGTAAAGTTGAGTTGTTGGACGACAAAGGTGCCGCTGTTTTTAAAGGTGTTATTTTTGATATTGATGAGTCAAGTGCAGCGAAAGAAATCCATTATTTAGCATTTGATTATTTATTTTATTTATTGAAATCTGATATCAGTAAAGTCTTTAATGATACAGCTGAAAATATAGCTAAACAGGTCTGTCAGTCGCTTGGTGTTAAAGCTGGTGACATGGCTAACACAGGAACAAAGGTCTATCTCCCCTGTTTGCCCGAAAACGCTTACAAGGCGATTATGATGGCATATACGAAAGCGTCGCTAAAGACACAAAAGAAGTATATGCCCGTAATTGAAGATAAGGATTGTGTTGCTGTAATTGAAAAAGGCACAGCATCTGGTGTCATTCTTGACAGTAATTATAACTTAATTGACATTCACAAAAAAGTCAGTTTGCAAAACCTTGTCAATAAAGTGCTCGTCTTAAACAAAACTGGCAAAGTTACCCAAACACTTGAAACTAAAAGTACTGCGCATTACGGAATTATTCAACGTACTGCCGAGAATACAGATGAAGCAAAAGCCACATTACATGGCGTTGATAAATCGCTTAATGTCGATGCTTTATCAGATGTTAGAGCAAAGGCAGGATACAGTTTAATCGTTAGAGAAAGTGGTGTAATAGCAACATTCCACATTGATAGCGATACACATACATTTGAAAATGGCAAATCAACGATGATACTATCGCTTAATTTAGAAAACGTTATGGACACACAAGAAAGCAAGGAGTAGCGTTTATGACCACTAAATGGGAAACGGATTTACTAAGTATTTTGGCGTCGCCTGAAAAAAATCAATCCTCAACGCACTTCGCACGGATTGTTAGTGCTGAACCGCTCAAGATTGAAATGTATGGCGCTATTGTTGAGCAAAATATTTATGTGCCAAGTCACTTAAAAAAACACGAAGATGCGTTTAATGATAACCCTCTTGCCACGAAGTGGTTCGAGTACTTAAAAATCATGGCGCAACAAAACGAATTACGCGTCGGCGATTTTGTTATTGTTTTAAGAAATGCCGACGATTTTTATATCTTAACTAAGGTGATTTAATGAGTATATTCCCTTTTTACGAATCTGAAAGAGTACAATCTGATCAGTTGCAATTTCCACTTTATTCTGATTATGCTTATGATTTCGAAAACGATTGTTTTTTATATCGAAATGGCAAGACATATCTTGTTAGCGGAAACGAAGCAATTAAGATTTGGATTTATAAAGCACTTAAAACAACGCGTTATCAGCATCTTGCTTATTCAGATATTTTTGGTTCAGAGCATGAAACGCTGATTGGTAAAGTACCGAATGAACAAATTTTCAATTTAGAGCTTAAAAGATATATCACAGAAGCGTTGATGTGTAATCCGTACATTAGGGCAGTAGAAAACTTTGTTTTTAATCGGATTAAAAGCACTGTTATTGTTTTGTTTGATGTGACAACAATCTATGGACTAATAAGACAAGAACATAATTTTTAGGAGTTTTGAATGAATAGTCAAGCAGCTGAAGAAATTAAAAATAGAATCGTAAGTCGGCTGGTTAATCCAGCAAGTCAGCTCGAAGGGAGTTTTGCAACAGATAATGCACAAGCAGTATCTTTCGAATTTGCTCGTGTTGAAGAAATGCTTATTAAAGATATTCCTGATATGGTAATGCTGGACACTGCTGAGGGTGTTATGCTTGATATAAAAGCGCTTGAATATGGCGCTGAAAGAAAAAAAGAAACATATGTAACAGGTGTTGTTACGATTACCGGCGATGAAAACACCATCATTGCAAAAGACACCAAACTCGTTAATAACAATAACGAGTTTTTAATTGCTGCACTTGTAACAATTCCTCAAAGCGGGCAAATAATTGCGCCGGTTGAAGCGATTTTTATTGGTGATAAACAGATTTTAATTGATGGTCAAACAGCATTTAAAACCCTTTTACAAGGGGTTTCATTAAATGATTTAAAGCTAAATTCGCAAGAACTAGTTATTGAAAGCGATGATGATTTTAGAAATAGAATCTATAAAAAAATTAGAAAGACAATCACGTCTGGGAGTGCGTCGGATTATGAAGAATGGGCCGCTGAAGTTGCTGGTATTTCTACAGCTAAATGTTTGCCGCTTCATGCCGGCGCGGGCACTGTTAAAGTAATTGTTTTATCAGCTGATTTTGATGTGCCATCGCCAATTTTAGTTAGTGCTGTTGCTGACTATATTGAAACAGTAAGACCAGTTGGGGCAAATGTTACCGTTGAACCAGCGACATTAAAATCAGTTCAAATATCAATTGATGCAGTACTTGAAAGTGGCTACGATTTACAAACAGTTAAATCAGCGATTAAAACAAAATTAGAACAATATATTCAAAGTATCACGTTCGATGAACACAAGGTGCTTAGTTATTTTAAAATTGGTGATTTAATCTTTAATGTCGACGGCATTATTGATATTACTGACTATACATTAAACAGTGGGAAACAATCTATTAGTCAAGGTTTTGAAGAATTTATCAAACTAGATGGGGTGACGTTGAATGGAACTTAAAAAAATATTGCCACCATTTATCGTTAATATTCCTGAACTATCAGAATTGCTTGATGCCGAACAACCTGAATTTGATGCACTCGAAGCATTGGTTGCTAAAACAACAAATGAATTAAATTTTATGCTAGCCGACGATTATATTGCGCGCTATGAAGCGATATTCGCTATTTCAAATCAGCAAGCAACACTTATTGAGCGCCGCGAATTTTTGCGTGCTAAAATGGCAAGCCGAGGCACAGCAACAAAAGCATTTATCAAGTCAATTGCTATGCAATTTAATTGTGGTGATATTGAAGTTGTCGAAAAATTTTCTGAATATCAAATTGAAATATTCTTTGCGTCAATTCACGGCATTCCGAGCAATTTGGATAATTTTAAAACCGCATTGCGCGCTATCATTCCGGCGCATCTTGAAATTCTCTATCGATTTAGATATATGACATGGGCAGAACATGATAGTTACAATAAAACATGGCAAATGTGGGACGATTTAAATCTTAACTGGACTGAAAGAGAAGAATACGGAGGTAACTAGTGCCTGCACAAAACAAAACAAGTAACATTCAACTAAATCAGTGGCAAAGTAACGAATACCCTAAAATGGTCGATTTTAATGAAGATAATAGCATAATCGATGCAGCTGTTAAAGCGCTTAATGATGTTATTGATGATATTGAATCTGGTGATAAAACAACAGGAAACACCAGGAAGTGGAACGGCATGGAACGTGGTACATTCGGCGACTTTAAGTCAAAGAATAATATGCAACTAATCGCTGGCGCGCTTGGCTGGGGTAAGTGGGGAGAAAATCATTTTATATTTGATGCGTGCGGCGGTGTAGCGCCAAATGGCACTCCTTGCGACCCTCTAAATCCAGCCGATGCATGGGCTGACGGTCGGCCAGTTATCATGGCAATCGACAATACAGGTAAAACCCATGGTGTACGCGTTGATACTGCGAGAACCGCTGAAACGCTACAAGGTCATGAGGTTAATTATTTTGCTACAGCTGCCCAGCTTGCTGAAAAATTGAATATCAATGTCTTTACTGCAGCTAATATATTAGCAAAGTTAAAAACTGTTGATGGCGCTGGTTCTGGGTTAGATGCAGACTTACTCGATGGACATCAAGCAAGTTATTTTGCTACAGCTGATCAACTTGCTACTAAACTAAATGCTGCTACTTTTAGTGCCGTTAATATTTTGGAGAAATTAAAAACGGTCGATGGTAGTGGCAGTGGCCTTGATGCAGATCTGCTAGATGGGCATAATAGCAATTATTTCATGGTTGCAGCAGCTTTTAATGCAGCTAATATATTAGCAAAATTAAAAACTGTTGATGGCGCTAGTTCTGGGTTAGATGCAGACTTATTAGGTGGAGTAAATCATCTCCATTTAAGAGGGCTTAATCACGGCAGCACATCACAAGATCCTAATGATACTAATATGCCTTACATTCTTACTAAACATGCACATTGTCCAAATCAGGAGACATTTTGGCATATTAGAACACAATTCTATAGCGCGGTGAGTACTTCGGGAAATCGTTCTCAAATAGCAATAGGTTATCATTATGGTTCATGGCATGGTTCTGTTTTTGCTAGAGCGAGTTATGACGGAACATGGTCTCCATGGAGAAGATTAGATACACAAACAGCTAGTATTTCAATTCCTAATACAGGTTGGGTAAACTCGGGTGATGCTACCTATCCCAAGAAGAGAGTGCTGGGATATGCCGGGATAATGCCTAATAGCTCAGTAGACGTTAATATAGCAACAGGGATAAGTATAGCGAGAGCTCAAGATGCGGGATTAGGCATAACAAAAGTGACAGGTTTAAACACTTTTGAAATATACGCAGAAGAAGTGCCGGCGGGCGCAATTTCAGCGACGCTAGTAATACATGGAGGTTAGTATGGGTTATGGTAAAGTTAATATCTCTTCAGCAGGCTCTGGCGGTGTTATTAAGAGTATTCAACGAATTGAAACATCAATTCCAACAGGGTCAACGACTAAAATTATTGCTATTTCTAGTGTTGATCTAAGTCGCTCAATTGCAAGAGTAAGTGTTAAATTAGTCCCATCCGGTGGAAGCCCTTCATCTCTAAGACATGTAAGAGTTAGATTTACAGACTCATCACATGTCGAAATAAAAAGAGGAGGAGATAATAATATTACATATATCGCATTAGAAATCATCGAATTTAAACCTTCAGCAATTAAAAGTATTCAAAGCAAATTAATATCGAGTTCAGCTAACGGCGCCACAAGATACACTACAATTTCAGCTATAAACCCAAACAAAGCTACACTTTTTTATAGTAAATGTTCAGTTAGTTTATATGATTTCAGCGGAACTGCACTTGTTCATTCAAGTACTCAAATTAAAGAGATTAGAGATACTACAGCTGCAGGTACTAATTGGAGTCATATTGAAGCACATGTTTTTGTTGTCGAATTTCGTTAAAAAGCGCAAAGGGCGCTTTATGATAAAAAAAGAAAGGAATTAAAGATGGAAAAGAAAAAAGTAGTATTAAATCAACTGAACAATGCGCAAGAGAGCGTTGTAGCACGGTTATTGCAGCTCGGCCCGGAATTTATTCTAAATTTCGCATGGGCTAACGGCGATGATGAGTATGCTAACGAGGTTGCGATGAACGCAATGCACCGCGCTAAAATGATTGATGAAAACTTAAAGTTCTATCCAGACTGGAAAGAGCGTTGCGGTCTACCTTTTGATTGGGATGCCGACCTTTATAGGAAGTATCGTGATCATAGCTATTCAAAAGATCCAAAGTTCAATCCTAATGCAAAGTAGAATAAAGAAGCATTAGCCCGTCATATTAGACGGGCTATGCCTTTTGAAGGGGGATTTCATGGTTGAAAAATTAATAATTAAAAACGGCATCATCCAAAATAAAACCATTGATGGTATACCAGTTATCATTAAAATCGTTGATCCGAAAGGCGCTAGAAACGTGCGCACATTAAAGAAGATGATAGAAGTTATTGGTATTACAAATCATAACACAGCAAATGTATCACCAGCTGCTGATGCGGCGCTACACGCAGACTATTTGCAGGGTGTTGAGAACGCTGATAAGACATATATCAGTGTGCATCTGTTCGTGGATGATGAGAAAATTGTTCAAACGGTGCCACTTGATGAAGTCGCTTACCACGCTGGCGACGGCAATGGCGATGGTAACTATAAAACGATTTCGGCCGAAATTTGCGAAAATGGTGACATTGCTAAAGCGGAAGAAAATGCGAAGAAGTTAAACGCAGCGTTGCTACTGACTTATCCGCATTTAAAAGTCTATAAGCACCAGGATTGGAGCGGTAAGTTCTGTCCTCGGCGTATTTTAGCGCGGCAAAATGGCTGGCAGGACTTTGTCGACGGTATACAGGGATATGTTAAGAAAGCCAAGGTTGAACAAGTTAAATTACCGGATTGGAGTGTCGAAGCAGTTGGATTTATGACAAAAAACGGCATAACTGATGGTAAAAGGTTATTATCGCCAGTTACACGTCTTGAAGCGATTGTTCTATTGTATAGAACAATTAAATTTATCTTTAAAGCATTCGGTAAAAGTATTTAATGTATTTAGTTAATAGCGTAAGCAAAGGAGAAGATTATGGAATTAGTAGCAAATTACCTTGATGTCAGATTAATGATTATTGTTGTGTTTTTGTATATTGTTGGACTTTTTTTAAAGCAGGTACCATGGTTTAAAGCGAATTGGGCAATACCAATTTTATTATGGATGCTAGGCATCTTTATTACCTTTTTGTACACTGCATATGTGCTTGGCGATGGTTTATTACCATCTACATTGATAGTGTCTATTATTCAAGGAACACTCACTGCAGCAATGGCAGTCTTTGGGTATGAAATCATTAAGCAAATAACTCATCGATAATCTGTTTAAAACTTTTTATAATAAGCATCCTCTAAAACTTATTATAAGGAGCGAGAAAAATGAATAGTTTTATTGGTTGGGTTGGAGGGAAACAAAGATTAAGAGAAACAATTATATCTAAGTTTCCTAATGACCATAAAATGTATGTGGAAGTGTTTGGTGGCGCTGGATGGGTCTTGTTTGCGCGTGATAAACACGCTCAAGAAGAAGTTTACAACGACATCAACAGTGAACTCGTTAATCTATTTAGGTGTGTTAAGTATCATAAGAACGAACTTATTAAAGAGTTAAAATACATGATATCGGCACGCGAATTATTTAATGATTACAAATTACAGCTATCAACTATTGGGCTGACAGATATTCAGCGCGCAGCAAGATTTTTTTGTATGATTAAATATAGTTTTGGCAGCAAAGGTCAACATTATGCAACCAGAGGTAAAAGTGTTGAAAAAGCGATTGCGAAATTTGATGATATTGCCGCTAGATTAAATAAAGTTGTTATTGAAAATAAGTCATATGAAGAATTGATTTTGAAATATGACAGAAGTTCAACGTTGTTTTATCTAGATCCACCTTACTACAAAACAGAAAAGTATTATCAAAGAATTAATGGGAAATTTGATATTCAAAGCCACCAGATTTTACATGACATTTTAAGTAAAATTAAAGGCCGTTTTGTACTATCATACAATGATGATGAATATATCCGAAAGCTGTACAAAAACTTTAATATTACAGCTGTTACTCGCAAAGAAAATCTCTCTATTACTGGGAAAAACAATAACGAGTACAAAGAGTTAATTATCACAAATTTCGACAAAAAGAACTAATATTGTTCTTTTTGAACGTTTTAGTGCCTATTTGTTCATTATATAGTATCCTTATTAAAGAGGATGCTTATTATGGTTAAAAATCATTTGTCAAGACTATTGGGTGAACGCAGAATAAATCAAACTGATTTTTCAAAGATGACAGGTATTCGGAGACAAACAATTAATGAACTTTATCACGAAATAAACCTGAGCATTACAATAGAAAATTTAGATAAAATATGTTGCGCACTAGAGTGCGATGTATGTGATTTATTTGAGTACATTCCAAACAAAAAGAACAAATAATTTAAGACACCAAAAAAGACCTTTTTAATAGCTTTTAAATAGCAATTAAAGAGGTCTTTTTTTATGATATTTTTTGCGTTTATTTTGTCATTATTTTGCGTTTATTTTGACCGACTACA
>PDWJ01002425.1_pt1 | contig 30928 bp, 31 predicted proteins | sample 1430881 | NCBI WGS metagenome assembly PDWJ01 (sample SAMN01162460, study PRJNA174530) | Oral metagenome, whole genome shotgun sequencing project. | biome: Marine environment; feature: Marine mammal; material: Swab sample of the gingival sulcus; isolation source: swab sample of gingival sulcus...
AAACGATGGCTGCTCAGGGAGTCAACCCGCTTGTTGCCATTCAGATTGCGCTGGCCCAACAAAACAGGACTCCTGATTATAATGGGGGTGAGTAGTTACGTAAAATGAAATTTGTAGTGCCATACAGGCCCTTTGATCAAATTCAACCATTTGATAATATAGAGTTTTCTATTTCATAGCTACAAAGACGGGTTAGCACTCAGCACTTCGTCCTTTATGGGCTGCAGGTTTCCCGCCTTAGTATCTGAGCGGGTTCGTAATCAGCGACTTGTCTCGGCGAAGCTCAAAGAGCCAAGAAGGATGACGAACGCGACCCAATGCGGATTCAATCGGAATGATTTTGACCGCAGAGGGTCTCTTTGTTATAATTTCGTCCGTGTTTTACAATGTATTGGCTGCGCTTTTACCCGTGAACAGGTACGCATCCAATGTAAGCGGAAGGCGATGAGCGTCATGGATGAAACCGTTAAAATCCGAAAACGCCATAAAAGAAAAGCGGCACCGAAAAACGCATGCCATTCTTTGTTGGTGTGGCTTGGCTGCTGCCTGTTTGTCGGGGTTCAGACGTTTTGCTTGTCGGACGTGGAGGCCCATCCGCATGTTTTCATCGTCCAGCGTTTGAACATCGTATTCGATGAAAAGGGGCTCGCCGGAATCAAGGTGCACTGGAAGATGGATGACATGTTCGCCAGTATGATCGCCGAGGATCATGACCGAAACCGCAACGGCATTCTCGAACCCGATGAAGTCCGGTCGGTCAAGGAGAATGCCTTTGCATATATTTCTGAATTCAGCTACTTCACTTTCATCAAGATCGATGGCAAGCCCTTCCAGGTCAAATTCATCCGGAACTTCAACGCCACGTTGAATGACAAACGTCTGGTCTACGAGTTTCTCATTCCTTGCCATGTCTCGGCGACCGATGGTTTTAAAAAAATCAGTGTGGCCACCTATGACCCGTCCTATTATACGGCCATTTATTTTGCCAAACATGACTCGGTCTCCCTCACGTCCGCCGATGCTTTTGAACTGAACACGGCCATCCGTGAAGATCCGAATACCAAGATCTATTTCGATATGATCCATCCCTGGGCACTTTTTATGGAATTCCGAAAAAAAGCATGAAAAGATTTGTCGGTATATGCCTGTTTTGTATGCTTTTGCTGTCATGGGCGGTCCCGGCTTGGTGCAACAACCCGTTTGCCGCCAAACCGGAAACACTGCAGGCCGCACCCGAACCGCACTTTAAAAGCCGTTTTTTTACGAAGATCGCAGTCTGGCAGCACCAGTTGAAACAAAGCATGTCGGATCTGGTAAGAGCCTTTAAAAATGATGACCGGACAGGGTCACTTTTTTTGTTATTGGGGGTGGCCTTTGCTTATGGTGCCATTCATGCTGCAGGTCCCGGTCACGGCAAACTCGTGGCTATGTCCTACGTGCTGTCCCACCGCCCGACCGTTGTCGGAGGAATTGTGTTGGGTTTTTGCATCGCGCTGATTCACGGATTTTCGGGGGTCGTTGGTGTGTTGGGTCTGCGGTATGTCATCCAATGCAGCGTCAGTCGGACCTTGACCTCGGTGACGGAGGTCACCCAAATGGCCAGCTTCGGGTTGATCGCGGTATTGGGTTTTGGGATGCTGCTAAAGCATGCCTGGGCGTTGTTTTCTCAATCCAAAGCGCAATTTGCCGCAAAAGAGGCGTCTATGCCGGCGGTAAGAAAAAATATTTGGCTGTGGGCCCTTGCGGTGGGCATCATGCCCTGTCCGGCTGTGTTGATGACCATGCTTTTTTGCCTGTCCATGGATGTGGTGCTTCTGGGGCTGATGATGGCTCTTTTCATCTCCTTGGGAATGGGGGGCACCATCTCTTTGGTGGTCACAACCATGAATCTGGGAAAAAACGGCGTTCTGCAACGATTGCCGCAAAAGCGCCTCCGTGTCGTGGAGGCGGTTGTGGGAATGATCTCCGGTGCCGCCATTGCCGTTTTCGGCGTTTTGTTTTTCATTCCGGCGGTCAACAGCGCGCTGTGCGGTTATTCATAGTTCGGAGGAAATCGAAAGGGGAATTCGGACCTTGGCAAAAAATTTCAGAAAAATGCTATAGCCACAGCAGCAAGGTGATCAAGGCTGCCAGGGAAACGATACCAATCATTGTGACACAGTCCAAAGCGGCCGCCATGCAAATTCTGAAATAAGAGCGGTACGGCAACGAAGACAGGTACGGTCTGTAAAGACACTGGAACACCCACACCCGCCATGATTTCATGAAGCCTATGTTGCGCAAGTGATGCTTCATGGGGCCGGCCAACGGAGATGGGGCGTCATAAAATAATTGTTCTGCGTTGTTCATTTGGTCACCTCATTTCTCTGCAAATCCACAACACTTTGCCGATAATGCGTACACGATCCATCTCGTCATCCGCCAGATAGATCGGTGCGTACTCTTTGTTGTCGCTCAGCAGAACAAGTTTGCGGGGATGCTTTTCGATACGTTTGACCATGATGGTGTCTTCGACACCCACAGCGTATACCGTGCCGGCATAAATGCGGGTCTGAGACTGGTCGATGAGAACCGTATCTCCATCCTTGATTTCCGGGGACATGCTGTTGCCGAAGACATCCATGAGCACCATTTGGTCTTTGGACCCCTTGCGATGCAGCCAGGCGGATTGGAAGGAATAGTGCTCGTCGATCTGCGCTCCGATTTCGAAAGAACCTGCACCTGCACACAGCCGGGCCTGCACTTTGGGAACCGGGAAAAATCCGCTTTCCGACCGATCACCGGGTTTCAGCCATTGGGGGCCCTCACCGCCCTCCAGCCAGTCGGGATTCAAACCATGGTTGCGGACCAGCGCCAGCAGCCAATTGGCCGGTATGGAGTCTTTTTTCCGAGCTTGCGTGATGGATGAGCGGTTGACGTTTAACAGCTTCGCCAGTTCCGAGAAGCTCGAAACGGCCAGGGTTTTGGAAACGCGTGCAAAAAAATCGTTGAAATTTGTTGCCATGGTTGTTGTGTTTTATTTTGTTTTTTTGAATTTAATTAATTTAATACGACAATAAGTTTGTATAATGCAACAAAAAGTTTAAAAAATTTACCTGTTCGTGGGGTAAAGGCAGCCGCTGTCCAGTAAAGCGCTGCCGGAAAGTGGCGGTGCCGCAGCCGTTTTGTAAGAAAAAGTCTTACAAAACAATCAGAAATCCCCCAATTGAACCCTTTCCTCGGTCCTGATAGCCTTGCATTCAATCTGGATAAGGTAATTTCAATGCCCCGCTGCATAGGCCAGAGGATTTGCAGCGTCCCCCCCCCAAGCCACAGGAGAAAACAATGAGAAAAAAAATCTTTACCATTGCAATCTGTGTTTGCGCGGCAGTGATGATGACCATGACCTTCCCGGCCAGTGCCAACGCCAGGGCCATCTACAAATTCGGCGGCGGTCCCGCCGGTGGGACCTTCCAGTTTATGGCAGGCGGTATTTCCACATATCCCCCGGTGAAAGCCATTGAGGCATTCCGTGTACTGGCCGGTGCTTCCGGTGGTAGCGTTGAAAACTTGCGTAAAGTAAACTCCGGGGCCTATGCCTTTGGCGTTTCTTACTCCGGGCATGTTTTTCTGGGCCGTAACGGCCGAATGAAAAGTGACACCAGAAAATATGATAACGTCTTGTGTGTGGCCTATTTCTATGGTGCCCCGGCCCAACTGGTGGTTAAAAAGGGCGGCGGTATCAACAGCGTCAAAGACCTGATCGGCAAGAAAGTCGGCGTGGGTAATGCCGGCTCCGGCGCCTTTGCCAACTGCGAGCTCTTTTTCACCCACATGGGTATCTGGCACAAGGTCGAGCGCAACGCCATGGGCTACAATGACGCAGCCGCTGCTTTCGGCAACAACCAACTGGACGCTTTCTGGCTGTTTACGGCCTTTCCAAGCGGTGCCGTGGTCATGGCCGCCCAACAGAACGATATCGAAATGATCGATCTGGATGCCGCCGCCCAAGCTGCCGGCTTTTATGAAAAGTACCCCTACTTCACCAAATTGAAAGTGCCCGCCGGCACTTACAAAGGCGTGGATCATGACATCCCTTCCTTTCAGGATTCGGCCCTGTGGACGGCCAATGCCAATGTTCCAGCGGACGTGGTTTACACCTTGTTGTCCAAGATCTACACGTCTGAAGGCCTGGCCCATATGGTCAATGTGAAAAAGACCGCCAAGGCCATGAGCATCGAAAACGGTATCAACGGCATCGTCACCCCGTTGCATCCGGGTGCCGAGAAGTTCTGGAAAGAAAAAGGCGTTTTGAAATAGGGCCGTTTGTCGGTAATGGGCTTCCAAGATCCTGTGGCTTCGGTGCGACACGCCGCCGTCTACGGGATCTTGACCAACCTCGGGCAAGCCTTTTATCTCGGTCTGGACTTCACCTTGAATCCGCTTCAAGCAAAAGGCAGGGGCCGCCGTGTACGATCAACTGAAACGTTTCGAACAGATCCTTTTCGATGCGCTGTCTGTGCTGATGGTGCTTTTCTATTCTTATGCCGCCGTGGTTCAGCCGGCAGCCACCCAGTACCACCGGGGCATCTACGTCATCATTACCTATGTACTGGTGTTTCTGCTTTACAAATCCAAAACGCCTCTCATGCGCATGGTGGACTATTTCCTGATTCTGCTGTCCATCATCAGTATCGGCTACTGGATTCTCAATTTTGAAGCAATCAATTACCGTACCGGCGCGGAAAATGCCGTGGACAAGACCATGGCCGTAATCGGCGTGCTCGTCGGCATCGAATTGGCCCGTCGGGTGGTCGGCAATGCCTTTGTCATCATTGGCTGTGTGGTGATCCTGTATGGGGTATACGGATACATGGCTCCGGATCTTTTCGCCCATCCGGGTGACAGCTTTCCCAACCTGTGCACCACCATCTATTACATGAGCGACGGGGTCTTCGGAATCATGGCCAACGTGCTGGCCACCTACGTGGTCCTGTTCGTGCTGTTCGGCGCCTTCCTGGAAAAGAGCGGGGCCCAGAAGTTTTTCATCGACTGGCCGCTGGCTGCGGTGGGACACAAGATCGGCGGACCGGCGAAGGTGTCGGTGATCGCCTCGGGTCTGTTCGGATCGATTTCCGGCAGCGCCATCGCCAATACGGTATCTACGGGCGCCTTTACCATCCCCATGATGAAAAAAGCCGGTTTCCGGCCCCATATCGCTGGTGGTATTGAACCGGCGGCCTCCATCGGCGGCATGTTTATGCCACCTATCATGGGGGCCGGTGGATTCATCATGGCCGAACTGACCGGCGTGCCCTATTCGCGCATCATGCTGGTGGGGTTGTTTCCGGCCTTGATGTACTTTTTCAGCGTGTTCATGATGGTGCACTACGAATCCAAGATGTATAACATCGTGGGCCAAGCCAGTGAACACAGCGCCATGGAAATTCTCAGAAAAGAGTGGTTTTACACCATGCCGCTGATCATCATCACGATCTTCATGCTGAGTGGCTACTCACCGGGATACTCGGCCATCCTGGGGCTGGCCACCTGCATCATCGTCAGTTACAAATCCGAAGAGTACCGTATCGACACGACCTTGGCCGTAGTTATGGTCATGGTTCTGACCGCTCAACTGACATCCCTGCTGATCAGTAAGACCATGGGGCCCGATGCGGGCCGCAGTTTCCTCAAGATCTTTTCAGAGCGGTCCATGGTTCTTGTCGGCCTGGCCATCTGCGTGGTCTGGTACATTCTCAGAAAAGATCAGCGCCCCAAGATTCGTACCGGGTTGCGGCGATTTGTCGAGGCCTCCCGTTCGGGGACCGAAAACAGCCTGAAGATCGGTGCCACCATCGGCATCATCGGCGTCATCATCGGTGTACTGACCTTCACCGGATTAGTACTCACCTTTGCCGATATTGTCATCGAACTGGCCGGCGGGTCGCTGCCCCTGACAATCCTGTTTATCGCCATGGCCTCCCTGGTGCTGGGCATGGGTGTGCCGGTGACCGCCGCCTACCTGATCACTGCTGTCGTGGCCGTACCGGCCCTGACCCATCTGGGGGTTGACCCCATTGCGGCCCACATGATCGTTTACTGGCTCTCCCAGGATTCCAACATCACCCCGCCGGTATGCATCGCAGCTTTTGCCGGGGCGACCATTGCCAAGGCCAGCATGTGGCGCACGGCCTTTTCCGCATTCAAGTTCGCCAAATTTCTCTATCTGGGGCCGTTTTTGTTCGGCTACGTACCGGGTTTCTCCCTGAACGGCAGCGCCATGGATATCGCCAAGGCCTTCGTTTTCATCATTCTGGCCACATGGGGTTATTCTTACCTGTTGAGCGGTATCTGGGCCAAAAGCATCAAGCGATTGTTCAATAAAGCCCAGGCAGTTTGATGGCGCCTGTAAACAACCTGTCCCCAACCAACCTCCAACCGGCCATGAAAACCCCGGCTCGGAAATGAGTGAGGTGATACCTCTACAATGTGAAGGAAAGCCTGATCGGTTGTTTTTGAAAACTTGGCGATGCATGGCCTTGAAAATACGTTTTTATGGTAAACGGACCGGCTTTCCGGCCACGGTCAGGCGGTTTGGCGCCAGGTTGGCATCCTGGCTCAGGATGATTTCTTTCAGCCCAAAGCGATGTTTTAATTGCAGCAGGTTGTTTTTTTTCAGGCCCTGAACGCGGGAAATCATCCTGGCATGGGTCGTAATCACCAGCGGATCGGGATGGGATGTCATTTTTTCGATCGTATCTGTAATGGCGTCCAGGGTAATCGCGGCATGGACCAGGTGGCCAAATGCCGGGTGATAGGGGCCGGCGATTAAATCCGTTCCAGCGCTCAGGCCGTCGCCGGCCTGAAGGCCCATGCGGATGACCGGTATACCTTTGTGTTTGAAGTATAACAGCAGCCGTTTGACCAGATCCACCGCCGCCTTCAGTGACAGGGGGCGGTATCGGCCCGTTGCATGCTGCGAGGCCAGCGGGCTGCCTTTGAGAACCAGGGTCGGGTAGATGCGCACAAAATCCGGTTTCAGTGCGGCGAGGCGCCGGGCCGTCTCCATGGCCCCGTCATCTTCATCTTCGGGCAGCCCCACCATCATTTGCATGCCAACCTGATATCCTTTGGCTTTGAGATACCCTGCAGCCTCAATCGTATCCCGATTGCGATGCCCGCGCCCCGAGGCGTCCAGAACGTGATCCAGCATGGACTGCACACCCAGTTCGATCGTCGAAACGGCAAAGCCGCCAACCAGATCCATGATTTCCGGACGGATCGTATCCGGTCGCGTGGAAAAGCGGATGCTGTCCACCACGTTGCCATCTACAAAGGATTGTGCTGCTTGCAATAAAGACAGAACGCGTGGTTTTCCGAGTCCCAGAAAAGTGCCTCCGAAAAATGAAATCTGGGTGTATGCCGGGGGATGCCGCTTGAACCGCAGATAGCGATCGACCTCTTTTCGGACATGCTGCGGTGATACCTGCGGACAGTGACTGCCGGTAATGGTGCGCTGGTTGCAAAAGACGCATTGATGGGGGCAGCCGAGGTGGGGAATAAATATGGGGATGATCAGAGGCCGATCCGCCGGCCATAGATCGCCGTGATACATCATGCGTCGGCAGGTTTCAGGAGAGCCAGCGTGCAACGGGCGGCATTCTGTTCGGCCATCTTCTTGTTTTTTCCGATGCCCTCGGCGGAGATTCCGGCAACTTCTACTTTGACTTTGAAGGTTTTGTCATGATCGGGACCGCTTTCATCCACGACCCGATACCGGGGGACGTGGCGATAAACCGATTGAACATGTTCCTGAAGCCTGCTTTTGAAATCGATCATCAAACGGTCTGTCTGGGCGGCCTGTAGCTGCCCCCGATACTGACGGTGTACGAAAGCGAATGCGGCATCGAATCCGCCGTCGATGTAGATGGCCGCGATGATCGCTTCGACCGCATCTGCCAGAATGGAGTTTTTATTGCGTCCATCGGTCAGTTCTTCACCTTTACCCAGCAGCAAGTGTCGCCCCAGGTCAATTTTGCGGGCAATACCGGCCAGGTGGGTCTCATTGACCAGGTGGGCACGGATGCGGGACAGCTCGCCTTCCGCCAGCTTGGGATTCTCCTGCATCAAAAGGTGGCTGACGGCAAGGTTCAAGACCGCGTCTCCTAGGAATTCAAGACGCTCATTGCTGGCCATGTCCGATTCAGGCTGCTCATTTACATATGAACTGTGCAACAGGGCGCACGTCAATTGGTCGGCACTGTTGAAACGGTACTCCAGTTTTGCTTCCAGGTTGACGGTTCCGTCTGTATTCGGCGGGTTCATTGTTTCGTATCCAGGTATTCGGTCAGTGCTTCGAAAAGTGAAAAGGGAACATGCATGTCGCCATTGCCGGTTCCCATTTGAATGCCGGGGGTCACATCCCCGTGAAAATCGCTGCCACCGGTGATCAACAGCCGGTGCTTGCGTGCCAGGCGGAGGTATTCGGCGGTGACGGCTTCGGAATGGTCGGGATAGATCGCTTCGATACCCTTCAGACCGAGGGATTTCAATGTCACCAAAAAACGCTCAAAAGCCGCCGGGTCTGTGATACCGTTTAAAATCGGGTGTGCCAGAACGGCGACACCGCCCGCATGGTCGATGGCTTCAATGGCCGTCTGCATGGGAGCTCGGTATTTATCGACATAGGCCGGTTTGTTTTTCCCCAGAAAACGGTCGAAAGCATCGTTGATGGATGTGGCCATGCCCCGTTGGACCAGTAACCGGGCGATATGCGGCCGTCCGGCCGTCCCGTTCCCGGCCACGTCGGCCAGATCCGCCATGTTCACGTCCATTCCCATGGCGTTGAGCTGGTCGATAATTTGCGGATTGCGTTGTTGTCGGGCATGTATGAGGTGCTGCAACAGTTCATTCAGCGGTTTGTCATTCGGGTCGATGCCATATCCGAGAATGTGCACACTTCCCAAGTGATATCCGTCCGGTGCAGCGGCACTGATTTCTATTCCTGTCGTGAATTGCAACACTGGTGGAATACCGACCGTCAGAGCAGTTTTCGCGCCGTCAAGTGTATCGTGGTCGGTAATACTGATGGCTGAAAGGCCTAACTCCACCGCCCGTGTCAAAATGTCGGATGGGGACAGCGTACCATCAGATGCCGTGGAGTGGACGTGCAGATCAATTCCGGCATGAATGTCAGATGCCAAGGGCTTTTTCAAAAGCCTCCTCTTTGGTTTTGCATTCGATGCATTGGGTGGTGACGGGCCTTGCCTTCAGTCGCTGGGTGGAGATATCGTCGCCGCACTTTTCACAGATACCGAAGGTTCCGTTTTCCAGTCGTTCCAGTGCTTTTTTAACCTTTTTAATCAGTTTGTGTTCGCGGTCCCTGATGCGCAGCATGAAGTTGCGGTCCGATTCCAGGGAAGCCCGATCCGTGGGGTCTGGAAAATTTTCTTTCTGTTCCGTCATCCCCGATACTGTTTCGCCCGCATGACTCAACAACTCCTGAAGCCTCTGATGAAGCAGTCCTTCAAAAAATTTCAGTTCTTTATCGTCCATTTCGCACCTCTGCAAATATGGAATTATCTGAATTTAGTTAAAAAAAAATTTTAACACAAGGATTGGGGCATGTAAAGCACGATTCATACCTTGCACAGGGTAACCGCATTTGGAAAAAGGGACAAAAACAGGCAGTAAAAACAGCATAATTCAGGATATAATATAATTATCTGAAATAACAACAAAAACACAGACCGCTCCTTGAAAGACTGGTAATCATTGAAATTATTGACAATTTCAATGAATGCACACATGAAAAAAGATCAACGTCCGTCTATCCCAAACCATTTTGCAAACCTGACAGATCCGAAAAGGGAGAATAAACGGCACAGACTCATCGATATTATCACGATTGCGATTTGTGCGGTAATTTGTAACGCTGGCAGCTTCACCCATATTTACGAATTCAGTCAAGCCAGGCATGAATGGTTCAAGACGTTTTTGAAACGGCCGCATGGAATTCCCTCTGCGGATACCTTCGAGCGGTTCTTTGCCAGAATCGATCCCAAGGCGTTCAAAGCTTGCTTTATGCAGTGGGTACAAGCAATCAGCCAGTTGACCAATGGGGAAATCGTCGCCGTTGATGATAAAGCAACATCTTTTCTGTAAATTCCCTTGAGCTTTCGTTTCCCTCGCGATTCAAGCGTAGCGCTGCCTGGCGAAACTATCAAGACCAAGCCTTCGGTGCTCGTGCCTCACAGTCTTGACAACCTCGCCAACCAGTACTGAACCTGAAAGTGACGATGACGGAAAGGCGTCTCCGACGGGACTCCGGGCAAAAAGGCTGAAACTCATCCATTTGCAAATACTTTCGTCCTGACCCTTCCCAATCGTCAGATATCTCCATGGCCACCGCTGTTACCAATCGTAAACAGGACTCGACATTGGGGAATATCGTTGCAACCCTTGTTCGCCTTTTGTGTACCGGAGGGTGCGCTGGTTGATTTGTTCTCTTTTTTTACGTGTCTCCTCTTGAAGTTGTTTGTTTTTGTTCAAGACTCTGCCGCAGCCGATAACTCTGCCAGTTACAGTTCATTATCGCTGCTTTATGCGTGAGTCGATCCAGCAATGCGGCAGCCATACGCTCGTCGCCAAACACCTGCGTCCAGTCAGCAAACCCAAGGTTCGTTGTGATCATTACAGAACCTTTTTCATGTCTCTCCGCCAGAACCTGAAACAGTCGTTCTGCCCCCTCTCGAGAGAACGGGATATAGCCAAGTTCATCAAGTATCAGCAGGTCATAACTGCGATAGCGTTTCAGCATTCGTTGAAGGGAGCGCTCCTCCCTGGACTCGATAAGTTCATTTGCCAGTCCATAGCAAGTAACAAAACGAGTTTTATAGTTGTTTTTACAGGCTTCAAGGCAAAGAGAATTGGAAGGATCTGAAAACAGTTTGTATGGTTGAAGGTGAAAGGCAATTCAACAAGGATAAAACAGAGAAGGAAACAAGCTACTACATTGGCAGCGTGGAGAACAAGGTTGAACTTTTTGCCCATGCCGTCCGTAGTCACTGGGGTGTCGAAAACAGCCTGCACTGGGTATTGGACGTATCCTTCCGTGAAGATGAAAGCAGAATAAGCAGAAAAAGACCGTGTCTTGATTCCCATTTTTCCATTATGATATTCTGTATAATTACCCGAACCGAAAGACCATCGTCTTCGTGGTTCGGTCCACCAGAATTTTGATCTGCCGAAAGTCTTTCCACCGATCATTTTGGAAAACCAAATCATTGTGCGACTCCTCATAACCCATTCAAGGAGAGGGATATGGGCAGGTTCCGAATCTTCGTTCTTTTCGTTTTGCCTGCATTGGTTTCTGCCTCTTGTGGCGGCGGCGATGGCGCGGCTTCCAATGCCGACCCGGTACTACGCGTCATGGAAGGCGCCGATCACGGCGCCGACGTGATTTCGGCCGGAGATTCGATTATCGGCCTGGAATTCGACGTGAAAGCCGAAAACCGCGCCATTGGTATCGGATCCGTCCGTCTCGATTTTTTCGGCTCCCTCAACCGGCGCACGGCGGTTGACGGCGTCGATCTATACAGAGACAACGGCAAATGGGATTACACCCCGGGGGGGGGCCGTAGATACGGATGAGAAACTGGCCGAAACCCAAACCTGGCTGGTGGTCATTCATCTGAATGCCTCAGCCAATCCCGGCGGCACCATCGGCGCGGCCCTTACGAACATGGATGCGGTGGTGCAGTCGACGGAAGAACAATTGTCTCCATCCATGGACCATCCGATTCAAACCGGTGGCGGCAACGACGAATCCCTGCTGATGATCACCCGCAACCTGGAAGCATTCCTCTTCGGCTGCATTCGGATCTGGATTCCGTTCCCGTGATCGAGGCCATGACCTTTGGCATGACCCATACCGGAGACGGCGAACCGGACGACACTGCCGTAGACAGCACCGATGTGGTGCGCATCGCCGCCGGCAGCCCCCATGGCGCTGCCCTGTTGTCGGACGGTATCGTGCTGGCATGGGACGGGGACATTGATGCTTTTGAACTTGGATATCAGGTAAATGATAATGACTGGCTGCCCCATGTCATCGAACAGGCCGACAGTGATGCGCCACTGATGGATGTGGAAGGGATCTGGGCCGGTGGCCGCCGCAGTTTTGCCATCTTGTCGGAAGGGACCATGCTGAATGGAGAGACAATCAGTTTGCCGACGGTAGTCGGGGGCATTATGACGGCGATCCGGGCATTGATTATTGGAACCCCATCGAAATCCCCAATGGCCGTAGGAGCAGGGGGGCTCACCGTCGGGAAAAAGGCGGGAATCCCTTGCTGGTAACCAGGCTTTCATCGGGCAGAACCCAGAGGGCGGAACAGCGGCTATATTTTTTCAGTAATCCTTGTCCTTCTGTGGGGCCGAGAATGAATAGCGTCGTCGCCAGGGCATCGGCGAGTTCCGCGCTGGGCGCAACGACGGTGACCGCGATGCTTTTGTCGGCGGATTCAAGCAAATCGGGGTCGAGAATGTGGTGCCGCCGCCTGGTGCTGCCGTTTTCCTCAGCCATGGCGTACAGATAATAATCGCCTGATCCGCACAACCCCGCGTTGGCCACGCGAATGACACCCAGCATGCCGTCGCCGCGCGGATCCTGGATGCCGACCTTCCATTCCCGGTCGCCATAGCAGTAAATGTCGCCGCCCGCCTCCACCAGCGCGGCGGGAACTCCGTGCTGGCGCAAGGTTTCGGCCGATCCGTCCAGCACGGTACCTTTGGCCAGACCGCCCAGGTCCAGGGCCATGCCCGACTCGGGCAGAAAAACGGTCCGCTTTTCCGTGTCCAGTCTCACTTTCCGGTAATCGATCAGACTGGCCTTTTCCTGTTCTGCCTTTTCCTGGTAGTAATAGGGGAGAACCGTTATGGCCCCGATGGTGATATCGAATACGCCGTTTGAGGCATTGCAAATGTCCAGGGCCCGCTGGATGAGCGCAAAGGCGACCGGTTCCACCGCAACGGGAGCTTTGCCGGCCGCCAGGTTCACCCGGCCCACAGAACCGCTGCCGTTGCGGTGGCCGAATTCGGCTTCCAGCCGGGCAATGGTCCCGAAAGCCGCCTGTGACGCCTCACCGCCCGTTTCAGAATCCACCCCGGAAAGTGTCATGCGTACCACATTGCCCATGGCGACCCCGGCGAAGTTCAATGATGTTTCCGGCAGGGATGAGGACTCAAGGGGTGGCTGAGAGATTCCGTTTCGCATGCCGAACAATGCAAAAACCGCGATCACGGCTGCAAGAATCGACACCGTCACCGAGCGCCATGACAGGGCCCTGAGTCTTGGCAAGTGAAAAACTGCCAAGGGAACCGTGGAAGCCAGGCCCAGCAATCCCATGGCGGCCATGGACAGGGGTAGCTCACCTAAAAACGATAGCAGCAGACCGCTCAGGACCGGACCGATCACGAATCCTGCGTTGGCGGCCCCGTGGAACCAGCCCATGATGGTGCCCTGTCCGGTGACGGATGAAGATGCCAGAACCAGGCAGGCCGGGAATGAAAGGCCCGATCCGAGGCCAAGCAACAAACCGGTTAAAAGGAAACCGCTAAGGGTTTCCACGCTCCCGGTGAACACGAGGCAAACGGCACTCAACGCCATACCCGCCACGGCCAGGGCGTGGCGGTCGAATTTGTCCGCAAGCCGCCCGCCCAGAGGAAGGCTGATGCAGGCCACCAGGCTCGGTGCTGCGAACAAAAAACCAACCAGCCAGGCCGGGCCGTGCAGGGTTTCCGATAGCAAGGCCGGGTAAAAAGCGACCAGGGACGCGGTCCCGGCTGTCCGGCCGCAGATAGCCAACAGGAGCAAACCGTTTCGCCGCTTCTTTTTCTGCGGCGGCGTTTTTTCCTGAGCCGGGTCGCTGGGGGTGGTGGAAAGTTCGGCCGGGATGCCGCCAAGGAGAACCGCCAGGCTGATCGCCATGCAGACGGCAAGAAAAATGAGTACCGGCACCAGGTTGCGATGGTAGAAAATCAGGCCGCTAAGGATGGGGCCAAGGAAGAAGGCCGCATTGTAGCCTGCGTTACACAGGCCGAATATCCGGCCACGCCTTTGCGCCGGGACGACGACGGCAATGGCAGCGGTGGCCACGGGCTTCATCACCCCCGACGAAAGACCGAGGCAGACCTGGATGGCGTAAAGGATGTCGTGGTGCAGTGAGAAAAAAGCCGCCAAAGGGGCCAGCAGCCCGATACCTGCGGATGTTACCAGCAGCGGCTTTGGGCCGGTTTTGTCAGACAGCCGCCCGGCAACGGGGGAAATCACCAGCTTTGCCAAAAAGTAACCGGAAAAGGCAGCCCCCAGCCTCAATCCGGAGCCGTTTTCCTGGAAAACGAGCAAGGGGATGGCAAAGGCAAATACACCGACGCCGAGCGTGGCAATGAACACCGCCGCTGCCAGGCGGTAGGCCATTGTCAGCGGTGTTGCACCCTTACACATCCCTTTTTTGGCAAGCAGCATTCAAATTGTATAAAATCAGCGCGCCTGCTCCAGAGCTCGGGCGACGGCCAGCTTGATTCCGTCGGAGGACATGGAGGCCTTGGCGGTGCTGTCCACGGCCGTGCTCTGTTTTTCTATGATGGAAGCCGGAACCTCTTCCTTGGCTTTGAGGACGTTTTCAGCCTGTTTGCCTTTTTTACCTTCTTTCTTCTTGGTAGTTTGATTGAAGGTGACGAGTTCGATATTGGCGATCTTACCCCCGGTAATGGTCACTTCCGCCACGATTTTACCGGGTTTGTTTTTCTTATGATAGCCCTTGGATTCACCGGTGTATTTGCCGTCCTTGTATTTAACGGTGGCTTTTTCCAGGGCTTCGGCAACGGCCAGCTCAATGCCCATTGAGGATCGGGAGGCCTTGGCCACACTGTCCACGGCGATGGACTGGGTCTCGATGATTTTGGCCGGAATTTCTTTTTGGGCTTGCAGGACCCTTTCGACCTGTTTGTCCTTCTTGCCCGCTTTCTTGGGCTTGGTGGTCTGTTCGTAGGTCACAATTTTGATATCCTTGATCGCGTCAGCGTCCACGGTGACTTCGACTTCGATTTTTCCGGGTTTTTGCTTTTTGGTGTAACCGACGGCGGTACCTTTGTAGGTGCCGGGCTTGTATTTGGCCGCTATCGCCATACCGGTAAACAGGGTCAGGCTAAGGAGTGCTATCAGGTTGAACATCATGAGTTTTTTCACGTTATCGTCCTCCGTTGTGTTAATGGTTTCATGGTTGGATAATCTACACTGCTACTTAAGGTAGATAAGCTAGAATAGGAGGGTACTTTTTGTCAAGATAAAAATAATTACGAAAAAGGCGCATCTTGACACCCCCTTTTAAAATCAGTACTGTTTTTACTTTCCTATGCAGAAGATAAAAAGTACTTGTTCACGGGGTAGAAGCAGCCAAGACCTTTAAAGCACAGCCGGTAAGCGTTTACAGGGCGAACGCAGATGCGCGGCCTCGGGCACGCGGACGTATGGGTCATACTTCAAGTGCCCGGTAACAAAGCAGATGCGTTCGTCCTGTGAACGCTTACGATAAAAAACGCAATCCAAGGAGCTTTTCATGTTTGGCATCGGAATGCCGGAAATGATTCTGATTCTGGCGGTGGCCCTCATCGTCATCGGGCCCCAAAAGCTTCCGGATCTGGCCAAATCGCTGGGCAAAGCCATGGGGGAGTTCAAAAAGGCGACCCGTGACCTGAAAGAGAGCATTCAGATCGATACGGAGTTCAAAGAGGTTAAAAGAACCTTTGACGACCTCGCCAAAGATACGCCCGCAACCATTTTTTCGGACACAGATAAATGGAAGCCGCCGGCAGAGGCCGCTTCCGGCGAAAAATACCTGGACGAAGCAACTGCCGGGCCGACACCATCAGCCGGCGATGCCATGGATAGAGTTAATAAGGATGCCTTTGACCGGCACAATGATGAAAGCGTCGAAGCAGCCCGGGATGCGTCGGCGGGAAAAATCAACGGCGATGCCGAAAGCAGGCCCGAAACGAATAAGGGATGATTGACGTGGCAGATCTGGATACCAAAGACAAAATTCCCTTTACCGCCCACCTGGAAGAACTTCGCAAACGGCTGATCACCGCCTTCATTGCGGTGGGCATCGGCTTCGCCGTCTCCTACGGTTTAAAGGAGAAGCTGTTTCAAATCCTCACCCAGCCGTTGATATCGGTTATGAACCAGGGAGAAACCTTGATTTATACCGGGCTTCCCGAGGCGTTTTTCACCTTTCTGAAAGTGTCTTTTCTGGCCGGTCTTATGCTGGCTTCTCCCGTGATCATCTACCAGTTCTGGATGTTCATCGCACCGGGTCTTTATGACCGTGAGAAACGGCTGCTGATTCCTATCGTGTTTCTTTCAACGATTTTTTTTGTCGGCGGCGCCCTGTTCGGTTACTTCATCGTCTTTCCCTACGGGTTCGATTTTTTCCTGGGATTCGCCACGGAAACCATCCGGCCCATGCCCTCCATGAAAGAGTACCTGAGCTTTTCGGCAAAACTCCTGCTGGCCTTCGGCCTGGTTTTCGAACTGCCCCTGGTAATCACCTTTCTGGCCAAGCTGGGTATCGTCACGGTTCCTTTTTTGAAAAAAAATCGTAAATATGCGTTGCTGCTTTTTTTCGTTGGCGCCGCCATCCTGACGCCACCGGATGTGGTGACCCAGGTCATGATGGCCCTGCCGCTGATGGTCCTTTACGAAATCAGCATCCTGGGGGCCCGCATCTTCGGCCGGCGGGCAATGCTCGACAAAACGGAAGCCACAACAGAAAGCGCCGCCGATTGATGACGTTGATGCAGTATCGTTTAGAACTTCAAAAGACAGCTGCCAGCACGGGCTATTTCGCACCGGTTCCCCATCCGCCGGTCTCATTTGAAAACGGCCTGGCCTATTTGTGCAACCATTCCAACGATGCCTTCATGCACACCCACCTGCTGGACCGAATCGGCAAATTGGATGTCGGTGCCGTCTCAGCATTGTTTGATTCAAATCCTGACGAAAGTTCGGTTGTCCGGGCGTTGATTGTGGAAGCGATCCTGGCATACGAGCACCTTTCTCCTATCCGAAAACGATTCAAACGGCGCGAGCTAAAAGCCTTGGCCGAGGCATCGCCCTTAATCTACCTGCAGTCCGAATTGTTGGCCGACCAGAAGTTTCATCGCAAATGGGCGGCTTTGTTTCGTGACAATCTGATGCGCCACCGCCCCCTTCCGCCACCGGAGAAAACAGGTTTGGCCTTTCCGCTGGAAGGCGTGGACGGCAGCGAGGAAGCTGTGCCGGAAGGTGCGCATCTTAAAATGCTTGTCCACGAGCATCTAACCGCTCCGATTCAACCCGGCCAACTGCGGCCGCCTTTGGAAGAGACCATTGAGCGGGCCTTAAACGGCCTGGAAGCGCTGGGGCTTTTCGAGGGCGGCGAGATGCGTCACCAATCCTCGCTAAGTCCTGTCGCACTGCTGCGTCAATGGCGCTTTACCCATCAGGTGGACTGTGGTGCGCTATGCTATTCCATCTCCGGTACGCAAGCCTCATATGGCCGCGGGTTGTCTCTGAAAGCGGCCCGGGCAGCCTGCCTCATGGAAGTGGTCGAGCGCTGTTCTTCCTTTGCGGGTGTGACCAAAGCCGGCATTACGGGGACCCGTCGGCCCCATCCGGTTCTTTATGGCCAACGGTCGCGAATCGAAAAGGACGGATATACGCTTTTGAATCCCAATTGCCTCAACCTGGAAGTCCCCTACCGGGACGAGCCTCTGTATTGGATGGAAGGAGAACGTTTGACGGATTCCGGTTTCCTTTCCATTTGGGTGCCGGTGCAATGCGTGTATCTGTTTTGCAACCTTGACGAACGGGCGCTTTTTTCAGGCTTGGGCTCCACGGGACTGGCCTCGGGCAATACCACGGCCGAGGCGCGGCTCAGTGCCTTGTACGAGCTGCTTGAACGGGACAGCGAGGCCATCAATCCGTTCCACCCCTCGCGATGCTTCCGGGTCTATTCCGAGGATGATCAAATGAGAACCCTGTTCGAGGATTACCGGGCGCGGGAAATTCATTTGCAATTTCAGGATATCAGCCCGGCTTTTGGCATTCCCTGCTGTAGTTGTTTCGTAACCGCTGCGGACGGCACCGTCGCCCGTGGAGGGGGAGCCAATTTGAATGGTAAACAGGCCGTATTGTCGGCACTGACCGAAACGCCGTATCCATATCCTCAGGGACCGCCTTCGGCTCCGGCCTATCCCGACCTCCCCTGGCTGAGATTCGAAGATCTGCCGGACTTTTCCACCGCATCACCGGAACACGACCTGCGGCTGATGGAAAAAACACTGTTGCGCAATGGATATCAGCCGATTTATGTGGATATCACCCGCCGGGATTTGGATATACCGGTGACCCGGGCACTGATTCCCGGAGTCGAAATGATGGCCGACTTCGACAGCACCAGCCGCATAAGCCCGCGGTTGTTCAATAACTATTTAAAAATACACAAAAAGACAAAGGTTCTCGTTAATAACTGACAAAATATGCTGAGTTGAGCAGTTAGCAAAATGGTTCTGTTTCGTTAACGAAAAACATGACGCCACCGGCCGGGTTAACCCATCTTTGTAGGATTTTGTAGGAAAACAGCAAAAATTAGCCCTTTTTTTTAAAAAAAATATATTTTTTTATTAATAATATCATGTTGTTATTTTTTGGAGAGTCTAAAAATGGGAATACGGTACATGTAAGAAAAAGTACCCGTCCGGAATCGAGGCAACAAGAAATTTATGATGCGATGGATTTGTCCTGGACACCAGGAGGTACAATCAAAAACATTGTAAAATGAAATTTGTAGTGCCACACAGACCATTTGATAATATAGAGTTTCCTATTTCACAGTGACAAAGACGGGTTTGTTGGATTTTTCGCCCGGTAAGCCCGAGCCTGCGCCACCAGCGCCTTAGCCCATGCCGGTGTGCCCAAAGCGTGGATGTGGGTGTAGGTGGCCAGTACGTTGTTGACGCAGACGCCGTCGCGCCCGTCCAGGAAACCATTTCCCCGTTCCATGGTAAAGGCCAGATCGTCCGCATCACCCTTCCACTCCTTTATGCTGGAGTAGTGAAACTCGTGCCCTTGCAGGGTCGTTCCTTTTTTATAATAGGGATTGTTACCGTCCACGCGTACGACGGTGTAACCATGACCCTGGGGCCGCTTGGAAAGGCCGAAGACCACCGGCAAGACGCCGGCCATGTCAAAGCGGCCTTCTTTTAAATCCAGTCGTTCGCCCAAATACATCAGTCCACCACATTCGGCGTAGATAGGCAACCCCATGTCGGCCAGGGCTTTCAAGGCCAATCGAAAATCAGTGTTTGCTGCCAATTCTCCGGCATGGGTTTCAGGAAATCCGCCACCGATATACAGGGCGTCCACCCGCGGCAAGGCTTTATCTTCAAGCGGACTGGCAAAGACCAGCTTGGCTCCGGAGGCTTCCAGGGCTTCAAGATTTTCGGGATAGTAGAACTGGAAAGCGGAATCTCTGAGAATGCCGATAACAGGTGCCTCCGAATCCGCCGGGGGAGAGGACTGCCCGGAAAGGTGAAACGCGCCTGTTTCAACCGGTTCCGCTATTGCGGCCAATTCATGGATGCGGTCTATATCCAGGTGTTCCAGGGCCACCTCGCGGATGGCGTCAATGGCTGGTGCGGCCCAACTGTGCTCGGGTGTGGGTACCAGGCCCATGTGGCGTTCGGGAAAACGCTGCTTCCTGAGTTTGGGAACCGCGCCCAGAACCGGTACGCCGGTGTACGCTTCGATACTGCGGGTCAGGATTGATTGGTGACGCTTGCCGGCCACCCGGTTCAACACCACGCCGCCGATGCGCACGTCGGTGTCGAAGGCCGTGATGCCGCCGACCACGGCCGCCATGGTTCGTGTGATCTTGGTGGCGTCGAGGCACAAAATAACGGGAAGTTTTAAAAGTTTGGCCAGTTCGGCAGTACTCGTCTCTCCCTTGGTATTGATGCAGTCGTAAAGGCCGCGATTGCCCTCAATGAGAGTGAAGTCGGTGTTTCGGGTATGGGTGTGATAGGATCCGAGGAGGATATCCCGGTTAATGAGAAAGGAGTCCAGGTTGTAGCAGGGCCGGCCGGCTGCCAGGGCAAGCCAGCCGGCATCGATGTAATCCGGTCCTTTTTTAAAAGGTGCAACAGTTTTGCCCAGGCTTTTCAGCGCAGCGATAATGCCTACGGAAAAAATCGTTTTTCCAGATCCCCCGCGAAGAGCGGCCACGACAATACCTGGGGTCGCAGGAGACGGCTGATTGGATGAAGCCTGTTTCTTCAAATGCACTTTCATGGCGGCGAGCATCCTCTGACGCCGCGAATTCCTTTTAGTCTTCGTGTTCGGCAGAGGCCTGCTTGCCGGTGCCGGGCAGACCATACATGGAGGTGCTGCCTGAAGACCAGTATTCCAGTACATTGTCAGTAACCAACTGGTTGACGATCTTTTTTGCAGCGCGGGGTTTCATGTCCAGTATTTTGGCCAGGTCGTTGAAGTAGAACTTGGATTTTGTTTTCAGTTTCTTGGTCAACGCGGCAACAATTTTTTCTTTGGCCTCTTCGTATTCCATGCTTACCTCTTTTCTAAAGAAGGCAGGGGGGGCGCTTGGCCTCCCCCTGCACGATTAATGGATCGTGTTCAAATCAGAACTTGAACTGTGATGTCTGACGCCAGGTGTAGTAGGCGGGATCACGGAAGTCATCAATGAGATGATGGGTGAATTCAAGTTCGCATTTGTCAAAAAAGCGTTCCCATCCGATTCTCTCGGCCCAGTCGCCCACGCGTTCGTATTTGTTGGCGTCAGCGGCCCAGGTCTCGGTGATTTTCTTGATACAGGAAGTGGTTTTTTCCCAGCGCGGTACGTCGTTGGGTAAAAAGGCCACGACGACCTTGGAGAACTTGGGTGTGCTGATGCGGTTGGAAACCTTGCCGCCGACCATGATGACGATGCCGTCACCTTCCTTGTCCGCCAGGGGCAGGGAGGGACACATGGTGTAGCAGTTACCGCAGAACATACATCGGTCGTTGTTGATGGCCACGGATTTAACCTCGGCTTCACCAACTTTGACCTTGGCCGGTTTGATCGCGGCGGTGGGGCAGGCAGCAATCGCCAGGGGGATCTCGCACATCTTGTCCAGATATTCGTGATCCATGATCGGCGGTTTGCGGTGGTAGCCGAGAATGGCGATATCGGAGCAGTGCACGGCGCCGCACATGTTCAGGCAACAGGCCAGGGACACGCGCAACTGGGCCGGCAGACGATGATTCTGGAAATCTTCGAACAGCACGTCCATGGTGGCCTTGACCGGACCGGAAGCATCGGTGGCCGGAGTATGACAATGGATCCAGCCCTGGGTGTGGACGATGTTGGTAACGCCGGCGCCGGTGCCGCCTATGGGGAATTTGTAACTGCCACCCTCGAATTTACGGCTTTCCAGGTCCTTGACCAACGGTTCAACCTTGGCTTTGTCGTCGACCATGAACTCAACGTTGTTACGTGTGGTGAAGCGAAGGTAGCCATCACAGTGCTTGTCGGCGATTTCGCAGATCTCGCGGATGTGGGTCACGGTCATCAGACGGGCGCCGCCCACACGCACGGTGTAGCACTCGTCGCCGGTCGCGGAAACGTGTACCAGCACGCCGGGTTTGATGATTTCATGATACAGCCATTTGCCCTTGTTTTTGGCGACGACCGGCGGATAAAATTGGTCGTATTTTTGCGGACCGATGTCGGTGATCCGGTTTTCCATCGGTTTGTCGGGATTGTATCCTGAAGAAATAAATGCCATTGGTTATCCTCCCCTTTATCTCTGGTGATCTTTTCTGAATTCGTTGATGTCGCGATCCCATCCGCCTTCGACCTCGTCCTCTTTCCAGAAGATGTAGGGGTTGTGGCGCGGTTCCTGAACATGCTGCGGTACCGGTTTGATGTTGGTGGCTTCGAGCAGTTTCTGGAATCCCTGGCGTTTGATCAGCTCACCGAGACGTTCGCGGTTCTTGCCTTCTTCCATCCACCAATCCCAGATGGATTCGATGACTTCCTTGATCTCGTCGTAGGGCTCTTCGACTTTGATGAAGGGCACCAGCAGGGATCCCATCTGGGCACCGTCGAGGATCGGGGCTTTGGCGCCGACCAGCATGGAGAGACCGGTATCCTTGCCGATCATCAGGGCGCGAGGCATGACGTTGATGCAGTGCATGCAGCGAGTGCACTCCTTGTTGTTGATCATCAGCTTGCCGCCTTCGTACTTCATACACTGGGTGGGACACAGGCCGACAACCTCTTTTTCGATGTCGAAGGGACCCCAGTCACGGCCGCTGTGGGCTCCACCGTTGGGTGCGAATTCACCGCCGACGTAGCCGGCCACGGCTTCCTGATCGATTCTGATATCGTCTCTCCAGGTGCCGATAAACGAAATATCCGCACGGGCGATAGAAGCCACGCAGCAGTTGGGGCAGCCATCAAACTTAAACTTGAACTTGTAGGGGAAGGCCGGACGGTGCAGTTCGTCCTGATATTCTTGGGTCAGGTCGTAGCACAGGGCCTGGGTGTCGTAACAGGACCATTCGCAACGGGAAGATCCAATACAGTCAGAGGGAGTTCTCAGGTTGGATCCGGAGCCACCCAAGTCCTGATTGAAATTGTGGGTCAGTTCGTAGAATATTTCTTCGAGCTGGGGGGTGGAGGTGCCGATGAATATGATGTCACCGGTGGAGCCGTGCATGTTGGTCACGCCGGAGCCCCGGAATTCCCACAAGTCGCAGAGTTTTTTCAGAAAGTCGGTGGTGTAATATTTCCCGCCGGGCTGGTTGATCCGCATGGTATGAAAATGGGCCACGCCGGGAAACATCTCCGGCTGATCGCAGTAGCGGCCGATTACGCCGCCGCCGTAACCGAAAACACCTACGATGCCACCATGTTTCCAGTGCGTACGGCCGTGCTTATAGGAGAGCTCCAGAACGCCCAATATATCTTCCACACAGTCCTGGGCGACCTGGAATTCCACGTTGTTCGGGTTCTTGGCCCGGTTTGCGGCTTCCTGCTTCAGATCTGACACGAAGCTCGGCCACGGACCGGACTCAAGCTGATCCAACAAAGGGGTTTCATGCTTTGCCATCTTTTACCTCCATTTAAAGTGAGAATAAACCAACCTGTCAATCACGAAAATAAAACAATCCCCACAGGGGCTTGCGGTCACCTCCTCTCAACGATTTTTCTTATTGTCGGGAGTCCTGAAATCACACGGTTTTCATTCCTTCATTTGCAAAGAGCAGATATAGAATTAATCATGGAGGTTGTCAATAAAAAAGCATGGTTTCGAGCAGTTAAGCGATGTGTGCAGGACGGCTTCGGTGGATATACAAAATATTGTGAACTGTCATTCACCGACCGCTCCATATGGTATCTGGATCGCCGTATGCCCAAGACGGACATCATCAGGCCCTGTTGCTCATCAGATGGATGATCGACGAAAGATGCGATTCCAGGTGGGTCTTTATCACCTGGTGTTCTTCACTGCGGCGATCAAAGACCGTTTCCACGAGATGGATAGCCATAGCGCGCAGGGCTTCGTCGCCTTTGGCCCTGACGTATCCATTGAAGATCTCTGGAAAAATTTTCGGCAAACCGCTCATGCGGGCAGTCAGATCCAATCCCTGGAAAAAACCATCGATGGTGGGGGCAAGGCAGGTGTCCAGTGCCCAGACCACCTCCGACACCCCGTCCAGTCGATCCAGGCGCATACGCACGGACAGATGAAGAAAAAACAGCAACAGGGCTTCCAGTATTTCATTTTCGCCGGCTATCCCGGCGGACGATTCGATCAGGGGGGCATAATTGCGCACGGTAATCAACCGGACCGCAGTCTTTTCCGCTTCCAATCGGACAACGAAATCGCCGGCGGCATGGTGCCAGGGAAAGATCTGGCAAGTGGAAAACGGATCATAGCAGGCCGTAAGGATCATGGCCATGTTCCGGTACAACGCCATTGTGTGGTGTTCCGAGAGCAGGTGCGGGACGGCGGCCCCATCCCAGATCACAAGCCCCGGTTCCCGGCCTCCATTCCGGCGGGTTAAATGGAATTCATGAAAGCCCTCAAACCAATCCCCCAAATACATGGCAACAGGTTCTTTTTCAGTGGCGTAAACAGTCGGGAACCACCCAAAGGGGCGCGCTTCGCCGAGATGTTCCAGGGCCTTGGTTTCCTGAAGCAAGACCCGCTTACCGATCCGTGAGATCGCCACGTTGACCACCAGGGAGAGGCGCTGTCCGCCCACCACCATCTCAATTCGGGCGGGGTGGTAGAAGGCGCCGTGTTTTTCCAGGAAAATGGAGACATCCCCAATGCTTTCGACGGTCGGCGGAGGCTCCATTTTATCGGCCGCAGCCAGCAGTACGCGCTTCCAGCCGGCGTGCGAACAAAAGCGAACGACGGCGAAAAAATAATCGCCGTAGCTGACAAGATTCGCTTCGTCTGTGACGGTTTCCGCGGTCGCGTGGCCGCTCCGGCTGGTCGGCAGGGGTTGGTTCCACAAAGGGTGGGTGTCATCGATGGGCGAGCGGTCAGTGGCCAGAAAAAAGGAAGGGGTCGGCATCTGATGGTACGTCTCCAAGGAGAGCTGTAAGGGATCGGGATAAGCGCTCACAGGGTGCCGTATCTGCATTGTTACCGGGCGGTTGAAGTTTCCCCGACACGCCTGCGTACCCAAAACCGCGCATTTTTGGCAACCTGTAAATGCTTAAAAAAATGGCTGTTTTCATCCCGTGAACATCAATAGGCCGGATATCCGGGCACGGCGGTCTCACCTCCGGATACCCAATGGTCGCGTTCAGGAGCGGTACGGCTCCAGTTCCTTGAGAATTTCCGGTGCGACGTCGTAACCCATCGCAGCGGCTTTGTCGGCATGCTCCAAGGCCAGGTTCGGCTGGCCGTCTTCCAGATAGGCGATGGCCAGGTTGTTGTGGGCCACGGCAAAGTCGGGCGCGAGCTTCAGGGCTTTCAGGTTGGTCTTGATGCTTTCTTTGACCTGACCGTTCATCAAATAGGCATTGGCCAAGGTGGAGAAGGCCTGAATAAAACGGAAGTTGAATGTTGTCGCCTTTTTCAGGGCCGTGATAGCACCTTCGACATCACCCCGCTGAAGCAGGACAAACCCGATGTTACCCCATCCTTCGGAAAAACCGGGCTTGGCTTTGACGGAACGCTGGTTCCAGTCCAAACAGCCCTCTATGTCTCCCCGTTTCAAACAGATGCCGCCCATTTGGACATAAGCCTCGGCCAGTCCGGGGCTGCACTCAATGGCGGTAAGCAATGATTTTTCGGCTTCGTCAACTTTTCCCTGGCCTAGCAGGGCCACGCCTAAGTTGTAGTGGGAATTACCACATTCGGGGTTGCTTGCCAGAGCCTGTTTTTGTTGTTCGATGAACGCTTCAGCGTTAGCGGCCTTGGGTGTGTTTGACATGGTATCATCCTTTTACGGTGGTTTCACCGAGATCTTAATAATGAAATCAAAATCCGTAGCTTGCTCGTCAAGTTGTGTCAAGGAAAAATATTGATAGCATGACGCTTTTTTCTTGACATAAGGTCCCAACTTCCTTAGTGTTTTTATTATTTGTAGATGCTATTGATTGATAGGATGCGCATCGTCGAAGATTTCCATCCATTAAACATTGGAATCATATGCTGATACCGGAGACCATCGGAGACTTTGCCAGGACACGCGTGGCAGCATCGCGCGCCGTTGATGTCAAAACTCCGTACCGCAAGCCTTTTTTTCGTTCCTAACGGCTGCTTACCCGATTTCATTTTCCAAAATACAATTTTTGATTTTTAGGAGGTAGCATGAATTCAGGATGTTATACCGCCATCGTGACGCCGTTCGACGCCGGTGGTATCGATACCGAAGGGCTGGCCCGCCTGGCCGATTTTCAGATTCAATGCGGTATTGCCGGCATACTGGCCGTGGGAACCACCGGTGAAAGCCCGACGCTGGGTTGGGAGGAGCACCACCAGGTGGTGAAAGCGTATGCAAAACAAGCCAGAGGAAACTGCCTGTGCATTGCCGGGGCCGGCAGCAACAATACCCAAGAGGCCCTGGCCGCAACCCGGCACGCCGCCGAAGTGGGGGCCGATGCGGTGTTGCTGGTCGACCCGTACTATAACGGTCCCAGTTCCCAGGAAATCCGCAAGGAGTACCTCAAGCCGGTCGCCTCGGAGTTCCCCGATATGACCATCATCCCATACATCATTCCGGGGCGTACGGGGGCCCAGATGTTTCCCGAGGATCTGGCGCTTTTATACAAGGACCATCCCAACGTCAGCACGGTGAAAGAGGCGACCGGAAACCTCGATAACATGCGGCGCACCCGTGCATGCTGTGGCCCTGATTTCACGATCCTATCTGGCGACGACGGTCTGACCTACAAAATGATGACCGACCCGGATATCGCTGCGGCCGGGGTTATTTCGGTGATTTCCAACATTGTCCCCAAAGCCATGGTTGACCTGGTACGGCTGCTGACCGAAAAGAAAGCCGACGAGGCCAAAAAACTGGCCGATGCCGTTGAACCGCTTTTCGGTCTGGTAACCGTCATTACCAAAGAGCAGACCCCCTTCGGAGAGGTGGTCTGCCGGGCGCGGAATCCGTTGGCGATCAAAACCCTGATGCAGTTGCTGGGGGTTCCCTCGGGGCCCTGCCGCCGGCCCATGGGCAAAATGAGCCGGGCCGCTCTGGAAAAAACGGTCGATATCGCCAAAACCGTACAGCATGACAACCCTGAAATACTGGCGCCACTGGCTGATTATTTCGATGTGGACATTGATGCCCGGTTAAACGATGAGCGTCTGTGGGAGGGTTTGTATTACACCGAGTACTAGTGTTTGATGGTTTCGTAAAAAGGTCTTTTTTAGCGATTTTACCCTGCATAACTTGTTGAAATTAGTAAGGGCGATTTTTCAATTTTTGACTTTTTACGGGACTATCAGTGTTTAATTGCGAAAATTCATTATTTTATTCCGAAGCTGGCTGCCCCGCACCTCTCGCTTACGCCACTTGAATGGGCTTGGATTTTCGTTATGGCGGCCAGTATTACCCAGTCGTATGCATGGATGAATCCTGCAAACAATTGGTTGGTGAAGTGCGTACACCTATACCGTGTGGACCTGGCAAACCTGCTCGACTTGACGATGAATATATTCGCAATGGTGTTGCGCAGATTTTTATGGAAGTTGAGCCATTGGCAGGGAAGAGGCACGTGGCGGTAACTGAGCGTCGAACCAAAAAGGATTGGGCAATACAAATGAAGGAAATGCTTGATGTCCGCTACCCTACGGAAGATGCACGGATAAAGCTTAAAAAACTTTATCCGAATTTATAAATGTTACGTGGTACTATCCGGTAGGCGTTTACAGGGTGCCGTAGATGCACGGCTTCGGGCACGCAGACGTATGGGGCATACTTCAACTGCCCGATAACAAAGCAGATGCGGCGCCCTGTGAACGCTTACCCTTCTTCAAAGTACTGGACCTGATAGACCTTTAAGACCAGATCGCCTCTGCGCCATTGGTCGGATGGTAACCCCGCCTTCATGCATAGATTGGAAAGAAAAGCCTCCGGTCGAGGGAACTGATCCCATACCTGGGGAAGAAAGGTGGCGCCGGCAGCCCCCTTTTTGATGATCACGCCATCGATGCCGGGCCGTAATTTGTCCAACAGATTCTCGCCGTTGGTATAGTCCAGTTGCACGGGATCGGTGAGCACACTCACCTCGATATGAACCGATTCCAGTTCCGACCGCTTAAGCGGAGAAAAACGTGGATCCCGAAAAGCGGCATTACGGGCATTGTCACGGACACCGGTTACCAGAGGTGCCGTGCCCGTCAGGCTACCGATACAGCCCCGCAGTTGGTTGTCGATTTTCAGGGTAACGAAGGTTCCGCAGCGGGACTGCAAAGCTGGGTCGGCAAGCGTTTCCGCTAATGCGCCGGAACCGGCGGCTGGTTTTCCGGCGCCGAAATGATCGGCCAGGGTCTGGCGGGCCAGAGCCACCAGGGCACGGCCCTGGGCCGGTGACAAGTTCTGGTTGGACATGGATGGGGCTCCGCAAAAAGCTTTTTCCTGAGTTGAGCCATTAGCAGTTCACTTTTGACAAGGCGCAAAATGGTTCGGTTTCGTTAACGAAAAGCATGGCGCCAACAGCCGGATTAAGCCCGAATGCCTTTTAAGTATTTGAAACAAAAGGACTACCCGCTAACGGCGAAAAGCGAATGGCTTATTTTATTGCCTTACACCTCAGTTTCTGTCAAAAAAAACAAGAAAATGGGGTGGGGTAGATGGGCTGCAGGTTTCCCGCCTCAAGTTAAAGTTTGAATCCTTTTGGGCCGATATCATCTGTAACCCTTGAAAGGAAATACCTGTTCACGGGGTCGAAGCAGCCAATAACTGTAAAGCACAGCCGGTAAGCGTTTACAGGGTGCCGTAGATGCGCGGCTTCGGGCACGCAGACGTATGGGTCATACTTCAAGTGCCCGGTAACAAGGCAGATACGGTGCCCTGTGAACGCTTACGAAAGGAAATAATTATGAACGTCAGTAGTGTACCCTCAACCACCATGGCCTCGGCAGCTGCTGCCCAACAACTGCAAGCGGTTATGGAAATGCAGGTGGCCATGTTGAAAGAACTGGCCGAAAGCCAGGAACAGGTCTCCCAACTGCTGGTGGAAAGCGGCCTTGGGCAATCTGTTAACGTCCACGTCTGAACGTATTGGAGAAAGTGTAGTGGTCAAGTAAAATACGAACATTGTCAGATGGGCTTCACCTGGGGAATAATAAGTATATCGATTCGGCGGTTGATGGCCCGGCCAGCCGACGTGGCATTGGATGCCAGGGGCCGCTCGGAGCCGTATCCCACTGCGGAGATGCCGTCCGGAGCCAGGGTCTGGTTGGCGATCATGTATTCCCGGACCGCTTCGGCACGCTGCTGGGAAAGCAGCATGTTAACTTCGTTGGATCCGGTGCTGTCCGTATGCCCCTCCACGATCACCCGGGGGGCGTTGAAAGAACGGATGGCCTTCTGGACCTTGCTGAGCAGGGCGTAGTTCTCGGGCATGATGATGCTTTTGCCCACGGGAAAGCGCACAGCCTTGAGCCGGATGACCAACTGGTTTTCCCTTTTGTACACCTCGGCTTCGTCCGGGTCAAAATAGTTCTGGACGCTTACATACTGCTGGTTGAATTTACGCTCCGCCGCCAGACGCTGTTCCGCGGCTTTGCGTTCGCGTGCCAGCCGTTCGGTGGCCATCTGGCTTTCGCGCGTTTTCCCCTCCAGGGTCGCGACCTTGAGGTTCAGGGCATCAATCCGAGCTTGACAATCCTCTGCCTGGGCTGCCATCTCCGACTGAAGCGATTGGTTCTTTTGGGATATGAAATCCCGGTCGCTTTTAAGTGCATCCACCGAACCGATGATGTTGTCCACCTGAGTTGCATATCCCTGGTTACGCATATCCCGGGCACCGACCTGTGCAGTGATACGTGCTATCATTTTTTCCACCCACAAAACGATCTCCTCGGGCCGCATCTCTTCGATCCGATTGCTCTGTTGGGTGATGACCACCAGCCGGTTGGCCATAAACAGCGACGCGTTGGCCATATCGTGCATGGCCTGTTTGGCATGCGGATTGGCCGAAATGAAATCATCGGTTTTCCTGAGTTGTTCCACCGCCCGCTCATAGGAACGCGGCGCAATTTTCCGGGCACCGGAGGATTCGGCCGTTTCAATCAGCCGGCGCACTTCGCCAATGGTGGCATTCTTGATCGCCCTGACTTCCAGCTCCCGATAGCGCTGGGCGACCTTGTCCCGATTTTTCTGGGCATAGCTCAGATTGTCTTTCTCGATGGCACTGGTCAGCTCAAGAAACGCATTTTCCACGGATCGGTATTGCTTTTCGAAATTGGCCGCTCCGGCATCGCGTGCCAAGGTGCGGGCTTCAAGGACCTCGACCAGGGTCGACCGCGAAATACCGGCAATCTCTTTGGCTTTTTGCAAATAGTTGCGTGCTTCGGCGACCGATTCATTGATGCCGGCAATTTGCTGACCCTTCTTCAAATCTTTTTGAGCGGCAAAAAAGGCGCTTTCTGCCTTTTTAAACCATTTGGGGGACAAGATGTTGATCTGTTCCATACGTGCGTCGGATATCTCACTGCTGAGCTGGTTGACCAACTCCACAGGGTTTTCCGGCATTGCCCCCATCTTTGTGGCGGCGGGGGTGTCTGACGGCATTCCGGCGCATCCGGTTAGAAACAATCCGATCATTGTCAGAACCATCCAGGCCAAACTCTCTCGCTTACGTTGCATGCCTCCTCCTTTTTTATCTCGCGGCTGCGGATCGACGGATCCGCTCCGGCGTTTCCTTTTCATGGATGAATGTCCGGGGATGGGGGTTGGCGGGGAATCGCCAACAACAAAACATCATGCGCATGTTTTTGCTGGATGTCAACATGTTCCGGGTCTTATTACATCGCGGGACAAAACGACAAATACGGAAACCATGTGCTTTTGCTTCTTGGATGCGCGGCAATGTGATATTGTTCAGGCATTTTAAGCATTCACAGGATGTCGCATCTGCTTTGTTGCCGGGCACTTGAAGACCAATCCGTCTGTGTGCCTGAAACCGGCTATCTGTGGCAGCCTGCAATCGCCTTACCGGCTGCGATTTACAGGTATTGGCTGCTTCTACCCCGTGAACAGGTACTAAAAAATGGTTCTTTTGAAATTCAAGTGGGTAAAAATGGATTAATGGTCAGCAAATCCAATTTACCAGTGAGCAAGTAAACAATAGTCTTAAAATGCTTACGT
>PDWJ01002845.1_pt1 | contig 30910 bp, 25 predicted proteins | sample 1430881 | NCBI WGS metagenome assembly PDWJ01 (sample SAMN01162460, study PRJNA174530) | Oral metagenome, whole genome shotgun sequencing project. | biome: Marine environment; feature: Marine mammal; material: Swab sample of the gingival sulcus; isolation source: swab sample of gingival sulcus...
AGACCTCTCAAAAGTTCAGAATTGCCCGATGTCTAAAAAAGAAATATTAAATGAATGTATAACTTAAAAAAACGGTCAACCTTATTTAGGGACGTGCAAAAATGAAAATTAAAAGATAAATTGCTGATAAAAAGTAATTCATAATTCACAATTTATAACTTACAATTAAATAAATTGACCTTTGAAAATTATAAATATAAACATATGAAACTGAAAACTTCTATCTTATTTTTTTCGTTTTTTTTATTGTCTTTTGCAGGCTTTTCACAAACAAGCAGGATATTTACGGCAGACAGCCTTGTGTCGGAATTAAAAAATTATTATGCGATTACTGAAAATAGTATAAAAAAAGATACTGTTCTTCAAAAAAAAGCTGCTGTACTTTCAAAATTGCAAAGTGCTTGGTTTTCATCTTTTAGTAATAATGAGCGAAAAGTTATAACAAAGGCATTAAATGGTCAGATTAAAAGAAAGTTTAAAAAGAATACTGATATATGGTATTTTATAGAAACAATAGTTCTATTAAAAAAAGAAGCTGCGAATAATTTTGCTTTGTGGATTGATTATTACAATTTTTTACTGAATACTCAGGGCGTTACAACTTCACAAATAAAACGCTTTACCAATCATATTTACTTTTTTGTGCGCGATAAATATTTGATTAATAATAAAAGTTCTATTTGGAAATATAAGAAAGGAACTTACAGATTTGTATATGATAAAAGTACGCATATTTTTACGGTTCAAGTTCAAAATACGACCTTAGAGGCTTACAGTACTGATGGAGATACTTTGCGAATATATAATACGTCCGGAATATATAATCCGGTAAAATCAGCATGGAAAGGAGAAAAGGGCTATGCGGATTGGTCTTATTTTAATTATGATGCTTCTAAAATAAAAGCAAATTTGAGTAAATACCATATTGACTTAAAAAAGAATGAATACTTTGCGGATTCGGTTCTCTTTATTAATAAACAAATTTTAGATTATGATATATTAGGCACACTTCACGACAAAGCATCAAAACGAGCAAAAAATAAAGGGTTTTATCCGCATTTCAGGTCATATGAGTATAACTATGAAGTAAAAAGCAAGCAAAAATATATCAGCTTTAAAGGCGGCATTGAAATGAAAGGTGCGGGTTTGAAATATGTTGGAACTGACAATATGCCGGCAAAAGCAAATTATGTGAGAGACGGAAAACTTCTTTTTACGGCAAAGTCTGACGATTTTTATTTTTTGGACAGTACTTTAAGAGCAAATAGAGCATCTGTCAAACTTTATATAAACGATAAGGATTCAATAATGCACCCGAATGTGCAAATTAATATCAAAAATGATCATTTATCTTTTTCTCGAAATCATGAAGGTTCCGGTAATCGACCGTTTTATAACTCATACCAAAAAGTGTTTATGAAAATGGATAACATCAGCTGGAATGTTAAAGATACATTAATTTCGTTTTATTCTCAATTAGGCGAGACGGGCTATATTCAATCGATTGATTATTTCACAAAAGAAGATTTTACAAAATATCGTATGTATGAGTTGAAAAATCCTTTGTTCGGAATAAAAAAATACACAAGAAAAATTGATTCGAGAGATTTTTTTGTGCAAGATTATGCAAAGTTTGTAAAAATAAATGAAGCCGGAGTAACACATCGTTTAATGCAACTTTGGTATGATGGCTTTATTGATTATTCTCCCAAAACAAAATTGGTACACGTAAATCAAAAACTATTTGATTATATTGATTTCTTTTTTGATAAAAAAGATTATGATGTAATCAAAATTGATACGAAAGGCATACGACAAGCAAAAGCGAGTGAGTTATTTCCTCTTGTTAATGCTGTTTTCAACTTAAATACGGGAAATTTGACGGTTTACGGTGTCGAAAGAGTTGTTTTGAACAAACGAAAAAAAGTCGGTTTTGTCCCGGCAAATAAAACTTTTGTATTAGGCAAAAATCGAGATATGTATTTTGCCGGAAGATTAAGATCCGGAATGACAGATTTTTACGGCAAAGATTTTTATTTTAATTATGAAGATTATAATATTACCGTTTCGGAAGGAGATTCCTTGGTTTACAGAGTGTGGAACCACAGTTTTGAAGATTTAAAAGAGACTGACAGACCGTCTTTTGTAAATTCTACGGTAGAAAAAATCAGCGGATTGATTAGGGTTGATTTAAAAACAAATAAATCCGGCGCGAAAAACACTGCTCAATTTCCGTCCTTTTCTTGCAAGGATACTTCTTATGTTTATTATGATAAGAAAGGTTCGAACGGTTCTGCTTATCCCAGAGAAAGTTTTTATTTTAAAAATTATCCATTTGAACACGACAGCTTATTAGCCTTAACGAAATATAATTTAAAAATACCCGGAATATTAATTTCCGGAGGAATTTTTAAAAATATAGAAGATACCTTGATTGTTCAAAAAGATTATTCCTTGGGTTTTATACATGCGACACCTGACGAAGGTATTAATCTTTTTGAAGGAAAACTTTCTTTGTCTGCTCAAAACTCAAAGATGAAGTCTTTTATAAAACTCAGCAACCAAGGGTTGGAAGCAAATGGCATTGCAAAATGGAACAATGCTACAATCAAAGCAAAAGAATTTAATTTATATCCGGATTCGCTTGCAGCCTTAGCTGAAAATATTCAAATAACCGAAGCCTTAAATGAAAATTCCGAAGCTCAATTTCCTCATATTGAAGGTGAAACTGTTGCAACAAGTTGGGATGCCGAAAATAATGTCATAACATACAAAACAACAAAGAATAAACCGGTGGATATGTTTAAAGGAAAAAGTAAATTTGAGGGAGAGTTTCAATACAGTCCCGAAAAAATTACGGGTAAAGGACAGTTTGAAATAGAAGAAGGGATATTGGCTGCCGATGAGTTTAATTTTACCGATGAATCCGTTTTTGCTCCAAATGCAAATATTGTGATTAGGGAAAATAAATCTCCGAACAAAGATGTGATTATTAAAAATATGAAGTCCTATGTTGATATTAAAGCCGAAAAAGCGGTTTTTGAAAAAAATGAAGAAACGGATAAAGAGAAAGAATCGTCCGTTAATTTTGTCAATGACCAATATGTAAGCTACCCGTCTCATTTGCTTTGGCATACCGGGCAAGGAAAGCTGAATTTCGACTATAATATGAATCTTTACACAAATAAAGATATTTCCAAAGAAAGTGTTCTGTTAGACAGTGCTGCCCTAATAGGCACTTATAAATTCAGCAAAGCGCTGTTTACGCCCGAGTATGGAACATTAAAGTTTGTCAGTACAAACCCGGACAAAGATTCTTTGATGTTTTTCGGCAGCAGGGCAAATTACTCAACGGAGAATAAAAAAATTATCGTAAAAGATGTACAGCGCATTATTGTTGCCGATATTGTCGTAACGCCCAGCAGCGACGTAATTATCGACAAAAACGGAGATATGGAAAAATTGCTTAAAACAACCATAAAAGCCAGAGGTCTGCATATGATTACCGAAGTTGATATAAATATCAGCAGCAGCAATAAATATGTGGCATCATCGGGTATATATCAATATGAAGATGTAAATAAAAAAACAGAAAACATTAATTTTGATAATATTACTTATGACCAACAAAAAGAGGCAACAGTGGCACATGGTTTTATAGAACAATATGAAAAGTTTACTTTAAACCCCTGGTTTGATTACTATGGTGATGTATATTTTAATGCAACCAAAGACCGTTTGCGCTTTGAGGGTTATGCCAAAATAATTCATTCTTGTAATATTATGAAACCTAAATGGTTTTATTTTAAGTCGGATATAAACCCGGACAGTATTTACTTGCCTTTGGAGCCGATGTTGCATTCTGACTTGGAAACAAACAAAGCCCGTGTTTTTGCCGATATAATGGTCGGGAAAGATTCTACATACATGTTTCCTTTGTTTTTATCTTCTGACCCTTACGGTTCTTCCGAATCGATATTGTCTGTCAGAGACAGCTCATACTATGTTACATATAATAAAGATGATAACAAATATCAGATTACGACCTTGGATAAGTTTAATAATCGTTTTTTGCCGGGTAATTATTTGGATTTAAACAGAGTTTATTGTATCGTAAATGGCGAAGGGTATATTAATTATACAAAGTCTGTTAAAATTAATGATTTGGGGGGTACCGGAAATATGCGTTTCGACACAAATTCCGGCGAGCTGTTGCTGCAAACATTAACTTATTTAGACTTTTTCTTTTCGCAGAAAGCTTTAAATGTTTTAAAAACAACATTGATTGAGCGCACAGATTTAAAAGCAATTGATGTTCAGTCCAACTCATATAAAAAAGCTGTGTATGAATTAATCGGTGTTGAAAAAGCCAACAAGTTTTACCAAGACATATCTGCCGGCGGCGGACAACCGGGGAAAATGCCCGATGAATTGAAGAAAACATTGGTTTTTGCCAATTTGGAGCTAAAATGGGACGCTGCCTCTAAATCATTCAAATCAAAAAATAAAATTGGCATAATGGGTGTTGGCGGAAAAATGATTAACAAATATGTAAACGGATACATTCAAATCAAAAAAAGACGACAAGGAGACCGCATATATATTTATTTAGAAACCGCCGAAAAAGAATGGTTCTTTTTTACTTTCTCGGGAGGAATTATGCGTACAATTTCAAGTATTCATGAATACAATCAAATTATAGAAGACTTGAAAACAAAGCGAAAAAGATTTAAAACAGACAAGGGTATTTATAATTATATGCAAACCAACGAAGAAGCTAAAAACTTATTCATTTACGGGTTCACCGGAAAACATCCGGCAATAGATGATTTTGACGGAGATGTAGATATGCTTGATGAATATGAATCGGAGGAGGAGGAGTAAAATCCGGCTTAGTTTTCGGTAAAACTTCCGTTTTCCGTATGAAAAAGTTTGTAATTGCCTTTTTCTGCTTGCAGAATTTTTTTGACTCGTTCCGGGTTTGTGTCGGTAATAAAAATTTGCCCGAAGTTGCTGTTTGTAAGTTTTATTATTTCGGTAACCCGTTCCGAATCAAATTTGTCAAAAATGTCATCTAACAGAAGCATCGGAGCCATATTTGCCTGTTCTTTCAAATATTGAAATTGTGCAAATTTTAAGGCAAGCAAAAAAGTTTTTTGTTGTCCCTGCGAGCCTGCTTTTTTTAATTCCAAGTTATTAACAAATAGTGCTATGTCGTCCCTATGAATACCTTTTGCCGTATATCCCCGAATTTTGTCGGTCTCAATACTCTCTTCCAGCAAGTCTGAAAAATCGGCATGGTTTAAGTGTGATTTAAATCGTAAATCGACCTGTTCTTTATCTTTTGATACGATTTTATAGTAGTTTGAAAAAATCGGTTTCAACTCATTAATGAAAGATTGACGCTTTCGATAAATGCTTCTGCCGGTTTCTGTGAGTTGTTCATTGTAAATATGAATTGTGTCTTTATCAAAATAAGCGGTTTTTTGATAATTTTTCAACAAATGATTTCTTTGCGACAAATACCGGTTATATTTTATCAGCTCGTGCAAATATTCTTTATCATACTGAGAAATTACCGCATCAATATACTTTCTTCGCTCTTCGCCCGAGCCGGTAATTAAAATTCCGTCATAAGGCGAAATCATCACAACCGGCAACAAGCCTATGTGCTCCGAAAATTTTTTATATGCCTTATCATTGCGTTTAAAAACTTTTTTTCTGTTTTTTTCATAAGCACAATAAATATTTTCAGTCTTCCCATTTCGCTCATATACCCCTTTTATTGTAAAAAAATCGGCACCTTTATTATTTATAATATGTGCGTCTCCGGTATTCAAATAACTTTTTGTGAATGACAGATAGTAAAGCGCATCAAGGAAGTTTGTTTTGCCGGTGCCGTTATTTCCCGTAAAACAGTTTAAATTATCCGACAAAGAAAGTTCGGCATTGCTTATATTTTTGAAATTGTTTATATGAACAGATTTTAACTGCATTGCATCGAATAATTTTAAGAGCAAAATTAGATAAAGAAGTTCTAAAAATATAAAAATATATTATTTTTAAGTAAATTTTTTCTTGAAAAGGTATTTTTTATACTTTTGCGTCCTAAATTTAATCAGAAAATAAATCTATGGCTAAAAAAGTTAATGAAAGAATAGAAGAAGGTTTCAGCAATATTGAAGGCTCATTATCGAAAACCGAACAGTTTCTGGAAAAATATCAGAAACAACTTAGTATAGCGGCATTGGCTGTTTTAATTATAGTTGGCGGAATTTATGCTTACAAAAAGTTTTATCTTATTCCCAAAAATGCAGAAGCTTTGCAACAAGTGTTTCCCGCACAACAATATTTTGAGCAAGATTCTTTTAATTTGGCTTTAAACGGTGACGGAGATTATCCCGGCTTTATTCAAATTATTGAGGATTATGGTTCTTCAAATGTCGCAGAAGGCGCTTTTTTATATGCCGGTATTTCTTTTTATAAAATAGGCGAATATGATAATGCCATTAAGTATTTAAAGAAATTTTCATCATCCGACAAATTACTTTCGGCAACGGCTAATGCCAACATAGGCGATTGTTACATTGAAAAAGGGGAAGCTAAAAAAGCTGTCGGCTATTACAAAAAAGCTGCAAAAGTCGATAATAAAGTAATGGCACCCGTTTATTTAATGAAATTAGGGCGCGTGTATGAAGAACTCGGCAAATGGAAAGAGGCGAAAGAGTGTTATCAAAAAATTAAAGATGATTATAGAGAAAGTGCCCAAGCAAGAGGAATTGAGAAATTTATTACAAGGGCAAAATTTAATCAATAATATAGAAGTTGCTTTTTTAAGCAACTTTTTTTTGCTCACGTTCTTTACGGCACTTGTAAAATATTAGGTTATTACCCGCTATATTTTGTCGGAAACTTTTTCCAATACTTTATTTTTATTTACATTTGTCGCATTTTCAAATCAAGTAGAAAGATTATTTTATATGGCAACAAAAAATTTGTCGGAGTATAACATAGACTCTGTTCCCTCAGGTGAAGGCTTGCGTATCGGCATTGTTGTGTCCGAGTGGAACAACGAAATAACCGAAGCATTATTTAACGGTGCAAAAAACACTCTGTTAAAATACGGTGTAAAAGAAGAAAATATTGTGAAAGAATATGTGCCCGGAACATTTGAGCTTACTTTCGGGGCGCAAGCAATGTTGAAAAATAATGATTTAAGTGCCCTTATTGTCTTGGGTTGCGTAATTCAAGGCGCAACAAGACATTTTGATTTTATTTGTCAAGGTGTTACGCAAGGAATTACCGATTTAAACAGAAAGCAAGACACGCCGGTTATTTTTGGAGTGCTGACAACCGACAACCAACAACAAGCCGCAGACAGAGCCGGCGGAAGATTAGGCAACAAAGGCGATGAAGCTGCGGTTACAGCTTTGAAAATGGCTGCTTTTGCAAAACGTCAAAAAATGTAATATACAAAATTCGAGTTTAATTTTAATAAATCTATACAAATGCTGAAAGTAGGAGGCGGATATCTCAATTTGGACGAGGTCAGAAGAATTGTTTTTGAAAAAGAAAAAATCCAAATAGATGCGAAAGCATTGGAAAAAGTAGAGCAAAGTTTTGAATTTTTAAAAGATTTTTCAAAAGACAAAGTAATATACGGTATCAATACCGGCTTTGGTCCAATGGCACAATATAAAATCAGCGATAAAGACCGAATTGAATTACAATATAATCTAATAAGAAGTCATGCTGCCGGTGCCGGCGATTTATTATCGGAACAATGTGTGCGTGCCGCAATACTTGCACGATTAAACACTTTGCTGAAAGGATATTCCGGCGTAAATGTTTCCGTCGTAAATTTATTAAAAGAGTTTTTGAATAATGAAATATATCCAAATATCTACAAGCACGGCGGAGTAGGAGCAAGCGGAGATTTAGTGCAGCTTTCGCATCTTGCTTTGGCATTAATCGGCGAAGGAAAAGTCCGGTATAAAGGACAAGAACGAAACACTGCCGAAGTATTGGACGAGTTGAACTTAAAACCTATTGAAATAAAAATTCGCGAAGCCTTGTCTTTAATCAACGGAACTTCCGTAATGACAGGTATCAGCTTGTGCAATATTATCAATGCAAAAAAAATGTTGAACTATGCAATTTTGGGTTCTTCTATGATAAACGAATTGGTACGCTCCTATGACGACCATTTTTCGGAAGAACTGAACCAAGCTAAACTGCATAGAGGACAAAGAAAAATTGCACAAGAGATGCGCGGCATTTTAGCTTCGTGCAAGCAAATCAGAAAACGAAAAGACTATTTGTACGATAAAAATAATGATGATGTAAATGTTTTTGAAGATAAAGTACAAGAATATTATTCCATTCGTTGCGTGCCGCAAATTCTGGGTCCGGTATATGATACCATTCGCTTTGCGGAACAAATACTTTGCGACGAAATAAATTCCGTTAACGACAATCCGATTATAGACCGTGAAAATAATAATGTTTTCCACGGGGGGAATTTCCACGGAGAATATGTTGCCTTAGAAGCCGATAAACTTAAAATTGCTCTTACAAAATTATCGATGTTGGCAGAAAGGCAATTAAATTATTTAATGAACGATAAATTAAATAAAATTGTTCCGCCTTTTGTAAACCTTGGTGTCTTGGGCGTAAACTTGGGCATGCAGGGGGCACAATTCACCGCAGTATCTACCGTTGCCGAAAACCAAACGCTGTCTAACCCGATGACCGTGCACAGCATTCCAAACAATAACGACAACCAAGATGTGGTAAGCATGGGAACCAATGCGGCTTTGATAACAAAAAAAATTGTTAAAAACAGTTTTGAAGTGTTGGCTATTGAGTTTATAACTATGGTACAAGCCGTTGATTACCTTAAAGTACAAGATAATCTGTCAATGGAAACAAGAAAAATCTATGACGATATTCGGGAAATTGTTCCGGTATTTAAAGACGATGTAATATTGTATCCGTTCATAGAGAAAACAGTACATTATTTAAAGACAGAGAGCAGTTTAAACGATATATTTAAAGAAAAATCAAAATGAAATACGCATTAGTAACCGGAGGTTCAAGAGGCATAGGAAAAGCGATATGCAAAAAACTTGCAGCAGACGGCAATTATATACTTATCAATTACCGAAGTAATAAAACCGAAGCCGAAAATACATTAGCGGAAATACTTGCCGAAGGCGGAAAAGCCGAATTATTTCCTTTTGATGTGTCTGAACCCGAAGCAATCGAAAAAGCTTTTGATGATTTTCGCGAAAAACATCCGGACAAACATATTGAAGTTCTCGTAAACAATGCCGGCATACGCAAAGACAATTTACAGGTATTTATGGAAGATGATGATTGGAATGATGTGATAAACACGAATTTAAACAGTTTTTTTTACATCACGAGGCGTGTGCTGAAAGATATGCTGGTGCACAAATTCGGTCGCATTATTAATATGGTCTCTTTATCCGGCTTGAAAGGAATGCCCGGGCAAACCAATTATGCCGCAGCAAAAGCCGGCATAATAGGAGCCACAAAATCATTGGCGCAAGAGGTTGCACCAAAGAAAGTTACGGTAAATGCCGTGGCGCCCGGATTTATCAAAACGGATATGACCGCAGACTTAGACGAAAAAATGTTGAAAAAAACAATTCCGATGAGACGCTTCGGAAAAGCCGAAGAAGTTGCCGAATTAGTAAGCTTTTTGGCATCCGACAAAGCAGCCTATATTTCGGGTGAAGTTATTTCAATAAACGGAGCATTATATTAAAACTACAAAACTTACATATACATACACCAAAAATGAAACGAGTTGTAATAACAGGAACAGGCATATATTCAGTATTGGGAACAAATCTAGAAACGGTTACTAAATCATTGTACGAAGGAAAATCCGGAATTGTTTTTGACCCCGATAGAAAAGAATTGGGCTTTCGTTCCGGTTTAACCGGCAAACTCGAACGCCCCAATTTAAAAAAGGATTTGCACAGACGCATGCGAATAGGAATGCCGGTGCAAGCCGAATATGCTTTTGTGGCAACAAAAGACGCTTTGCTGCAAGCAAACATTGACCAAGAATATCTGGACAAAAATTCCGTAGGAATACTGTACGGAAACGACAGCTCCGCACTTGCCGTTATTGAAGGCTGGGAAAAGATGAAAGAAAAAAAAGATACTTCTTTAATTGGCTCGGGGGCTATTTTTCAACAAATGAACTCTACGGTAAGCATGAACTTATCCGTAATCTATAAATTGAAAGGCATAAACTTAACTGTAAGCGGTGCTTGTGCAAGCAGTTCCCATGCCATAGGACTTGCCTATATGTTAATACAAAACGGGATGCAGGATATGATAATTTGCGGAGGCGCACAAGAGATAAATCCTGAATCAATGGGTAGTTTTGACGGATTAGCAGCTTTTTCCTTACGTGAAAACGAACCGACAAAAGCATGCAGACCTTTCGACAGAGACCGCGACGGCTTGGTTCCGGGCGGAGGTGCGGCAAGTCTTGTCTTGGAAAGTTATGAAAATGCCGTAAAACGAGGGGCAAACATTATTGCGGAAGTTTTGGGATACGGATTTTCGTCAAACGGCGAACATATTTCAAAGCCGAATGTTACGGGACCCGCCAAGGCTTTGCAGAATGTTTTGAAAAACGCTCGATTAAAAGCCGAAAATATCGACTATATTAATGCGCATGCAACTTCTACACCCGTAGGCGATGCAAGTGAAGCGCAGGCATTGTATAAGGTCTTTGGCGGAAATGTGCCCATTAGTTCCACAAAGTCAATGACCGGGCACGAAATGTGGATGGGGGGCGCAAGTGAAGTAATTTATTCTTTGCTGATGGCACAAAATAATTTTATTGCACCCAATATCAATTTTGAAAATCCTGATGAATTTTCAAAAAATCTTAATATAATTGCACGCACGAAAAATGCAAAAATAAATACATTTTTATCAAACTCTTTCGGATTTGGAGGTACTAATTCAAGTTTGATTATTCGTACTGTATAGAATTTTAAAATAGAAGCTATGAAAAAAATTATACTTCTTATTGCAATACTATCTTTGACCGCAACTTTCGGAAAAGCCCAAACCATGTTTGGCAATACGGCACTTACTTTAAAGAAAAAAGTATTTTCGATAGGCGTAAATCCCGTGTATGCGGTGGATGAAAATAATTTTGACCCGGCTTTTGTGCCGACACCGCAGCAGCTTGCTTATTTCTTTCATCTCGGCTACGGGACAACACATTCTACCGATATTGGAGTAAATATAGGCAAAGCATGGGGTAAAATGTATTATGGTTTCGATTTTGAAACCGCATTGATTAATTCCGGAAAAATATTTATATCCGGAACACTCGGCGGACACTATTGGCATAGGGCAGGGGCGGACGTGAATTTGATTGCTTCCGTTAAGTTCAGCGATTTCTATCTTACAAGCGGAATTGATGCCGATATAGAACCTTATAAAAAATCAAACGGGCAAGTTGTTGTGTACATACCTGCTTATGTGCCGGTTGAGTTGGAGTTCAATCCCTCGCCTAAATTTGCCGTAAATTTAGAAGTTAATATTGCCGTGAATAAACCGGCTTTCACAACCGTAGGTGCGGGAATAAATTTTTATTTTAAATAATTCTTAAAAGTAAAATGGATATAAGAGAAATAACCGAAAAAGTAAATTTGTTTTTAGTTAATGAAATAGAGATTGAAGAAGGCTTAATATCGCCGGAGGCATCCTTGAAAGAAGACCTTGGTATTGACAGCTTAGATGTTGTGGATATTGTGGTGCTTGTCGAGCAAGTTTTCGGAATAAAAATAAAAGGACAAGAATTAAGAAGCGTAAAAACCTTGAAAGACTTTTATGCTTTTATTGAAAAGAAACTCAATTAATTTCCATTTTTACGGCTCGAAATATGTCTTAGCCGCATTTCGCGACTTTTGGAAAAGTAAAACCAAATAGCTAACTTTATAGAAGATGCAAAAGTCGGAAGACCGAAGACCGAAGTCGGAAGAAAAACGCTCATGCTTGTTTGCTGCGAGTATTGATTTTCTATAAACTTTAAAATGCTATACATTAATAATTTACAAATTTAGTTAGATAATAGTTCGGGTTAAGACCTCCTGCTCTCGAAGACAAAAAACAACTGTACGAAATGCGGGTTAATGAGCAAGAAAAATAAGCCGGAAATATGCGTTTCTTATAGGCTTGTATAAAATAGCAATTATGGCTGAAAATTGGGACGGAAAAACAAAAGGCAATCTAAGGGGATATAAAATTTTTGTTTTTATATTAAAGAATTTTGGTATCTCCACGGCTTATATCTTATTGTTTTTTGTGGCTTTTTGGTTTGTTATTTTTTCGCGCCAAGCCTCCAAAGCCCAAATGTATTTATTCCGAAAAAGATTAAAATTCGGCTACTTCAAATCCTTGCTTTATGTATATAAAAACTCCTTTGTTTTCGGGCAAATATTAATCGATAAAGTTGCCTTGATGTCCGGTTTGCTAAAAAGATACACAACAGAGCATACCAATGCGGAACTTATCGAAAATATGGTGAAAAACAAAACCGGAGGCATATTGGTTAATGCGCATATCGGAAGTTGGCAAATAGCCGGGCAGCTGCTTGAACGGTATGATAATAAGATATTTATATTGATGCTTGATAAAGAAAAACAACAAATAAAGCATTTTTTACAAGCAACGGAAGGAAAAAACAAGATAGAAATAATTCCCTTGGAAGATGACGGCGCACACATGAAAAAAATTGATGAGCTGCTCAAAAACAAGGGCATTTTAGTGATGCACGGCGACCGATTTACTCCCGGCACAAAAACAATAGAGCATCTTTTTCTTGGCGAAAAGGCAAAATTTCCCGTGGGACCATTTCATCTGGCGGCAAAATATTCCGTGCCCCTTTCATTTGCCACTGCTTTTCGTGAAAAAGGCAAGCACTATCATTTTTTTGCAATGCAACCGATTTGGCTTGATTATCCCGGCAGTGTGCAAAAAAGAAATGAGGAAATTTTTAAAAAATCAAAAATATATATCGAAGAGCTGGAAAAAATGATACGAAAATATCCCGTTCAATGGTTTAATTTTTATAATTTTTGGAAAACTTGAAAGTAAACCGAATTATTAACTAAAAATATTCAGCATGGCAAGAAATTACGGCGATGACAACAAATCGGCATTACAAGCAAAAAATGATGCCCAAAAAATAGCCTTTGCACCAATAATGTTTCAAGCGGCAAAAGCACTGCGAGATTTTGGCATACTCGCTTTTTTAAGACTCGACAAAAAAGGCAAAACCCTTGAAGAGATTGCCGAGAAAGCGGCTATATCCGAATATGGAGCTTTGGTGCTTTTGGAAGCCGGTTTAAGTCTGGAAATGGTAATGGTAAAAGACGACAAATATTTTCTTACAAAAACCGGGTATTTTATGTTGGTGGATAAACTGACGCGGGTAAATACCGATTTTACGCACGATGTAAATTACAAAGGTTTTTTCCATTTGCAAGAAGCTATAAAAGAAGGCAAACCGGCAGGATTACACAGGGAATTCGGCGCTTGGGCAACAGTGTACGAAGCATTGGCGGAAATGCCCGAAAAGTTCCGCGAAAGCTGGTTCGGTTTCGACCATTACTACTCCGACGATTCTTTTCCGGAAGTCATGCCGATTATATTTAAAAATAAGCCGAAAAAGATTTTGGATGTAGGCGGAAACACCGGAAAATTTGCCATAAAATGTGCTTCTTACAATCAAGACGTACATATTACCATACTCGATTTGCCGGGGCAATTGAAAGATGCGCAAAAAAACATAAAACAAGCCGGATTTGAAGACAGAATTAAGGGGCATCCCATTAATTTGCTTGATTTCTCAAAACCCTATCCCAAAGGCTATGATATTATATGGATGAGCCAATTTTTAGATTGCTTTTCGGAAGAAGAAGTCGTAAAGCTTGTAAGCAATGCGCGCGATGCCATGGACGAAAACAGCGAATTGTTTATTATGGAAACTCTTTGGGACAAACAACGTTTTCAAGCCTCCACATACAGCTTGCATGCCACCTCATTGTATTTTACCTGTTTGGCAAACGGCAACAGCCGCATGTATCATTCCGAAGATATGATACGCCTGACCGAACAAGCCGGACTAAAAGTTGTTGAAATCATTGAGAATGTAGGAATAAGTCATACAATACTCAGATGTAAAAAATAAGACGTAATGCGGAAAGACAAACTTTTAACAGGCAAAAGCCTAATGCACGAAACGGAAATTAAAGTGCGTTTCAGCGAAGTCGATTCCATGGGGATTGTGTGGCACGGCAACTACCTAAAATATTTGGAAGATGGCAGAGAAGCATTCGGCAAAAAATATGCCCTCAGCTATATGGAAGTGTTCAATAAATACGGCTATATGCTGCCGGTGGTTAAAATAGACATAAACTACAAAAATCGTTTATTCTATGAAGACGAAGCTGTGTTGAGAACCATTTTCTCGGACAGTCCGGCGGCAAAAATTTGTTTTCGATATGAGTTAATTCGCAAATCCGACCAAAAAACAATTATTACCGCTGAAAGCATGCAGGTATTTATGACTGAAAAAGGGGAGTTGGAATTAAATATGCCCGCATTTTTAAAGGCATGGAAAGAAAAATATTTAGGCTAAACTAAAACGAGTTATGAATTGAAAATTATAAATAAAAACATATGAAACACCCATGACCGGAAAAATACACACAACGGAATGATTATTTCCACAGGGTTTAAACCCTGTGGAGAATATAAAGTATTCAATCTAACTTAGGGTGTTCCTATATGACCTTTGAAAATTATAAATAAAAACAGATGAAACACCCATGATTAAGGTTTAATCACACAACGGAATGATTATTTTTGCCAATACTATTAATTATTTGTAGCGGGCTAACTTAGGGTGTTCCTATATGACCTTTGAAAATTATAAATAAAAACATATGAAAAAGTATTTTGATTTCACATTAACCGGTAAAAAGTTTCTGCCAATTTGGCTGGCATATTACATTTTGATTATTTTGCCCTATGTCTTTTCTTACAAATCACTGACCGGACAAGTACAAGGCTCAAGTTCAATGTCCGGATTATTATTTTTGTTCTTGATGTTTGGGGCTTTTATAATTTTATTTTATATTTTTAAGATTTCCATTGAGAGTGTAAAATTTTCTGACAGTCAAGTCCGGTTTGACGGTAAACTTGGTACTTATCTTGGAAAAATACTTTTAGGATTGTTTCTTAGTATTATAACTTTGGGCATCTATATGGCTTGGTTTGTTCGCGACCTAATGAGTTTCACTGTAAATAACAGTTCGGTGAATGATGCTTATTTTGAGTTTAAGGGTAAAGGGGGTAAACTATTTATAATCATCTTATTGTCAGTTTTACTCCCGATGATTCTAGTATCTGTAATTATGGGTAAATATTTAATGACCATAAATCAGAATTTTATTTACTTTTTAATTTATCAAGGCTTTGTAATGATTATTATGATTCCATACACGTATCTTGTTTATAATTGGATGGTTAATGTAAAATACAAAGATTATCAAATCAAATGGCAAACCGAATTTGGCGACTCTTGCCTAAAAATATTAGTCGAGTTCTTGCTTATTATGCTAACTTTTGGCATCTATATTCCCTTAGCTTATTTAAAATTATTTAAGTATTTTGCGGAAAGGACTGTTGCTGAGAATGATGATAAAACTTTACGATTTGGTTATGAATTAGATGCAAAAGGGGATTTCCTTTTTATCTGGGGGCAAATATTACTAACAGTAATCACTGTCGGAATTTATTATCCATGGGCATATGCTAAGATTGGGAAAAGAGTTTTGGAAAAGACATATTTAGAGAATAAGACAGTCTAAATATACCCATTATATTCGATGTGCAGCATCCGGCATTGTAGTCCCGTTTTAAATTGTATTTTTATATTTTTGTTTGGTAAAACTTACAACTGTCAAGTTGTTAATAAATAAGCTAAAGGTAAATTATTATATTGTTTCCTGTTAGAAAAAAACGTAAAATTTTAAAAAGGAATGAATATGGAAAAACAGACTTATAAAACCAAAAGTGGAGAAATCACATTTGATAAAGAAGCCATTGTGATAAAAGATAATACAAAGAAACACTATTGGAACTTTCTCGTAATTTATATGTGTTCTACTTTCTATGGAGTTATATCTATATTGCGATACCAAAAAACAGGTGATGAATTTCTATTGTGGTCCGGTTTGGTTATTGTAATTTTAAGTGTAGTTATATTATTGATAATGAAATGCTTTATATCAACAAAGTCTGAAATCAAAAGAACAGAAATAATCTCAATTGGGCTAAAACAAAGATTAAATAATAAATTTCTTGAACTTAAACTAAAAGGAAATAAGATAAGGAGAGTAAATCAGATTGATACTATTTATGATGAACTTAATGAATATATAAACAGCTATTTTAAAAGATAATAATGCCGGCTTAGATGTGTTTGTTTTACCATTCTTTAAATGTCAGTCTATAAAAAGGAGAACCAAGCTGTAAATCGCCGACCCAAGTTTTATTACTTTGTTTTTCGAGATGCAAGCTATACATATTATGCACTTCTTCTTTGCTGAATTTATCGTAGTAATAATCATCTGCTTGCAATACGCCATTTTTGATTGTTGATTTAGAGTAGAAACTTAAATCTTTATGCTTTTTACTCCAATAGTAAATGGTTGCATTGCCATTATTATCGAGCTCGGGTATATATATTTCATAAATCATGGTATCGCCGGAATAATTCAGACCTTTACCTTCCATAAATTTTCCTCGTAAAGAATTTCTTTTCATTATACTGTCCGATTCAAACAATAAATTAGTCCCATAATTACTTAAATATGGTTTTAATTCCTCCAAAGAATATTTCTTCGGAATAGCATCGCCTTTATTAATATAAATCGCTTCTTTTTCAACTATAAATTGATTTTCTTTTTTTATGAATGGTATCTTCTTCTGTAATTTACCAAAGCCTTCTTTGCTAAACAGGTCGCCGAAAATAAATGAATCGCCGGTTCGTTTGTCAAAAAAACTATAAAAAATAAACGCTTTATCACCGGCTTTTCGTCCTTTTATTTTTAGAGACAATACATTGGGGTGTTTGGATAAGTCAGTCCAAGATTCAAATTCATATATTTCCTTAACTCTTAGCCCGAAACTGCATTTATTCGTAATAACTTTATACGGATTATCTTCATAAGTGTTTGGTAATATAAGAAGATAGTCTATTTGTAGGGCAGTATTTATTTTTTCTTCTACTTTTTGGTTTTCAGGATAAACTAATTTAGGAAAACGATACTTTGTATTTATTGTATCAATCTCTATGAATTTTTGAGCTTTAACAGTAAAAACTGTTATGCAAAAAATAATTATTAAGAAAAAAAAATTTGTTGTTTTCATAACTTATAAAATATGCCTAAGCGTGTTTAAGCCGCATTACGAGACACTCAAAAAAGTCTCGAAATGCGGTTAAGATACTTATAACTCTAAAAATTACTTTATGCTGAATTTATTTTTTTGATTATTAAGTTCTATTATATAAATGCCTTTTGCTAAATTAGGAAGTTCGATGTAATTATTTGTCATTATACCTTCTTGCATAATTTGTCCGGACAAATTATAGATTTTATATTTTTTATCTGTTAGCGAAGCTACATTTTTTATATAGATTTTGCCGTCCGATGGATTTGGATAAATAAAAAGCCTCTTGTTATTTTGCTTATTTTCATCTATTGTTAAAACAGAATTAAAATAATCGTCTAAAAAATTAAGTCTGTTGCTAAGCCATTCTAAGGTATATGTTAAATCTTCTTGACTAAACGGATAATTATCGTAAACAATACTTTCTCTTTCGTAAATTTTATTCGTTAATAGAAAATTATATTGATTTGAAATGTTATTTGCCAATGTATCATAATGGAATATGGTATTTCTGTAATCAAACCACATTTGCGCAATGTTTATGAAAGTATTATTAGGATTAAGGTCTATAACCCTGTTAATAAATCCATTGCTTAGTATGTCGCTATATGTGTTTTCATTTACTCCTTGCCAATTTGTTCCGAAGCAACCATCTAAATCTCAAGGAACATAAAAATATTCTGAGTTTTTTTTATATTTTGCGAGATAGATATTTTTTCCGGTATTATCTGTAGCTCTAATAAGATTTAAGAACATAAAATATGAGGCAAAGTTTTCTTCATTATACTTATTCCAGATACTGTTTGAAAAATCTTCATCGGATGCGTTTATAACAAAATCCGTAAATTGATATAAATTTGCCCAGTCTGTTATTTGGTTTTCTTTTGGATACTTATAGACATAACCACCCCATGTTCTAAGATTATTGTCGTATGGAGGCAGCTCTGTAAAAGTGGTAGCACCCCAACTCTTACCTTTATACAGCTCACCTCTGATATGATCATTAAAACTTTTTAATTTTAATTGTTTTTTATCTACTTGTTCTGAAAGGTTGTAAATGCCGTTATAGGTATCATTTAAAAATACTTCTGCAAAGGCAACATCAGCGCCTGCTTTTGCCTTTGGTTCATCTGCAATATAGCTTGGCGTATATAAATTAAGCCATAATTTGCTTGCCGTATAGCTTCGCAATCTCAGCGGTTCATTATACAAACTTTTTAGAATCCAATCGTCATCGGAGCGTAAATTTCCAAATTGTACATTATGCGTGTCTTCTCCCGTGCTGTCTGTCCAAAATTCCAAATCATAGTTTTTTTTAGGATAAGCGAGCGAAGAACCGCCTCGGAGTTCTATCCCGATAAGAGACGTAAGGGTTTGCGTATTATCTGAATATGTGAAATTTGCAAGAATTTTAGGCTCATTTAATATTTCTTCGCTTGCAACAATGGATATAATTGGTAATTCTGTAAAGTATAATGTGTATTGTTTTGAATTATTTGTATTGTTTATCTGATAAGATGCCGAATACTGAAGATTGTCGGGTATTGTATTGAACATAAAATGGTCATCTCCGAAACTTATTTTCAGCTCATTGTATGTCTGTAAATTGTTATAATCCTCAATGTTTTCTATACGAGAAATTATAATTGAATTATCATTATCAATTCCGAAATGATTTTCGGGAATAGTTATTGTTAGATTTTGTGCCGTACATAATATTTGCGATGAAGATAAAAAGAACAGAATTATTAATGAATAAATATTTTTCATGTTAAATTATTAATGATAAAAGCGAATATTTTTCTCCAAAAATAAAGAATATTGGTAATTTGTCAAAATATATATCCCTAGCAGCTTAAGCCGTATTACCTTACATAAAGTGTCTTATTTTAAGGTAGATGCTGACCGTAATAGATTACTTGGTGAATTATTCGGTTTAATACGCTTTTGCAAAAAGTACTCTGCCTTTTGACGGTTTGCCGGAAACAATGCACTTGCCTTCTTCGGGGGGCACATCAAAAGGAATATTGCGAATGGTTGCTTTTAATTCCTGTTGAATTTTTTCTTCCGTTTCGGCACTGCCGTCCCAATGCGCCATGGCAAAACCGTTTTTATTTTCGATAATATCTTTCAATTCTTCGTAAGTATCGGCATTGTAGGTATTGTCTTTTCTGAATTTTAAAGCTTTTTGGTAGATGTTTTCCTGCATTTCTTCCAGCAAACTTTCTATACGGCTGTCAATTCCTTCAACCGGCACAACTTGTTTTTCCAAAGTATCTCTTCGAGCCAGTTCAACGGTACCGTTGTCAATATCTCTTTGTCCTATTGCCAAGCGCAAGGGTACGCCTTTTAATTCATATTCGGCAAACTTATGTCCGGGTCGGTGGGTTGTGCGGTCGTCAAATTTGAAAGATATATTTTTGGCTTTCAGCTTGTCGGTAATTTCAGCCACTTCTCGGCGCACGATTTCCAATTGCTCGTCGCTTTTATAAATAGGCACAATCACCACTTGTATCGGTGCAAGTTTTGGCGGCAATACCAAGCCTTTATCATCAGAGTGTGCCATTACCAAAGCTCCCATCAAACGTGTGGAAACACCCCAAGAAGATGCCCATACATATTCTTCTTTACCTTCTTTGCTTGTAAACTTCACGTCAAAAGCTTTGGCAAAATTTTGTCCGAGAAAATGCGACGTTCCGGCTTGCAAGGCTCTGCCGTCTTGCATCATGGCTTCAATGCTTAAAGTATCCAAAGCTCCGGCAAAACGTTCGCTTTCGGTTTTTGCTCCTTTAATAACGGGCATTGCCATCCATTTTTCGGCAAATTCAGCATATACATCCAGCATTTGTTTTGTTTCCGCACGAGCTTCTTCGGCAGTTGCATGTGCCGTATGTCCTTCTTGCCAAAGGAACTCTGCCGTGCGCAAAAACAGTCTGGTACGCATCTCCCAACGCACCACATTAGCCCATTGATTAACCAATATGGGCAAATCTCTGTATGAGTGTATCCATTTTTTATAGGTACTCCAAATAATGGTTTCTGAGGTTGGACGCACCACTAATTCTTCTTCCAATGCGGCAGTCGGGTCAACTTCTATTTCGCCGTTTTCGCCGTTTTTCAATCGGTAATGTGTAACCACGGCACATTCTTTTGCAAATCCGTCCACATGACTTGCTTCTTTTGAGAAATAAGATTTTGGAATAAAAAGCGGAAAATAAGCATTTTCATGCCCGGTTTCTTTAAACATTTTATCCAATTGTGCCTGCATTTTTTCCCATATTGCATAGCCGTAGGGTTTTATAACCATACAGCCCCTTACGCCTGAATTTTCGGCTAAATCTGCTTTAATAACTATATCATTATACCACTGTGCGTAGTTTTCTTTTCTTGATGTTATACCTTTTGACATTTCCTTGTTTTTTTATGAAAGTGCAAAAATAGAATTTTTCCTGTTTCTGCCTTGCATGAACATGGATTTATTTGCAAAAAATCCATTTTCAACTGTTTGCAAATACTATTTAACCGGCTCTACAATATACGCCTTTTCTTTCAATAAATTCAACACGCCCTTTTTTCCGGCAAGATGCCCCGAGCCTACGGCAATAAATACCGGATTTTCCTGCATGAGTTTTTCGATTTTCTCAATCCATGCAATATTTCTTTTTGTTATAAACTCATCGCCGAATTTTGCCATATTGTCATCAGCTTTTGTTAATATGTACAAACTGTCGATATTTTGCTTACGATACATGTCTATCAAGATGTTATAGGCTTGAAGCGGATTCTCTTCTTGATCATTTTCAAGCATTTTTATTTGTTCTTCAATGCTTATTTTATCGGTAACACTAAGCTGATAATCAATTGTTTCTAAACCTTCTACGGGCATCTTGTTTTTCTTTGCTTTTTTGCTTAATTCTTTTTCGTATGTTTTGCTTTTTCCGATAAGATCTTGCAATATTAAAGCCGTTCCGAAAATTGGTTTTATCTTTTGTATTTTTTTGAATGTTGATTTACTGATTTTTAAACTGTCTATATAATATGCCTTGAAATCGGCAAAAGCTTTTTCCGACATATAGTCCGAGAGTTTTTTTCCTTCCGGAAGCATAATTCTTTTTGCCAATGTAATTTGTTGAGAGAGCGGAATATCTATTTCCGTTTCAAGAATAAGTTTTTTGCAGGCATCAAATTTTTCCTGCATAAGTTCCGTAAAAAAATAATCTTCCTTAGGAATTAAATGAATGGTGCCGAAAATATAGGAAGTATCTTTTAAATTATTGCCCGTAATGCGCCAAAGAATAGAATGCCGGGTATTATTGTTTGTTTGTGCTTGCGCAAAAAACACAAAGCACAAAATTGCAAAAAATAAAGTTATCTTCTTCATCATCTTGATTTATATATTATTATATGTTTTTCTTTGAGTTTCTCGATATAAAAGTAAAAGTTCTTTTTCGTTTTCCGAAACATTTTTTTCGGGGTGATAGTGCCGCAGCAATTTTTGTGCTGCTTCTTTTACCTTGTCTTTCGGAAAAAAGTTTTCGTGTGCATAGTTTAAGAATTTGATTACTCTGAACGCATTAAACCAATCGAAAAAACGTTTTCGGAAAACCCGGATGTTCGGACTGTTTGCTTTAATTTTCTGATAATCGTCTGCAAAATGCAAGTTTACTAAAAAACTTTTTAAAGGTTCCGGAATATTGTCATAAGAAAAGACGGAAAAAAACTCATCGACAGATTCAAAAAATCTTTTCAACAAAATGAAAACTTCAAAATTATAGGTGCCGAAGTCGTTTGTGTTATTTTCGGTCATTTTGGCAATTGCTGCACCGGTTCCGAAAGGTACGCGGTGTGAGATGCGCGGCGAGGGAATGACTTTGCTTGCGTTTATTTCTCCGTAATTTCCAAGCGGAATTATTTTTTGCAAAAAATAAAAATCTTCGCCGGCTTTTTTTCGGTTCATCCCGCCTTGTTTGGCATAAATATCCGCTTTTACGACAAAACTCGAACCAATGGTATGATAAGCAAAAGGGAAACGAGCAAAGCGCAAAGCTTCTACAAAATAGCGTAAATGCAATTCATAATTGATGATGTTTTTATAAATTGTTTCGGAAAATCCGCTGCCTTCCGTCGGGTGTTCAAAATGAATGGAGGAGGCATTTTTTTCGGGATTTTCGGCAAAATAATTTTCGATTGCCTGCAAATAATTCTTATCGGTCAGTGCATCTGCATCAAAACCCGCAATTAAACCCTCGGCTTTGTCGAGCATATTAAAACGTCTTAATGCTTCGTCCATGCCTATTTTGCGGGCTAAGCCCACACCGGCAAACTTTTTCGGCAAATTCTCAATATTAAAGATGAAGAATTTGAGTTTCGGGCTATTGTATTTTTCGGCAAATGCAAGCGCTTCGGCATAGCTTTGGCGGTTCTGTTTTTTGATGCGTTCTTCGGTATTTTCCGATGAATTGATGATAACAATAATTTCAACAGACTGTTTGCTTGGGGCGCAATCTCTTATAGCTTGCAGCGATTTGCATAAAGCAACTTCATCATATGCCGGAATAACGATACTTAAAAAAATATCTTTTGCCGGAGCTTCTGCTATCAGTGCTTTTCCGGTTTGAAAGCGTTTGAAATATGTATTTGCAAAAGACATGCTTTTTTATTAAAAAAAAGACTGTCCAAAAAGTAACAAAATACGCCATTACTAAAAATTTTTAAGTTTGAACAATCTCTAAATCTTAAAATTGTTTCTTTCCTTGCCTTTTGGTCGCAATGACGGCTTTTTGGACAGCCTTTAAAATGTAGCGTTTTGCTTTGCTATTCTTTCTCTTTTTTTCCGGTAAAGGATCTGTATCTTTTGTTTAAGCCTTTAATAACATCGGGGGTAATATCCGTTGTTCCGGTTGCAAGCAAAATATTTGAGCCTAAAGTGTCGCTTGTCAATATCAAATCGTAGTGCTTTTCTTTATTATACTCTTTTAAATAGCTTTTGATACTGTCTAAAATTTGCAATGTTAATTTTTGCGATTTTTCCATCATTTCGGTTTGATAGATTTGCTGGTCTTGTTGCAATTTTTGTTGCTCAATAGCCAGTTTTTCTTGCTTGTTTTGTGCCGATGATTGGGTAATCATTCGGTTTTGCAAATCTCTTTGTATCTTTAAAAATTTTGTTTGCAATGCTTTGTATCGAGCATTCAAATCGGCTTCTTTATCTTGTTGTTCAAGCATCAAAGATGTTTGCAAATCGTTATAATATTCATACACTTCTGCTAAGGTATCTGTTTTTACGATTGCTACTTTAAAAGACCCGCTATTTTCTGCCGAAACAGCTGCGCCGCCTTTTTGATTGTTGCAATTTGATAAAAGAAAAATCTCGGCAAAAACTACCGATAGACTGATAACTGAAAATATTCGTTTCATATGCTTATATTTAATAATTTTCAAAGGTTATTTTTTAGTTTAATAAAAAAACGGCTGCAAATATAATAATATCATTAAACAATTAAAATTTATTAAGCCGAATTATTCATCCGTAGATATGGCGAATGAACCTTATCAAACAAAGTGTCTTATTTTAAGGTAGATACTGACCGGAATAGCTTCCTTGGTAACTAATTTGGCTTAAAACAATCCGCCATTTTGATAGATTTCTTTTTGGACTTCCGAGAATGCTTCGGCTTGTATTTTTGTGTTTTTTGAGACATTGTTTATTTCGCCGGTTTCAAAATTTATGCGCAAAATATCGCCGTCTTCCAAATTAAGTCCGTTAAGGCTTTTATAGCTTACTATCGGGAACGCGGCATTTATGGCATTTCTTTCGTATATGGCACCGTAACTTTCGGCAACAACGGCTTGTATGCCCAATGCTTTAAAGCAATCAACTGCTTGCTGTCGAGAACTTCCCGCACCGAAATTTTTATGCACCAAAATAATATCGCCGGCTTTGGCTTTTTTTGCAAAATCTTCATAACCGCTGAGGTTATCAAAAGCATATTGCCCCATTTCGTTCATGTCGGTAATTGCCAAATAACGATTGTGGAAAATCATATCCGTGTCAATATCGTCCATGGGAATATACCACACTCTGCCTTCTACAATAAGGCTTTTTGCTTCAACTTCTTTTTGAGTGGTTGTTGTGGCAATTTTTTCTTTTATTTCCGAGGGGGTAAATACATCCGGTTTTTCGGGTATCCGGTCAACTGTTGTGATGTAGCCCGCAAGCGAAGAGGCAGCCACTGTTGAGGGGGATGCCAAATAAACACTGCCTTTGCCTTGTTTGCCGGGGAAATTTCGGTTGCCCGTGCTCACGGTTATTTCGCCCGGACCGTTTTGTCCCACTTGTCCGGCGGCACATCCGGCACATCCGGCATTTGAAACCAAGGCGCCGGCATTTTTGAAGATTTTTATAATGCCTTCGTCAAGACATTGTTGCCAAACATTATCGGTTGAGGGAACAATTTTTAAGACTACGCCGGGGGCAACTTTTTTGCCTTTAAGAATTTTTGCCACCTCGCGCATATCTTCAATGCGTCCGTTGGTGCAACTTCCGATAAAACCGGAATCGATTTTTATTTTTTTTGCATCAATGATATTCAGGGTATCATGCGGTTTTCCCGGTAGCGAAATCATCGGTTTAAATTTGCTGATGTCAATATCGAAAGTTTTTTCATATTGCGCATCTTTATCGGCAAATACGCCGTCTATTTTTTTGCCGGCACGCAAGGAGCAGTATTCCAAAATTTCTTTGCTCGGCGGAAACAAAATAATAATGGTGCCCATTTCCGTGCCCATGGAGGCAATGGTTATGCGTTCGTCGAGGCTTAATTTATCAACTTCTTCGCCATATAATTCAAGTGCATAGCCAAGCATTGCATTGGCACCAAATTGATTGAGCAAATTTAGAACAATGTCTTTTGCCGAAATATTTGCCGGACGTTTTCCGAATATATTCAGTTTTACCGACCGGGGAACTTTGAACCATACTTTTCCTTTATTGAAAGCAACCGCCATATCCTTATCGCCCATTCCTTGCCCAAATGCACCTACCGCACCAAGAATATTGGCATGCGAATCGGTGGTCAGTGCCGTTGTGCCCGGATAGGCCAAACCTTCTTCTATAAATGTGTGTGTGCCGATACCGGTATTTATATCAAATACTTTGATGCCCTGTTCGCGAGCAAATTGTCGGCAAATATGCTGGTTTACCGCATATTTTTGGTCGGAGCCGGTAGGATTGGTGTCAAAGGTGAAAAATGTTTTAGACGCATCGTCTATTGTTAAGTTGTTGTCTTTAAAGTGTTTCACCACATTGGGCCCGCCAAAATCTCTGGCTGCTCTTACATCAACCGTAATATCTACAATATCACCCGGTTTAACGGTTTTATATTTCGAATGATTTGCAATAATTTTTTCAATAATTGTTTGTGCCATAATTTTAATATATTTAACAGACAAATGTAATTTTTTTTTGAAAATAATTAAAATTTAACTCGTATTTCGAGCCTTTTCTCAAAGCCGGAAGTTATTAATGGTGAATTGAGGAATTATGAATGAAAAATTAAAAAGTAAAATTTAGCCCGCATTTTGAGACTTTTGGAAAAGTAAAGCCAAATAGCTAACTTTATAGAAGATGCAAAAGTTGGAAGACCGAAGACGGAAGTCGGAAGAAAAACGCTCATGCTTGTTTGCTATTTTCATGGTTTTTGGCAAAAAGCAAATTCCCTCTTGAAGAAGAGGGTGTAGGGAGGTCGAATTTGTCGATTTTCTAAGAACCCATACTTTGAACAGCTTAACCCGTATTATCGGTTTAAACCTTAGTAGAAATAAGGACTAAAAAACAATCAAGCTTATTACCTTATTTTTCTTAGCAAAAAGCCGATTAAAATTATGAATAAATTGAGAATTGAACGGTGAAGCTATGTAATAATTCGGCTTAAAGTGTTTTAAAAAGTTTATAGGTGAAATTTTTTGTATTATTTGAGAGTTTTATAATATATATACCTCTTGGGTGTTGCGACATGTTTATGTTTTGTTTTAGCTCTTTGCTGTTGATCATTCCTTTTAAAATTTCTTTACCCGTAACAGAAAAAATGGTGTATTGCATGTCATTACCGGTATTATTTTCTATAGAAAAATTTGATGCGAAAATATTAGGATAGATGTCAATTTTTTCATAATTGTTTACATTAATTGAAGTTGCATCATAGTTATGAGGGACAATGCAAACTTGGGCAATCGCAAAAGCATGATTGGGTATATTTGTGTTAGAGTTGTCAAAAATTGCAGAGTCTGATTTTACACACAGATACATTTCAAGTCCGTCAGTATAAGAAGATAAAATGACTGTAGGTTTATCAGAACAGAGAACAACACAATCTGGCTGTGTGTGCCCAAGTGCAGGAGCAAACCAAAGATCGATTCTTGCTCTCGGTCTGGGCGATATATCGGGAAAGCCTTCTTTCGGCAGGTTCGGGCTGTTTAATTTTCGTTCATCCCAAGTGAGTGTTATAGGCAAAACGCCTTTTATAAAGCCAATACCTCCTCCTAAATAAGTATCAATGACTGTTTTTCTTACAGAATCAGTATTAATCGAACCATATTGCGGCAAGTAATTCGGGTAGCCCCATTGATATACATTAAACTTTGTTGTATCAATCCATTTCCAGCCTTCATCAAATTGCGGATCAATTCCACTTGTTGCATCCGGGTGGTATCCAATCCATAGGGTATCTTTTGCTCCGGTTGCATCCTCAAAACATAAGGGCATTTTCCATTGAGGTTCTTCGTATTCTTGAGCTGTTAAATAAAAGTTGCTCGTTAAAAGTATAAATAAAAAAAATAATTTGTTTTTCATGGGGCTTATATTTTTATTGAATTAAGAATTTTCCATTTATTATTCTATTATCTATATTTATCGTAAAAATATAAATACCTTTATTGAAATTATCAGTTGTTATTTCATAAAAATTATTTGTTGTAATACTTTTTTCTATTAATCTGCCTGTTGCATCAAAAATTTTAATTTCAGCAGTTTTATTATTGTTTTCAAAGTTTAATTTTGAAATATTCGTTACAGGGTTAGGATAAATCCTAAACTTATCATTACTTATTTGGTTTATTCCTATTGTATTTGTAACATAAAATTTAGCCCACAAGCAGTTCGAATTATAATTTCCTTCGGTAATATTATTTTGTGCGTCTTCTATATGTATTTTGGATAAATACCAATCGCCCGGTTCATTGTTAAAGTCTGAAAATGTTGCTTTATAAGCGTAGGGTATTGAATCTGATAATGAAAAATTGGATATTGAATACGCATTTTGATTTGGGGATGTAAAAGTTGCTGTTATGTTTATAGGACTTTGGTCGGAAACATGCACCCAAGCTGTTATCTGTTCATTTAATGCTACGGTATCCTGTTCTATAGAAATTTCGTGTAATTGTGGTGATTCATGGTCTATTTCAAAATGACAGCCCCATAAATTTCCGTAATATGACAAATAGCTTAATTCTTCATTTTCATAATAACAAGATAAATAATAATTAAAAGAACCTGTCCAATAAATTTCAGGGCTATAATATGAAAATGGCACTCCTGCCAATGAACCTATGCCTTCTATCCAAACTATGTTACCTTCATGCCCTTTATCAGTTAAATAATATACATTTCTTTCAACACCGAAAAAATCTTCGGTTTTAATGGAATCCATATAGATATAAGAGCCTTCACAGGTTGGGATACTATCGCCAACTTCCATAGAAAAATCATAAATAAGAATTTCATTTGAGCTTTCATTATCTCTTTTATAAATTTTTTGTTCAAGTTTGTCTTCTCTGAAATATCCATACTCAAAATAATTATTATCTAAAATACTATAATAAATAGTATCATTTATATTTATAAAATAATTCGTTGAATCAATTGTTAAAACTTGTTCGTAGTAGTCGTCATATTCTCCCGGAATCATAACGTTCCATGTTTTGTTTGGAGCAAAAAGGGGTAAATATTCATGCTCTTTCTCCTGTGCTTTCAGCAGATTTGTTGTTGCTGTGAAAAAAAGCAACAAAAATAAAATTTTTAAATATTGCATAATTTAAAATTTTGCGACTTAAACCGGGTGAGGGAACAGTTATGGTATATGCTTGCAAGGGCTTGCTCGTAGGTGTTGCCTTTTTCCGGTTTTATGTCAAGTTTAATAATTTTATTTAATCAACTCTGCCGGACGTATTATAAATTGCCTGCCGGCTTGCAGGCGAATAAGGTACAGCCCGCTTTTAGCCTCCTTTTTGTTTTTATCTGTACCGTTCTACATGGTTTGATAATTGCCCGGTTTTTGTATCACCTATCGTCTGCCAAAGGTAATAAAATTTCTATAAAAAAGCAAATTTTTTGATATAAAAATAGCTGCGTAGATTACTTGATACCAACGAAGTAGCAATGCAGATAATAATGCGGCTTAATCGGCTGTTGGCTTTTAGCTTTTAACAATAAATAAGGTAATAAGGTTTTTTGTTTCTTAGGCCTTATTTCTACTAAGGTTTGAACTTAAAATAAGATCTTTAACAATTTTCAGCTTTCAATTTTCTTCCAACTTTAATTAGAGCCTTTGGATTTTGGCAAAGCAATAATCGATAAAAATTCAATCTCCCTGCACCCTCTTCTTCAAGAGGGAATTTGCAATTTGCCAAAAATCATGAAAATCGTAAAAATTAGTTATTTGGTTTTACTTTTCCAAAAGTCTCGAAATTCCATCTAACTAAATTTGCAAGTTGTTTATGTATAATGTTTTAAAGTTTCCAAAAAATCAATCTCCCTACACCCTCTTCTCCAAGAGGGAATTTGCCAACTATCAATTGTTCGACGACTTGCTTACAACACACAAATATACATAATCGACATTATTTTTTTAGTGACAGTTGTAAATCTTAGCAAACGAAGCCATAAAATATAGTTCAATCGGAAATACTTCGGGTCTTTCGGTGTGTTTTTAGTTTTTTATCTTATTACCCAATTTTCAATTTTGATATTAGAAATTCTTTCAAATTCCTTAACATTTTCAGTTACCATAATCATATCATTTTCCACAGCAGTACAACCAATAAGTAAGTCAAAATCACTAATCATTTTACCGCATCTTTGGAGCCGTGCCTTTTCTTTTCCATAAAGTAATATTGCTCCAAAAATAGGTATAACTGTCAACTGTTCTACAAAAGTATCTATAAGTTTATGGTTTTTATTAGGGTTTGCACTTTTTTCAGCACCAAAAACTAATTCTGCCAATGTTATTTCTGATATGGCACAATTTTTCAGCTCAATAAATTCTAATTTTTTGTCAATATCAAACTTAGCACGAAAAAAATGAATACAGATATTTGAATCTAATAAATATTTCATTATAAATTTACTGAATTTGACTTTTCAACTCTTGACTTTTTAATGTCCATTATAATTTCATCTGAACTTCTGTGATCTTCCCAAGCACCACAAATAGACTTTAAATCAAATTCATTTGTGTTCTCAACTTCTATTGATTCTGTTAATTTAATAATTAATTTTTTTTTAGTGGAATTATCAAATTTTGTTAGAAAACCGAAGTATTTATTTATTGTATTATCTCTTAAAGCTAAACCCATAAATATTGTCTTTTTACAAATATATTAAATAAAATTATTTTTTTGCTAAAAAATTACCAATATTTATTTTCTTATTTCTTTTTCACTTTCTCTTTTTCCGAATTTGCAGTTGTTATTCCGTGAATTTTAGTTTTTTGTTCGTTGTGTTGTATTAGCCACCGACATTTTTCCTTTTCAAATAATACTGTCTAACTAAATTTGTAAGTTGTTATGTACTGCGATTTAATGTTTTTAAGAAAACAATCTCCCTGCACCCCCTTCTCCAAGAGGGATTTTGCTATTTGCCAAAAACTATGAAATCGTAAAAATTAGTTATTTACTTTTACTTTAAAGAGGTCTTAAAATGCGGTTTAAGTAAAAAACAGTATATTTGCCTATGTGTTGTAGTTTATATAATTTTTTCGAGCATAATTACTTATTGGACATGACTTTCAAAATACTAAGGATAAATATACCTGCGATAGACAGGGTAGTATGACAAAAATGCCGCATTTGCAAGAGCTAAAACAGGAAAAATTGCTAATCAATTTAATGCGTAATCTTTATGTTAAAATATTTTATATGTCTTGGGTATTATTTGATTATTAAAGTGTTGGTAGTCATTATGTTGTTGATGTTGTTTTAACGCTTTCATGCAGCAATAATAATTCTGATAGTTATTTTAGGCTTAATGGACATTTTTAATGGTAAAATCTTCTGTATCCCTTGTTATTATTACTTTTACATCAAACGAAAGGTTATGAATAAAAAAAATGCT